>ERZ894229.315-NODE-315-length-46484-cov-22.1176_pt1 | contig 46484 bp, 49 predicted proteins | sample MGYA00380295_ERZ894229 | MGnify/ENA primary metagenome ERZ894229 (study PRJEB32331, sample SAMN06328479) | human gut metagenome | biome: human gut microbiome; feature: stool | host: Homo sapiens | collected 2014-09-17 ... | reverse complement strand
CCACACCATGCGGCCCGGTGGTGATGAATTCATTAAACCAGGTAGTGAGATAAATACCAACGCCATAAAGCACAACCAACAGCATAGGAAATATACTGAAGATACCGAAGCGGCTTAATAAAAGCCTTTTATGCAGGCGCATACAGACCGCGTAGCCCACAATCCAACGCCGCCAGCGACGCCACTCCTCACGAAAGCTGTTGCATTCCTGTGGGTATACGATGCAGCGATTTGCCTGCCGAATACGGTAGCCGTTTGCCACCAATGTCCAGGTGAGATCGAGATCTTCAACTTTGGTACGGTCCGAAAAACCGAATTTACGCAACACATCGGTACGGAACATCCCGCAGGCACCGCTGATAATAAACGGTGCACCACCCAGGAACTGCTGTAGCGTACGCTTCATAACAATCATCGGTAATTTTACCGTCGCGCGAATATGCGGTAACAGGCCAGCTCCTTTCAACGCAGTAGAGGGAATGCCGCCTACGGCATCAGCGCCGCGCTCAATTTCTGCCAGCATATAGCCCATTCCGTCACTATCAGGTGGAACGAAAGTATCTGCATCACTTAAAAATACTTGATCACACGTGGCATATTTTAGTCCATGCATTAGTGCGCCACCTTTACCGGTGTTTTTTTGCGTGACGGCAACAAAGCGATCGCCCCATTTGCGTTTGACTTCCGCCATGACCTCTTCGGTATTGTCCGTGGAGCCATCGTTAACACAAATTACCCGGCAAAAATAAGGATTACGCAGCAGATTATCCAGTGACTGCGCCAGACACGGGCCTTCGTTATAAGCAGGTATAATGGCGTCAATACAGCCTTTCTTTAGGCTGGGCTTACGCCTTAATGTACCCAGGAACCATAACAACATCGCAATGGCCATGAAGATAAATAACAAAGTTTTCATTGCTATTACTCCGTCACAACACCATCTTATGGACAACAAATCCTTCGCAAAGGGAACAATCCACTTGCTGACCTCTAAATTTCGCCTGATTCCACAAATGTTCCGGTTGCATATATTTTCGTAGACTCTGGCTTTTATGTTTACTTAGTGCTGAAATCTTCTTCTCAAAATGATTCTCTTCCAATCGCTCAAAAACTTGGGGAGAAAATGAAATCCATGTACTTGGTGTTTCATAACCTAGAATCTGAGGAATATGCCGACAGGCAACCATCGAAGCCTGATAAACAGCGACATGATCTTGATGACGGTCTGCATTATGCATTGTATAAACACGCATAATTTCAACATCAGAAGGAATTTCAGTTGCAAGTATTCTTTCCAGAGAATCAATCATTTCCTTAATTTGCAAATAAAGCTTAGTGTCATTAAAATTAAGGCTAATAATTTTATTACAACCTAGTATTTTTAACGCTTCTCTTGACTCTTCATAACGATTAATAGCATTCCCACCACAACCTCCGGATGTCATAATTACAGACAATATATATACATCATTATTCGCAAGCAATGAGAGCGTTGCCCCACATCCCAACTCAATATCATCAGGATGAGCACCTATAGCCAAAACCCCAGTTTTTTTACCAGAAAATATTGTTTTCTTTGATTTCATATGTATCCTCATTCATTCAATGAATGAATTGCGCAAGCATATACTATCAAACACAATAAAAAATAATATAATTAATTGATGACTATCTCGATGCCTTCTCAACAAAGGCACAACTCTTACGCACCAACAGTGTAGTAACTAAATTGAGATGTCCGCGCAACAGTCTCACCACAGTGAATAAATCTAGCGCTTCCAGTTCGCTAATAAGTAAGTCAACACGGTCAAAATTGTATTCCGTAAGAGCCAGTAATGTGCTCAGTTCAACATTTTCCCATGACACTGCCAACACATCGACGAATGGGGTAAGTGGGTGTATGGCTTTTGCAGCAGCAGAGATAATGTCAAAGGGTAGGCGGTCATTTCTGGTCAGCAGCAACCTGTTGCAAAACATGAGTAGCGTAAACCCTTTGTACAAGGCGCGTCAGAGTATTTCATTGGTACAGTATGATATTTACATCGTTGCTCAGCATGAATTTGTAAGCGTGACTGTGATCCGTACCGTGGGGTGTGACTTTCGTTATGACAATACTATCCCAAAGGGCGTCAAGCACTGGCATGGCGCATCACTACAGTCAGCAATTTGCACATCGCTATTGCAGAAACGTAACAGGAGATGCCAACCCAAAAACGCAGTGAAACAGGGCATTTATCATGCAATAATATTTGCATACCCAAAAAGTAAATGATTATTATTTATATAATTAATTTTGTCACTGGCAATCCAACGGTAAATAATGCGTTCTGGCGGTAACAGATTCAGCTCTGATGCACACACCGTATGAGAAAAATAACAACCTAGTCCATCATCTTAATCTGAGAAAATTGTCATAAATAGGATGAAACTTAAAACTCTGGCAGAGTTATGCAGTCTGAAACCCGAAGAATATGTAATCAGAAACTTTTAGTTGTCTTTTAGGGCGTCTGCAGAATTTTATTTCTGAAAAAAGTGAAAGCAGACACGAGGTCTGACGGTAAAACCGTTAAACTCACACCCAAAGCCACTCAGGATCTGGAGCATATCTGGTATTACGGATACCACAATTTCGGTGAATAGCAGGCCGACAATATATCAATCAGATATCAGACATTATTAAGGTTATGAATACTCATAATATCGGTAGTCCCCACCCCGCAATATGGGAATACCTATGCGTATTACCCGTTGAACGGCATATGATTTATTTTCTGCAAACTGATACTTAATTGTTATTATCCGTATTAAGTCAGCATCAGGATGTTGGTCGTCATCTCAACAGACAGTAATCAGCAATCACATTGCGCTACGTGAAAAATGACAGGGTTACAGGAGTGTGCCGCGTCAGAATTCACGTAGCGCATTCTCTTCTTCTCTGCTCCCTTCTCTTTTTGATTCGTTCCTGTTTGTCCTGGCATTACCCCATTTCTCCCAAAAACGGCAAACCAGCCCTCAGCCCGCGCCACGACTGGCTTAATACGGGATCCCTGCTGCAAAACGTACCTTTACGTATTTGGTTTTACCCGCAATAATGCGTGATAAGCAAACAAAAGGATCCGCGCGCTGCGATTTATTGTCGTGGAAGGATCCGGGCGTTCAGGTCAGAATACCTGTATCCATAAACAGTGCGTGTGCTACGTGAAAAATAACTCATGAACAATGTCATTCCCCTGCAGAATTCACCAGAACGCGTCTCCCTGTTACCCATTGCGCCGGGGGTGGATTTTGCAACAGCGCTCTCCCTGAGAAGAATGGCCACTTCCACAGGGGCCACACCGGCCTACCTGCTGGCCCCGGAAGTGAGTGCCCTTCTTTTCTATATGCCGGATCAGCGTCACCATATGCTGTTCGCCACCCTCTGGAATACCGGAATGCGTATTGGCGAAGCCCGGATGCTGACACCGGAATCATTTGACCTGGATGGAGTAAGACCGTTTGTGCGGATCCTGTCCGAAAAAGTACGTGCGCGACGCGGACGCCCGCCAAAAGATGAGGTCCGCCTGGTTCCGCTGACAGATATAAGCTATGTCAGGCAGATGGAAAGCTGGATGATCACCACCCGGCCCCGTCGTCGTGAACCATTATGGGCCGTGACCGACGAAACCATGCGCAACTGGCTGAAGCAGGTTGTCAGACGGGCCGAAGCTGACGGGGTACACTTTTCGATTCCGGTCACACCACACACTTTCCGGCACAGCTATATCATGCACATGCTTTATCACCGCCAGCCGAGAAAAGTTATCCAGGCCCTGGTCGGCCATAAGGATCCCCGCTCGATGGAGGTATACACGCGGGTGTTTGCACTGGATATGGCTGCCACGCTGGCAGTGCCTTTCACAGGTGACGGGCGGGATGCTGCGGAGATCCTGCGTACACTGCCTCCCCTGAGGTGACGGCATACGCGCTTCCTTATATAAGCTGTGGTCAGCAGAACAGACATAACATAAGCTGGAGCATGTATATAAGCTGTAGTGAGTAAGTCATGTTTTATGAAGGGAGCAATGCCGCAGCATCAGGTTACGGGATCACTTACGTAAGTGACAGGCAGATGGCAGCTCAGCTACAGACAGCACTGCAGGAAACAGAATATAAACTGCAGTGAGCAGACCACTCACTGCACCGGTTAATATAAGCTGTAGTCAGTAAAGGAGCGCTCTTCACTGACTACAGTTTATGTTCAGCGGGATTTGAAGAGTTTTTCCAGGTCATCCAGCGTGATGCCCAGTTTCTCAAGCAGGGCAAGCTTCTCCGCCATCTCCGGACTGACTTTTTCCGCAGGTGAAGATGGCAACGGATTTTCCTTACTCTCATCATTCGGCGCTTTTAACCGGGGACGCCGGTAGTGAATACAGAAGAATTTTGTCCGCCCCCGCTGGATCTCCGTGTAATCAAGATATCCAATCTCGCGCAACTGCTCCATTGCCCGTCTGACCGTCTGGTTCTGGGAAAATACAGGAGACTTCAGATTGAGGCGTGCACGCAGCCGCGCCAGCGAAATCGGTGCCGGATCCCGGGGCAGGCTCTCTATAAAGGTGTAAAGTGCCTGGGCGGACTCCCGCCGTTTCAGGGCATTAATCGCCTTAAGCTGAAGAAGGACCTTTCTGTCAAACTGGTACAGTTCAAAAAGGCGGGGATCAGCCTGTAACTGAACAATATCCCGTTCAGTATCGTAGTAGGCTGACTGTACCAGATGGGTGATGTATTCCCGGGTGTGCTTCTCATCGGTGCGGGAAAAGGAGATCACGGTACCGGCAATGCGTTTCAGGGAAGGGCTGATGCGCTCACGCAGCCTGCGTGATGACTGGCTTGAAGGTATACCACACAGTTTTGCAAACTCGACAAAAGGCAGTTCAACTTTGTCACCAGTCACGTTATGGCGGGCAAAGGAATGAATGATCCCCACCCAGGTCTTGAAATCGTTATCCATATCCAGGCGGGGGCCGGTGATCTCAACCTTATCGAATCCTTCTGCACGGGCCAGGGAAAGACGCGTCAGTTCTTCCGTGGCATCGGTGCGTGACAGTGTATTTTTTTTACTGTTCTTCAGTGACTTAAGGGTCGGTACAAAGACACCCAGACGCATCAGCGCCACAGGTTGTACGGTGTTGTTATTGTTTGGTGTCAGTGTCACCAGCTCACCGGAGGACTTATCCACCTCGCCGAACAGTTTTTTGATGTCTGAATTTTCGTTTTCCAGAAAGCCTCCTGCCTGTGGACAGTAAAAGAATAAACAGCAAATCGTGTGTCAGAGCCCCGCTAACTGACTGAAGAAAAACCTGCAGTCTGTATTTAACAACTGAGTCTGGCGTACTGACCATAGTTTATGTCATTAACTTATTTCAGTATATGTATTACTGAATACAGCTTATCATTAGCATGTTACAGTTTATCAGCAACATGCCACAGCTTATGTGATCGTGGTCCCGGAGCATGAGTGACAAGGTTTGCAGCGCCATGGGGATCTTTAATGGATCTTTTGTTGATCATTCATGGATCTGTTTACTGGATCGGGCCTCTGAATATGTGGATAAATCATTCCAGAAAAACAGCATTCACTACCGATTATGAAGGCTTCAGGGCATACCTGCTCACTGTAACTACAGATATATTGCGCTTCCTCGCCGGTTCGCGGGCTTCGCCCGGTCACCGGTCTGCGGCGAGCACTGTTTTTTCTGAAGTCTGTCCTTACAGGTGATTTTTGACGGAATCTGCCGTACTTCCTGAGCGTACAGTCATATCCGAAGTACACTTCATATGTTTGTTTCAATGCCAAAGGTGCATACAGACTGACTCCATGAATATCCTGACAACTGATATCACTTAATTTACCGACAGTCTTAAGACTAATCGTCAGAGTCCTGATAGTTACGGATCTTTCTTTTCCCCCACAACAACGCCACCTTCTGTCAGCACAACATATAGTGCTTAATTTAGATGCTAATGACACTATATATTGTGTCTCCTTCATTCCCTGTGGGCCCGTTCACAACGACAGAAAAGGGTGCAAGAGTCAAGACGCAACCGTGTTACACTTCCGGAAAGTTGTTATAAGACAGAAAATCGGATCTCACCGGAACGGCCATTCGTTAATTTAATAATGTGTCTATATGTCTGATTATTATCAGTGGAGTGATGATTGCGGTAGGAGAAAGTCATTAGAGTGACAGATGTAGAGGTATGTGCAGCTGATTATGCTGCACATCATAATTACCATTGGTGACTTTTTACTAGGGAACTAAATGCGCGCATCAATAGTTCATGTCTGGGATTATCTGACACGTTGTGGTCATAAATTCCTATGGTTAAAAATAAACCCTGTACCGCCAGGATATACCGGTTCGGTATATACACATCAGTTTGCAATTTACAGCGCGTCGGGTCGTATTCTGGCCACGCTTGATGTGCACAGACAACAATGGGTGTGTTCAGGCTTCACTCCCAACTGTCTACCCACTGATAAAAATCCGGTCATGCTTTCGTGCGGTATACCTCTGGATAAAAACATCGCATCACATTACGGCAAGCATGGATACTGAATAAATCTAATCCTGGAATGAGCACAGACAAATGCCAGGCGGGATTTCAGGAGATTCAGTGAGGTATAAATGGGAAAAATGAAAGAACTGCTGTTTGAAATTCAGGAAGAACGCACTGATGAATGGATTGCGGAAAATTACCCGGATGCTGAGGAAGGAACTCCTGAATGGGATGCGGCAGCACAGGAATACAGCTGGTTTCAGGACTGGATGGAAGAGGCGGCTGAGCAGCAATATTTTGAGGCTTCGCTTGCCAGTATTCCTGACCGTCTGCAGGATGCAAAAGATGAATTGTTTGAGTTAGAGAACCTGATGCAGTTCAACCAACCGGGAATTGTGGAGCGAATGGCTTACGTTCATTGTGTGAGTGTGTTGGACAGTTTTCTGATGTACAGTGCAAGGGCACTTCTTAATCATCCTCCACATTTGCAGCGATTTCTGCAGGTAGCTGATTCGCTGATTGCTAATAAGGAAGACAGAAGAAAATTACGTGCTTCCAAATGGGTCGAGCAGGAACCGGATACAGCCACTCCTGAGAAGGTTTATACCTGGCGAGCTCAGTCTCTTGTGGCGAAGAAAACGTTTCAGAGCCACAAAGTGATAGGTCGGTATTTTTCAACGATGCTGGCAACACCGCATGAGTGGCCTTTGCAGGAACTTGAGAGGGTAATCAAGGTCCGAAACGCACTGGTACACCGTGATGGAGTTACCGAATCTCTTGAACCCGTGTATATCAGTTCGGGGAGTGTGCAGAATGCTATCTGCACGGTACGAGCATTTATTACCGCGGCGGCTGAAACCCTTCTGCAGGAAGATGCACTATACAGGACGGATGATGGCACGTTCTGAAATTACCGCAGCGACACCATCCATAAGCCTCCTCTTCACTGAGGGATATGTCGATGGTTCATGATGAACTGCCAAAATACCTGCTGGCCACTCTGAAGCAGCGGACAGAAAAAGCAGCCAGGACGGCAGGAAGAACGCCAGCCGGGCAGCAGACTCACCGGCTGGTTCCGCTCTCCGACTCCTGGTACGTCAGCCAGCTGCAGACGATGGTGGCCACACTGAAAATTCCCATGGTACGGCGTAATAAACGGACAGGCAGGAGAGAGAAAGCGCGGATCTGGGAAGTGACGGACAGAACGGTCAGGGCCTGGATTGGGGAAGCGGTTACCGCTGACGGTGTGACGTTATCTGTCCCGGTCACGCCACATACGTTCCGCCATTCCTATGCGATGCACATGCTGTATGCCGGTATACCGCTGAAGGTCCTGCAGAGCCTGATGGGGCATAAGTCCATCAGTTCAACGGAGGTCTACACGAAGGTGTTTGCACTGGATGTGGCTGCACGGCACTGGGTGCAGTTTTCGATGCCTGAGTCCGATGCAGTATCTATGCTCAAAAGAATTCCTTAAGCTCTGACTTTTTTAAATCCCTTTCGGATATCTCATGGATATATTATCGGTATTTCATATTCTGTTGACATGCCGGACCGGTATAGAGTAAAAAAACATCTATTGAGTACCTCTTGGATATCCGAAAGGTGTCTTTGGGGATCTTTATGGGTATTACATGTGGATTCTGGAGATACACTATGCCTGTTATTGCTAATACGCATCCCAAAGGTGGTGTGGGTAAGACAACTTCATCCGTAAACATTGTTGGTGAAATGAAGTCTGATACAGTTGATCTGGATACTCATACCGGGCTTTCTATCATTCTGGGGCTGAGACCTGAAGGAAAAGAAATTTCCGTGAAAGTACCCAAAACAGTGGATGAGTTAATCGAAATTATGACTCCCTACAAGAACAGCGATAAGACGTTACTTATTGACTGTGGGGGATTTGACTCAGATCTTACCCGTACTGCGATTGCCTTTGCAGACTGCGTTATTGTCCCTTCAAAAGACTCCCTGACTGAGCGTATTGGTTTGATGCATTTTGATGGAGTACTGGACGAAATCAGCTCTATCATGGGGACTGATATAACTGCTCACCTGTATCTCTGTAAAGTTAACCCTAACAAGAAGAAATTCCCTAAGCTTGATGCAATCCTGCCATCGTTCAAACATCTGAAGCTGATGAAGAGCCGCATTTCTGCTCGTGCAGAATTTGAGGATGTCATTGAGACTGGGATGGGAATCACTGAGTCTGTTCATGGGCGCTATTCGGCAGGAGGTAAGGAAGTTATTGCCCTGATCGAAGAAATCAATCATCTGATTGAAAATAACAAACAGTAAAGTGTATCTATTGGGTATCCATATAGTATCCTTTGGGCTTTTAAAGGATATCTTTTGAGTATCTAACAAACATCCTGGGTTATCTCATGAGCAAAGCGAAATTTAGTGCACAGGCTGAAAAACTGAAAAACCTGGTGGATTCTGCCAGATTACAAACTTCTTCTTCTGCCGTAACAGCAACAGTCCCGTCTCAGCCAAATGAAGGTACAGAGGAAGTTTCAGGTCGTCCCGTGGCCGCCAGGACGAAGGCTAAGAATCTTAAGGCCATACCGCTGTCGTATTTTGAAGCTCATGCGGAACTTAAAGCGACCAGTAAAACATCTCTGGATTTTAGCTCATATATTATTGAGGCTATAAGAGAGAAGCTTGAACGTGATGGCGCAATAGGTCAATAAGCTATCGGATACCTTAAGGGTATCTAATGTGTGTCTTTTAAATGCGTTATGGGGATTCTTAGTGTACCTAAAGAGTCCCCATTAGACATCTTTCTGTATATGGTGACATGATTCGTCACCGCTTTCCTTTCCTCTCAGTTTCACCATTTCATTCCCTTCCCTTAACCTGAACCATGATGTCAAAGATGTTTTTATATTGCATTTATGTATCACATATAACACTCATGATGTTTTTGTATCTATGATTTTCTCTGGTCTTAAGGTTGTACGTGCAATATACATGCAGTTTATTGTGTTTTTATGTTGCTTGCACCCTTTCAGAAAGACCATCTTTCCATTATAATTGAATATACATTGCATGTATGAAGCATATTTGTTTTTTCTATTTGTTTATGAGCAACGGAGACTGGTTATGAAAATCTTTATTGATGATGGTTCTACCAACATTAAACTTGCCTGGTTGGAGGATGGTGACGTGAAAACGTTAATCAGCCCTAACAGCTTTAAACCGGAATGGTCTTTTAGTTTACTGGATGATGCTGCCCCGGCTAATTACGAGATCGACGGCGAGAAGTTTTCATTTGATCCATTAAGTGCTGATGCTGTCGTAACGACTGAAACACGCTATCAGTACAGTGATGTGAATGTTGTGGCCATTCAGCATGCGCTACAGCAGACCGGCCTGAAAGCGCAGCCTGTTGATGTCATCGTCACATTGCCGATCTCTGAATACCTTGACGCCAACAATCAGAAAAATAAGCAAAACATTGAAAGAAAGAAAAAAAATGTGATGCGTGAAGTACGGGTGCAGGGGAGTAATGCATTTGTTATTCGCAGTGTTTCCGTTCTTCCTGAAAGTATTCCCGCTGGTTTCAGTGTTCTTGCGGGGCTTGAGGATGATGAATCCCTTTTGATCGTAGATCTCGGTGGTACAACTCTTGATGTGTCGCATGTTCGTAGCAAAATGACAGGGATTACAAAAACCTGGTGTGATCCGAATATCGGCGTGTCCCTGATTACATCCGGGGTTAAGGAACAGATGGCTGTACATGCTAATACAAGAGTGAGCTCATTCCAGGCTGACAATATCATTGTGCACCGTAATGAACCTGACTACCTTTCCCGTCGCATTTATAATGCTGAACAGCGTGAGTCTATCATTAATGTTATCAATGAACGGCAGAAGTTGCTTATTAAACGAGTTAATGATGTCATCAGCCGTTTCACCGACTATACACATGTAATGTGTGTTGGTGGTGGGGCTGAAATTGTGGCCGAGGCTGTGAAGAACCTGACTAAGGTTCCTGATGAGCGCTTTTATCTGAGCTCATCCCCGCAGTTTGATTTAGTCATGGGAATGATAAAAATGAAAGGTGGTGTGACTAATGAGTGATGAAAATAAATCCAGACGCTGCTCATTTGAACTTTTCCCGGATGAACGGACAGGAGATAAGATAGCAGATGAGCTCATTGCAAATGAAAAACTGAAGGAGCGGGGACGTTTCATGCGCGCGATGTTAGTTACTGGTGCGGCGTTTGCAGCTATAGATAAACGTCTTCCTTTGCTGATATCGGAGTTACTGACAGAAAATACGACTCTGGATGATATTAATAAGGTGATTTCCAGCGTAATACCAGGTGCTTTTTCGGTTGAAAAGAAATTGCTTGAATTACTGGAAAAACAATCTGGTCTCCATACGTCTGTGGATTGCAGTACTCCTCTTACAGAGCAGAGTCTGTCGAGAAATTACGGTGAAGACCAGACCAGAAGAAACGCTGAAAATATGTTCGGAGATGACTGAACTAACCCAGCCTGGCCAGGGGAATATCTCGCCATTTAGTTGTATAACACTGACTCAACATTTCCCGTTTCATTTGCCATTCAGGGGCGGTTCCTCGCCCCGCAAACCACACTTTCCCTTTTCCCGACTGGTTCAGTTCATCGAGTGTTTTCATTAACTTTTCGCTGTTCTTATGGGGCTGGATTTCATCAAATAATCCCGGCTGCGCTATACCCGATGGTGTGAAATCAGCCAGCATGACTCCTGCCTTCATATAGCGGTACCCTTCACGCCAGACATGGTTTAAGGCTCTGCATGCGGCGGCAATAATGTCCCGGCTGTCCTGTGTGGGCAATGGAAGCTTTTCCACAGCGGCATTGCTGTAACAGGGTTCTTTTACTGCAAAGGGGGATGTCCGTACAAATGTTGTCACCTGCCGGCAATACTGACGCTCCCCACGTAGTTTCTCTGCGGCCCGCTCTGCATACTGAACAACAGCCTGGTGCATGGCATCTTTGTCTGTGATTCGTTCACCAAAACTGCGACTACAGACAATCTGCTGTTTTGCCGGTGGTGCTTCTTCCAGGGATATGCAGGACTCGCCGTTGAGTTCGCGTACCGTACGCTCAAGAATGACGCTGAAGTTTTTCCGGATGAATGCCGTGTTAGCCTGCGCCAGCTGCAGTGCTGTGTTAATACCCAGCGCATTCAGCTTTTCCGTCAGTCTGCGTCCTACTCCCCAGACCTCACCAACTGGCTGCAGCCCCAGTAGCTTCAAGATCCGATTACGGTTTTCTGCCGTCAGCGCGACCACACCGGAAAACTGTGGCCATTGCTTTGTTGCCCACTGTGCACTTTTAGCCAGCGTTTTTGTAGGCGCAATGCCCACCCCCATGGTGAGTCCTGTCCAGCTCTTTACCTGTTCCCTGAGCTGATGACCAAAAACCTCCGGAGAGATGCAATGATTTATCCCCCGCAAATCAATGAACATTTCATCAATTGAGTAGGGCTCAACTGCGGGAGAAAGCGACTCCAGAACAGCCATAACCCGTTGGCTCATGCTGTGGTACAGCGCATAATTGCTGGAAAATACATGTATTTTCTTCTCCAGGCGCATTTGTCTCACCTGAAACCAGGGCTGCCCCATTCTGATGCCAAGGGCTTTTGCCTCCGGGCTGCGCGCGATCACACAGCCATCGTTATTGCTGAGTACGATGACCGGTTCGTTGCGAAGATCCGGGCGGAAAACTTTTTCACATGAGGCGTAGAAACTGTTGATATCAGCCAGTGCAAACATCAGCGTAACTCCCGCGTCCTGTGTATCACGTGAGTGACAACACCAAAAATACAGATGTTTTCCGGATACAGTGTGCGGAACTCCGGGCTGTCTGAAACCGGCTCCAGTGCCGGGCGTGGGCGCAACTGCAGTCGTTTGACGGTGAACTCACCGCCGATCTCAGCGATAACGATGTCCCCGTGTTGTGGTTTTTCGGCCCTGTCCACTACCAGCAGATCACCATTCTGCACGCCAGCCTGGTTCATCGATTCACCGCTGGCGCGCAGAAAGAAGGTGGCTGCAGGTCTGCTGATGCAATAGCTGTTCAGATCCAGTTCCTGCTCAGCATAATCAGTGGCAGGCGAAGGAAAACCGGCCTGGCAACGATCGGCAAACAACGGTCGCACGTAACTGTCATCGCCTGAAGGGTCAGCCGGACGGTGATAAACGGTACTCATGCTGCAGGCAACCAGCTGTCGTCCTGCCAGATTTCTTCCAGCAGAGACAGGATACGTTCTTTATCCTTGTCGTTGCGGGCTCCAGTGACAGATACAGACGGGGCGCTGCCCTGGTCTATACGCAGCCAGATTTCCGGGTAGTGTGGTTTCAGACGTTGTTCGATTTCATTCTGTAGCGCCTGAAGTGTGCCTGATTTGAGGTTTTTTGTGCTCTGGCGGTCGAAAAGAATTTCAATGCGGATCATGTTCTCATCTCCCTTTTCTTTTGCTGTATGTATATACAGTATTCTAATAACTGAATCCACACACAGTCAAATGTCATTATTGTGACTAAAAAACGCTCAATTCTCTGAGAGTGTGGCTGTATGCCTGCTGTGGACTGCTGTGTCCAGCTTATCCACAGCATTTTGTGCACGGTTCTGTGGACAAAATACCTGGTTACCCAGGCCGTGCCGGCACGTTAACCGGGCTGCATCCGATGCAAGTGTGTCGCTGTCGCCGGCCTCCTCACCCGGTCACGTTTCGTCGTTCCTCCTCCACGCGCTGCGGCTTCGGGGCCGCACCTGCATTCGTATGCGGTCGCCTGGTTACAGGTGCGGCACGGCCTGATGGAGGCCGCATGTGAGAGGAGAATTCCCATGCCAAACTGGTGCTCGAACCGTATGTATTTTTCTGGTGAACCGGCAAAGATTGCTGAGATTAAACGACTGGCCAGTGGTGCAGTCACACCGCTTTATCGCCGCGCCACAAATGAAGGTATTCAGCTGTTTCTGGCCGGAAGTGCCGGACTTCTGCAGACCACTGAAGATGTGCGGTTTGAACCATGCCCCGGACTGACGGCTGCCGGGCGTGGCGTTGTATCGCCGGAGAATATCGCGTTCACCCGCTGGCTGACATACCTGCAGAACGGTGTACTGCTGGATGAGCAAAACTGCCTGATGCTGCATGAACTCTGGCTGCAGAGCGGTACTGGCCAGCGTCGCTGGGAAGGATTACCGGACGATGTCAGGGATACCATCACCGCACTTTTCACCGCAAAAAGAGGTGACTGGTGTGGCTTCTGGAGTAACGAGGCTGTATCGGTGTGGTGGAACCGTCTGTGTGACAACGTACTGCCGGAAAAAACCATGCCGTTTGACCTGCTGACGGTTCTGCCCACCCGCCTGGATGTTGAAGTGAATGGCTTTAACGGTGGTGTTCTGAACGGTGTTCCTTCTGCATATCACTGGTATACAGAACGGTATGGCGTGAAGTGGCCTTGTGGGTATGACCTGAATATCAGCAGTCAGGGAGAAAACTTCATTCAGGTGGATTTCGACACGCCGTGGTGTCAGCCGGAAAGCGACGTTGTAGCAGAATTAAGCCGCCGTTTCAGCTGCACGCTGGAGCACTGGTACGCCGAACAGGGCTGCAATTTCTGTGGCTGGCAGCGATATGAGCGTGGAGAGCTTGTTGATGTGCTGTGGGGGGAACTGGAATGGTCTTCCCCGACAGATGACGATGAGCTGCCGGAAGTCACCGGACCTGCGTGGATAGTCGACAATGTGGCGCATTATGGCGGATGAAGTATGACGGAGACGGGCGGGCAACCGCCCGTTTCTTTTCCGGTAAAGGATGTCGCCGTGCTCCTCTTTTTACTGCGCCGGCTGACGCGGCGCGGCATAAACGCTGCCTGTGGTCAGTGTCCCGCGTCCGGCGGGCACGGGACGGGCGCTTTACCGCTCCCGGCTGGCGTCGGTGACAGTGTACGCCAGCCCGTCGCCCTTTTCTGATGAACGCCCTTCAAGCCGCTTTCGCGGCATAGCCTTGCCGTCAAAAAGACGACGGCTGCGGTATTCCACGGTCGGCCTGACCCGTTACCGGACGCGGTGAACAGCCCACAGGCAGCGGGGAACGGGCACCACAGGGGTGCCCTCCCGGTGCCCTCTGTGAAAGAAGGAGTGTTGTTATGTCCCGTTTTGTCCTCGGTAACTGCATCGATGTTATGACGCGTATCCCTGATAACGCCATTGATTTCATCCTCACCGACCCGCCATATCTCGTCGGTTTCCGTGACCGTTCCGGGCGCACTATCGCCGGCGATAAAACCGATGAGTGGCTGCAACCGGCCTGTAATGAAATGTACCGCGTACTCAAAAAAGATGCGCTGATGGTGAGCTTCTATGGCTGGAACCGCGTCGATCGCTTTGTGGCCGCCTGGAAAAATGCGGGATTCAGCGTTGTTGGTCACCTGGTCTTCACCAAAAACTACACATCGAAGGCCGCATATGTGGGCTATCGCCACGAATGCGCTTACATCCTGGCAAAAGGGCGTCCGGCGCTGCCTCAGAAGCCATTGCCCGACGTGCTGGGCTGGAAATATTCGGGCAATCGCCATCACCCGACGGAAAAGCCCGTTACCAGCCTGCAACCGCTGATTGAGAGCTTCACACACCCGAACGCAATTGTGCTGGACCCGTTTGCAGGCAGCGGCTCAACCTGCGTCGCCGCCCTCCAGTCCGGACGCCGGTATATCGGTATCGAGCTGCTTGAGCAGTATCACCGTGCCGGGCAGCAACGCCTTGCCGCCGTGCAACGGGCCATGCAGCAGGGGGCCGCGAATGATGACTGGTTTATGCCGGAGGCTGCGTAAATGAACTATGCCGGACACGAAAAACTTCGCGCCGAAGTGGCGGAGGTGGCCAACACCATGTGTGACCTTCGGGCCAGGCTGAACGATATGGAGCATCGCTGTCGCTTTGATTCCGATGTGCTTGTTGAACGCCTGATACGCCAGACGCTGTATCGCGCCAATCGCCTGTTTATGGAGGCGTATACCGAAATTCTTGAACTGGATGCGTGCTTCAAAGATTAAGGGGGAGACGAAATGTACGGAACATGCGAAACGCTCTGCCGTGAGCTGGCAGCAAAGTATCCGGGAGACACGCCGCTGATGCTGGTTGTCTGGTCCCCGGAAGAGATTCAGGCCCTCGCTGACGGAATGGATATTTCCCTGTCCGATCATGAAATCAGGACCGTCCTGGCGTGCCTGGAGGACATCCCGGAAGACCAGCGGACTGAATCCGGTATTTCTTCCGCCGCTGCGATGGAGATTATCAGCAACGTGAGCGAAAACCGCCAGGTGACCGTCCCTGCTGAACTGCTGGCGTCCCTGATTCAGACCGCTGAACAGGCACTGTGGAAACGTGAGTGGGCCGCCCGTGATAACGGCCTCGCCGTCCCGGAATGCATCACCCGCCGACAGGCGGTGGTTAATCAGGCCCGCACCCTGCTGAAAAACAACTGATGTTATCGCCGCCTGCCCTGCGGGCGGCGATACAGGAAGAACGCTTAATCATGAACGAAAACAGCACGCTGAACGCACTGATTTGTCGTCACGCCCGCAACCTGCTGCTGGCGCAGGGCTGGCCGGAAGAGACGGATGTTGACCAGCGTAACCCGAAGTATCCGGGCTGGATCAGCATTTATGTTCTGCTGGATGCGCCCCGGCTGGCGACCTTACTTATCAACCATCACGGCGGCGTACTGCCGCCGCTCCTGGCCTCCGCCATTCAGAAACTGACCGGAACCGGGGCGGAACTTGTACTGTCCGGCAGTCAGTGGCAGTCGCTGCCGGTACTTCCGGCAGACGGAACGCAGGTGTCTTTTCCGTATGCCGGTGAATGGCTGACCGAAGACGAAATCAGGGCTGTACTTGCGGCGGTGCGCGATGCGGTACGCAGTGTCAGTTGCCGGGTGGCAGAAGATACGCGGCGTATCCGGGCGGCGCTGACCACCACCGGTCAGACGTTACTGACCCGCCAGACGCGCCGCTTTCGCCTGGTCGTGAAGGAAAGCGATCACCCCTGCTGGCTCGATGAGGACGACGAAAACCTGCCCGTGGTGCTCGATGCCATCCTGAACCGGGGCGCACGTTTTTCGGCGGTGGAAATGTATCTGGTCAGTGATTGTATTGAACATATCCTGTCCAGTGGGTTGGCCTGCGATGTGCTGCGTATACCTGATGAACCGCCCCGCCGGTGGTTTGACCGTGGTGTTCTGCGGGAGGTGGTCCGGGAAGCCCGGGCCGAAATCCGCAGCATGGCGGATGCCCTGGCAAAAATCCGGAAATGATGACGTTGGCGGGGTAAATCCCCGCCTTTTTCCTGCCGGTCCCCGGACAGAGCTCAAAGGAAGTCGCCGTCGGCTCCGCTTTACCCGGCCATGCGGAGCATGGCCTTGTGGGTTTTCAGCTCTGTGGCCGCCGTGTCGTGTGCGGGCTGTGCCGTGCCTCCATCTTAGCCGGGCTGGCGTTGATGCAAGGGTACGCTTCGCCGCTGCGGTCACCCGGTCCCTCCTTCCCGTCTGCCGTGATTTTCCGGTCGTTCACCCGCTCAGGTTTCGCGGTCTCACCCTCCAACTCCCGCCAGCCGTGTGCGTCAGGCTGCGGCTTCCCTTGCGCCCTGTGCATCCCCGCCTTATCGCCCGGCTTTTATGGAGGCACGGCACCGCCCGGTGTCGCGGAATATGTGAACAACGGAGGAAATCCCATGCAGTATGCGAAACCTGTCACTCTGAACGTTGAAGAGTGCGACCGTCTCTCCTTTCTGCCGTATCTGTTTGGCAACGATTTTCTGTATGCCGAGGCGTATGTGTACGCGCTGGCGAAAAAAATGATGCCGGAATATGAAGGTGGCTTCTGGCACTTCATCCGCCTGCCGGACGGTGGCGGTTACATGATGCCGGATGGCGACCGTTTCCACATGGTGAACGGTGCAAACTGGTTTGACCGTACCGTGAGTGCTGATGCCGCAGGCATCATTCTGACTTCCCTTGTGATTAACCGCCAGTTGTGGCTGTACCACGACAGCGGGGATGCAGGACTGACCCAGCTTTACCGGATGCGCGATGCGCAGTTGTGGCGTCACATCGAATTTCACCCTGAATGCAACGCGATTTACGCGGCACTGGACTGATTAACGGACGGGGCGGCAATGCCGCCCCTGTAAAGGAGACGAGAACATGTACTGTACTGTTAAAGAAATCATCCGCGATGTACTGGATACAGACGTGCCGGACAGTGAATGCGTTTTTGCCGTGGTGCTGACCCGTGGGGATGTGCGTCACATAGCCCAGGACTGGAGTCTGACAGACGATGAGCTGGAAACCGTCATGCAGCGGCTGGACGATGCCTTTGAATATGGTGCGGATGTCAGCATTGTTCACGACGTTGTTCGTGGACTGATGGAGGAAAAGCGCGCCAGCCGTCAGGTGACAGTTCCGGCGGTGATGCTGGAAAAAGTGATGGCGCTGGCAGGCAGTGAAATGAAGCGGCTGTATGCCGTCGGGAGTGAGAACGGGGGCGACGGTGATGCGTTCGTCAGGGAGGAACGCGAAGCAATGGACGTTGTGTTACAGGCGCTGGACGGGGAGCACATGTCATGAATATCAGCACAGAAACCCGCGAAATTCTGCGTAATTACAAAACCGTGATTAATGCGCGGCGTCGTGAAATGGGGCAGAAACCGCTCTCCACGGCGCAGATTGTTGATGAAATCTGCGATTTTGTGGCGAATCAGCAGGCGGTTTTCCTCGGTGGTCACTACATCCTTCAGGGCAGCAGAAACAGGTGATACAGGGGCAGGCGGTGGAGGCCGCCTGTCAGCCCGCGCGAAAACCCCTGGCAGGCTGACGCCTGCCGGAAACGCGGGGTGCAGCGCCTGCGTCGCTGCCGGCCCGGCTTTCCGGTCAGAAGGTAGTGTATGGCTGTATGCCAGGAACAGGTGTGATATTCCGTGACACTGTCACAGTTTCTGGCTGTTTTTTGTTGCGCCCACTTCGGCTCCCGGCTGCCTGGCAGCATCCGGTCGTCGGCCCGACTACGACAGGCAGCTGCTTGCGCACCCGCCAGTCTCCGCCGAACCCGCTGGCGCGGTTTCGGGCTGTCGCTACGGTCCGATGCGTGAAAACACGGGCTTGCAGCGACCGTTCCGGTCGCGCCGCCTCTGTCGCGCCGTGACCTGCGCTCCCTGCACACCTGACGGTGTGTGAGGAAACTGCGCCTGATGGCGCAGCAGTCTTCCCTCCTGCCGCCACCTCTGCGGCCTGTTTCCCGCTGTGGACTTTCCGGGGGCAGACGTAACCCCCTCCCGTTCCATCTGTCCAGGGTGAGATGCACCGGCCACAAAATTTTTAGCCATGAACCCGGCAAAAAATTTTGCGTCCGCCCCCGGACAGCAGTCCCGTGAGGCGGTAAACGGACCCCCATCGGAAAGGTCCACTGCGGGGAGAAACCCCTGTGAAGTGGACGGCAGGAGGAGCTTTCGCTCCTCTGAAGGGGCACATGAACGTCCCGTCGCCGGTATCCGGTTTATCTCACATCTTTCAGTCAGGAGGTTCTTATGAGTGCACGTGGTATCAACAAGGTCATCCTCGTCGGGCGTCTGGGCAATGATCCGGAAGTCCGTTACATCCCCAACGGGGGCGCAGTGGCAAACCTGCAGGTGGCTACGTCAGAAAGCTGGCGCGACAAACAGACGGGGGAGATGCGGGAGCAGACGGAATGGCACCGCGTGGTGCTGTTCGGCAAGCTCGCGGAAGTGGCAGGTGAATATCTGCGCAAGGGCGCGCAGGTCTACATCGAAGGCCAGCTTCGCACCCGTAGCTGGGAGGATAACGGTATCACCCGTTACGTCACCGAAATCCTTGTTAAAACCACGGGCACCATGCAGATGCTGGGGAGTGCACCACAGCAGAACGCTCAGGCGCAACCGAAGCCTCAGCAGAATGGGCAGCCACAGAGTGCTGACGCGACGAAAAAAGGTGGCGCGAAAACGAAAGGCCGTGGACGTAAGGCCGCGCAGCCCGAGCCTCAGCCGCAACCGCCGGAGGGGGAGGATTACGGGTTTTCAGACGATATCCCGTTCTGACTGGCCTGACTGTGATAACTGCCCCGCCCTGCGCGGGGCATCACCGGAGATATGAGGATGAGCGAATATTTCAGAATACTTCAGGGACTGCCTGACGGTCCTTTTACCCGCAAACATGCCGAAGCCGTTGCCGCACAGTACCGGAACGTCTTTATTGAGGATGACCACGGAGAACATTTTCGCCTGGTTGTCCGTAATAACGGAACAATGGTCTGGCGTACCTGGAATTTTGAGGACGGTGCTGGGTACTGGATGAACCATGTCATCCGGGATTTCGGCATTCTTAAGTAAGAGAGGTGCCGGACGGGAACGCGTCCGGCAGACATACAACCATCCCGGTCAAAGGAGAAATATATGTCAGTTACAGAGTCTAAGACAAAAACGGAGCGTAAATCCAGCCGTAAACCTGCAAAAACGCAGGAAACAGTCCTGTCTGCCCTGCTGGCGCAGACGGAGGAAGTGAGCGTGCCGCTGGCCTCACTGATTAAATCACCGCTGAATGTGCGCACGGTGCCGTATTCTGCGGAGTCCGTCAGCGAACTGGCTGAGTCCATTAAGGGCGTTGGCCTGTTGCAGAATCTGGTCGTGCATACCCTGCCTGGTGACCGTTACGGTGTCGCCGCAGGTGGTCGCCGACTGGCTGCACTCAACATGCTGGCAGAGCGTGGCATCCTTACGGCTGACTGGCCTGTACGCGTGAAGGTTATTCCGCAGGAGCTGGCGACGGCGGCATCAATGACTGAAAACGGTCATCGTCGGGATATGCACCCTGCTGAACAGATTGCCGGATTCCGCGCAATGGCGCAGGAAGGCAAAACACCTGCACAAATCGGTGATTTGCTGGGCTATTCACCCCGCCACGTCCAGCGAATGCTGAAACTGGCAGACCTTGCACCCGTCATCCTTGATGCGCTGGCAGAAGACCGCATCACCACCGAACACTGTCAGGCGCTGGCGCTGGAGAACGACACCGCGCGTCAGGTGCAGGTGTTTGAAGCCGCCTGCCAGTCAGGATGGGGCGGTAAACCGGATGTGCGGGTTATCCGCAACCTGATTACCGAAAGTGAAGTGGCGGTGGCGGGGAACAGTAAATTCCGCTTCGTGGGGGCTGATGCCTTCTCGCCAGATGAATTGCGCACCGATTTGTTCAGCGACGACGAGGGTGGCTATGTGGACTGCGTGGCGCTCGATGCCGCCCTGCTGGAAAAACTCCAGGCTGTTGCAGAGTCCCTTCGGGAAGCAGAAGGCTGGGAATGGTGCGCCGGGCGCATGGAGCCTGTCAGTGAGTGCCGTGAGGATGCCGGAACATACCGCTGTCTGCCGGAGCCGGAAGCGGTGCTGACGGAGGCGGAAGAAGAACGCCTGAACGAACTGATGACGCGTTACGACGCGCTGGAAAACCAGTGTGAGGAATCCGACCTGCTGGAAGCAGAAATGAAGCTGATGCGCTGCATGGCGAAGGTCAGAGCGTGGACACCGGAGATGCGTGCCGGAAGCGGTGTGGTGGTGTCCTGGCGTTACGGTAATGTGTGTGTCCAGCGTGGTGTGCAGTTGCGCAGTGAAGATGACGCGGCTGACGACGCTGACCGCACGGAACAGGTGCAGGAGAAAGCATCAGTGGAGGAAATCAGTCTGCCACTGCTGACGAAAATGTCTTCCGAACGCACGCTGGCAGTCCAGGCGGCACTCATGCAGCAACCGGACAAATCTCTGGCACTGCTGGCATGGACGCTCTGCCTGAATGTGTTTGGCAGCGGAGCGTACAGTAAACCAGCACAAATCAGCCTGGAATGTAAACATTATTCGCTGACCAGCGATGCGCCGTCAGGGAAGGAAGGTGCCGCATTCATGGCGATGATGGCAGAAAAAGCCCGTCTTGCGGCCCTGTTACCGGAGGGATGGTCACGGGACATGACGACGTTCCTGTCACTCAGTCAGGAGGTGCTGTTATCCCTGCTCAGTTTCTGCACCGCGTGCAGCATCCACGGCGTTCAGACCCGCGAGTGTGGTCACACGTCACGCAGCCCGCTGGACACGCTGGAGAGCGCCATCGGTTTTCACATGCGCGACTGGTGGCAGCCGACAAAAGCAAACTTCTTCGGACACCTGAAAAAGTCGCAGATTATCGTAGCCCTGAATGAGGCCGGACTGTCCGGTGCCGCACGGGACGCGGAGAAAATGAAGAAAGGCGATGCGGCTGAACATGCAGAGTTCCATATGAAAGACAACCGCTGGGTGCCTGGCTGGATGTGTGCACCACGTCCACAGATGGATGCCACTGAACACACCGCTAACCTGGCTGATGCCGTCTGATGAACAACCACACCGCCCCGCCGGAGACGGGGCGGCAGCAAGGGAGATACCGTGATGAAAACTGAACTGACCCTGAATGCCCTGCAGTCCATGAACGCACAGGAATATGAAGATATCCGTGCTGCGGGAAGCGATATGCGCCGTAATCTCACTCACGAGGTGATGCGTGAAGTGGACGCACCGGCTAACTGGATGATGAACGGAGAGTATGGAAGTGAGTTCGGGGGCTTCTCCCCCGTCCAGGTTCGTTTCACGCCAGCCCACGAACGTTTCCACCTGGCATTATGTTCGCCGGGAGACGTCTCTCAGCTCTGGATGCTGGTTCTGGTGAATTGTGGTGGACAGCCTTTCGCCGTCGTTCAGGTGCAACATATCTTCACGCCTGTCGCTATCAGCCACACGTTGGCGCTTGCCGCGACACTTGATGCGCAGGGGTACAGTGTTAACGACATCATCCATATCCTGATGGCAGAAGGAGCTCAGGCATGAGCGCACGTTCACGGGCACTGATCCCCCTCAGCGCAGAACAACAGGCCGCCATGCAGGCTGTGGCTGTCACAGAACAACGTCGTCGTCAGGGACGCACACTTTCAGCATGGCCTTATGCCAGCGCTTTCTTTCGCTGCCTGAATGGCAGTCGCCGGATTTCGCTGACCGATCTCTGCTTTTTTGATCCTGCGCTGACGAAGGAGGAATTTCATGGCAACCGTCTCCTGTGGCTGGCTGCAGTGGACAAACTGATTGAAAGTTTTGGTGAAGTCTGTGTTCTTCCCCTGCCATCCGATGCGGGGCATCGTCTGTTCCCGTCCGTTCCTTTTCGTGAAGGTGAGCGGCGTCGTCAGAAAACCACGCTGACAGAGCAGAAATACAGCCGCCAGCGGGAACGTGAGGCAGAACGACGGGAACTGGAATACCAGACATGTTTTGCTCAGGCGCAGATTGACCTTGCGTTTCATACTCCCGCCACGGTCGGAAGCTGGTTGTCCCACTGGTCTGGTGTTGTTGAGGAGCATGATCTGGAAACGATTTTCTGGGGGTGGTGCGGGCGTTTTCCATCACTGTCATCATTTGACCGATTTTTCTGGCAGGAGGAACCACTCTGGCGGCTGATTTTTGAAGCCGGTGAGGCCGGTCGTGGTGCACCGGTACAGGTACGTGCACTTGAGCAGTGGATGATCCCGAACAAGCTGGAGAACGCAATATGATGAAATCAGACGAATAATATCAGGTTCCCGTGTGGATGCGACCTCTGTTGCCGTTGCTCTGCAATACCGGTGGTAATGATCCGGAGGAACTTCTGAATGATACAGAAACCACCGCCAGTGCGAATGTTGTCCGTTATGTACTGATAGTTGCAGTGCGGTCGCAGATTGAGCTGCTGCAGCTACTGTACAGGAAAGGACTGTTGCGCACAGAGATACCAGGTGGCTTTTCACCGGAAGAAGCGCAGGAACTCCTGGATAATCTGGTGCGCAGCCATATCAGCAAGGCGCTGTCGGGTGAGCGAATGGCAGCCCGTGACAGAAATGCCGATCTGACCTGGATTCGCCAGCAACTGGTCGATGCCGCCTGGTTTGTCCGTGCCACACTGGAAGCGCATGGGATGGGCGTTGGAAATGAGAATTCCCCTGCGCCTCCAGAGACAATGCCGGACATACAGACACGGGAACTGGTGATGCTGATCAAACGACTGGCATCATCGCTGAAAGCGGTGAAACCCGACAGTAGCGTGGTGCGTGCGGCGCAGGACTGGCTGTGCGACAGAAAACTTGTGGATATCACAGATATTCTCCGGTGAACTTGGCATGTATATTTTACGCAGGGACACGCAGATCATGATCGTTTCATATCAGGGGTGGTCTGGAGGTCATGCGGCGTGTCCTCTGCACTCGCCGGAATAAGGAAGTCGCCGGCGGCTCCGCTTTTACCCGGCCATGCGGAGCATGGCCTTGTGGGTTTTCAGCTCTGTGGCCGCCGTGTCGTGTGCGGGCTGTGCCGTGCCTCCATCTTAGCCGGGCTGGCGTTGATGCAAGGGTACGCTTCGCCGCTGCGGTCACCCGGTCCCTCCTTCCCGTCTGCCGTGATTTTCCGGTCGTTCACCCGCTCAGGTTTCGCGGTCTCACCCTCCAACTCCCGCCAGCCGTGTGCGTCAGGCTGCGGCTTCCCTTGCGCCCTGTGCATCCCCGCCTTATCGCCCGGCTTTTATGGAGGCACGGCACCGCCCGGTGTCGCAGAACATGAGACTATGGAGGATTCGGGAATGTCTGTTGTTGTACCTGCTGTATACGTTGGAACCTGGCACAAATACAACTGTGGAAGCATCGCCGGACGCTGGTTTGACCTGACCACGTTTGATGATGAGCGCGACTTTTTCGCCGCCTGCCGCTCTCTTCACCAGGATGAAGCCGATCCTGAACTGATGTTTCAGGATTATGAGGGATTCCCGGGGAATATGGCCTCTGAATGCCATATCAACTGGGCCTATGTTGAAGGCTTCCGACAGGCGCGGGATGAAGGCTGCGAAGAGGCTTATCGTCTCTGGGTGGATGATACCGGTGAGACGGATTTTGACACCTTCCGCGATGCCTGGTGGGGCGAGGCTGACAGTGAGGAGGCTTTTGCGGTTGAGTTCGCCAGTGATACCGGCCTGCTGGCTGACGTGCCGGAGACGGTGGCGCTCTATTTTGACTATGAGGCGTATGCGCGGGATTTATTCCTGGACTCCTTCACCTTTATTGACGGTCATGTGTTCCGTCGGTGATTTACTCCCCCGCTCCGGCGGGGGTATGGCCTGCCGGGCCGCCGGAAAACCCTGGCAGGCTTACGCCTGCCTGAAATACAGGAGGGCCGCGCCTGCGGCGCTGCCCTTCCTGCCCGTCATGGTGTGAGGCATTTTTCTGTTATGTCGTTTCTGTTGTTCTTACTTCCGGAGGCGGGGACACCTTCGGCTCCCGGCTGCCTGGCGGCATCCGGTCGTCGGCCCGACTCCGACAGGCAGCTGCTCGCGCACCCGCCAGTCTCCGCCGAACCCGCTGGCGCGGTTTCGGGCTGCCGCTACGGTCCGATGTCTGAAAAACCTGGCTTGCAGCGACCGTTCCGGTCGCGCCGCCCCTGTCGCGCCGGAAACGGCGCTCCCTGCACACCTGACGGTGTGTAAGGCAACTGCGCCTGATGGCGCAGTCAACCCTTCCGCCGCCACCCCTACGGCCTGTTTCCCGCTGTGGACTTTCCGGGGGCTGGAGTAACCACATCCCGTTTCAGCAGTCCAGGGGAAGATATACCGTCCACAAAATTTTTAGCCATAAACCCGGTAAAAATTTTGCGTCCGCCCCCGGACAGCTGCCCCGTGACGTGGTGACGGACGCCCCATCGGAAAGGTCCACTGCGGGGAGAAACCCCGAAGAAGTGGACGGCAGAAGGGGCTTTCGCCCCTCCGGGGAGCAACCGGTCGGCCCGGCGACCTGATTCAGCAGAAGGAGACGTTTTCATGACTGTCAGCAGCACGATTTCCGTTTTTGGCCGCGACGGGGTGTTCCGTACCGTTTACTGCCACCTGCACGGTGAGCCGACCTGGAACGGTCGCATCCTGCATACCCACTATGCCACCGGTCAGCAGGCCGAAGCCCTGGTTGAACACGGTGATATCCGTTGCCTCGGTCCCCGTTGCGACAAACCCGCCGGGCATACGCTTCAGAACCCGGTGTACGGTGTGACGGCTTATTACGGACGTGACAGTGGTTTCCGGATGGACAGTGAGGCGCGTGAGTACCGTTCTTTCATGGAGGCTATTGCCACTGAAAGCACTGAAGAGGTGCGCTTCCATTATGTGTTCATCGACGGTTACTGGAAGGTGATGTACCGCACGCCGGAAGGCTGGAAGATGAAAGCGCTCGCGCTGGCACTGCGTCGCTGTCCGGAATGAAAAAAAGGCAGGGCGATAAACCCTGCCTCTCTCCGCCGGCGCTTCCCCGCTAGGAAGTCCGGCATCTCAATCACTATCTATGGAGATTATGCCATGAGACCATCAATTATCTTCGCAACCGCCGAGTATGTAAAGCGTCTGCGTGAAGAGTGCCTGCAGGAGAATAAACCCCTGCACCGCCATACCCGCTTCAGACGTCAGGAGCTGGCACAGGATGAGATTAACCCGGACGTCCTGGCGATGAGCGGTCATATCGCCAGACGCTGCAGTGAGCAGAAGCGGGTACGTATCCCCGCCATGAAAGTCAGCGAATGGGGCCACCTGCTCCGCGCGCTTGAAATTGAACGGGTCTGCCACTGATTAACCCTTGCCGTCTGCCTGTGCAGGCGGCAGGATACGTTCAGACACCTCACCAGGAGGAACCGTGAGTAAGAAGAAAAACACCACAACGCCCACGCCGCATGATGCCGCGTTCCGGTCGTTCCTGGCGAATCCCGACGTCGCCAGAGATTTTCTGGAACTGCATCTTCCGGCGGAGTACCGGCAGTTGTGCGACCTGTCCACGCTGAAGCTGGAACCCGCCACCTTTGTTGAGCCGGACCTGCATCAGTACGCCAGCGATATCCTCTGGAGCGTGAAAACCACCGGGGGTGAAGATGGTTATGTTTATACGCTCATCGAGCACCAGAGCACCGAAAATCTGTACATGCCTTTTCGTATGTTACGTTACAGTGTGGCGGCGATGCAGAGACATCTGGAGCAGCACAAAACGTTGCCACTGGTCATTCCGGTGCTGTTCTATCACGGTGAGCGCAGCCCGTACCCGTACAGCATGAACTGGCTGGACTGTTTTGAGAATCCGGCACTTGCGGCTAAAATATACACAAAGCCGTTTCCGCTGGTTGATATCACTGTCGTTGATGACAATGAAATCATGAACCATCGCCGGATGGCCGCACTGACACTGCTGATGAAGCATATCCGCCATCGTGACATGATGGAGCTGCTGGACAAACTCCCGCAGGTCATGGTGGAAATTTCAGACGAGCAGGTGCGTGTTCTGATTCATTACATCGTTAACGCAGGGGACTCTGTATCACCGGAATTTATGCGGGCGCTGGCTGAGCGTCTGCCGCAGCATGAGGATAAACTGATGACTATCGCAGAACGTCTTGAGCAAAAAGGTCGCCAGGAAGGAGCGCTTGAAAAAGCCCTGGCTATTGCGTGCCAGCTTCAGAAAATGGGGATGACGCCGGAGCAGATTAAGCAGGCTACCGGACTTTCCGAAGCTGAACTGAAAAAAATCATTCACTGATGAGAGCATCACAGCCCGGCAAAATGCCGGGCCTTTTGCCAGCAGGAGCAGACCAGACAGCATGACTATTGCAGAACGTCTTATACAGAAAGGTTTCGACGAAGATTTTCAAGAAGGTTTTAAAGAAGGGGCTCTTGAAGTGGCGCGGGAAATAGCCTGCCGGCTGCGGGATATGGGCTGGACGCCGGAACGGATTCAGGAGGCGACCGGACTTTCCGGTGAAGAACTGAAAAAGCTGTTTCCTGATGAGCAGTAGCCTGGCATTCAGCCAGGCTGTGAATCACGCTCACACATCCTCTGCCGTTTCCCCCAGTTCATTTTCCAGTCGCCTGATGATATCTGCCTTACGCATCCCCTGCATGTGAGGCAGCAGGTCACGGACTGAAAGTGCCTGGGTGGTCCTCCAGACGGTGACGTCCACCTGTTCCGCATTTTCCCAGGCGTGCCATGTTCTCTGCGTCACGCCAAATTCTCTGGCCGCTTTTTCGCGTGACCAGAGCATGCTTTTTCGCCAGATTCGCAGTTCCCAGCCGGTCATAAAACACCTTTGAAAAAGTGAAAAAACTTCACTTTATTTTATCATCATAATCACCAGATCAACGCGATAAATAAGTGTGAAAAAGTGAAGAAATTTCACTTTTTCTAGTTGCAGATGTCGTGCTGTTTTCTCTGTTTTCACCTGTGCGGGAGTGGTGCGTCAGTGACCACCACATGCCATTGTTGTGCCGTCGTTTTTCTTCAGTCGCGCCGGATGCGGCGCTCCCTGCACACCTGACGGTGTGTAAGGCCACTGCGCCTGATGGCGCAGCTGTCTCTGCCTGTCTGCCGCCGCACTGCGGCCTGTTCTCCGCAGACGGACTTTCCGGGGGTACATACACGACCACATCCCGTTTCAGTCGTCCAGGGGAGAGATGTACCAGCCACAAAACTTTTTGCCGCAGGCGTCAAAAACTTTTGCGTCTGCCCCCGGACAACTGCCCCGTGACGTGGTGAGCGTCCCCCGTCGGAAAGGTCCACTGCGGGGAAATCCACGCAGACCAGGACGGCAGAAGGAGCTTCGCTCCTCCGGGAAATGACCTGGCTGACCCGGCAGTCGTGACGATGAGGAGACAATGTGATGAATCAGACTTTACCCACTGCTGACCTGAATACTGCCGGCACGACAGATGTTATTCCGTCTGTGGCTATCGACCGCATCATCGCGCAGCGTAACGAAGGTATTTCACTGTTCATGCAGGCGATGGAATGCCTGGCGACAGCGCGCAAGATTCTGCTTGATGCGTCAGGTGACATTTTTCTCTACGGGTTTGAAGACTGCGTGACTGACTCCGTTCGATGCATGGATAAACCGGAAGAAGCAAAAAAGAATATCACTCGTCTTGCCGACCGGAAAATCTGGGATCGCCTGATGACGGATACGGGCATGTACACCTTCATGAGTTCATGCCAGCGTGATGAGTGGAACAGCCAGCTGATGAGCGACACCTGTCCTGAAATCACCCTGGACAATGTACTGGCAACTTTTCGCCATCTGAATGCCAGTAAGATGCAGACATTTGAACATGGACTGATTGATGTCTACCGGAAATTGTCATGGGATTACAGAACCAATAATCCCTGCCGTCTGGGCAAGAAAATCATTATTGAAAATCTGCTGTACCGCTGGAGTAACGGGCGTGTGACGCTGGACTGCAGCGGACGGGAGGCACTGGATGAGCTGGTACGTCCGTTTTATCTGCTGGAGGGGCGCAACGTTCCTGACTTCCGGAGCAGCATCGGGGCGCAGTATGGTGAATTTCTCGGTAACGGCGACAATGTCGGTAAGCTGTTAGAAGGGGAATATTTTACGGTGCGTGGCTACCAGAAAGGGACCGTACACATTGTCTTTAAGCGTTCTGACCTTGTTGAAAAACTGAATGATATTATTGCACGGCATTATCCAGGTGCATTGCCGCCACGAGTCTGATTAAACAGAAAAGCCCTGGTATTTATGCCGGGGCTTTTTTTTCTGTAATCATCATAATCTCAGAACACGATGTGACATTGTCACATCAATTGTTGTTCATATCGATGCCATCTTTCCTGCCTGAATCTGCCTTTTTAGGTGCTGTTTTAGAGGAAGAACGGCGGGATGGTTTTTTCGATTCTGCTTCCCGAATAATGTCACGAAGTGCCTTCTCTCCTACTTCATACCCTGCATTTTTGAGCGTGTCACGAACATCTGCCAGTGTGTAACCCTTTGTCCTTACCAGGACAATAATGTCATCACGAATGGCATCAAGAAAATCACGCAATGTTTTCCGTTGAGCGGTGAGATCTGGCAATTCCGATAAAGCAGATTTTGCCAGCTGGATGTCATCATCTGAGTAAAATTTTTTAGAAGCCATTGGCACTTTCTCTCCGTTTCATGTTGAAGTCTGATTTTATCATCAAAAACTGACTTCTGGCAGGGCTGCGCCCTGCCTCTGCCGTCTGCATAAGACTATGATGCACAAAAATAACAGGCTATAATGGCCTGAAAAACGGGACAGGATGTGCAATTGTATAACCGCGCACGCGCGATTATACAATTGCCTCCTGGTCAGGGCTTCGCCCCGACACCCCAGTAAGGAGCTGACCGTGAGTGATAAACGTCAAAGAAGTGGTAGTGAAAGACGGCAAAAGACGATCCTGAGAGCGGTCCGGTTCTCACCGGATGAGGTTGAAACTATCTGTAAGAATGCTGAAGATTCCGGACTTACTGTATCTGCTTACATCCGAAATGCAGCACTGAATAAGCGAATTAACTCCCGGACAGATGATGCTTTTCTGAAGGAGTTAATGAGACTGGGAAGGATGCAGAAGCATCTGTTTGTTCAGGGAAAAAGAACCGGTGACAAGGAGTACGCAGAAGTACTTGTTGCCATAACCGAACTTACAAATACATTGCGTAAACAGTTAATGGAAGGTTGAGGATGCTCCGGTGAATGCAGTCATTCCGAAAAAGAGAAGGGACGGCAAGTCTTCGTTCGAAGACCTGGTGTCCTACGTCTCTGTCCGGGATGACATGACCGATGAGGAACTGGATTTATCTTCTTCTTCGCAGGCTGAACAACCACACCGAAGCCGTTTCAGTCGCCTTGTTGATTATGCGACACGTCTTCGAAATGAGTCATTCGTGGCGCTGGTTGATGTCATGAAGGACGGCTGCGAATGGGTCAACTTTTATGGTGTCACCTGTTTTCACAACTGTACATCTCTTGAAACTGCTGCTGCAGATATGGAGTACATTGCCCGGCAGGCTCACTATGCAAAAGATGACACTGACCCTGTTTTTCACTACATCCTTTCCTGGCAGTCACATGAAAGCCCGCGTCCGGAACAGATTTATGACAGTGTACGTCATACGCTGAAATCACTCGGCCTTGCCGACCATCAGTATGTCTCTGCCGTGCATACTGATACAGATAATCTGCACGTCCATGTGGCTGTTAACCGGGTACACCCTGAAACGGGTTATCTGAATCGGTTATCCTGGAGTCAGGAAAAACTCAGTCGTGCCTGCCGTGAGCTTGAACTGAAGCATGGTTTTGCTCCGGATAACGGTTGCTGGGTCCATGCGCCGGGAAATCGTATCGTTCGCAAAACCGCCGTTGAACGTGATCGCCAGAACGCGTGGACACGCGGGAAAAAACAAACTTTTCGCGAGTATGTCGCGCAGACAGCGGTCGCTGGTTTACGCAGTGAACCTGTACATGACTGGTTATCCCTGCATCGTCGTCTTGCGGAAGATGGTCTGTACCTGTCTCAGATGGACGGAAAATTTCTGGTGATGGATGGCTGGGATCGCAACAGGGAAGGTGTACAGCTTGACTCGTTTGGTCCCTCTTGGTGTGCAGAAAAACTCATGAAAAAAATGGGTGACTACACGCCAGTACCAAAAGACATTTTCAGCCAGGTGGAAGCACCAGGACGCTATAATCCGGACTTCATTGCAGCTGATGTTCGCCCGGAAAAAATCGCTGAAACAGAAAGTCTGCAGCAGTATGCCTGTCGTCATCTTGGAGAACGTCTGCCGGAAATGGCACGGGAAGGACGGCTGGAAAACTGCCAGGCTATTCACCGCACACTGGCTGAAGCGGGATTATGGATGCGTGTTCAGCATGGTCACCTGGTTATCTGTGACGGTTATGATCATAACCAGACTCCCGTTCGTGCTGACAGCGTATGGTCACTGCTGACGCTCGACAATGTGAATCAACTCGATGGTGGCTGGCAGCCTGTACCAACAGATATTTTCCGCCAGGTTACGCCAACAGAACGCTTCCGTGGTCGTCGTATGGAGAGCTGTCCTGCGACCGATAAAGAATGGCACCGTATGCGTACAGGTACGGGGCCGCAGGGGGCTATCAAACGCGAACTGTTTTCTGACAAAGAAAGTCTGTGGGGATACAGCATCAGCCATTGTAGCCCTCAGATTGAAGAAATGATCACACAGGGTGAGTTTACCTGGCAGCGTTGTCATGAGCTGTTTGCACAACAGGGACTGATGCTACAGAAACAACATCACGGGCTTGTTGTCGTTGATGCCTTTAATCATGAGCAAACGCCGGTGAAGGCCAGCAGCATTCATCCTGATCTGACACTGGGGCGTGCAGAGCCACAGGCCGGACCTTTTGTGAGTGCCCCAGCAGATTTGTTTGACAGGGTGCAACCTGAAAGTCGCTATAACCCGGAGCTGGCTGTCAGTGACAGGTACGGGGTCAGCAGTAAACGTGACCCAATGCTGCGCCGGCAGCGACGTGAAGCCAGAGCTGAGGCCCGTGCTGACCTGCGTGCCCGCTATCTGGCATGGCGTGAACAATGGCGTAAACCAGATCTGCGTTATGGGGAACGTTGTCGGGAAATTCATCAGGCATGCCGTCTGCGGAAGTCACACATTCGTGCGCAGTACGATGATCCGGCATTACGTAAGCTGCATTATCACATTGCAGAAGTTCAGCGAATGCAGGCATTGATCAGGCTGAAAGAAGACATCAGGGATGAGCGGCAGAAACTTATTGCTGACGGGAAGTGGTATCCACCCTCTTACCGTCAGTGGGTCGAAATTCAGGCTGCTCAGGGAGACAGGGCTGCTGTATCGCAGCTGAGAGGCTGGGATTATCGCGATCGCCGTAAAGATAAGTCACGCACAACGACAACAGACCGCTGTGTCGTGCTTTGTGAACCGGGCGGAACGCCGGTATACGGTAATACCGGTGATCTCGAGGCCCGTTTGCAGAAGAACGGGAGTGTTCGTTTCCGTGACCGTCGGACGGGAGAGTTTGTCTGTACGGATTATGGTGACAGGGTTGTTTTCCGTAATCACCATGACCGCAATGCGCTGGCAGATAAACTGGATTTGATTGCACCGGTATTATTCGGGCGTGATCCACGCATGGGTTTTGAACCAGAAGGAAACGACAAACAATTTAACCAAGTCTTTGCTGAAATGGTTGCCTGGCATAATGTGACAGGCCGTACCGGTCACGAAGACTACAGGATTACCCGACCGGACGTGGATCATCACCGTGAAGGAAGTGAACGCTACTACCGCGATTATATTGCGGCGAACAGCAACGATGACGCATCACTGCCTCCGCCGGAGCAGGATAAACGCTGGGAACCGCCTTCTCCAGGTTAAAAAAAGGCCGCGCCAGAATCCGGCGCGGCCACTGTTCAGTACATTCCGTCCCAGTCCGGACGGTTGGTTTTTTTATGATGAAACCCGTTTACAGGACGCCCTGTCGGGGGGGTATTGTTCTGTGGAAGCGTTAACAGGTTTATACCTGCTCTTTCTGCTCTCACTGATATCTGATTTTCCTCTTTTGTTTCAGGTAGTTCTGGTCTGTTCAGCGTGATATAGCGAATTCGTCGCTCTTCCCGTGTGGTCGTTTTAAGCGTATTTACCGCTGTTTCCCACAAGGCACTTTCACGTGCGTTGATATCCGTGTCGTACTCTTCCAGCATTGCCATAGCCGCCTGACGTCCTGCAATGCGTTGCTGGAATGTATCCACAATCGTGTGCGGCTCTGTGCGAATTTTTCGTCTTTTTCTGGAGGGTTTTGCAGTCAGGACGCCAATGATGGCACTGACATTTTCCGGTGACGGGATTCGACGTTGAGCAGTACGGGGAACAAGACGGCGGAGACGGTCCAGGCGTGGCGCATCCACGCTGATATACCTGTTTATAACAACGGGATCGCTGCTGCAGCTTTTCTCATCGTCAGGGATGAAGAATGATGCTGATGGTACGGTTTCTCCCCGGAAAATAGAAAAGAACTCGCCAGGATGAAGTTCAATCAACTCCTGAACATTTATCTTGCTTTCCATCAGGATGCTGATTTGTGGGCTGTCAATCCATGATTCACCAAATATGCCGTCCTGACGCTGCAGGTTGTTCATTCTTGCCCTGGCTTCTTCACCGGCGGCGCTTTTCAGTGTTCTGGCCGTACTACCCTCGCTGACAATCCTGCCGGCAAATTTTGTCCCCGTGTTCTGCATCAGTGTTGCAGTATTCGTGGCTGTTGTCTGTCCTTCTATACGTTCCTGGTCCTGTGCCATCAAAATCAGAGCAAAATCCAGTGAACGCACCTGAGTGGCTTCCACAGCAATACGGTCCGTATAGTATGCCCCCACTTCATCAAGGAAACACAGATAAGGGAAACGCCCCTTATATTTTTTGACTTCCAGTGCATCGGAATCAGTTCCTTCGAGGCGGTAGCCCAAATCACGGGCGAGAATCATACTTTTCTGGGTGATAAACATTCGTCCAAGAGCAGACGTTGTATGCGCTGATGTATCCAGAGCGGGGATCATTACCATCAGAATCCTGTCGCTGTGAATGCTGTCACGGATATCGATATCACCGGAATCTTCAGCAAAAATATCCCCGAATGCTTCCGTGAATGTGCTGAAAGTTTCAGAAAACTGCCCGGAGAGATAAGCATGTTGTTTTCTGGGTTCTTCCGTCCAGGCTGATGGTGTCCTGACCAGCGACAGGTCGAAACCGGGAACGTCCTGAAGGTAGTTACGTAACGGTGCGATAGCTTCTTCCGGCCACTGATCATCGAGGCCACGACAGTAAAGTTTGGCCATCCCTTCGAGAGTCATATGTTCACGGAGCATCTGCAGCGACATTGTTTTGCCTTCGCGCACACACCAGAATTTAGTACCAAATACCAGTGCCTTATTCATGGCAATGGCCCGGGACTGCCACTCGCCCCCCTGGACGTTCTGGGGCAGCATTGACTGCATTGTCTCCGCTGTGAATGCCTCAGTGCTGTAACAGAAGGGATTCCAGGTATTTGACTGAGGACGCGTTTTTTCACCACTCAGAATGATTTCACTGCGGGATTTTCCTCCGTTCATGAAGTTAATGACTTCCACATCGTCTTCACGTCCAAAGCGTCTGGCCAGATACCAGATCGTTCTTGCCGTATCATTCTGTGCCTTGCCATCGACAAGGGTGAATCCTCTTGCCCAGCAAAGTGGGTTAATCGCCCAGGCAAAGATGGTTTCCGTTTTACCGCCACCGGTGGTGGCGAAAAACATTATATGGCGGGTCAGATCGTCCATACTCAGCCATAACTCCCTGCCAATATCCCTGACGCGTTGATAACCAACATAGAATATGCCGCTAGCCGGTGATTCCAGAATGACCTCATACTGGAACAGGGTTGGCCAGAAGCTGAAAAGACTTCTTTTAATCATTCTGTCCTGTGACGGGTCAGCACATTCCAGCGTCATGGGCATACGAAGAGGGCAGCGCCATCGCTGCAGACTAAATACCAGCATTGTTATCAGTGTGAACAACAGACATGCCGGTAATGCAAGTGGCCAGATAAAACTGGCCACAAGACTTGCCACCAGGCAAAAGCCATAGATATTGAGACTCTGGAGTGCATTCCAGACAGGATTTCCCCAGGCTGTACGGTGTAAAAGCTCGGGGTTAACGCGATGTTCACTCATGTCCAGACTCGCTGTCGGTGGTTTTCAGGAATAAATTAAGCGTGCCAGTTTCCTGCAGAATTCCTGTAGGCAGATGCCAGCCGGTGTCGGACAGCACCCATGGGGTACCGGCAAATCCGAACTTACGGAAGGCGACATTGTTTACATCAATTGCAGCTCTGGCCGCTTTCAGGCATGTTTCATCTGCAGGCGTTGTTTCTTCTGATGGCGTCATCATTCCGTTATCTGCGGAATACAGTCGGTGCCAGCCGGCAGCACGTTTCTGAGCATCTTTTTCACACAGCAGTGGTGCCACACGGTCGGTGGATTCCTCTCCACCAATAACTGAAACCGGGTAGATAACGACATTGAAGTCGCTGGCCAGGCGTTTTAAGGCCGGCTCCAGAAGTCTGCAGTTAGGACAGGCAGGATCGAGAAATGCGTACAGGGTTCGTTCATGACCGGATGACAGGTTGATGGTAAACATGCCCCGATCGGCGTTCCGCTTCAGAACAGTAGCCAGATTATGTCGCGCAGCTGCGGCTTCCGGATTTTTGCTTGTGATTGTTTTCTCCGGTACCTGGACGTCTTTTTTCGGGGGAACCGGGAGTTGAATGCCTTCATTTAATGGCACAGTGTGATTCAGGTGAGGGGGAAGCAGTCGTGGCTCACCTGCTGTCTGTACTGCTTCAGGCGTTGTATCATCCCAGAATACACGATCAACATAGCGGAACAGAGAGAAGCCAATCGTTGCCATTACGAACAGCACAACGCTGGCGATTATGCCACGGAACAAAGGTGTTCTGCTGAAGCGGCGTTCCATCAGGTATTCAAGACGCAGGCAGGAATCAATAGCTGTAAGTATCTGGTCAGCGTTATGCTCCTGTTTATCAATCAGGACGGTTTCTCTGTTACGGGTGCCCATGGCGTCAAAGGCTATATGAATCAGTTGATTGTTTCGTGTTACCAGCCCTGACAGGGCATCCTGTGGAAGGACGGCAATAATTTCTGTCCTGCCACCCGGCCAGATTGCCTGCACGGAAATATGTTTTGCAATGCGTGTTGCAAAGTACTCGATTGTCATTTTCAGTTCTCCGGATAATCAGAATTCGTTGTCTGTAGCAGGTGTGCGGGGCAGGATGTCGTCGGTGAGGGACCAGTTGGTCAGAATGCGGCGTTTCCGGTCGCGATCTGGTTGTGGTTCATCCCAGATAAGACCGAGACTGAGCATATCCCGCCGTAAGCCTTCCACCGCTTCATCAACACAGGGTTCAGGGCAGGGAAGGCCAAAACGCATGGCTTCGGCCTCTGCACGTGCAACGGCCACCACGCCAGCGCCTTCAATAAATCCTTTCGTGGTATTGGCGCGGTGTAATGCATAAAACAGCGTTCTGTCCACGCCTTTCAGCCAAATCCAGTTGGGTGGCGTAAGCCGCAGGTCATGTGCATACAGCCAGACCAGCCCACTGCGGACGTAGCGATGTTGTTTCAGCCATTGCTGTGCTCCGTTGCTTTTAATCACTCTCTGGAAAGCTGATTTGGCCAGTGAATAAACAGGGGTACAGAATTTCCCGCTGTCCCGTTTGCTTTTAATTCTGCATGAGAGGTTCAGTGTATCCATGAGCTTTAATGCTGCCTTACGATCATCCAGGAAATACTGAAGGCCAAATATGGCAAAGAGCGCTTTTTCATGTGGTGCCATGTCTTTCCAGGACGTTAAAGGTTTACCCAACTGGGCCATGAAACATCGTCTTGCAGCTGCAACATCGAGCTGCATATTGGTGATGAGAGTATGCTGTTCGACAAATGCTTCCGGGGTGAGAGCAACCCGCCGTTCAGGTCGTTTGCCACCATGAAAGAGTTTTTCCGGATCACCATCTGCCAGTACAGGGGCGATAGCAGGGGACAACGAAGCAAAGATGTGTGGCAGTCGGGTAATATCTACTGGTCTGCGGGTGAAACGACTTTGTCCCGGATGTTGATACCACTCCCACAAACACCAGAGTGTCACAGGTAAGAGGTACATCCACAGAATACCTATGGTCTGCTCCATGACGTTAACCCACTGGCTATAGCTTATGTTGGCGGCGTTGTTACCGGTCATGGCAAGCAGGTTGTATCGTGGTGCTGCATAGTTATGAAATGGTCCCCAGTCAACCAGTCCCCATAAGGTATGAAGAATCAGGCAGCTGGCGTAAACCACTTCCGGCAAGAATAACCATATAACGAATAGCAGCAGGATAAGAAGGACACCAACAGCGCCCCATATCTGCATAGGATCTTCTGCGACAGGCTGTCGATTGTAAGACATGACAAAGTCTCCATTTCTGGAATTTAAATCAAACGGAAAGGTTAAAAATTTATTTGCAGGCGATAAGAGCTAACCAGAGGAATTAGCAGTGCGATAAAAGGATTGTTGCAGATACGAAAGTCGTTAGAATAGCTGCGGGCGCTTGAGGCTGTATGCCGAAAGCGTTTTGTGGACGGTATACAGCAGAAAGCCCCTGGAGATTTTTTTATCAATCAACCAAGGGCTCTACTGTAATGCTTCGACAACATTATAGTAGCCCGATAACCGCCGTAAGGCAATGGTGAGGGATTCGCTTTGCGGATTCCGGCTCCAGCAGGGAAACACAGTGCTTGTGGCAACGTTAGCCTACGAAGTTAAACGTTAACGGGCAACACGGCGGCAGGTTTTCTGCCGCCGCTTTGTTGCGAAGGCTGACCTCATTGCGCCCTTTCTTCTTCAATGAAGCGTATCCGGTATTGTTTCATTTTCCCTGAAGCCGATTAGCTCCAGCCGAATGCCTTTGCCATCGGGGGCCACGTTCTGCATTTCGCAGATACCACGTCGGGTCATGAGTGTGAAGGCTGTCATTGCCAGCATAGCTAACGCATTTTCCTCGCTGCCGCAGCGTTTCTCGAGAGCATCGGCAATTTCTTCTATGCTCCCCACCTGAAAGCAAGAGTCGAATTCTTTACTCCACTTTTCTGACATCGGATTTTCTCTCTGTATTTATGGGTAGTTATCGAACTGAATGTGCCAGTTTTTTCAGGAGACGGCAAAGTTGAGATGGCTGATTCAGGTTCAGAGCATGAGTTTCCCCGGTGTGACGGGCATGGCGGGGCGGATTTTGCAGATACAAAAGACGTAAAAAAACCGACTGGTGAGGCCGGCTTTTTTACTGTTCCGCTACAAATTTGATGACTCTGACCAGAAAAGAGCTGTCTATAACTGACGCTAAAAATGATAATTTGTTCTACCTGATTAATGCAACATGCCATAAGTTTACGGGAAAGGCTGACCACCTGATATTGTTGCAAAATACGAAAGTCGTCAAAATCGCGGTGGGGAGCTTGAGGCTGTAAGCTGAAAGCGTTTGTGAAAGCCCCGGGAGATTGTTCTATCAATCAACCAAGGGCTCTACTGTAATGCCTAGACAACATTATAGTAGCCCGCTGACGTCCTCCACGCCAGAGGGGGCTTGCTACGTACAGCTTGTCGTTACTCAGAAGTAATAAATGTAAAGAAAACCGACTGATGAGGTCGGTTTTCTTACTGTCCCGTTACAGAGTTGGTGGCCCTGACTGGAGGAAATCTCTTTTCAACTAACGTTCTTATAATAGTGTTCTGTTCATTTGATAACAACCACCCTTATAATCCGCAGGTTAGCACTGTCTGGCGACACTTCTGTCGTGATGACGGTAACCAGAGCATGAGTCTTCCCAGTGTAACAGGCATGGTGGGGCGGATTTGCAGAAACAACAGATGTAAAAAAACCGACTGGTGAGGTCGGTTTTTTTACTGTTCCGCTACAGAGTTGGTGACTCTGGACGGGAAAAGACAGTCTGTATCTAACATGATCAATTCTATGCTTTGTCCCGCACTATGTCAAAAATCCTGCTAATCAAGTAGTATACAAAACGTTAGCTCTACTGATTGTCTGAACTCGACAACTGACGGATTTGTTAAGTCCTGGCCGGGATAACAGGTGGTGCTGCTTCCGGTGCTCTGGTCGGAGTGAGGCAGTCTGTATCTAACAATAGAGACAACCGTAGTGACAGGCAGCCCATGAGTAAGCTGCGGTGTTTCGCTCCCTTATCAAGGGAAAACGGATGATTAATCTGTTAATCATCGTTCTCAGGGCAGTAGTTGCCGTTGCAAACGCGCTGATTGCTGTTCTGGAACTGATCCGGGAACTTGTCGACTGATAAGCCTGGAAACGTAACTAAGGGCAGGGAGTTACCGCTTCCTGCCCTTTAACAAAAAGAGATCTCACGTTAAAAATTTGTACCCTTCTTTAACTTCCAGTGCCTGCTCCTTTGACTCAAACATCAGTCTTGTTTTCCCGGGAACGCCCCATGAAATGTATTCAACATCTATCCACCATTTTCCATATTCTTCATTTGACATCCTCCCCCACCTTCGCACTTCGTGACTCAGGAGGGGAATTCCCATTAGTGGGTGACGGCTGATTGCTCAGCGTCTGGTTCCTGCTTCAACGGGCGGTCTGACTGCACCGTCCCTCCACAGGCAAGTACGGCGTGCCCCGCCGCTAAAATGTTGCGAGCGCCGTTTACATCGGCGTTCGCTGTATATCCACAAGCCCGACACACGAATTTACTTTGTGTCAGGCGGTTTTCTTTCGCTGTATGACCACAGCACGCGCAACGCTGGCTTGTGTACGCTGGCGGAACAGCAAGCACCTGACCACCACGCCAGAGCTGCTTGTACTCAAGCTGGCGGCGCATTTCATACCAGCCCTGATCCAGTATCGAACGGTTTAAACCTGATTTTGCCCGGACATTGCGCCCCGGCTGGCTGACCGTACCCGCTGCTGACTTTGACATGTTGCTGACCTTCAAATCCTCAATGACTATCATTGCGTGGTTTTTGCTGATGATCGTTGTGACTTTATGAAGGTAGTCTCTGCGGATATTTGCGATACGGGAATGCAGACACTGTATTTTGCGTTTCTGCTTCTGCCAGTTGTTGCTGAATTTGACCCTGCGGTTTAACTGTCGCTGAAGTCTCGCCAGCTTCTTCTGGTTTTTCTGAAAACTGTTTACAGGTTCAAAGACTGTGCCATCTGACAGCGTGGCGAGTTTAGCCACGCCAGCATCCAGACCGACTATCGTTGTGCTTGTGTGATTTGGTTCTGCCGTTTCAATTTCAACCTGAAACGAGATATACCACTGTCCCGCTAACTGACTGATTGTCGCATTTTTGATTTTACCATTCACACGTTGAGATTGCCGGAATTTTACCCACCCAAGACCTGACGGTAGCTTCACTCTGCGATTTTCAAGGCAGCAATATTTCTCAAAGTTCACAAAACGGATTGAGTCTCTGCCCTCATTTTTTCGTTTCCATACCGGAGCCTTAGCTGCGAGCTTTTTATCAAAACAACGTTTCCATGCGGTATGCAGGTCTTTCAGCTTTTGTTGCAGATTGTCGGTATAAGCATCCTGTAAGAAGATATATTCCGGCATTTTTTTCCACACTGTAATCATCCGGTTCAACTCGAAAGCCGAAGGTAACTTTTCGCCTGAGCCAAGTACGCGCTTTGTCTCCGCAAGACCTAAATTCCAGACAAAACGGGCGCAACCACATAACTGCCGCAAACGCTGCGACTGTTCATGCGTTGGTTCCAGTCTGAATTTGTAGGCTTTCAGGATTAGCATAATCATTCAGTGTGTAGTAGATTTTCTTGCAATATTACTGTTTTTACGGCCAACCTCAATGCAAAAATACAAAATCAATCGTTCAAGACATGCTGCCTTCCTTTTGCATGTTCATCTTGTCTTTGTAACAAAATACCGTCGAAAGATACTGGGAGAGTTACACTGTGCAGCATTCCATCAGTATGCAGCAGAAGTCTGCCGTGATTTTGGGGCAGAACTTGGGGTCTGACGCTCAGTGGAACGAAAACTCACGTTAAGCAACGTTTTCTGCCTCTGACGCCTCTTTTAATGGTCTCAGATGTCCTTTGGTCACCAGTTCTGCCAGCGTGAAGGAATAATGGCCGAGCATATTGATATGTCCGTGGCAAAGCGGGGAGAGGCGTGCGATATCTTCATCATTCAGTGTTTCACCCTGCGCCCGGAGATGATCCAGGGCTGCCTGCATATAAATAGTGTTCCATAACACGACGGCGTTAGTGACCAGCCCCAGTGTGCCCAGTTGATCTTCCTGACCGTCGGTATATCGTTTTCTTATCTCACCTTTTTGACCGTGACAGATGGCTCTGGCAACGGCATGGCGACTTTCTCCCCGATTAAGCTGGGTCAGAATGCGCCGGCGGTAATCTTCATCATCAATATAATTAAGCAGATACAGCGTTTTGTTGATGCGCCCCACTTCAATGATTGCCTGAGTCAGTCCGGAAGGACGTTCACTTTTCAGCAATGAACGGACCAGCACTGAAACCTGTACTTTGCCCAGCTTCAGGGAGCCAGCGGTCCGGATCATTTCGTCCCACTGAAGGACTATTTTTCGGGGATCTGATTGCCCTCTGGCAATATCATTCAGCACGCCATAGTCGGCATCATGGTCCATTCGCCAGAAAACCGAAGCACCGGCATCAGCCAGGCGTGGAGAAAACTGGTATCCCAGCAGCCAGAAAAGGCCAAAGACAAGTTCGCTGGCACCTGCTGTATCGGTCATAATTTCGGTTGGATTCAGCCCGGTCTCCTGTTCCAGAAGACCTTCCAGCACAAAGATAGAGTCCCTCAGCGTCCCCGGTATAACGATGCCATGAAAGCCGGAATACTGATCGGACACAAAGTTGTACCAGGTGATCCCTCTGTTATTACCAAAGTATTTGCGGTTCGGTCCGGCATTGATTGTTCTGACTGGCGTAACAAAGCGCATTCCATCTGCAGATGCCACTTCTCCTCCACCCCATATCTGTGCCAGTGGCAGCGTTGCCTGAAAATCAACCAGTCTGGCATTAGCGCTGGTGATAGTTTCAGCCCGCAGATAGTTCGCTTTTGTCCAGTTCAGCCGGTGTCGGGTCAGTGCAGGAACATTTGATCTGATCAGTGGTTCCAGACCGATATTGCAGGCTTCAGCCATCAGCACGGCGCTGATGCTGACGGGCAGATCATCAACTCTGGCACTGGCTTCACTAGCATGGAAAAACTCATCAGCAAATCCGGTATGGGCGTTAATTTCGAGCAGCAACTCCGTTAAATCCACCGGAGGGAGTAGATCACTGATCATTTTGCTCAGTCGTTTCAGACTGTCCGGCTCATCAAGACTGGCGAGGGGAGAAATTGTCAACCGGGGCTTCGGGCCAGAAACATCGAGTTCGACAGCCTCATTTTCGCAAAGACGTGCAGCAACCTGTCTGTAACGACTATCAAGCTGATGACCCAGAGATTTTATTGCTTCCTGCGGGTCTGTCGGGTGCCCCAAAGAACGATAAACCTTAATCCGGTTTGCCTGCCAGTCAGCACCCTGTAGTAATCTTGCACGAGGATCTCCCCACCGGTTACTGCCGGTAACGTAGACATCCCTCCGCCTCAGACTATCCTGCAGTTTACTGAGAAAGCAGAGCGTGTATCCCCTGCGGGTGATATGTTTTTCCTTGTTAATCACCAGCCGTTTCCATGACCGACTGATAATTTCCGTTGGTGCGTCGTCAAAAAACTGCCGCCGTGAGCTGAACTCCCGGCTGAGGTAGTCACAGGCATTCAGAGTGGTAACCCCGGCAGGTGCGGATGAAAATTTAACGGTATTCAGCAGATGGGGCAGGAAACGACGAACGCGCCCGTACTGCTCCACCATTTCTTCATGAAAATTATCGTCTGAGGGCCGGGCAATTTCACGGACAAGCGTGATGATTTCAGCCAGCTTTTGCCTTGGGATGTAGCTGAACACCTCAGCACGAATCGATTCGTCCGGTGTTTCTTCTTTCAGCAGGTACGAACATGCGCTGGCGAGCGCCAATGCAGATTTATCCAGATCCTTCAGCGAGCGGAGCCGTTTTTTCTGCCCAATCTTTCTGGCGTCACGGATGATAACGGCCAGCATGGCGTCCAGAACGTCCAATGCATCATCCAGCGCCAGCGTTTCCCATGCAAGGACAAAGGCAACCAGAACCGCCATCCTTTTCTGCGGTGACATCCTGGCAATATTGAACACCGAAGTCATACCAGCATAACGTGCGAGATTTTTCAGGCGCACAGCCGGGAGTGTACTCAGGTTTTCAGCATGCAGGCCAAAATCGTTCAGAGTTTTCCAGCGTTCAATTGCTTCATTAAACGCCGGACCACTGATGGTCACAGGGCCCTTTTTCAGTGATTCCAGTAAAGACAGGCGGCTGCAATCAGTTGGCCCCAGCAGCATCTCCAGCTGTGAACGCTGTTCGGCTGACGGTATCAGTGCCAGTTTGTTCCACAGGCGCAACGTCGCCTTTTCCCTTACCTCTGAAATCAACCGGGTCAGCGTAGTGGCTCCGGGGAGAATAATACGATGTTGCATAAGCCACCCTGTCGCCAGATCGAAAAGCAGGCCAGGACGTTCGTTGCTTATCCAGCTCCGGGTATATAAAAGACGGGTAAGGCGAAATGTCCAGGGCCAGGCAAATTCACGATACTGATAGTGCTGACGTATCAGCGCTGCATGCTCACGGCGGGTATTTTCCCTCTGACCGTATTCTGCAAGAACGGTGATATCACGAATCCCGAGCTGTCTGGCGGTAAAATGCCGGACGCCGGAAGGAATATGATTCATATCGGTGAGGAAGGTGCCCAGAAAACGGACACATCCAATTTGCAGGGCAATGCCCAGACGGTTGTGATCACCTCTGCTTTTTCCGATAAATTCCTTGTCTGCTTCATCAAGGTGAAAATATCGTGCCAGCTGAAGCTCATCCGGTTCACCGGTGAATCTGCCATAGCTTTCAGTCTGCTCAGTGGTCAGAAAGTCAACGGGCATATCGGCCTCCCTGCCTGACGGGCATTTAGTAACATTTTTCCAACCGTACGAAATGTTATAAATTATCGGACATCGTAAAACTGTTACATTAATATGTCTATTAAATCGTAAATTTGTAATAATAGACATGAGTTGTCCGATATTCGATTTAAGGTACATTTTTATGCGACTTTTTGGTTACGCTCGGGTCTCAACCAGTCAGCAGTCTCTTGATCTTCAGGTCAGAGCACTCAAAGACGCAGGTGTGAAAGCAAACCGTATATTTACCGATAAGGCATCCGGCAGTTCAACAGACCGGGAAGGGCTGGATTTGCTGAGGATGAAGGTGGAGGAAGGTGATGTCATTCTGGTTAAGAAGCTCGACCGTCTTGGCCGCGACACTGCCGATATGATCCAACTGATAAAGGAATTTGACGCTCAGGGCGTGGCAGTCCGGTTCATTGATGACGGGATCAGTACCGACGGTGATATGGGGCAAATGGTGGTCACCATCCTGTCGGCTGTGGCACAGGCTGAACGCCGGAGGATCCTAGAACGCACGAATGAGGGCCGACAGGAAGCAAAGCTGAAAGGAATCAAATTTGGCCGCAGGCGTACCGTGGACAGGAACGTCGTGCTGACGCTTCATCAGAAGGGCACTGGTGCAACGGAAATTGCTCATCAGCTCAGTATTGCCCGCTCCACGGTTTATAAAATTCTTGAAGACGAAAGGGCCTCGTGATACGCCTATTTTTATAGGTTAATGTCATGATAATAATGGTTTCTTAGACGTCAGGTGGCACTTTTCGGGGAAATGTGCGCGGAACCCCTATTTGTTTATTTTTCTAAATACATTCAAATATGTATCCGCTCATGAGACAATAACCCTGGTAAATGCTTCAATAATATTGAAAAAGGAAGAGTATGAGTATTCAACATTTTCGTGTCGCCCTTATTCCCTTTTTTGCGGCATTTTGCCTTCCTGTTTTTGCTCACCCAGAAACGCTGGTGAAAGTAAAAGATGCTGAAGATCAGTTGGGTGCACGAGTGGGTTACATCGAACTGGATCTCAACAGCGGTAAGATCCTTGAGAGTTTTCGCCCCGAAGAACGTTTTCCAATGATGAGCACTTTTAAAGTTCTGCTATGTGGTGCGGTATTATCCCGTGTTGACGCCGGGCAAGAGCAACTCGGTCGCCGCATACACTATTCTCAGAATGACTTGGTTGAGTACTCACCAGTCACAGAAAAGCATCTTACGGATGGCATGACAGTAAGAGAATTATGCAGTGCTGCCATAACCATGAGTGATAACACTGCTGCCAACTTACTTCTGACAACGATCGGAGGACCGAAGGAGCTAACCGCTTTTTTGCACAACATGGGGGATCATGTAACTCGCCTTGATCGTTGGGAACCGGAGCTGAATGAAGCCATACCAAACGACGAGCGTGACACCACGATGCCTGCAGCAATGGCAACAACGTTGCGCAAACTATTAACTGGCGAACTACTTACTCTAGCTTCCCGGCAACAATTAATAGACTGGATGGAGGCGGATAAAGTTGCAGGACCACTTCTGCGCTCGGCCCTTCCGGCTGGCTGGTTTATTGCTGATAAATCTGGAGCCGGTGAGCGTGGGTCTCGCGGTATCATTGCAGCACTGGGGCCAGATGGTAAGCCCTCCCGTATCGTAGTTATCTACACGACGGGGAGTCAGGCAACTATGGATGAACGAAATAGACAGATCGCTGAGATAGGTGCCTCACTGATTAAGCATTGGTAACTGTCAGACCAAGTTTACTCATATATACTTTAGATTGATTTAAAACTTCATTTTTAATTTAAAAGGATCTAGGTGAAGATCCTTTTTGATAATCTCATGACCAAAATCCCTTAACGTGAGTTTTCGTTCCACTGAGCGTCAGACCCCAACTTAAAGAAAGTAACGGAGATGTCGATCATGTCCACATGCTGATCGAATACCCACCAACAGTGCAGCTTTCGGTACTGGTTAACTCACTGAAAGCAGTGACATCCCGCCGTCTGCGAAACGAATTTCTTGATTTGCGGGGGGCATACGGAAAAGCCGTGCTCTGGTCGAGGTCATATTTTGCTGGCTCCTGCGGAGGTGCGCCGCTGGAAGTTGTGAAGCAATATATTCAACATCAGCGAGGCTGAGCACCCTTCGGGCTTTTCAAGCCCGTCCAAATTCCCCTCCCGCCTTATGTCGGCGGGAGTACCCTTTGGAAGTTAAGATGGCCCGGATATTACTTTTTTGACAAAGGCGTCTACCAGATTCATTGCTTTTTCCTTTTTGTGTTGAAAATAATGTAACCGGCTCATTTAAACCGTCTGGTCTGTTTCCTCCGGCTCTACAAAAATAAT
>ERZ894229.313-NODE-313-length-46591-cov-14.8302_pt1 | contig 46591 bp, 65 predicted proteins | sample MGYA00380295_ERZ894229 | MGnify/ENA primary metagenome ERZ894229 (study PRJEB32331, sample SAMN06328479) | human gut metagenome | biome: human gut microbiome; feature: stool | host: Homo sapiens | collected 2014-09-17 ... | reverse complement strand
TCAAAGGTTCCAGTAAGGTTCATTATACGAACTCCCTTCTTTATAACCCCTGCTGACAGACCAATTGCACTTGCAACTTGCGCGTAACTCATATATTCATAGCCATTTCCAGCCCAGTTATATCCATGACAGCCCGCCTTTACCGCCACCTCAAAACGTGAATTATTCAGCCGGATCGCATCAATTTCCGTTGGTGTACTCCGGTAGTCCGCCATTGATCCAACAACCTTAGAACCATTGACCCACGAGCTCCGCCCTGATATTATATCCGCGGCTCCTGCATTTCCGCTTGTCTGGCTTGCAAGACTATTCGCAGTAACTTTTCCTCCTCCGTTGTGATAGCCTTCAGGGATTGCATAACTTCCCCCGCAATTGAGCGCGGCTGTAACTGCTCCACACTGAGTTATTGAAGGACCGGAAACCTTTCCTGTTCCGTTATGATAACCTTCAGGAACAGTTACTTCCCCATTCATCTCGACGTTTGATGTCCATGCTCCACGGTTTGTTACCGCCTGATCGACGTAGCCCGCCCCATTATGGAATCCTGCCGGAATCAGAGCCTTTCCATTAATTCCGATGCGAGCTGTCCAAGCTCCGCGATTTACCAAACTCCCTGTATGCTTTTCCCAGTGTTTCGTTTCCTGGTTGAATTTCATGTAAGTTTCCCCGGATAATACTATCGTGTCCGTTACACTGGTCTCTGTATTCAACGTTCCTTCACGTGCTTCGTCATCTGAATCTTTCGTAATTGCTTTCAGGCCACGGGGAACATCCTGTAACGTTAGAGTACATTCGTCACTGCCTTCGCCACCGCCGCCACCACCCGGAAGCCATATAGTTCCCATATTTACACTCCTTTCAAACCAATCAAAATATCTACTGTCGGTTTTTTATATGCCTGAAATACTGCTTTTCCATTTGCTGATTTTCCATAGTAAATAAGGCTAAAGGCTTTATTATAATCTTTGATAAAATCTGTTGTTGCATTTTCAGGTATCCCCTTCATGACTGACGGCTCCATTTCCTCAGTCAGCCCCTCAACAGAAATTTCCTGTTTATATGGATTCCCATTTCCAGTCCAGCCTGAAACCGTAAGTGTCACAGGTGTAACATGATCCTGACGCTCGTTTTGTGCTTTGTTATAGATTTCATTATTCAAGAGCTTTTCGATGACTTTAGCCATTTCAGAGCCATCTGCTAAGGTCTCACGATCCCATTGCTCAATATTTGTAGTAAATGATGGTGGATCATTAATGATAAAAGCCATACCTCATCCTCCTTAGAAAATTTCATCCATGTCATAAATCTGTGGAATGTCAGCGTCTTTTCCTTTTCGCATAAAAGTTCGATATGCGATTAAATCGCCATCAGAATCAAATAGCCCCATTTCAGATATTTCTTTTCCTGTGAGTTCGCCTTTATCGATAGTTGCCGTATAGCGGCAGGCCGTTTCCTCATCGTTGACAAATACATGATTCTCAATTTCTTTTTTTAATAACTGGTTATATAAAGCGATTTCGCTTCCTGTTGCAAGTTTAGGAGTTCCAGCCTCATCTACACCGCCGTCTCCCCATGCCATATGTGTAATTACGGGGAGTGTGATTTCTCCTGCATGAGCCTTACAAAGCTTTTTTCTTCCGATTACTGTGATTACTCCATTTGTTGAATCCATAGTATTTTTTCCTTTCTTTTTAAACAATTGACAATCCACCATTCAGTTTTCTTTTTCCGTTCATTTTCCATGAATTATCCATGTAATTTACTTGAAAAATCCTGATAATACCTGTTGAGACTTTCTCCTGTGCCTGAAGCCGGCTTTTGACCGTTTCTGACTCTGTCATATCTTCATGGATACTAATACAGCCATGATACGAGGCGTTAAAAGTAATTTCTTCATGATTAATAAATTGAGTCGTGATCTGCTGTTTTAGCTTCAGATTGTGTGATACGGCTATTTGACATTTATCTTGCACATTACTATACAATGTTTGCCGTGCTGCTAAGTGGTATTTGTGTATAGCGTCTGTTTGATGTACTCCTGAGAAAGATAATAAGAATCTTACTCCCTGATCCGCTCTCATGGTATGCCATATCATGATCTGAAGCTTTTCCAGTTCTGCGCTATACAAAACATGTTGTGCTGCTATACGGTATCTGTGTAAGTTTTCATAGTGATACACATATTTCCTAAGGATAGAGCTGAAACGGATTGCATCTTCTAAAGATATAGTTGCATAGATTTTGATTTTGAGGCGCATACCGACCGGATAGAAGTCAACTAAATTGTTGCTGCTGTATGCGTTTAGCGGTTGTGAATTGGTCAGTTTCCATGTACCATCTAAATACAAATAGGCTTGATTAAACCGGGGATAGAAGGCAAGTCGAAAATGTATTGCATTAACATATTCAATTGTGACTTTGTACTCCGTATAAAAGTTGAATAAATAATTATCTTTCGCACTTGCTGGCTTAACCTTCCTGATCTCATTTTTTATGGAGCTAAGTAAAAGCGGTGTTGTACTGCTTAATGAGTAATGAATCTTAACAATAAATTCAGCCCATCGTTCCGGTGAAATTGTATAATACGGAATAATTTCTCCGTCGAGCTCTAAGGATTTCAAGCATAAAAGTAGTCCCTGTATGGTTCCTGCCTTCTGAGCTATAATTCCTTTCATTGATAACCGGATTCTGTAACCTTCATCACTTTCCCCTCTCAAGCGCGGCATTTCCCGGTCTTTTCCGTGTTCTGAGAGCATCATCGTACTTGCACTGGCAATCATACTCTCTTCACGGACGCGGAAGATGTCGGCTTTCGTATCATCGAAGAGTTTACCGATGATCCTAAAAAAAATGTAGAACTGATTCCTGACTTGACTGATCTTCTTTAAGGGAGTGAAAAGCATGCTGTACATATAGTCGCTAAATTTTTCAAACATTTCAGACCCTCCTCGCCGTGACAGTGACCTCCCCGAGGATAATGACCTTGTCACTGTCGAGGAAGACATCCTCCTCCGGGACTGTTACCTTGACGTTTCGGATGTCCGGGAGCTTATCCTTCAGCTCAAAGATAATGTCAGCATGTGTAAGCTCGTTGAGGTTGCGCCCCTTGCGTATCTGAAGCAGCTCCGCGATGACGGAAGCTGCCCGTTCCTCCATGCCCGTTGAATCAATCAGTTCCGACACAGTGATCGTGACCGCAATGTCCTGTTCAATGGTTGTTGAGCTCATGACAAGCACATCATCATATGGCCCCCGGATATTCTCCGTTGCCTTTCTGACTTCCTCTAATAGCCCCTCTGTTGCTTGCCCTGCCGTACCCGTCACAATAATATCTATCGTCCCCTGTCCTCGCGGGTGAAGATCGTGAACATTGACAAAAAGGACTCCGGGAACACCTTCGCATACATTTTTATATTTGTCTCTGATCGGAAGGGTCGAGAGCTCCGCCCATGCGCCAAGGGTTCGCGTTCTCAGACTTTCATAATCTTCGATGTCAGCCCCTTCCCGAATGATCCAGTCCGAGCGGTTCTCGATCTTATCAATACCCTCGATGTGTGTGAGGCTTTTTGTGATTTGTCCAGGTGGAACATTATATCGCGCGCCTTCCTGTTCGGCCTCTACTATTACCATGGCTGAGAGCGCTCCCTGTTGGAGAACTGTGTTTTCGACCGCGAAGTAGCGGAGTTCCTCTCCATTGATATCTCTAATTGTCTTAAAGATGTGTCCCTTCGGTATTTTGACAGCATCACCTATGATTTCTTTCCCTGCGTCTGTGCTGGCCTCACGGCTGATTGTTACATAGCCGCGAGTTTTGACTGCGCCCTTTCTCTTTTTTGAAAAATCTGCCGCTTTTAGCTCTGCCCATACCCCCTCAGCATGGGACATAAACATATTGTTAAGTACTGACCTGAGGAGCACTATAAGCTCAATCCTGATCTGACAGACAATCATTAAGAGATGATAAAAAATACCGCCTGAACTGAAATTTGTAACGACAAAGCCCTCCTCTTTAAGTTCGGTGATCTTTTGGTCTGCTAATTCCTCAAGTTCCGGTACAGGTAGAACCTCGTCTAATATTTTTTTGTCAATCAATAAGTATCACCTCCACTTTCACACGATCGAGCCCAACATCGATATTTTGTGTTTCTTTGCTGTCGATAAGGAGGAACCGCGTGAGTATCTTTAGGATGTCATCTTCAAAAAGAATAGTCACGGTAATTGTTTCAGCTCTGATCTCTTTTCGACGCCGGAGCTTATCTTTAACCCGCTCGCTGATCTCGAGACGGGTGAGATCATCATCCTCCGCCTGAAGAAATTCAAGAAGTCCCCACCCCCACTCTGAATTGTAAAAAAGTTCTCCCGGCTGTGTAATTGCTTCGAGGCGGATATCTTGAAGAAAACAGTCCAGCCCTGAGCAGACCGGGGCATCTCCCGTACTGGCCTGTGTAAGCTGCCACTCATCGTTAAGGCGGATATCTGTATCGTTTAGTCCTGCCATTAGCCAACCTCCCCGATAATATAGGGTATGAGCTCTCCATAGAGCAGCATAATCGCGGCTGTGTCCCCTGCCTTAATCTGTACCTGCGACTTGACCCCCGGAATTTCCGGGAATCGAGTGTCAATATCGCCGTCCTTTGTAAGAATTTTCAGGTTATAGATAAACCATGTCCCGTTAATCTTTGCCTCAAAAATTCTTCCCGCGTCTACGTCGTTGATCTTTAGGTTGTCAAAATTATATTCCGTTGTGAGAGGGGTAACTTTTGTGATCCGCGCCTTCATGACAGCGGGAAGCTGTATCTGTGGAAAATCCTCCAATACTTTTTTATTTATGATATCCTGCACCATCGCCTCAATTGGCCCCATCCGTATCCCCCCTCTTAATTTCCGCTAAAAATCGCATAACTAAATCTAAACGATCCTCTACAATGGCAAGACAACAACGATTTTTTGTGATCCTTCCTGATAGATATTCTTGTATTGCTTTTTTGTCATCTGCATCGATGCTCTTATTCTGGTTCTCTTCCAGAGCTTTTTTTAGTTGGCATAGCTCTGTAGTAATCTGATTCTTACGTTCTTCTAATTTACATTTATCATTAATTAAGATTTCTTTCAGCAAAACTATACCTCCAAACTCTGATTAAAAATTAATATATGTTCGAATGAAACCGTTCTCATTGGTTCTAAATATAACCTTTTGTACTTCAAATTCTCCCGATATTTTGGGGTGTGTAATATTGATCTTATGCGAATGCTTCACGAATGGAGCCGACACGGTCTCAAGTTCCCACGAGCCGAGCGGCTTGTCAAGAGTGATAATATTAACACCATATTCGAAGTTATATATCTTTTCCTGTTCAGGCTTCTCTCCCCAATAGAAGATGCCACCCGAAAAAAAGAATTTATTTTTAATGCCCCATATTGTGTTGATCTCCTTAATGACCGCAATGACGTTTTTTTGAGCGATCGACACAACTGATCGGGGCTGATAAATTTCCGCCGAAAGTTTCGTTTCTGTGACTCCTGCCTGTGCAAGACAGTAGGAAATGATCTCCTGCGGTGTTACGTCGAGGAAGGTGTTCGAGATGATAGTCTCCTCAAGAAGCAGCATTTTGTCTTTCAGGACGATCTCGTCCATGTAGCCACCCCCGCTATATGGCCCGGTGACGTACCCCTCGAAGACTGTGTCAAGAACTCTGTTATATCCGAGCATGACCGTCCCCGGCTCCTTTTTTTTGACGCTGATGTTCTCCTGAAATTGTGGTGTAAAGCGTATCTTCGCCCAATCAAAATAACTGTTCTGGTCGGAGTAGACCTCGACCTCGACTCCCTTCTGAAGGGCATAACTCCCGATTGCAACACTGATCTCAGGATAGAATAATTCCTCCGATTCCATATGGTCTCACTTTCTCAATATGGCATTGCCTTCACTGTCGCGACATGTTTCGCTCCGTTGGCAGTGTCCTTCGCTGGCGACTGCTTCAGGGCCGGAGCCGTCCCCCGGTTCTCGAGATAGCTTTGATAGTCTGCGTTTAAGTTGCCCCTTGCTGTCGCCGCCGCTGCCGCCTTCTTCGCCCCAGACGACCCGCTTGAGGACTTCGAGGCCGTGACCGTCATGACGGTGTACTCCCAAAATTCAAGCGTGACGACGAGCTGCCCTTTTTTGTTTTCGGCCTTATGCGTAAGATTCTTGAAAATTACCTGTTTCACGCCCCGGGCCGCTGTGTGTTCATTTATGATTTCATGGACGGTCGGCTTCTCCTGACCCGGTATTCTGAAAATCTGCTGAATCTGTTCGATCTTCTGAATTTTGGTGAGAAGCGGCCCGTCATCGACTATGAGCTCGATGTTAATTTTGACGTCTTCGTAGCCTGTCGCCTGTTTAGGCTTCTTACTCTGCCCCTCGACGTCCTGCTCGTCGACAATCGCGTCCCCCTTAATCTCAATACTTTTGAAGAGGCCGGGAAGGACGACGGCGTCGATCTTTACAGTGCTCTCGTCTGTGTATATCATACTGTCATCCCTCCCCTTGTGTTACGAGTCCGTTCGCATTTGCATAGTCCTCAATCTCTCTAAGGAACTTTAAGAGCATTGGAAGCTCCTTGATCTTTGAAAAGTCAACCGTTAAATGGAACTCATTTATACTGACTCCGGTGTCTTTCTCACTGGTCGTTGAGCTGGTTTCTTTTTCTCTGCTGATCTCCCGGCGCTCAATTGTTCGAACCGGCCCCCGTGTCGCTGTAATACCGACTGTCTCAGGTTCCTCGACTATGCTTTGTGGACTGATCTGTGTGCTGATCCGGGAGAGGGCTCCCTCCATGACCTCGGCAGGTGCTTCTACTGCCTGTTGTAAACCTGTCGCATATGTTGTCATCGTTCGATGGCCGGAGAGAGTAAGAGTTGAAAGCGGTCCGGTTTTTGCATCTGAAAAGGGGAGCATATTGCGAATCTTTTGAAGTCCGCCCTTAACTGCTTCCACTGGTGCTGATATTGCGGATTTAATTCCTTCCGTAAACGTAGTAAGGATTTTTTTCCCTGATTCTCTAAACCATGAAAGACTATCCATAATTACGTTCTTTACATTCTGTATTCCTTGAGAAAATCGATCTCGAATTTCTGATAACTTTCCTCCTGTTAAATTGTCAATGAAAGTAAATCCAGCGGTATAATACCCCTTTACTCCTTCGATTGCTGCGGCTGCAACTCCCTGTATGCCTCCACCGTGTGCCTCATATGCTGCTTTCATATTACCGAGCTTTTCTGAAACAGTCGCGCTCGCTGCTTCCATAACTGTTCCTATTACGTTACCGATACCATGAAATACCGTTTTGGCTACTTCTAAGGCTGCCCCTAATTTTTCGCCGACTGCACTGACGATATTATCAACTAAATTTCGAAACCATTCGCATTTATTGTAAAGTAAAACAATGCCTGCGATTAAAGCAACAATACCGATGACTACCCACGTGATCGGATTCGCAAGGAGCGCCGCCGTGAAGCTCCATACGCTCGTTATAAGTGGCCCGAGGGCTGTCGATGCTGTTGTGAGCGCCTGTTTTGCCATTCCGACGAGTCCGGTCGCCATGCTCTTTAAGGCGTTGACTCCGCTAATTGCGGCGGTCTTTGCCATGCTTGTAATATTAAGTGCAACATTTTTGACGCTGTTGATCGCCCCGGCTCCGGAGTTTGTAATGAGTGAAAAGCCCTTTTTGACACCGTCCCCGGCATACATGCCATATATTCGCACGGTGTCAAGCAACCCGGGAAGCTTTTTTATCGTTCCTATAAATCCAGTTACGAACCCCGCCGTCTTTGTGAACACAAGGCCCACACCTCCGACGGCTGCGATCACTGACCCGGCGACCGTAAGGAATCCGCCCAGGCAGAGAACAACGAGCATAATGATCCGGACGAGCTCCTGATGGTTCTGAACCCACTCGGCCCCCTTTGCGATAAACTCCCCGACCTTTCCCATGACTGTATTGACAGTGGGAAGGAGGCTGTTTCCGAGGTCTTCCGTGACGTTGTGTATCTGTTGTTGGAGCCGCTGGAACTTCTCCGGCTCCGTTTCGTTGATTGCCGTCGCCATCTCAGTGGCGACGCCTATCCCTCCGCCCATTGAATCATAGAGGGAGAGGATATTGTTCTGAAGGTCGCCCGTTTTGTTATACATGAGATCAATAAGCGCGACGGCCTCCGTGTCCCCGAACGCCTTTTGCAGCTCCATTTTTTCGGCGGCGTCCATCGTTTCGCCGAACTTGCCCCGGAGCTGCTCGAGTATCTCGGGCATACTTAGGAGCTGATTGTTCGCGTCGGTGAAGCTCAGGCCTAGGGCCTCGCCTCCCTTTGTTGCCGATCGGAGGAACGCCTTGTATTTTGTGCCCGCTTCCGCGCCCGACATGGTTGCCTGAAGCATTCCGAGGACAGAGAGCTGTTCTTCAAGGGGAACCTGTGCCGTTGTTGCCGATGCCCCGAGCGTCTTGATTGCACCCGCCATTTGTGAGCCGTCTGTCTTGAACTGCTTGACAGAAGTCGCGATCCCTGCCGAGAACATCTCGCCGAACTCCATGTCCGAGAGGTCTCCGTAGAAGTCCTTATAAATTCCGTAGCCTGTCGCGAAAAGGTCTGTCATCTGCCCGATGGTCGACTTCGTTGCCTTTGCCGTGACGCCCGCGAGCTCCGTATACTGTGCGACGCCCTCGTCCGAGAGGGACGCGATGCCGCTCTTGATGTCATAGGCCGCGCTGATGAAGTCCGCCTTCGATGTTCCGGCCCATTGGTCGGAGAAGCTGCGCGCGGCGTCTTCCAGCGCCCCGAGGTCTTTCACTCCGAGGGAGGAGAGCTCCCCGAGCGCCCTCCGGGTCTCGAATGTCGCCTCGACCGGGGCGAGGGCTGCGTCTGTGATCTGCATACCGACGCCCGCCATGACTGCGCCGCCTTTTGTCATGCCTCCGAGGGTCTGTTCCATGCTTTGTAATTTGCTAATTGAGCCCCCCGCTGCCGACGAGACCCTCGACATCGGCTCGGTGAGGTTGTCAATCATGTTCATAATGAGGCTCAATTTGAATACCGATTCGAGGCTCATGCTTTAAATCACTCCTTTCCCGTGTTATAATGGGAGCGAGGAGGCGGTGAGGATGGTCTTTTTTTCTTTCATGCTGAAGATTCTCGTCTTTGCTCTGTGCGTCGGCGTTGGCCTTGCTGTCCTCGTCTTCGTGCCGTTGACCCTGTATGTTATCCCCTATGCACTATGGATAGGGGCCCAAAACACACGGGGCCGACATCTGGACAAGAAGAAGGAGAGCGTCTTCAGGGCCGCGAGGAACGCGACAAAACTTTATAGCGCATGGATTCATCGACGGGAGCCGACCTTTTGAGGGGTCGGCTTTTTCATTCCTCCCCGAAGGCTTCCGTGACGCCCCGCTGAATGATCGCTGCCTCTACCTCCTGAATATAACGCGCCTTCGCGAGCAGCTCGAGGAACTCCTCGGACTCAAGCCTGTCGACGTCTATCCCCTCTAAGAGAGCAGGAGGCACGAACCGATGAATCTCGAGCGTCCCCGCGTCGAAAATGTTCGCCCGTATCTCCCGGAGCTTCTCGCTTAGAGTTTCTTCAAATTTGACAAATCGGTGAAGCCCATCATCGAGAGCAGTTTCTCGCCGACGCTGATTGCAAGAGCCGGATATTCCTCGAGGTCTTCCTCGAGTTTTGCCTTGCTTTCCTCGATGACCGCATCAAACATGAACGTCTTGAGCGCGCCCGTCATATCCTTCGAGGCGGTCTTGACATAGCGGTTATAACTCGGATTCCCGGGCCGCTTGAAGAAATAGCGGACGGGAACCTCCGTCTCGTCGTCCGGGTGCAAAGTCATCGCGATTTTGTAGACCTTCTCGCCGCTGTACTTCGCCTTGATTTTCTTTTCCTCAGTGAGAGCGTTGTCCTCCGCCTTCGGTGTGTTGTTGTCTCTGATCTCTTCCATGATCGTTACCTCCATTTGTCATTTATTTTGATTAGACCGCCTTCACGCCGTCGCGGGTGATCCCATTGACGATGATGAAGTCCATGTCGACCTTGAGGCTCTTGTCGCCCTGCGCTGCCTTCTGGTCGGTCTTTGTGAATGTGACCGTGCTGAGAATGTCCGTTCTCGTCCGGCTCCCCGGATTTGCATAGGAAACCGCGATCTTCGGGATGACGAGCTTATAGAGTTTGATGTCCCGCCGCTTGCAATAGTCAAGCAGTTCGTCATAATCGTCGCGGAGGAGGCTGATCTTGCCCTCCGACTTATAGTTTCCCTCGCCGTAGCCCCGGGGCCTCTGGCCTGCCCCGTAGACAACCTCCTTCTCAAGCTCGTCGTTATAGCTGATTTCCTGAACCTCAATGTTGAGACCGGGTATCTGGAAGTCAACGTCGCCCCAATCGTAGGCCCTGCCGTTTACTCTTAACATCTGTTTTCACCCCTTTACACTGTGACGTTGGCCCGCCCGATGTCGACGTGAATCGTGCGGATATAGCCCCGGGACACATAGCGGACGACGACGTCCATCCGTTCGTTCCTGATGATGTCCTGACCCTCCGGGACGGTGATCTGCGCGGAGGAGATTTCCTTGTTCCGAACCATATCGTCGAGCGGGGCTTCCATGTATTTCGCCCGGCGCTCGAGCTCGCCCTGTGTGTCCTCGACGTCGATGTCCTCCTGAAGGAGCGGGAGCCCGGCCTTTCGAACTTCCCGGACGATCCTGTTCACGACGCGCACGTCCTCGATATAGCGGAAGTCCGAGCCGTCCGGGGACATGACCCGGGCATTTGTGACATAGAAGTCCTCAAGGCCGTCGTACTCCCGGAACGTGATATATTTCGCGTCATCGAGAAGCTCGAGATATTCCTTGATTCCTGCCGGGCGGAGCTCGATCATTTTGTCTTTCGAGATTCCCATGCCCGCCGCTTCCGATGTCCGTCCGATGGACTGCTGCACATTGGTCTTTGCCATAAGGCCGCACACAATCCCGGCGTTGTTGATCTCGACTGTCGTGCCGTCCATCTTCGTATAAAGGGAGCGGGCCGCTACAACGGCGATATTCTTGTTCTTGAGCTTCTTTTTTTCGGCCTCGAGCCGAAGGGCGTAGTCGCTGACGTTCTCGTCTTTTCCGATGTTTCCGGCCTCCACGATGAAGAGGAGCGGCTTGTGCTTCAGCTCCTCAAGCTCGGCCTGTGCCTCCGAGACTGCTGCCCACATAGCCGGGGTAGATTCCCCGACCACATGGACGAACTCGAAGAACTCGTCGAACTGCCCCAGCTTCCCGATTGCAGCCAGTGCGTCGGCGTTCGTCATCTGCGGGGCTGTAGTCGTGAACGTGAAGGTGTCCCCGATCTGGAAGCTCTCCTCCGGTGTGCTGGAGTCCTGTGTGAACTTCAGCGTCACACCAGTCCCGGGTATCTCATACTCGCCCGTCATGGGGAGCGTACCCTCGTCGGACTTGCTGAAGCCGTTGTCGATGGAGCAGGTGAAAAGCGCCGTATTAAACCCGCCCTTTCCCGTAAACTCCACGATGACCGAATAAGCGTTGTTCGGCTTGCCTTCGGCGGTGCAGTTCCCGGAGCTGTCGCCTGTCTTCTTGATTTCGCTGATTGTGCCCTCAGTTGTTGCTTTGACCGGAATGCAGTAAATCCGGCTTGCCCCATTCTCGACCGAATCCATGACAGAATCCGCGAGAGGGGAGAGGCCGAGGCGCTCCCGGATTTTCGTGACGCCCATGTTCCCTGTAATGATGAGCGGGGTATCCGCCTTAACAGGGGAGACGCCGATCGCGGCGAATATCCCCGTGCCTTTTTCTGTTTCAAACCCGAGGAGGCCGTCGCTGACGGTTGCTGTTACATCTCCGAGCATTTACTCCACCCTCTTTCCCATCGGGGCGAAGCTGAACGCCTTGACTGCTGCGTCATAGTCCGCCTCCGAGATTACCTTGCCCGGCCCCCAATTCTGCACGGTGCATACGCCGCTATAGATCGGGGCGGACGTTTTCTTTTTGGCCTTGAGCTCCTCAATCATAAAGAGTTCCGGCCCTGCTTTATTCGCTTCCGGCTCCTGTACTGCCGGTTCCTGTGTCTTCGACATGTGTGACTGTCTCCTTTCCGATAATGTTCTCGGCGCTGATGCCGAGCTCCTTGCTGCTGACGTCAATATAGTCGGTGTCGCGATAGACGCCGCCGTCAAACCTGACCTTAACCTGTACGGCGACCTGAGCCTTTAAGATGCTGTCATCCTTTTCGACCCAATCCGCGCCCTCGATCTCCGCCGCTGTGAAATTCCCGTTGATATACAGACCCCGCTCGACCGTATTAAGGAATCGCTCGTAGATTGCCTCCGCCTTTTCCGCTGTGTATTCGCCGATGATAACGTCGAACGTCATGCTCCGATCGTAGACCTTCCGCCTCTTTTGCTGGTCGCCCCTCTCATTCTTAAAAATACGTTTTGAGCCGCTTCGGACCAGGGTCTCCTGATCGAAGAGTATCGCTCCGACGTGACTGTCGGTGTATAACGCGAGTTTCTTTAGGCTGGTGATCGGGGGGGTGTGGATGCCCGCATCCTTCAGCGCGTCCTTTAGAAATTGCTGACATTTTGTAAACATCTTTTACTCCTCCCCGAGGGCGTCTTCGAGCGTCCCCTTGATTTCCTGAAGGTCGTCGTCTGACAGGCCGAGGAACGGGCGGGCCGGAATCTTGACCCTGACCGTGACCTGTCTCTTGCGAATCCAGCGGTCGCCAATCTTGAAGACGAGCCCCTTCGAGGTCTTCGCCCGGATGGTGATTTTCCGGCCCTTCTCCCCGAGCTGGTGGGTCGAGGCGTAGATCGTATTCGTGCCGACCGTGAACCCCGAGGCGTCCGACTTCGCCCGGATAGAATTTCTCAGGCGCGCCGTGTCGGTGAGCGTCTTTCCGCCCTCCGCCTCCGCCCGGATGGAGGACTTCCACTTCTTGCCCTCCGGGTCTTTCTCCTGTTTGTACCGCTCGAGAGTGGACGTCCTGACCGCCTCCGCCATCGCCGCCGTGATATGCTTCTTGTCAAGGTCGGAGTAGTGCTTCAGGCGTTTCATGAGCTTTCGGACGTCTCCCTCGAGGCGGATGCTGTAGCCCATTACATCCCCCTCAGTTTATCCCGGGAGAAGAGGCGGGGGCTCGAGCTGACGCTGAACCCCGTCCGGGCTGCTTCGGTCGTATCAGATACCCCGATGTCGACCTTCCCCTCGGCGAGCAGCGTGAGGAACTTAATCGCCGCATTGTAGCGGTTGAGGATGTTCTTTTGCTCGCTGCTCTCGTCAATCCCAATCCGGGAAAACAGGTTATAGACTGCGATGTCCTTCGCGAATTTGTTCAGAATCTTCGGGGGCCCGGGGAGGGGGAGACTGTATCTCTTTGTGAGATAGCCATCAATCTCGCCGCTTGCATCCTCGATCGCTTCCGTGACAATCGGGCGGAGTAGTTCCTCCCGCCGCTCTGGTTCTTCGATGTAGGCATCGCCGATCAGTGTGTTCAGGGCGTCGTCCTTAATCATTCCCCGGACTTCGTCCTCCGTGCAGTAGGCCATCTTTGCCGCCTCCTTTCAGGCCCGGCCCGTTATGTGGTCTGGGTGTCTGCACCGCCCGAGGCCGGAGGCGTCTCCGGGTCGGAGCCGTCCGAACCGTATGCCATTTGCCATAGACCATAGCCCGCATTATCCCGGCTGTCTGCGCCGTAGATGTACTCCGCACGCATGAAGACGGGCTCGTCGGTCTCTCCGGTGAGCTGGTGGAACTGTACTTTTTTACGTTCCTGAAAAATGAACGGTTTAATCGGGCGCTTCGTACAAAGTAAATACCACGAGTTTTCATTCTTTCCGGCGAGCTGCGTCGCGACCATGAGCTCCGCCGTTCCCTTGTCGGTGTTGGTCGTGCCGTTGATCTCGTCGGCGAGGAGGATCTCTTTCGCGACATCCTCATTCGCGGGGGCAACGATCAAAAGGTCAGGTACGAGGTTTAAGCTGTCGCCGTTCTCGTCCACGAGAGACATAATCGCTTTACGTGCTGCGCGGTAAGCTGCACGGCTCAAGCGAGCTGTCCCCTTGTTGCTGTAGCTTTTTGCCTTCTTCCCGTCTCCGACAACGTGGTCGGATGCGAAGAACGCCTTCCCGTCATAGCACTTATTCACGAAACCGCCCGGGAGCAGTTTGAAGACGAGCTCGTCGGGATGCTGTTTTGCGCTCTGGCCGATACTCTCGACAATCGGCTTGTAAAGGCCGATCCGGTCGTCCTCGATGTCGCTGCGGGGCACGCTGACCGTGAGCTCGAAGTCCTTATTCTTGATGGTGTAGTCCGACGCGCTGAGATTCTGAATCTGGCGGTCGCCGATCCATTCCCTCATGTGCGGAATCTTTCCAAGCCATTTGTAATTTTCCTCGCCTGTCTCGGAGGGCACGAGGGTCGCGATTCTCTGCCACAAGGTTTCATTCTGCTCAAACGCCTTTTGAAAAATGACCTTGAAGCTCGTGTAAATGCCCCGGAGGGCCTGCTGATTAACAATCATGTGTGTTTACCTCTCTTTCTCCCGTTATCGGGTCTCAACCGCGACGCCGTCGTCGCTGACCGCGATGACCTTGCCCGCCTTCGAGCTGCCTGTGCTGGTCGCCGTGACGGTGCAGTCGTCCACGATGTAGCAATCCTTCAGGACGTGTGCTGCCGTGACGCTGCCGTCGTTATCCCATACGAACACGCCCCGGGCGACCTTAACCGTGATGTCGCCGTCCGCGCCGCCTGTGTTATCTGCGAACCTCTCGGCCCGGCCCGCTGCGGTGAGGCCCGTGCCTTTCACTGCGGCCTTCGCATAACCGTCCGCGCCGATCGCCACGAGGGAACCCTCGTAAATCTTCACGCCCGCCGCCACGGGAAGGACAAGGAAACGCCCGCCTTCCGCGACTTCCGGGGTCTTTCTGCCTCTTTCAAGTGCCATTATTTATCATCCTTTCCAAATCCGTATTTTTTGAGGTCTTCCTCACTGACGCCGAGCATTTTGCAAATCTTCAGCGTCTCCTCGCTGGTCTGCTGCGGGGCCTTTCTGCCGTCCGGCTCGACGCCGAGCTCGCCCATCGGGACGACCTGCGGGGCCTTCTCGACGAACGCCTTGAAGCCGTTCGGGTCTTTCAGGGCGTACTCGGTCGCCCATTCCTTTTGAGCTGCCGCAATCTTGCCCGCCTTCAGCGCCACGAGGACGGCGTCATCCGCCTCCTTGCGCTCGATCTTCTCCTTCAGCGCGCGGAGCTCCGTCTCCGGGACGAACCCCTTCGGATGCTTGAGCGCCATAATCGCCGCCGCGACATCGTCGGTTTTAGCTCCGGCCTCAAGGCCGAGCAGACCGCAAACGACCTTGTTCGCGACGATCTTGCCCTCCTCCTCGGGGGGCTGTTTTTGCCCGGCTGCGTCCCCCCGCTGCTTCGCCTCATTCAGTGCCTCGCCGAGCTTCTGCATGACCTCCTCCTCGGTGGCTTCTTCGCCGAGGCCGAGGAGGGCCGCGATCTTTTTGAGCAATTCATTCATAGTGTTGTTTCCTCCTTCTTTGTTGTCGCTGTCCCCGTAGTCCTCGAGGCCGAGCGAATTGATAATCGGGAACATCCCGTCGATTGCCGGGGTATTCGTGAGCGCCGCCGAGTGCAGCATCGTCGCCCTGTTGTCCTTGCCCACGAGCACGACCGGGGAGAGGTAGCGGTATTCTTTATTTTTGAGATACTGCCGTGCGGTGTCCGTCCATTCCACTTTAGCCGCGATCGCTCCGTCCTGAAGCACGAGCTCCTTGATCCAGCCGCCCGCGGGGGCCTGAATGTCTTTGAGCGTCTGGTGCTCGTAGTCGATGACAATGTCGACGCCGTGTTGCTGCATCTGTGCTTTCATCGCCTTGAAGCTCTCCTCGTCAACCTCGAAGTCCCCCTTCTTTGTGCTGACATGCCCGAGGGGGAGGAGCTTCACAATCTCAGGAGCCCCCTTGAGCTCCGATTCGCCCCCGCTGAGGGCGAAAAATCCTTTCATTCTATCACTCCATTCCTTTTTTGCTTTTAGAATCACTCTGAACTGCGTTATCCCGCGTTATAACGGCGTTAGAAGATTGACCCCGTCCGTTTATCCCCCGTGCCCCTAAAATCCGTTGTAGGGGCTTCTATGGGCTCATTTACTGCTCCCGGACTTTTGCCGTTTCTGGTATGCCTTCACGAGCGGCTCCGGGTAGCCCTTTAAGTCGGGCTCATATCTGACCTTTGCCGGATTCGCCCCAAAGTGCGGGTCGGGTATGACATGGGTGAAGCGCCCGTCCGGGAGCTCTGCCTGAGCGGGAACACTGTCCTCCACCTTGAGCCCCATCTGCTCCACCTGACGCCGTGAGAGTGTCCGCACGGTGCAGCGGCATCGGAACCCGTTCGGCGGGAACCATGTGTCCCATACGGGGGAATCTGCCGGGAAGACGCGCCCGTCCATCGCAAGGTGCGAGGGCCGCGTGTGCCTGTCATTGACGGCGTCATACTGCCAAAAGGGGCGGAGCTTTAAGACGCCCGGGTCTGTCATCTGTTCATAGTGTCCGACCTGATAAGCCGTTTGTGTGTTCGTGCGGAAGATGTTATCGGCCTGAAACGGTGTTACGCCTTCGTAGCCCTTCTCCTCGAGGAAGCTGTTCATCCGGCTTCGGAAGCTCTCCATCGTCTCGCCGTCCTCGATGGCTCCGAGGAGCTCGTCGTAGAACTTCTTGAGCACTTGAACGCTCGTATAGCCTGAGATGGTGAAGGCAAGCCCCCGGTATTCCTCCACGATCTTGTAGAACTGCCCTGGAGTAACCGGGACACGTTCGCCGAAGTAGCGGACGGCCTCCTCGAAGGCGGGCTCCTCGTTCCTTGTGATAATGCTCTCAATGTCATCCATGCTCGACCGCCCTCCCCTCGAGGTCGGCGACAATCATCGCCCTCTGAAGGAGCTCCTCAATGTCCCCGGCGTCCATCTCCCGGAGCAGCGCCTCGGCGAGCTCCTCGTCCTCGAGCTGTCGCTTCAGATCTTCAAGGGTCTCCGCGTTGTCAATTAACTTGAGAACCGGGGAGAAGAGCTTCCCGAATTTTCCCGCGCTGGCCTTGACCGCCGTGTCCGCAATCTTGTCGACGCGCTGCTGTGGGTCTGCCCTCGGAGCCGGGCCCTTCAGGGCGACCTCCCGCCCCGCGTCCCATTTGAGGGGATAGGCCGGAGCCGCTGGCTGCGCTGGCGTTGCGATTTCCTCGCCGCCTTCCGGCTTCGGGATAGAGAACTTCTTGTAAATGTAGCTTGTCGGAACCTTGAGCCCAGTCTTCTCGATCAACGTGCCGAGAATGTTCGCCGTCTGCTCGAGGTCTTCCCCCTCCTCACAATCGAAACGGAGGTAAGGAATCCGGCGGTCTTCACCGAAGTTAAAAAGCACGAGAGGACGAATCAGGTCGCGCCTCAGTGTAGCCGCGAGCGCCTTGCAATCTGCGACTGTGAGGTCGTGCCGGACTTCGTTGTGCGTTTTGGACTGTGCGAAGCTGCCACCGCCACTGTCCGACGTAAGCGTCTGCCCGAGGACTGCCTTGCTGATCTGCTCGTCACAATAACGCGCGAGCCTCTCATATAAATCGGTCGTCGAGGTCTTGTCGCTGTTCTTGAACTCGATTTCCGTGCCGTCCGGGATAATGCCCGCCGCGTCTGTTCCTATCTGGACAAGTGCCTCCATGAGTGCCTTTTTGTCTGCCTCGCTTGCACCCTGTGCGTACTTGCCGAGGCGGAGCGGCATCCCGAACACTTCACAAAAACTGACCCAATCTTTCAAGTCATAATTTTTGAAGAGGTAGCACCACGCGACGACCCTCAGCACGCCCGCCCGGGCCGGATGCCCGGAACGCGCCTTGTAACGGTGGACGATGAATTTATTCTCCGGGAGGAGGATTCCCTCCGGGGCGTCCCTTGTCCTGACCCTGAAATCGTCCTCGTCATCCCAAAAGAAACGCTTTTGATGCCTGCATCGAATGTCGTTGACCATCGTCCTGCCGTCTTCAAACCCCCACATGATCTCAGAGACCGCGATGCCCTTGCCGATCGCATCGAGAAGGTCGAGCATGACGTCCTCAAAGCTCTCGATGCTGTTCAGTTCGCTCTCCACAAACTCGGCGATCTCCTTGTCGCGCTCGTCATCGCTGTCGAAGGGAATGACCTCATAGTCAAGGCCTGTGACTGCGTTCTTTCGTGTCTGAAGCTGTGAGAAAAGGTGGGGGTCTTTCTCCTCCATCTCCTCGAAGAGCTCCGCCTGACGCATGATGTCCCCGGCGTCCGCCTCCTTGAAGATGCTTGCGAGGCGCTGCGGCGTGAGGCCGTTCGATGGATAGCTCGAATATTTGTCTTGTATCTGTGCGACCGCGACCTCGTTGAAGTCCGGCCTCCTGACTGCCAGGGCCGGGGTCTTCAACGCTTGCCACTGTTGTTTGTTCTTCTTTTTACTCAATACCTCGCCCCCTTAATATCCGCCGTGTCTGAATCTGAGTGCCCGGCTGATGACTGATTTATAATCGACCTTTGTCCCGACTGTCACGCTCCGCGCGAGTTTGACCGCCATCTCAAGGCCGTCCGGCGCGTCGTCGTGTGCGCCCATCGGGTACTCTGACATCTGCTTTAAGAGTTCCTTATGCCGCTTCGAGAACTTGATATAGCCGTTTTTCACAAAGGGCTGTAAACTCTGAATCCTGACGTCCTTGTTCTGGACGCTCTTGATTTCCTCGATCGGGAGATATTCCCCGGCCTCAGCGGAGCGTTGAACCATGATGTCCTTGAAATATGCCTGAAACTGTACCGTCTCGACGCCGAACTTCGTGAAGGGCTTTTTATACTCCCGCTTGAGCCTTCGGCTCGTTTCGATTGCGTCCTCGATAATGACGTCCGGCTTGCGCCGCTCCACGGAGGCGATGACAACGTACATATAGCCGCTTTTGGTATCCAGCGCGAGCCCGATGATCGAGCTCGTATCACTCTTGCGGGTCTTACCAAGAGAGGGATCGTTTGCGCCAATAAAAAGGAACCGGCTCTCACTGAAGTCAGGCGGAACTTTTCCGTTGTCATCGTAGAAGTCAAACCACTCCTCGTTAAAAGTGCAATTCTCCGGGTCGATCGGGTCGTTCTGTATCTCCGAATTGAAGGACGCCTCGCCCTCTGATATGCGGATAACCATGAGGTCGTAGTAGGAGAGTTTCGCTTCCCACAAAACTTCAGTCCCTTCGAGCATTTCTTCCCGGTTTGCCTCGAAAAACGACTTTGCGTCCTCCTGCCGAGTTTCGTTCGTGAGGTCTGTGTAGATTCGCTCCCATGCGTCCCATAGCTCCGTATTGACCGCGAAGCTGATGACGCCCTTGTACTTGACCGCCTTATAACTCGGATTCCGGGCGACGTTGGCAAGCAGCGCGTCATAGTGGAGCAGCGTCCCGATATAAACGATGTCCGTGTAAGTGTCGCCCGCTTTGCTGACCGCCTTGTAAAACCAGTTGCGGAGCTTTTTCCGCTGCTCGGTCGTGTTGACATTCTCGTCGTTCTCAAGGTCGTCGCAAAGAATCAGGTCGGGCCTCCATTGTTTATGACGGCGTCCTCTGATTTTCTTGCCCGCGCCGAGCGCCTCGATCTTCGTACCGTTGGAGAGGAGGATGACGCCCGTCTTCCAGACGCGCCCCTGAAGGTCTCCGAAGTCCTCCCGGATGGCTCCGTTTTCCTCGATTTCGGTCTTGATGTCCCCGAGGAAGCCTTCGGCCTGTTCCGTGCTGTCCGAGAGTATAATCTCATAGTGTTTGTAGCCATAGACCCCGGCGTGAATCGAATCTTTAAACGTGAAGGTCGTCGACTTCGCGTGACCTCGGGGGGCCTCGATTGCCCTTCGGCATCCCGGGGCCCGGTCGATCGCCTTCGCCTCTGCGAGCGGATTCTTGCCCTTGAGGACGCCCTCCGCCCATATCCGATCGAGCTCCCCGTGAAACTCCGGGGATTCCCGGACGAAGTAGTGCGGAAGATAGGCCCGGCCAAAGTATTCCAGATCGATCGCCCCGAGCTTTTTCCTGAGTCCCTTCTCCCCGGTGAGGGCTGCTCCCTGTTTATAGTCCCGGAGGAGCTGCTCGCGTTCCTTCTGGCGATCGGTTCCCCGGACGACATACTCCTCGAAAAGTGTCTTCTGATATTCCCGGTTTGCGACCGCCTCACGGTCTTCCGGCTCCTCGAGCTTCTCGAGGTATTCGTTCAGATCAATCGCCATCCTTCAGCACCTTCTCCCTCGCCCGGCTGAGTATCGAGTGCAGCTCCTTCGAAAGCTCCGGGTCTTGCTTAATCGCCGCCATGAGCTCGGCCTCGAGCTGCTCGAACGCAAGCTCGGACTTCTTCTTCATGTCCTGCCGGGCGCGCTGCTCATAGGTCTCCGTCCTAGAGAGGGAGGCAATTAAGCGTCCTGCCTTATCGAGCGGCATCTCCTGAAACTCCTCCTCGGCAGTACTGACCCGTTGCATGAGACCGTCCATAAGTACCATCCGTGACGCTCTGGTATAGTCAAGGTCAGGATTCTTTTCCACGGCTGCGGCGATTGCCTTCGTCTTCTCGAGGGTCTCTACGACCCGCTGCGTCGCCTGATTCGCCCGGATCGCATAGCGCCCGACCGCGCTCTTGCTGATCTCATAGCCCTCAGACTTCAGCCATTTCGCGATTTCCTCGTAGGTATTCGATGTGTCGAGGAGCAGCTCGTCAAGCTGTTCTTTGACCTCCTCCGGGAGCTGCGTAATTTTCGAGGAGATTCGCGTGCGTCTCCGCTCCGCCATTAAACATCGACCCCCGGATCGTCGGTTGTACCTTCGACAAGGTCGACCCCTTCCTTCGTGAGCTTGATGACCGCGTCTTTGCGATAGGCGTTATAGGCTGTCACGCTTTTGTCGGTAAACGTGATATAACCACCCTCCTTCAGATAATCGAGATGCTTTGAGATATCCGGGGAAACGATCATCCCGTCCGCAATCAATGAGTTTGTAATCTGCTTTACGAGGAGGGTGTTCTGAAACCCCTTGACGAGGGAGCGTACAATATAACCCCTAATTGCTTTATTTCTGCTGACTTCGGCTTCCATGATCTCGTCCATGCCTTACCCCTCCTTACTGCCGGAAAGTAGCCGATCCAACTTTCCGTTAATGTCGCTCATTTGTTTATCAACGTTGTTCATTGTGCGGACGTAGTCTTCCCGGGTGACATAGACGAAGGGGAGATCGCTCTTTAAGTCGTCGAATTTCTCCTTCATCCGTTCCAGCTCGGAACTGTGCCGCTCCTCGAGCCGCTTAATGTCGTCCGCATTGTGTTTGATTCCGTTCTTCAGCTCCGCGATGGAGTTTTTCACGCTCCACCCCACAAGCCCGAGGGCGATCGTGATGAGGGTCTGAAGGACGTACATAAGAATTTGACCCGCCTCCATGTGTTCCCCCTTACTGACCCGTCTCGGCCTTGAGCTCAAGCACCTTGACCTCAATCAGATTCGAGAGATACTCGTCGAAGCTGCCAAGGTTCTCCGTAATGACCTTCTGAGCCTCCGACCCGACCTTGCTCTTAATTTCGCTGAAGGCAATCTTTGAAAGTGAGGTGAGTTCCTCCCGGTTAGTCTTGCCGTCCTTTACTGCCTCCCGGATCGCCTTCGCGGTCGTCTGTTCGATTGCCCCGACCGTGACCCGTGCGAGGTTCTCCACATCGTCGAGAGCATCATCGAGCTGCTTCCTGAGTTTCTCGTCTTTGAGCTGCTTTGTTTTCTCGTCAAGCCACAAGCCACCTTTGCGGATATAGAAGAGCCCAAAGGCCCCCAAGAGGGAGATGACCCCCAACGCAAGGGAAACAAGTACCTGACCCGCCGCTGTCTGAATTTCTACCATGATTTTTTCCTCCTTTTTATCAAAAAATAGACTTAGGAGCGTCAGCTCCTAAGTCTAGGATAAAGGCAATTCTATGAAGTTTACATAGGAAGCAATTCTTCGATTTACTTCCGGGAATTTTCAAGCTCTGCGAGGTAATCCAAAAGTTCCACCTGCCCCGGAAAGTCATTTCCACATATCTGGCGTATCCATCGCTCCGTAACCCCATAACGCCGGGAAAGCTGTGGAGCATTGTATCCGTTATATTCCTCTTTGATTTTCTCATAGAGAACAGGGCGTACAAAACTTTCGGCTTTTGGGATATAGATGTTGGCCCCGCCGACGAGCTCCGCGAGTTTTAAGAGATTATCGACTCCAATCTCTTCGGCGACTGTGCGCCATATCCCATCTGGAATCATCTCAATTGTAAGCTTATCAGCGAGTCTGTTCATCCTTTTCCTCCTTAGCTGTTACTTGAGAAGTCCGAACATCGTAGCGGCAATTCCCATGAGCTCGCCGACCGTGACAGTCTCCTCCATGCGCCCATTCCAATAGTCCGGGTCGGTGATAACCCCGGCCTCTGTGAGGGCCGTGAGGCCTTGCTGCTTCCAATCCGGGACGGGTGTCGGCTCCGGCTCCTTCGGCGGCTCCACGGGCTCTGGAACAGCCTTATAGGAGATATAGGGACACTCGAGCCATTTGAGCCACTTCCGGGCGAAGAGCTTTGTCTGAACGAAGCCGTCCCCGAACGTCCCGAGCGTACACTCGACGACTTCACCGTTCCCCACATAAACGCCGATGTGTCCCTCCATCCAGACGCACACGCCCGGCCTCTCTGGAATACTCCCTATGTCTCCCTTAACTTTTGCCGCGTTGAGCATCATTCCCGCCGACTTGTCGGTCGCGGCGACATACTTCACATTCCCGGCGCCGCCCCAATAATAGGACTTAATCATGCCGACGCAATCGCTCCCGATGTAGCCCTTCCCGACGAGCGTCTTTAAGTATGCCACGCGCTCCGCGCTGTAGTGGCCCGGGTACTGTTTCGCCGCCGCCTCAATGCGGGAGACTGTGATCTCTCTGCCAAACTCGCCCCACATGTAGGCGCTCGGCCTTCTGAGTAGGCTCTTGCAATAGTCCGCGAGGCCCTGCCCGGTGAACTCAGTAATCGGGCCGGGAACGGGCTCCGGGGCCGGGGTGGATGACGTGCCGAATCCGTTGAGGCCCTTCTGCTTGATAACGCCCGGAAAATCATAATAGGCGACGTCGAGGTCGACATTCCCGGAGATGCCCGGGACGCTGCCCTTGCTTGTGCGCTGCCACATACCGAAACTCCCGGAGTAGGTCGGGGCGCTGACTTCCCATTGAGCGAGCCATACGTCGAACCGCTTAATCTTTGCAGTGTCATACTTTGATGTAAGCCACGAGAGGTTAGAGTAGAGGCTGACGTAGTAACCCGCCGTCTCAAGCGCTCCGCAAAACGCGACGATCATGTCCGAGAGGACGGCCTTCCCGAGGCCCGCCTGAGAGCTGTCCTCGAGGTCGAAGGCGACGGGATAGGTGAGCTTTCCCTTGTAGGGCTCAAGGGCCTTCATGACCCATTCCGCCTCGGCCTTCGCGTCTGCGACGCTGAGGGCGTAGCTGTAGAAGTACACGCCGACCCCGAGGCCCGCTGTGAGCGCCCCCGCGATGTTATCCTTGAATTTGATGTCATAGTCACACGGCCCGCCCTTCAGCTTTCCGCGCCCGAGGCGCATCATGACGAACGAGATGCCCGCGCCCTTGACCTGTGTCCAGTTGATTGTTCCCTGCCATTTACTGACGTCGATGCCTTTTGCAATTACTTTCATGTTGTCTTTTCCTCCTGTTCTTGTTTTGCCATCCTGCGCCGCTCATTCTCCTCCACTTTGCGGGTGAGCTCGAGGAACTCCTCCATCTGACGGAGGCTGAGCGCTTCCTTTGCAAGGTTGAGCTCCTGCGCGAGCTGGTAGGTGTTCATCGCCTCGAGGAGTTCCCGCTCCTCCTTCTTCATCGGCTCCCCGAGTTTTTCGTGAGCCGCTGCGATCTCTCTGATCGCCAGTTCATAAGTTTTCATTTACATCCTCCTTTTATAACTTCAGAATCGGGATCACGACGTTATCGATATATTCCCCGATCTTATATTCGCTGTGTCCTTCTTCTTCGAGTGCTTTCATATACTTTTGTGTCTCAACCGCAATCTTCAGGAGTTTTAAAACTCCGATCTGTTCCTCCGAAACACGGAGCATATCCTTTGATACCATGCAGCCGATCGCCTCACGAAGGTAACGGGCTGCGGAAATGACATCCATTTCCTCAAACTCGCCCACAACTTCCTGGGCGAATTTCTTCCGATTGAGTCGGGGCTTGTCAGGCGGAAGGATGCCCTTTTTCTGCATTTCTTTTTTAAACCGGAGGTTCTCATCTTTCTCCCGCTGAGTAAGCCGTTTCCTTTTTGTCGTCACTGTCTACCTCCTTTTCCTGTTCGCGTTCGAGTATCTTCTTCAGGGCTTCGATTAATCGGTAGCACTGTGCAACCGTGAGCCATTCAATCCGGCTGACCCTGAACATCTTTAAAATGAACCCGTTGAGCCGGGCCGGATTGTCATTCCATCCGAGCTCCTCCGTAAGCTTATAGATTTTGCGCCGCTGCGCGACCGTCTGCGGATTGCCCCCCTCGTCTGTCCTTTTCCTCGGTTTCGTAGCCGATCCCTTGACTTGATCCTTCATTTGTTGAAGTATACGGCATATTTTGTTGATCTGCCCTTGAGAAAGTTCTCTCATGTGACTCTTACCCGTTTCCCTTTCTATGAGAGCGTAGAGGTCGGTCTCATCAAGAGAAAGCTCCGGGCTTTTTGCAATCGCCCATATCATACGGATAGAAGAGTGGACAGAACTTTTATTTGGACTTCCCATATGTATCACCTCTTTTTAAATTTCATCCGGGAGAAGTTCACCGTTGACAAATGCCTGTAATAACGGTGTCATTCCTATTTTGTCTACAGTCACCAGCATACCGTAAGCAATACGCACCATGTCCAGAGGTGATACCTCAATCATTTCCACGTTCATTTCGTTGTGATCGAATTCTGCCGCTACCCCTTTGCTTAATGTCCTTATGGTGCCGTCCTCGTACTCGATCAGAATTTTCTTGGCATCTGCTGTCGGTTCAGCCTTTCTCTGGTGCTCTGGGGATTCTGTCTTCGTGATCTGCCGTAAACTGTTTTCAGCTTCTTCTACGGCCTCAAGCAACGCCACAGCATTATCTTCGTCATGCCATTGAATATACTTTTTTGCTGCTTCCTTTAATTTTCCCATGTACATTCCTTTCCTCCAGGTTCTCCCGGAAAATCTTAACTTACCACTACAGTTTCACCGCAGGCCGGACACTCAATCTGCTGCTCATACTCATTCATACCGGTCTGAACAGTTTTCAGATCATCTTCCTTGAACTCCAGCAACGCCCCGCATGTCTGACATAATATCCGGCGTTTTTGACCATACTTAATAACTTTCACCATCTCTTTTACCTCAAAATATACAAAATCCTTAAAGAATCGGTTTTACGTTCTTGAAATACTTATACTCTACTGGGGGCAACGCTTCGATCTCTTTAGCCATTTGCAGAAGATATTCGACCGTTGGCTCGTTATCCGTATCCAAACTAATAACACATGCTATGCCTACCGTATCAGCCCCACATACGACTTTCATCGGACGGTCATATCGTGTATCACATTGGACAGCCTGGAATTTTGCTATTTTCATCGTTACCTCCTCAAAATACTAATTTTTACAATATCCACGCTTACAGAAATATTGATTGGAATTAAAATACTTAGTCCAATATCTGCACTTCCAACATTTTTTACCTTTCATATCGCCCTCCAGACTTAATTTTCTGGTTTAAGAAACTTTCGATTTTTCCATGAAACCAAGTCTTTCAAGTCAAATGCCTCCCCACATTTAGGACAAACCGGAACCATGCTATAGTTATCACCACGGTACATTTTCTCAAGGTCTTTGATAACAACCATGTGAGGCTTATAATTTGCAATCTCTTGCCGTTGTTCCAGTAAAGATTGTACTTGATTTTCCAGCCGCTCATAATGCTTTGCAATTTCGTATAAGGCTTCAAATGGCTCAATTACCGCTCCGCAGTCCTCACATGTTACAAGCCTATTTCTATAGTCAATTTCATAATGAGGATTGTGACATTCACACAACTTTCTTTTCCCATATTCGATCCGCATTACATCAATGCGTTTTATTTTGTCTGGTAATTTTTCCATGGCTCTCCTTTATCGCTGAGCCTCAAGTTTTTCTTGACTGGCCTCATACCAAAAGGCATCTTCCTGCTTCCAGCGTGCACCGACGGCAATGACGACATCCTCCCCATGTTTCCGAAGAGCATCTTTATTCACCTTCTCCTCTGTGATAATACAATCCGTAAGCTTTTTTACCCTCAAGCGACGGATAATTTCCGCAACAAGCCCTTTGTCTTTTGGTATTACAACCGAAGTACTTTTCCGGAAGCCAGTCTCCCCGAAGTTGAGCGTCTTTGTCTTTTTGCCTCCGAGTTCATCGCGATGCTCTGTGACGAACTGCTTAATGTCCTTCTCAAGAGAGCTGATTCTGTCATGATGGGGTTTTGCTTCCTGCGCCGCTGTGATTTTGATTCCGTTTATTTGCTTGTTCATTTCACCCTCTATGTCGGCGATCGCGATTTCTTCCTCGGCGATCTCCTTGAGCGCGGCATCCACTTCCTCCCACGTCTTAAAGACGGGAGCCTCTATAATTCGTTTTCTTCCTGCCATAACTTGTAACTCCTTTCTGTCTATTCGTTTTCTTCCTCTATGACAGGCTCTTCCCCGTCATAGAGCATGTAATTCTTTGTTACTGTCATGTACAATCCAAGGGGTAGGATGATAATAAGCACGGCGGTCGCGTCCCGCTCTTCCAGCGTCTCACCTGTGGAGGCCAGAAGCAGCAGGAGAATAGAGATCGCAACAAGGGCGAAGCCCATAAGCCGCTGTTTTGTCATTTTCATTACTTCGGCCTCCTGTCCGTTAGAGCATCATCATATCTGACGCCTGAGCGATAACCTTGAGTGTGATCGTTGTCTCGCCGTCCGCGTTTAAAATCCGGATGATATTATTCAGCGTACGGTCGAAGAGCCTGAAACATCCCGTCTGGCTGTTACACGCCCGGGCCTTGAGCTCCTCGAGTGCCTCCCTGTCGATGTCGTATCCTTCGAGGTAGCTCTCGACCTCTGCGCCCGAGAGCCCCTTCAGGGAGGCGTAAAAATCGACCCGGTTTGCGAATCGGTTGAGGTATGTCTTGATCTGCGCTTCAAGGCGAAGCTCCCCGGCGATCACGAGACCGACGTCTGCCTGATCGAAGATTCCGCGAAGAATCTCCATCTTCTTTTGGGTGTATTTGCTGATGAGCTTATCGGCCTCGTCGATGATAATGAGATAGCCCTTGTTGACGTTGCAAAACTCTCGGATGCCGTTGACCCGTTTCCAGATTGTGCCATAGGAGGAGGGGATTCCGAGCGCCCGCTCAATCGCCTCCACGAGATCACGGCTACTCATCGTATCGTCACATTCCACATAGGCAACCCGGGGCATCTTTGCGTAATACTTGAGTGCGTAGGTCTTGCCAAATCCGCTTTTTGCGACAACGATGCCGAGTCCGATGTCCTCCTGTGCCGCGCTGCATACTCCGATAACCTTTTTCATATCCCGGCTCTCGAAAATGTCCGTCCGTTTCTTCAGGAATTTCCGGGGAGCTTCCCCGGAATCACTGGCGTCGAGTTCTTCTCCGTGATCCCGAAGAAACTCGGCGAGTTTCCGCTCGAGATCGGTTGTGTCACTGTCGTACTTGCCCGAGAGATAACGGGAGATCGTCGGCCTCGAGTAGTTGGTCTCACGGGCAATTCCCGCGATGCTGCCTTTTGTGGCGGCAAGGTAGTTATTCACGCGATCTGCGATCGTTCTTTCTTCACCTGTATAAACTGCTGCTGTTGCTTCCATCTGTAAAACCTCCTTATCCGATTCCTCTCAGCTTTGAGAGGGCCGCTTCCGCTTTCGCGGTGATAAACTCCGAATCGCCTCCGGCCTTCGCGGATGCCTTCCGCTTTGCCTCGGCCTCTCCCCGGAACTCCTTGTCGTTGGGGAGTGTGATGACCTTCGGCGTCTGGCTGCGCTCCGATCTGATTGTAAGGTCGAGCGCTCCGACCGCCCGGGCCTTCCCGTCCCCCTCCTCAAGCCGAAGCTCGTAGGGGCGGCGGAACTCTTCGAGGGTCTCCCGGACTTCCTTTTGTTGCCGCTTCTGATTGCGGAGATGCTTCTCGAGGGCCTCCTGTGACATCTTCGGGGCAATCATAAGCAGCTCGGCAGAGACCGCCTCGCATATCTTCCGCCCGTCCCGGGTGTAGACGTAGAGCTTCGTCACGTCGTCGATGTCCCACTTGATCCCCACCTTCTCGCCGACGTACTTCGCGAGCTCGTAGTCCGTGTAAAGCGTGCCGAATTTCATGATGCCCTGATTCCTGACGAGGGCTGTGTCCGCCTTCATGAGCAGCATCGCCGCATACTCCCGGGGCGGAGCGGCCTTCTCATAGCGCTGCCCGTGTTGGAAGAGCTCGATCGGCGTGATCCATTTCTCCCGGTCTTTCTTAAGGCCGTCATGCTCCCGCTTGTGGTAGACCTCATTTTTCCAGCGCGTCCAAAGGTCGTAGAACTCCTCCATCGTGAGCAGCTCCCCGCGCTCGAGCATCTGCTTCACGTCCTTTTTGCGCTTCGCCGAGGTCTTCGACCCGGTGAGCGTCCCGACGTAGCTGTCCATCCACTTTGTAAACAGGGAGCAGACCGTCCCGAAAAACCTCTCAATCTGACCCTTTCCCCACGGCTGATAGGGGAGTGAACGGCTCCATTCCTCAATTCCGATTGACCGATAGAAGCCCCTTGTCTCACTGTCGAACTCGAGTTCCTTGCAAGCTCTTACCTTGCGGCTCTGCCCGAGGTTCGTCTCGGCGGTATAGTCCTTGCCGTTGTCAATGTGCAAGTGCTTCGGCACGCCGCCCGGCGTTGAGTAGAGCATCTTGACGAGGGATTCCTTCAGCGTTTGCGCGTTCGCGTCGATACACATGACGTCGCCGAGGATGCAGCGTGAACGGGTGTCGAGCCATGCGACGAGCTTCGGCCTGACGGCGGCGATCTTGCCGTTCGAGTGAGTAACCTGAACCCAACAATCGAAGGTGTGCTCGTCGCCCTGTACGAACTCCATGACCTGAAGCGCCGAGACGTTCCTCTTGCCTTTAATCATCCGCTGATTCTTCCATTCCCGGGAACCGTTCGCTGCGTAGAACCTCGCGCTCTCACCTCGTAGATCGTTCATGAGGTAAGAGACATACCGGGCGACCGTGGAATAGGAAGGACAACTCGGCCATTCCCTTTCACTGGCAACCGCCGTGAATTTCGTGTAGAGCATTTCGACCGTCCCGAGGTTACGGGCAAAACGTTCGTCGAACCATATATTTTCAATGAGCGCCCGCTGTTCGTCGGTGACAGAAGGGAATGTGTGCGAATCCCTCGGCTTTCTGCAAAGGGAGAGGGCTCTAAAATACTCGTAGTTTTTGCCCTCCTCCTTCTCCATCTTCAAGGCCCATGCGTTCGCCTCGAGGAGACTCTCAGCGTAGCGATAGAGCGTTCGCTGACTGACCCCGAGCTTCAGGGCCGTTTCGTCGGCGTAAGCTGTGCGCTCTGTCTCATCATGTTCGACAAACTGCTGTACCTGTTTTGCAAGCTCTACCGCCTCGTAATATTGCTTCTTGTGTGTCTCTATATACCAATTCAGATCAACGTCCACATACCACGGCGTCGTATTTACTCTCTGCTCTATGATTGCATCGCCTCCATCTATCTTTTGTGCGGCCTTGTGTGCTCTTTTTGCCTTCGGTGTGAGAGACGAGACCGCGACCATGACCTGATCCTTTCCGCCGCCTTCACGAGACTGCGTTTTTGTCCTGAATCCGTCAGGATTCCTTTTAATACGTTGAACAAGTGTATTATATTTAATGTCTTCAAGTGTCGCTGCTTCTTCCAGTGTTATAAATATTTCTGACAATCTGCGCCCCTCCTCTCCATTATGCTATGTATCGTTCAACACGGGCCGGGTCTAAACCGAGGACTTCGATGATCTTCGGAATATATTTTTTCCCGGAACGGATGCCGAAAAGGATATAGCTTAAATATTGCGGTGATGTGCCAACTTGAAAAGCGAGCTCAGTCTTTGTCATATCTTTGTCGATAAGTGCCTTGACAACGAGCTTGCCAAATGGTGTGAGATTCGTCATCGGATATCCTCCTTTCTCATTTACTGTTCTTTGTCTATGCAGTATAATTGTCATAAAATATACTTTATAAAGGAGATACTATAATGAATGAATGGCAATTCCTTACCGATCTTTCAATTAATATTGGACATTTCAGTATAACGGAGGCACATAAGCTTGAAAATGAAGTCAAAAAATGTGCATCCCAATACTGCGAATACATTGACCCGGAAGTCTTGAAACTGGTAAACCATTCCGTAAATGAAGCTTATTTTCGAGCTTTATCTACAATGGAATTGGCATTAAAAAAAACATTTGGTTATGACCCCGAGGTAGTAAAAGTGGAAGCGGAAAAGGAAGAGTAAGCCTCTAGCTTTTTATATTCCTGCGCCAAAAAGCTCCTGAAAATGATTTCCATTTGTCCGAGCGGTCCCATGTTTGCCTCACTCCAATCATTTAATAACTGAAGAAGTGAGCTTCCTTTTAGCTGCTTTGTCTCGATGGTTTCCTGTGAGACCTTCGGGGCAATCGTGAGCAGCTCGGCGGAAACCGCCTCACATATTTTTCGACCGTCCCGGGTGTATACATAGAGCTTCGTTACGTCGTCGATGTCCCACTTGATCCCTACCTTCTCGCCGACATACTTTACGAGTCTATAGTCCATGTAGAGTGTCCCGAATTTCATAATCCCCTGATTACTAACGAAGGCCGTACCTGTCCGCATCTCTTTACAGTTAGTTACTTGAGAAGTAAAGGGATCGATTCGTCGATTGACGTCACATTTCGCACAAATCTCGTCGAGCTCCTCTTGTGTACGCCCGGGGATTCGCTCCTTGCAAATTTCGTCACATATGTAAGAGAGCAGCTCTCCGGGTTCATGATTAAGCGGAAGCTCCTCCGGGCCGAAGGCGTTCGGAAAAACGAGACACTCATCTGCATCCAGAAGGCCGAGCTCGGAGAGGGCAACCATGAATCCGTAGAGCTCATGACGGGCCGTGTTCGGATTGATGCCGGGATAGTATGGGCTCTTGATCTGCTCTTTGAGACTCTTTCTCCATCTGTCGATCATGAACTGAGGATCGACCTCTACACGCTCAACAACATCATTCACGACCTCTTCAACAATTGCATAGGTCGAGGGCTGTGTGGTATAGTCTTCCTCTGCATTGAGGCCCCGGGCCATCTCGACGGCTTCCTCAATAGTCTCAATATTGTCGTACTCCATAGCACCACGATCTATTTCGAGTTTGCCAGTATATACCTCGGCATCAATAATGCCAAAATTTCCAAGGCCCATGTCGCCCCATTCCCGGAGCTCCCGGGAGTTAAACTTCACTACTAAAAAACCGTTAATCTTCTTCATCTTTCTCATGCTGCTTCTCCTTCCGATTCTCGTTTATCCAAGTGGAGATATAACCCTCACTCGATTACTGTGTTTATGAATAATAACAAGCTCTCCGTTCTGCTTCTGGCGGATGACGAGCCAATTCTCAGGACTGAGTCCCATCTGACCAAGCCTGATTTTTTGCGCCCTTGTCGGCTTTTTTCCGTGTCGCAATTCTTCGCCTCCTCTTTTCTTTTTTATTTACATGTGTTATGCTGTTCTTGATTAAGTATTTAATCTTATAACCATTGTATTCTCCGTTCGGAGATTTGTCAATAACTTTTTCTCCGTTCGGAGATTTTTGAGGAGGAATACTATGTCTACGCTTGTTGATCGAATCGAATCAAAGATTAAAGAAAAAGGGCTCAATTTCAGACGTGTAGAGCGCGATTGTGGCCTCGGTAATGGTACTATTAAGCGATGGGCCGAACAAAGCCCTCGCCTTGATAAGCTCATTTCTGTCTCCGAATATCTACAAGTATCATTAGATTATCTTGTCTTTGGTAGCGATTCAGAGATATCTCCAAATGGAGAATCATTACATTTAGATACATTTAAGCAAGAACAAGGGCTTACTTGCGATGGTAGTCCTTTATCGCCTATAGAGACAGACCTTATTGCAATGTTTCGTCTCTTACCTCCGTCACATCGAGAGGAACTTTTTAATCTCAGTTACTTCAAATACAAGGAATTTGTAGAAAGGGAAAAGGAATCTATATATTGGACATACTTCGACGAGAACAACAAAGAGAACCGCACAAGAAATCATAAATCCATCAATGAAATTGCTTAATTTTTTTGTCTTGTTTGATTAATTTTTTAATCATTTTTTTGTCACTTTGCTTCATACCTCATGCTACGAACAGAAAAGGCCGAAAAACCGCATAAATAAAGCAATGTGACACATTTTTGGGGTTTTAATAAAAATGTCACTTTGCTTTGGCGCTATCCTCGTACTAAAAAGTGACATTCAGGAAACGCCAGAACGCCTTGAGTAACGCTGAATAACGCTTACCATCGCGTCGATCGGCGGCATAGCAGCCTATTTATGTACGCTTTTGTACATTTTTCGCACGCTGTAACGCTACGTTAGCACGCCAAGCCCTCTCGACATGCGGAGGGCGATCTGATATACTACAGCAAAGGGCCGTAAGGCCGTCCTCATGGTTCGCTGCTGTGACTTCCGGGACGCGCCGAGCGGCTCTTTTGCGCCTTGAAAACGACGGTTTGACGCGGTTTTCCGGGTATTACGTGAAAGACGGGATTGTCCGTTGAACTGCCGTCTCAAGAGTGTAGGGCGCAAAAAAAGAGCGTCACCGATTTTCTCAGCGTCGCTCGCATCCTTTTTGTCAAAGTATTCTCTTGTCATCTCCCTAAAACCCGCATAAATACAAGGTTTTCCCGCCGTCTCTCGGGTCGTCCCGTGTTATCTCGGTTTTGTCAAATACGTTGCACAGTCACAGTCACCCAGGATGCGCCCGCCGCTGCAACAAGGGACAGAGTAAGTGTAATTCCAAACGTCGATGCTCCACCAGCTGCCAAAATAACACCTTTGAACTTGTCGAAAAACTCTAAAATACTTTTCGATATTTTAAAAGTTAAAATCGATGCGGCTATTACTCCTAAACCATACCCAATAGCTCTTGCCTGATCTGGCTCTATTTTCTTTATTGCATCTGCGAGAGCATTAAGTCCATCGGGAACAACAGCATTAATGAAGTTAGCACCGATATCACTCAAATCCTCATAAAAATCAAGTAGCCCTTCGCCAACACTTTCGGCAAACGGTTCCAGCGCCTGCCAGAAGTTCTTCAACGCCTCGTTAATGGCGTCCCAGTTAATAGTCTTAAGGAAATCATTCGTGATATCAATAAACCGTGGGAATCCCTCTCCCAGCGCCCAACTTCCAAGCGGCACAAGAAAGTAATTCCAGAAATCTTCTAAGGCCGTCCAGGTGAATTTCCCCAGCAGCGAAAGCCCTTCGTCCCATAAACGTTTCAGAGCATCAACCGTAGGCTTTGCAAGCTCCTTCAGTGCGTCCAGAGCCTTACGCAGCCGTTCTACTGCCGCTTCGATCTCCTGATTGACTGTGACTTCTCCAAACAGTTCCCCGGACATGTCGCCAAAGTCTAGTGAACCGCCACCTCCGGCGCCCGAGCCACTCCCTTTATTCGGATCCAACACATTTAATTCATCAATACCGAGTGTATAATCCTTCATCTTCTTTGCGGACTTTGCTGCTTTATCCATATTTCCAGCAACTGCCCCCGACGAATCTGCCGCCGAATCCATGGAGTCTGCTATATCGCTGCTCCCTCCGGCATCACCAAATATCGCGACTGTAAAAGCTTTGAAATACGCCGCCAATGTCTGAAGCTTTGCCAGGATCGTATTAATCACCCGGATCACCGGTGTAAACGCATTGATAAGTCCCTGTCCGATTGTGGCCTTCAAAGACTCAAACTGTAAGGATAATACCCTCACCTGGTTGGCCCATGAAGTACTCGTCCGCGCAAAGTCTCCAGAAGCGTCCGCAAGACTGCTCATAACAAACCGATACCGGAGCATGACCTTTTCCTGCTCGGTCATTTTGGCCGTAGTCTTTCCAAAGCCATTGTTCAGCGCATACTGATCGAGGGCTGTCTGAGTCATGACAACGCCCAAATCCTTGAGGGACTCTGTCTCGCCCGTAAAGATGCTTTTCAACTTCGTATACGCCGCGTCCGTTGACAGGTTGTAGAAAGAGGCCACGTCTCCAGTCAGCCCCGTGATGGCTGCTGACATCTGATACCCGGCTTCCCCCGTCACTCCGAAGGCTTTTGCCATAGCGCCATATGTACCCATGTACTTTTTCGCTGTCAGTTCCGACAAGCCGAACTGTGTGATCGCATTCTTCGCGAAGGCATCTACTGCTCCAGACATTTTACCAAAGGACACATCGACGACGTTTTGCACCTCTGCCAAGTCTGATCCCAGATCGATACACGACTTTGCAAATGCTACGATAGCACCAACACCTAACACGGAAGCCACCATCTTGCCAAGGCCGCCGAAGGACTTCTTCATCTTCGCAGTCTGGCGCTCTACATGGTTCGCCGCTGTCGTTGTCTGCTTCTTCAGCTTCTCTACCTCGTCCCGGTATGGCTTCGTCTGCGCCTCAATGATAACCTGTAACTTTTCCAGTGTCATTCCCTCGCCCATCAGTTTTCACCTCCTGCCCTGGCATGGTTATGGCGGATTGCAAAGTCGTTAAACCGAGCCTTGTACTCCGCCAGTTGCTTTTCCTGTATCTTCTTTTCTGTTTCTTCGTGATCCCGGCCAAACAGCTCTGGGAAGAAATCCCATAACTCCATAACTTTTACCTTGTCACTGCCCTGGATCGCCACGGTTGTAAACTGGCCGATATCCCGTGCGAGGAAATGCAGGTTCATCAATTCATGCTTAGCCTTCCGTTCTTCCTGGCGCCGGAAGCTCTCCATGGTGTCAATGATATCTGGTATGGATAGTTCCCAGAAACGCTCTGGAGATATACCGCAGTCCAGCGCATGGGGATATAGATCTCCGATCATGTCAGATACAAGGCTTACATCTGGTCTTTCGCTTCTTCCAGCCTCCTGTCCATCTCCTCCGCCTGATCCTCCGTAAAAAAACCGGATACCTTATAGATTTCCATGAAGATATCTGTCATGAAGGTCATCTGCGTGCCGCCCTCCTCACAGTACTTATCAAACAGATTCTGTACATCCAAAAACTTAATCTTGTGATGATACGGGAGCATGGCAGCCTGTGTAATGGTAAGCATAATCGACAGCGGCGGGACATTGCCTGAGCCGAATAACAGGCTTAGCAAACTCGTTTTATACTTTTCTTCTAACCGGCAGATATTCGGGGTGGTCAGCTTCATCTTGTATATCTGGCCGTCCACTTCCCAGAATGCAAATGCCTTCCTTTTCTTCTTTTCTTCCAGACTTACTACTTTTCCCTCTTCTGTCGTTCCTTCAATCGCTTCATCAAATCCCTGCTTCATCTTTTCATTCCTCCTATATTATGCTGTCGGGTCTGTGACCACAATGTCGCTCTGTAATCCTAAGGTAAGCGTAAACTCAATCGCTGCATTTACGCCACCGCCGCCCACCTTGATGCTGCTGTATGCATCAAATTCATGCTTCGTACCGTCCGGAAATGTCTGGCGGTATGATGCCACTTCTTTGGTGTCTGCGATCGCCCGCAGAACCCTGTAATCCGAACTCTCGTTAGAGTTGTCGTACACGAACTTATACGCCATGTCGCCGGGATCTCCGATTCCGAGTTCTGAATGCTTAAAACTATCTTTCAGCCTGGTGTTATCCACTTTTTCCGCGTCCACTCCCAGTTCCGGGACTTCCTTTAAATCCTGGAGTTCTACATAATCTGACGCTCCCTTTTTCTTTACCGCAAGAGTAATTCCATTTGCTAACATATCATCATTCCTTTCCTATTGTGTGATATACCTGTCTGTTCCTTACATCAATAATCCCTTCATAGCGCATCTGCTTGTGTTTTAAGCCGCTGGGATCTTCTACGTCCATGCACTGGGTGCGCTTAAGCCCCAGAGGTGATATGGCCGCATCTACAGCTACCGCGGTTGCAGACGTACTCTTTCTTGACCAAATATCAATACGATACCTAACATACGATTTCGCTTCCCCCCGGCCGGACTCTTCTGCAACCTTGTTATCCTCTTCCATGTACTGGATCGAGATGTCCTCTTCCATGCTTCGCGGGTAATAATCAGTAACATTCTCTGTTACCGTACAGAGGGCCGCATATACTTCGTCTTTTACATTAATCATCTGCTTGCCTTTCTGATCTCATCTGTCAGTACATCGTTTATCTTACGACAGATGATCTCTTCGTTGTCTTTCAGTCCAGGATATAAAAACGGTTGTGCGGGCTGGCCTGAACACTGATAGAAGCGTCCTTGTTCTGTATCAATGTAGAACCAGTGGTATTTCTCTGCCGTCTCCGCATCGATCTGGCTCTCATGGATCCACCAGGGTGATTGAGAATAGGCGGGTGTTATTTCGGGAGAGATGCCCGCATGGTCAGCCTGACCACGAGGACCGGTTCCCAATTCCACATAGGCCGCATACTTTTTGTTAGTATACACAGTACCTATTACCCGATCTTCCTCCACCGTTACTCTGGTCTTGATGCTCTGCCGCAGTTCTCCGTCATTTACCGTACACATCAGTACGGCTCCGGCCTGCGCGATCTTTGTTCCCTGGCCTATCGCCTTCTTTACTCCATGTTCCGCCGCAGCCTCCAGGCTCCCGTACTTCTGCAACAGCTTATCCAATCCTTTGATGGTCTCACTCATATGCGCTCAACCTCCAATGTCAGATACCGGTACGGCCGGATGGCAATGATCCGGTAATCCGGTTCGTGGTCTTCCGGGACATTTAGGCAGATACCATCACCTTCCTGCAGCGTCATGCTGCCGATCCGATAACTGACACGGCCTTTTTCATCGGCTATAACCTCATATCTGGCATTAATCCGGCAGTTCTGGATATGGTTGACACGCTGGCCGTACATCTCCGCCTGCAGCTTCCCACCTCCCGGCCAAACCTCCGCCTCAAAAGAAGAAGGCAGCCCATACTTTGTGTACGAGTTGCCTTCATTATCCTTTCCCGGTATCGCCTGCCTATGGCTGTACAGTTTCAGCCTGCTTTGTTTTAGCCTCATATCGTCTGCCTCCGACTCCTACCAGCCTGTACTGGTCCAATACGTCATATATCTGCTTTGGCGCGGTATCAAAACTGTAGCTTTCCCCGCCCTCACTTCTGCCAGTCTCTCCTTCAGTACCTAACCGGTTGTATGCAATCACAGCCAGATCCCGAACTGGTTTATTCAGTGCCGCGGGAAGTTCGGTGCGATTCGTGTAACCCAGCACAAACTCTTCTGCGTCCGACAGCAAAAGGGAGAGCAGATCCTCGTCGCCCTCCCCTGTCAGCAGTTTCAATTTTTCGACTTCGGTCACTTTGATCACCCCTTCAGGACCGCCAGTAGCTCCTCTTTATTCAATGATGCCGCTCCCTCGATTCCTCTTTCCTTTGCCATGGCGCGCAGCTCATCGACTTTCATCTTTTTCAGTTCTGGTTTTTCCTCCGGCTTATTAACGGCCTCTTTTGCAGTAAGGCTCTCCCGGTTCTCTGCAACGGTAAAGTGTTCTATGTCCTTCTGGCAGGTGCGTATCACGTCCTCATTATGACATTCCTGAATTAATCCGCTCTTGTTCCTGATATACATATCCGCTCCTCCTATTTACGGTTAGCAGTAAGCACTGCCAGACACTTAGGCTGCAACACCTTCGCGCCGTACACATGCAACCCCTTTACAGCATCGCTGAATCTCTTCTCAGGGCGGTATGCTTCTGTTTTTAAAATCTGCTCCGCATAGGATCCGGCCTCATTGGTTCCTGCGATGATCTTATATTTCGCACCGGAAGTATTCGGTACGTTATTAGAAAGGCTTACACGGAATCCGGCAGCCACACCAACCTCGCCGCCTTCCAGAATCGCCTTGTTGTAATCAGTACCATTACCAACAAAACGTTTGTCTTTAAGTAACATGCCATGGAGCCATGCGGGAATAACCACCCAGCGGCTATCCATAGGTACATTAGCCTCCGTCAAAATCGTGGATAAGTCTACAAGCGTGTCATATGCGTCGGCGGCAGTTGGCACAATCGGAGAATCATCTGTTCCCAACGTGTTGCCTGCATCGGACCCAACATATAGAAGATTGGCCGCGAACTTGTCTGTTACATCGTTCATACCATAGGCTGCCCGCATCATGGCCTTATCCATCAGTTTCGGATTTACCTGCGCTGCATCCACATCGTCGATTCCGAAATTAAAGTACTTCGCCTGATCGATCGTCAACATTAACTGTTCTCCACTCAGTTCTTCTGGCGCTTCAATATCCGTGCTCTTCTGATAATTTTTAATGGTAACATCACCAATCTGGTTGATCTTCACTGTATCACCAAAGTTCTTGATTTCCCCTTCGTAGTCTCTGTTCAGGAGATTCGCATACACATGCTTTTTGTCAAGGTGTCTTAACAGCCTTGCGCTCCATATTGTGGGGATAAAATTTGTTACTGACATAATCTCTTACCTCTCTTTCTTATTTGTTCCATGTTGCCATGGACTGGGAAATAGAATCCCAATTTTCATTGATTTCTTCCGGTGTCATTGCCGCCACCTGTTCCTTTGTGAAACTCATTCCCTGTGGGGCTTTCTTTGGTGGCACACCACCTTTCAGTTGTTCCTGCACCCGCATCTCTACCGCCTCCTGGAAGGCTTTTTCCACCGCTTCAATGGATTTGTTGCATGAATCTGCATCAGCGTAATTGAGTACCTCTGCAAGCCCTACAGGCAATTTCTTTTCTGCCAGCGTATTCTTTGCCTCGGCCATCAACTCCCGGCGCGTGATTGCTGCTTCCCGGTCCTTCAGTTCCTTTTCCTGCTTCTGCCGCAGGTACTCCGCCTTTTCTTCTTTGTTCATCTTTGCCAGCTTATCAGCTTCGGAAAGCTTGTCGTCCATGAGGGCCGTCCATTTCTCTTTCGCGGTCCCCAGGGCCTTCTGGACACGGCGGTCAAACTCTGCCTGATAATCTTTATTCTGTAAGAGATCATCGAAACTTTTTAGCTCTTTTCCGGCACCCTCTGTGTTGCCCTGATCGCCACTGGCAGACTCATTGCTGTTTTCAGCTCCACCGCCTTCGCCCTGATCCGCGCCGGCAGTGTCTCCGCTTTCTGCAAAAAACTGCAAATTCATCTTTGGGGGGATCCCCGTAATTCCTGTCTTTCTCATATCTTATCTATCCTTCCCGCCCCAGCCCGTTCAGTGCCCGGGCCATGGCATAAAAATAACACCCAGGGTAATCCTGCGTGCTGTTACCTCAATTATTCCAATAAAATACCACCGGCCATTTACTGACTGGTGGTATCTACAAAGCTTCTACACTCTCGATATCATCTTCTACCAAAATTTCTCCAGTGTCAAATCCTTTATAAAAAACATGTAATGCCAGAACATCCACATCTTCATCTTCGTCGTCACCTACATAACAATAGCAATCAGCGCGACACTGTATGGTTCTGCCATCTTTTAATTTTACCAATGCACATTTATTTTCTTCACCCAATAGATAAATTGCATTCATTTTAGGTGGCATTTGGGGCTTATATGGCATTTTCTACACCTCCTTTACTGGATGTAAATGCACTCCCTTAGAAGAATATCGGATCGCAAAGCGTTTCGTTTCTTCATATTTTCCTGTTCCGGTATTAAAACATCTTCCTACAACATGGTCAGCCGTTATGTACTCAATCGGGTAATCCTGATTCTTTTTAAAATCAATGATTCCTGTTCCCTTATAAATCTGAACCAATTTTTCAATTGATTCCTCTCTACTAAATATGCTCGGAAAAGTTTTACCCTGTTTGATGGAATCCTTAACTCTTTTGTTCCACGCTTTTGTTCCCTGAACATGCTCCTGCTGTTTAACCCTCTTTATGTTGGTGTTAATATCACCGGAATAAAGCTTCTCAAGGAATTTATCAGCTTTTTCTTGATTTGCAACTGTCTCTTTTAAATCATTATATCCGTTAATATCATTATACTTCAATTTTTGAAACTTATCAAAGGTTTCTGGCGCTTTATTCCCCAGTTTTTCCTTGTATTTTTCATACTGCCGCTTATCAGATGACCGATTCTGAATCATCTTCTCGTTTGCCTCGGCTTCTGAATTACCTTTGACATTTTTATCGTACCACTGCTTATAAGTCATATCAGCCGGAACCGTATTCGTCTTCCCTGTCACCGGATCTCTGGCCCTGCGCGTCATTCCTGCCATATTCATCTCATCGATCACACAGATCGTTGTAGACCGGCACCACGGATGCATCGGCGGACAATTTTTCCCCGGCTGCTGTTCTGACACAGGAAAGGTCTTTCCGTCCAACTTCCGGCAGACAGAAGATGTTCTTAAGTCCAAAGTAGCCACGAACCGGTATTTCTCTATCCCGCATTCCTCATAGGACTGCATCTCCATCTGGTTCGCCAGATTGCAGGATTCCGTCCGCACCAGGCGCCGCGCGTTGCTGGATCCCTGGGCGTACTTATTTGCTATGATTTCAGCCACCTCCCGGTCAGTCCGGCCAGTAACCAGATTAACCAGCAGTTCCTCTTTCAAATCCTGTGCAAGAGCCTGTGTATTATGCCAGATACGTGTTGAGTAGTTGGCTCCTGACCACTTGCTGTTGATAACCCGATCGATCACTTCCGGATCAACAAGATTAAAGCTAAAACCGAGGCCTGTCTGTTGCTGAATATCAAAAATGGACCTGTAATACGCCTCATTGGCAAGGTCCACATAATGACTGGTATTTCTGGCCTTTTCCTGCTTGTATACCTCACGCATAGTCAGATCAAGTTGGTTCTGAAGCTGCTGGAGCCGTTCCAGTCTGGCCTGATATGCCGGGCTTTCCAACTCCGCCAGAATATCCTTTTTGACACCGTCACCAGCCCGCAGAGCCTCTTTCAGTTCCTCCAATGATGTTTTATCATGCAGGGAATTCAACAGCCTGTAAGCCTCTGCATCAGTCAGATGGTGCTTACGTTTGTATCGCTCGAAGATCTTATCCAGTTCGGCACTGAGATACCCGGAAGATCTCAGGTACAGTTTTGCGATATCGTCCGCCGTGTCCTCCGCAGACTGCATGTACTCAAACATCCGCTGTGCCTTGCGCCGCTCCCAGTATGATGCACTACTCATCTACCTCACCCGGCTTTTTCTTCTTTGGCTCTTCCTCATCGTCCGGCGGCGTATTGCTGCCAAGGCCGAACAGTTCCATCTGCTGTTTCGCGGCTTCCTGCGCCTCTGTTTCCACCGCAGCAACTTCATCATCTACATTCTCGACAAATGGCACCTGTGACAACAGCGTCTTCTTACTGATCTTGCCCCAGAGGTTCGCCACTATCTGACTTATCTCCAGCAGGTTCTTCGGCATCGCCCGCGTAAATGTGGGAGTTATGCCGGACACATCAACCTGGACGGATTTACTTTTTGACAGCCAGGCCGCAAACAGCCTTAAACGCTTCCGCAATCCCCTTTTGTAATACCGCGTTTTAATCTTTGTGATGTTCTCCATGCCTAGCAATTTAAATTCCATGGCTACACCACTGACATTCCCACCGAAGGACTCATCGGTCATACAAGGAATATGAGAAAACTTGTGGATATCCTGTTCAATGGCTTTCTTAAGTATCTCCACGCCGGATTCATCGAATGTCCGGGTAATGTACTCAGCCTTCGCATCTTTCGGAAGCTCCATTAAACGATCCTCCTTAAGCTTCTGCGCGGCCGTCCTGCCGTCTGCGTCCTTTGCCTCATCATCTCCCAGCATGGCCCCGTACAGCGCCAGGATTGCATCAATAAACTGCTCCTTGTCCGTGATACGGTCACTCATCAGCGCGTTATAGGCATCGATCAGCGGGATCTGGAGCTCGAAGTCACCGATCGCAAGCTTGTTGTTTAAGTACTCTATCACCGGAACCTCGTCGAAATAATGCGGTGTCGGCTCTTCAAGTAACGCCTGCGGGCTGTCGATATTTTCAATGTTAAGCACCCATTTATAATGTTCTGTCAGTACGGTAGCTACGTAAATGGTTCTTTTCCTGTCAGAATCATCTTTCTTTGCATAGTAATAGACCGCGAATAACTCCTTCTGCTCGATCGTATCATCATAGACCATGAAGGTATTTTCCGGAGACAGGTTCTTAATCGTCAGATCAGTCTCGCCCTCCATCGGATAGATATACTCATAGCTCCGACCGTACACTGACAGATCAAGGCCGTTGTCTCCATCAGCCTCATCGGCGCCGGCCATCTCAAAGGCATCAATGAGCGGTGTAATATCGCCATCTCCGTTGTACGAGATCGGATTACCGATAAAGTAGGCGCTGGCCGTGTCGCTGATATCCTTTGCATGGTTGCACACCAGCTTTGTTTTGCGGCTCTCTGTCAGGATCTTGTGCTCCCCTTCATAGTATTTCATGGACTTTCGCAGCCGGTTCGCTTCCCGGCGGTGCTTGACAATCAATGTGCGGATCGCCTGCTTATCCGGGTTCGTCTCGTCCCAGTTCTCGCGGGGCATCGTGTATATGTACAATTTCATCACCTCCTTAATGTAATCCATAATCGGATTTCTTTCTGACTTTCACGGTCTTATTATTCAGTATCGTATAGCAGAAGTACCTCACCGCATCCATGGCGTGATCATGCTGTTTGATCGGCTTATCCTCTCCGCGCTCTGTCGCCTTCGGATCCCAGATATAGGAGGCGAACTCCATGATCGTATTTTTGCAGGACTGGCTAAACGCAAGGCGTTCAGTATTCAGCAACGTCGCCACCAGCCTTATACCGTCCTCTACATCATTATCCGCCTGAATAACTGTAAAGCCACGTTTGTTAAGCTCTGCAATGAAAGAAGCTGCTGAGGGATCCACAATCACCGCTTTAGCAGGAGTACCGTCAAGGAACTTGATTAAGTCTTCCGTATACTCTGAATCCGTCTTTTGTATTCCTTTGTCCCGGCCGGAATAATAGTATTCTCTGATGCAATACCACTTCCCGTCCCGGCCCTTATTCCAAAGCAGGAACACCGTTGCATTCTGCGTACCGTAGTCAATACTCACAAAGCGACCGCCGTCGATCAGCTGCCTGGCGTACTCCAGAATAGTTTTAACATGGCGATCCTCAGAAAACATATCATAGATAATGCCTTCCGCCATGGCCCATAAGCCCAGAATATAACGTTTAAAAAAGACACCGGTATACATGTTCCGGTATCTCTCCTTGATGCGCTCTGACAGGCTTAAGTTGTCCTCCATCGTAAAATGCAGGACAAGCAGATTCTTTTCTTTTGCCTTATCCAGCCAGTTAAGTTTAAACCAGTGATACGGTCCGTCAGGGTTACAGTTAAACCAGTACTTGCTTCCGTCAACGGAGCACCGGCCTGTAGCCTGGTTGACAAAGGATTCCGGCATCAGCGCAACCTCGTCGAAGAACACCCCCGCAAGGGTGATACCTTGAATCAGATCCTGTGAGCTCTCATCCTTGCCTCCGAAGATATAGAAGTGATTGGTCACTCCATTACGGCTGATCTCAACCAGGTTATCCGCTCGGTGATCAGCAACCTGGAAACCACGGCTTCGAAGCATCAGTTTGAGGATCATCAGCACGTTACGCCGGAAGCTCCCGATTGTCTTACCACACATAGCAAAGTTCTGATCAGAATAATTCGACATGGCCCAGAATACGAACGATAATGACATACAAACTGTTTTACCGGATCGGATCGCGCCATCTGCTATAATCCCGTCTTTGTCCTTTACAGGAGACGTATCACACCACCAGTTAAGAACCTTGCGCTGTTTGAGCGAGAACGGTTTGAAATGAAATATCTGTCTCTTACTCTTCATCTTCCCAGTCCTCCGCTGCGGCCCCAGCCAGTGCTGCCATGAAGCCGTCGTCCTCCACCTCATCAGGATCTCCGCCGCCAGCCTTTAACTCTGCTATTTCAATCTGCTTCTTTGTCTTTATCAGCTTACGCAGTTCTGCCGTAACTTCAAGGATTCCTTTTTCTCGCTCAGCCTCCGTTATATCCCGCTTGTGCTCACCGCCGAACATATCATACGTTTTGATCTCTTTGCGGCCGATTAGACGGGCCAGCTTTAAGCGGAGTATTCTAATTTCTCCGTCTAATGCATCTGTATCCGGGATAGAATCAAAAAGAGACCTTTCCTCTTCGGGAAGGGCCTCGTAATATATTTGTTCGTATGCGCCATGTTTTACGGCATTCTTATTTCCCGGCGGTCCAGTGCCGCCATGGCCGACAGCGTTCTTGTTCCCTGGCTGCCCGCCTTTGGCTTTTGTTGTACAACTTTTCTTTGATTGTTGTACAACATTCCATTTACCGCGGCTTTTCCAGACAGCCACTACCTTTTCATCTTCACCGAGCATGGCTGCGATTTCTCGGTTGGTGATATTTCCATCATGCTCTTTATAGATTTCATATGCCCGGTCCTGATTTGGGCTTCTCGGCCTTGCCATCACCACCACCTCTCATTCGTTTCGTTTTCGCCTAAAAGAAAAGAGACAGCCGGGGCTATCTCTCATCATCGTCATCTTTACTTATCTCTTTATGCTTATCCTTTTCAATAAATGGCTGAGTATCATCATCATTATTATTATTTGCCACCTTGTTTTTTCTCTCTCTATCACACTCATCTTTTGCCTCAGCTATTAGCTCATCGACTGACCGCTTTGTTTCTTTATCCATTGTGCATCCCTCCTTTTTTTCTTTCATCATACACTAAAATATGACAAAAGAAAACACCCATCTTTCGACAGGTGCCTTCTCAGGAGAATACTTATGAATCGATACAGCCACCGACCGGTAAAGGCCGGAGGCCGTCAATTGGGGGGAGGGTATTCAGAACGTTTTTTTCGTTTACCTAATTTTGCATAATACAATTATAAATCAGTCATTCGGACATTGCAAGGACACGATTTTGACACGCTCTTGTCAAGTCCATTAATCCAACATAATCGCATCTGCCCCAAATAAATACACACTCAGAATACTGGTGAGCTCCGTCACCCACCGCCTGGCCGTCCGGTCTCCATATCCGTATACCTCCGCGATATTCTCGTATGTCATTCCGTCCAGATAGTAATACCTAAAGGCTAGGTACTTCTCTGGAGTGTTCTTGCGATACTCCTCGTACTCCAGAAGTTTCAAACATTTATCAATATGCGCAATCATCACCACACTTCGCAGTTTACTCTTAAGTATACTGTTGATGAAGATGTCCTCCGCAGTAAACTCCTCCAGCTCCTCAGAATTATCCATGTCGGCCAGCTCTGCCACGCCCTCCTCCACGCTTTTGCAGATTCGATTGTAGTTCTCCATCAGCTTCTTTGTGTTCTGGAATATCTTTATTCTCTTTTCTTTGCGCTCAGTTTTCTTATATTCCTTTACCGCTTCCAGGGCCGCCGCCCTTGCGATTTGCTCCGCTGTTTCCTGATTCATCGGCCTTACATCCTCCTTTCCTCCAGATCGGCTCCCGCAGCTCCGGATCCGGACACATCGCAGTATAGCAGTAGGCCGGCATCGTCGCACTATGCGTCTCTGGCCTGGGGCCTTTCAGTATGTATTCCTGCTTTGCCGCTCTGGCCTGTGCCGACTGAAGAGCCATTGCATGTTCTTCTTTTCTATCCATTGCGTCTCCTCCACAGCAAGTACGGAATCGCCCAGATCGGCATCGTAAATGCTACAATCACCATCATCATAGTGCGGCCCCAGTATCTCATGATCCGCCTGGTCCTACGCCGTGCAACTGCCAGGCCGGATACCATCTCGTCCATTTGTTTGATCATTGGATCTCCTCCCTTCGTTCGGAAAGTATCAGTTTAGGCGATTAAGTCTCGTAATCCCCTGACTATCTTTAAGCACTCAATTGCAAGCCTATAATCATCTATAAGATCCTGCAACTCCACATCGCCAATTTCTATTTCCTCGGCTCTTTCTTGCATATTCTCAATTGCCCGTTCGAAATTTTTCATCGTACACCTCCTAATTCTTAATATTGCTATTGTATAATTCTCAAGAAATTGCTATAATCAAATTAAATAACAGGGAACGCAAAGCCGTCAGTAGACCCTTGTGAGGTTGAAATTCCTCATCCTCGGATTAAGTTCCAGGCTCGTGCACGAGCCAGCGAAAACGTCGGGCAGAGCCGCAAGGCTCTTTTTTATTCCCCCAAAGATTAATACTGTTGCTGAATCACTTCCATCTTTTCCGTATCTGACACGCCGTCTGC
>ERZ894229.308-NODE-308-length-47139-cov-24.6784_pt1 | contig 47139 bp, 44 predicted proteins | sample MGYA00380295_ERZ894229 | MGnify/ENA primary metagenome ERZ894229 (study PRJEB32331, sample SAMN06328479) | human gut metagenome | biome: human gut microbiome; feature: stool | host: Homo sapiens | collected 2014-09-17 ... | reverse complement strand
GCGAATCCCGTCTCCTGCCTCCCTGGCTGTGGGAACCCGCCTGCTTTAAATTCCCCACTTCTGACTGATCATTTGCAGCTGCACCATGTGCGGGTAAATTTCCCCGGTATTCATCAGTTTTTCCGGTGTGCCCTGCTCGGCGACAGTTCCGTCTTTCAGCACTACCACCTTATCTGCGCCGCTCACTGTACGCATGCGGTGGGCGATGACAAGTACCGTTTTATTTTTAATCAGCCGCGACAGGGCGGTCTGTATCAATGTTTCATTTTCCACATCAAGGCTTGCCGTGGCCTCGTCCAGCAGAATGATGGGCGCGTCTTTAAGAAACGCGCGGGCGATTGAAATCCGCTGCCGTTCGCCGCCGGACAGCTCACAGCCGTTTTCACCGATCATGCTGTCATAGCCGTCCGGGAGCTTTAGAGCGAACTCTTCGCAGTTTGCCATTCTCGCCGCCGCAATCACCTCTTCGTCCGTCGCGTCCTTTCTGCCGATTCTGATATTTTCCATGATTGTATTGTTAAACAGCGTCACATCCTGGAATACGATGGAGTACAGGGACAGCAGTGTCTCCGGCTCTATCCGGGATATATCCATGCCGCCCACAGTAATTTTTCCTCTGTCTATATCCCAGAATCGCGCAGCGAGGCGCGAAACCGTAGTTTTTCCGCCCCCGGACGGTCCGACTAACGCGGTCACTTCGCCCTGCCTGGCTGTAAAGGTCACGTCCCTAAGCACCGTCTCGCCGCTGTTGTATGCAAATCCCACATGATCGAAAACAATGTCATAGCCCTGGTTCGTCAGTTTACTGCCGCCGTCCTGTACCGGCTGGTCGAGAATCTCATTCATCCGGTTGATATTAGTTTTTGTGGAGATAACTGCCGCAAGATTCTGCAGTGCGCCCTCCAGCGGGGCATACAGTCTGGAAGCCACTAATAGAAACATAAAAAACAGCGGGATGTCAATCTCTCTGGAAATCAGCAGCGCAGACCCCACAAGCGCAACCGTTGCAATTCCAAATTTCAGTATCAGAGTTGAGGAAACCACAAACAGAGCAGTTCCAAGTTCTGTTATAATGTGTCTTTTTTCCACGTCGTCAATCTTCCTGTAAAGACCGCCCAGGTAGTCTGCTTCCGCGTTGTTCGCCTTTAAATCCTGTAAACTTTCGATGCACTCCTGTACGCCATCTTCAAGCGCCACATTTGCCGCCACGGATTTACTGTTGAAATACTCCTGTATGCGCGAAGAAAAGAACGTGATTGTAAACGCAACCGGCAGAACCCAGACTGCGGCGAGAGCCATCCGCCAGTCAAACGCGAAAAGGCAGATAGCGATAAACGTCGTAGAACTGAGGGATCCCGCCAGGGCAGGCACATAATGGGAAAATGCCGTTTCCAATGTCGCGCAGTCCCCCATAATGGAATTTGTCAGATCCGCAAGGTCTTTTTTCCCGAAGAAAGACAGCGGGATTTTCCGCAGCTGCTCGGCCAGGGTAATGCGCCTTACGCCGCTCTCTACATACGTTGCCAGATAGGTGGCATTATATTGAAACCAGGTGGCGGCAAAGATAAGCACAAGATAAAGCGCCGCGCCGGCAGCATAGAAGATCATCCGGTTTCCGTCTGTTTTCCCGTTCATGATATCAATGACAAAATAGTAGAGCAGCCCGACGGGGAGCATAAAAGAGATATCCTGCACAACGCAGGCGATACAGCCTTTTATCAGATCGGCCGCCCCCTGCCTTGATAAAGCAAAGCGTCTCTGCAGCATCTTAATCATAGTTCTGCCTCCTTTTCAATCTTCCACTCCGCAGCTTCCGAATAATTTTTCCACATATGCGTAAACATACCATTTTTTCTTATCAATTCATCGTGCGTTCCGCTTTCTGCTATTTCTCCATTCTGCATGACATAAATACAGTCTGCGCCTGTAATCGATGAAAGTCTGTGCGCAATCATCAGCACGGTTTTCCCCTTTGAAAGAGCAGACAACGCCTGCTGTACCCGCACTTCATTGTCCGGGTCAGCAAACGCGGTGGCCTCATCGAGAATTAAAATGGGCGCATTTTTCAGGATTGCGCGGGCTATGGCAATTCTCTGCTGTTCACCGCCGGACAGATAGATTCCCTTCGTGCCTACAACGGTATCGATGCCCTCTGGCAGCTTTTCGATAATATCCATGCACTGCGCAGCCTTCAGGGCATTGACAACCTCTTCGCGGGCTGCGCCGGGCCTGGCCATGCGCACATTTTCCAATACCGACGCTTTAATAAGCCGGCTGTTCTGAAACACAAACGATACCTGGTTCATCAGTGTTTCCTTAGGTATGTCGCGTATGTCAGTATTTCCTATCAGAACACGCCCTTTCTGCGGGTCAGAAAATCTTGTGACGATATTTGCAAGCGTTGTCTTTCCGCCCCCGGAAGCGCCCACCAATGCCGCCAACTGTCCCGATTTAATTGACAATGACACATCATTTAACGCATTTTTCTCCCCGTCGTAGCTATAGCTGACGTGTTCCAGTACAATGGAGTGATCCGATGGCACATGGCTGATCCGGCTTTCGGGCAGCGGCTTTTCCTTTAACACTCCGTCAATCCGGCGGATTGCATCGCTGACAATCATGGAGTCCTCGCTCATAAACATAATTTTTGTGAGCGTCGTGCCGATCACCGGCGTGATCACGATATAGAAAATAAGGTTCAGCAGCAATTCATTGGTCACGCCGTCTCTTGTAAACAGGATCCCCCCGGCAATCAGAAACGCAAACACGCCGTTGACCGCAGTTGTATAAAACATCATCGGCAGCCTCAGCGCTTTTGTATACGCGATGACCCATGTTTCATAATTATCGATCGCGGCTTTAAAACGCTTGAATGAAAAAATTGTCTGCCCAAAGGTTTTCACCACAGGTATGCCCCTCACATACTCGACCGCTTCATTGGACATATTGGAAAGAGCGTTCTGATATTCTTTCATTTTCTGTTCCATTCCGGCGCCTGTCATTTTCAGCATAATTAAAAAGCCAAGAATAACGGGGACAAGGCTTAACAGCCCCAGCCGCCAGTCGAAGAAAAGAAGCAGGAAAAGCAGCCCTATGGGTGTGGCGATCGCGCCCGCCTTATCCGGCAGTCTGTGCGCGAGATAATTTTCCGTCGCGGCACTGGAAGTATTTACGATTCTTCTCAGATTTCCGCTTCCGTATTTCTCCGTCACGCCAGCCGGCAGGGCGGCGATATGACGCATCAGTTCTTTTCTGATATTGGAGGCGACACGAAACGCGCTTAAGTGGGAGCACAGCAAAGCAGCTATATAGACAGCCGTGGACAAAACTGCGAAAAATACGGCAGACCAGCCATACCCCGTGATATTTCCCGCCTGTGAGAAATCCGGGGAAACCTCCAGAATGTCGTGTATCATCCGCCATATGTACCAGAAAGGGACAAGGGCAAGCAGCGCGCTTATAACCGATAATATCCATGAAAGATACGTCAGGATTTTATGCGCGCCCGCATAGCCCATCAATCGTGATAAATTGGATTGCTTGTTCATCGAGAAACCTCCTTAAAATTTTTATGATACAGAGAACGGAATGCTGTCCTCGAATATCCCCTTTGGTTAGTTATTGCTAACTATAAATCAAAAATTATAGGGCTTACTGCCCCATAATTTTCATCCAGCCGGCGGTATAAAAAGCTCTCATCTCCTCCAGATAATGCTTTGCCTCCTCAAGCGGCATCTCATGTATAATCAGTTCAAAAAACGTATTAAACATCCCGGTTATCAGGATATGCTCCAGGCGCTCATCGATGGGCGGCGCGGGTCTGCCCAACTTTTTCAGCACCTCCAGATAATCATGCGTGCCCTTTGTCTCGATCTCCACCATCGTATCGATCAGGTCCGAAAAGCGCGTCCCCTCCGAGTGACAAAGAATCAGTTTGAATCTTTCCAGGTGCTCATAAGCGTACAGCAGCATATCGTACATGCACACGCCGGAAATCGTCCCCAGCTGGTCCGGCTGCTCCTGCTGCGGCAGATCGGCAAACTCCCGCTGCGCCTTACGAAAGCAATCTAACATCCAGTCGTACTGCTCCTGTACCAACGCCTCAAACAGTGCCTCTTTGCTGTCAAAATATCCGTAGAACGCTCCCGTAGTTACCCCTGCCGTCTTTACGATATTCCGCAGGGACGCCGACTTAAACCCTTTATCAAGAAATTCTTCCATGGCGGCCTGATAGATCAGATCCAAGGTTGTCTGTCCGGCTGTACTCACTGTTTTCCCTCCATGCATAACACTGTTATATAGCACTGTTATATTATAATACAGACAGAAGCTTCTGTCAACACCTCTGCTGAATGATCTGTAAAACAGAGAAACGGCACAGCCGAAGCTGCGCCGTGTCCCGGAAATATTTCTGATACTTTTTTTAATTCCCCTTCGCGCGCTCAGCGTACTCCGTGATCACCAGGTCGCTGTAGGGAACCCGTGTCTCCAGCTCGCCGGCTTCCTCCAGGATGTTCTGCAGAAGGTCAAAGCTTTTTTCCTCGAATACGGTGTCCCCTTTCCAGGTATCCTGGGCTTTGTAGCGCTCGATGATGGTGGCGATGTCGGCCACGTCTGTCTCCTTGAACTGCGGGGAGATGGTCTCGGCGATCTCCTGGGAGCTGTGGCTGTTTACGTAGTCCAGGCCTTTCTGGATGGCGTTGGTGAAGGAATGCACAATCTCCGGATTTTCGGCCAGGTAGCTCTTCTTTACGCTGTAGGCCGTGTAGGGCACATAGCCGGAGTCCACGCCCAGGGAGGCGACCACATAGCCGTCGCCGTTTTTCTCCAGGGAGGTGGCGAAAGGCTCAAATTCCACGGTGTAGTCGGCGTCATTGCTGGTAAACGCCGCGGCGGTCAGACCGAAATCGATGCTCTGGTCGATGGTGAGATCGGTTTTCGGGTCGATGCCGTTTTTCTTTAAGATATACTCAAAGACCATCTGCGGCATACCGCCTGTTTTCATATGCACAATGAAAATATTGCTCCGACAGCTGTTTCGCCGTAAATTTCCCACACGGCTCCGGAAGGTATTTCCCGGCAAGTGCCGCGATTTCTTCTTTTGATTTCAGGATCCGGTAGGGTTTCAGCGGATTGTCCGTATCATCCAGGATCCCTTCTTTTTTCATCAAACGAATATAAGGCAGAATGCTCTGCTTTGTCTTTCTAACCCCCAGTGCTGTAATATGCTCAGACAAGTATTTTGCTGAAGTATAGCCGCGGCCATCCTCGGCGGTCAGCATCATCACAACAGCAATCACCGTATTTTCCCGGCGGTTCATCTCTATCGCAGGACTATATGTGATATGATCAGACAACCCGTATTTCAAAGAAATTTCCGGCATTCCATTTTCATCCACATCGATCCGTTCAATCAGAAGTTCAATATCTCTCCGGTCAAGAACGCCGCCTCTGATGATCGCATCAATCACTTCGCCTGCATTCTTCAGTCTGTCTTTCCCGTCCGGTGTTTCAGCGGCGGCTCTGTCCAGATCTTTCAGCTGTATTTCCAGACCGTGAAGCTGCGCCAGCAGGTTTCTCTGTATGGAATCATACGTCTCTTCAATCAGATGTTCCGCACCGGAAACCAGGGCCATATCCCTTACCTTTTGCGTCAGAAGAATTTTTATCTGCTCTTCTCTGTTTTGAATTTCTCTTTTAATTTTCTGCCTTGTTTCTATCGTCGTTCTCTTTTCCGTCTCAAAATCATGCAGATCGCAGGAGGCAATCACTCCGCACAGCGCATTTCTGCACATTTTAATGTAGCCCACCACATCCTCCATCAGATCGTTTTCTTCGATCAGATGCGCTTTGGGGCAATACCGCCTGCCTTTTGTGTTATAGGTGGTACAGATATAATACTTCCGCTCTCCGGAAGGTGTTTTTCTCCGGATCGGTGTCAGGCGGCTTTTACAGTCTTTGCAGAACAGGCAGCTTCCAAAGGGACTGGAAATTTCAGAGCCAGGCTTCTGTCCCCGGCTGCCGCGGTAATGGGTACGGTTCCGCTTTTCTTTCAGTTCCTGAACCAGAGAAAACGAGGTCTGATCAATGATAGCAGGGTGATGGTCTGCGAATATGTACTGTTTCTCTCTGGGAATCCGTTTGTCTTTGCCGTGAACGGTAGTTCTGGCACGCTTTTTCAGGCGCAATGTCCCAATGTAGAAATCATTATCCAGAAGCTCCTTCACCATTGCATCCGACCAGGAAGGCGCGGCCCTCTTTCTGGTAACGCGGCCTCTGGAGAGTTCCCGTTCTCTCTGGGCCATAGAAGGCGTAGGGATATTCCGGTCAGTTAAATAACTGGCGATTTTCCGGTATCCGTAACCCGAAATATAGAGATCAAAAATCAACCTTACATAGTCCGCTTCTTCCGGTACAATTTTAATTATGCTTTTGTCTTTCTCATCCCGGCAGTAGCCAAAGGGAGGTTTTGTTATCAGAGTGCCTTCTTTCTGCCTGGCGCTGACGGCACATCTGATTTTTCTGCTGGTATCTTTCACATACCGTTCATTAAACCAGGTCTTAATGCCAACGGTATCATCGCTGGAATCTAAAGAATCAAAATGATCATCAATGACGATCAGATGCTTTCCCTGTTCTTTAAATTCATCCAGCAGCAGAAGCACTCTGGCATTATGCCGTCCCAGTCTTGAAAAATCCTTCACATAAACCGTGTCAATCTCTTTCTCAAGATCTGCCATCATCTGCTTAAAACCGGGCCGGTCAAACACATAACCGGAAATGCCGTCATCCTCATACCAGCAGTCTATAAAAGCGCCGTGTTCCGCCGCATATTGGCTGATGATCAGTTTCTGATTTTCAATGGACACATAATTTTTCTTGTCGTCATCTCTGGAAAGACGCACATAACCTGCATTCATAAGCCCGTCCTCACATCTGTTCTCTGTATGTGATTTTTAATCATCGCTTTTATCCCATCCTGGATACCGGAACCTGGCTGCCCGTCCAGAAATACGACAATCCGAAATCCCATTCCAGCGTATTTTTCTTTCTCCGTCTGAAGCGCATGCTGTGAAATAAAATCGTTCTGCCAGAGATAATAGGTCGGTTTTTTCAGAACCGTCACATCCTTTTGTCTATATCCTTGCAGTAAGATATGAATGTGAGGTATTTTTATGCCTGTCCGGCAGAAAAGAAGCTTGTTGAACCATAAAAATTGTATTATACTTAGTACATTAACAGAATCGAGGAATAATATGTCAAATACAGATTACAAATCTACTGACGCATTAATGCGGCATCTCAGAAATAATGGAATTTCAATATCTGGAAGTTCACAGAAACAGCAGCTGATTAATACCGGCTACTTTCATGGATACAAAGGATACCGTTTTTTTGTATCATCGCACCGTAAGCTCCCGTTCCATTCATACAGTGAAATCAATGCAACGATTCAGTACGACACAAGGCTGAAAACTCTGCTGTATGGGAAAATGATGTTTATTGAAACAGCTGTCAAAAATATTGCACTTAATACGATTATGGCAGAAATCGATTCAAGCAGCATATATGATATGTATGATAAGGTCGTAAGCAGCTACAAAAATTCTCCGCCAGAAACCTCTGAGGATATCAGAAAAAAATATCAAAATAACAAATTGAATCTGCAGGGCTCCATTCAAAATTCTATTGCCACCGCATATCGAAAAGGAAATCCGAAAATTACCCATTTTTATAACAACATAAATTACAGCGATGTCCCAATCTGGGCAATCTTTGAAATACTGACAATGGGGGATTTTGGTTATCTTCTTTCGTGTCTGACAAAGGATATGAGGAGGAAAATCTCTCGGAAAATCGGCTTGAATTTATCCAGCGATACAGACTGTACATTAGTTTTTAAATATGTGTATTCTTTAAAGGATTTAAGAAATGCAATCGCCCACAACGATGTTGTTTACGATACCCGTTTTAGAAAAATGGATCCTTCCAGACCTATGAAGCAGTGCCTGGTCTTAGAGATGGGATTGCCATATATAAATTTTAAAACGATCGGAGATTATATCATTCTTATATGTTATTATCTGCTGCTTTTAAAAGTACCCAGAGCAGAAATCAAAGCGTTTATCAGAGAGTTTGAAAAAATAACAAAGGAATACGAAAAATCAGTGAATCCCGGCATATCAGCGATAACGATTCATCCGGATCTATATTCCCGCATGGATATTTTGAAAAAAACAATTTAGATTATTGCATATTTTATACGGCTGTAGTATAGTATAAACAGTAATTGGGGTATGTGTTTGCGGACACATACCTGGAGGAGCCGGAGAAATCCGGCTCCTCTTTTTTTCGCTGGAAATGGCTTTGTAGTGCGGTAAATTTACATAGATATATGCATACCGCCTGCTCTCCCGCCCAGCACCTTCTTCCCCCTCAGATCATCCCAGGCAAAATTCTCCTGCGGCTCCCTGGCCACCAGGAAATTTCCGGCCCGCTGGGTGAGCTGGGCAAAGTTCACGGCGTAGTCCTCCGCGCCCTCGGCGTAGGTGTAGATGCTGGCCTCAGAGCCCATGAAACCGATGTCGGCATCGCCGGAGATCATGGCCGTCATCACCTTGTCGGCGCCTCCTGCATTGACCAGGGTCAGATCGATCCCTTCCTCCTCAAAGTATCCCAGCTCGATGGCCGCGTACTGGGGCGCATAGAAAATGGAGTGGGCCACCTCGCTCAGCGTCACCGGCGTAAGGCCGTCCTTTTCCGAATCGCCGCCCTGGCAGCCTGCCAGGCTTAAGGAAGCCGCCAGAAAGGCGGCAGAGAGCCAGAGGGCCGAACCTCTGCGGTGTGATCGTCTCATATGAAATCCTCCTTAAAAATCAGCACATAATACTATATTGTATTTTTGAGGAGGAAAATGGTGCGTCCAGCGGGCAATTCTTTTCTTCCTAGAAACCCAGTCCCACGTAAAGCACCGCGAACACCAGCGCCGGCAGCATGTTCGCCACCTTGAGTTTCACCGGGAACATGATGTTGACGCCCACGCAGAAAATCAGCATGGAGCCCACCATGGACATGGCGTCGATCATGGAAGCAGTGAGCAGCGGCTCGATCACGCGGGCCAGCACCGTCACCGTCCCCTGGAACAGGGCCACAGGGATGAAGGAGCAGATGGCCCCCTTCCCGTAGCCCGCCGCGAACACCATGACGATGACGCAGTCTAAAATGGCCTTCGTAAACAGCATGGACGGGTCTCCTCCGATGCCGTCCTCCAGCGCGCCCACCACGGCCATGGCCCCGACGCAGATGGTTAAGGAGGTGGTCACGAAGCCCTCCACAAACATGGGATCCCGCTCGCTGTGGAGCCGCACCCGCAGCCAGTCGCCGAACTGCTCCAGCCGCCGCTCGATGTCCAGAAATTCTCCGGTCACGGCTCCTAAAACCAGCGACACCACCGCCAGCATGCTGCCGGAGGAGGCGACGGTTCCCCCGGAGACCGTGAACATTTTCTCCAGCGCCCCCGCGATGCCCAGAAACAGCACCACCAGGCCGATGGCCTGCATGATGGTGTCCTGGTATCTCTGTTTCAGCCCTCTCTTTAAGCATAAGCCGACGCAGCCCCCGGCGATGACGGCGGCCGCGTTGACAATGGTTCCTATCCCTGGCATATCCTGTTCCCCTCATTCGTAAAATTCATTTTCATGTGTCCCTCATTGTACTACGGTCTGTTCCGGTTTACAAGAGCCAAAAAAGCACCGCCCTGCCGCATCCTTCAGATAATCCAGATATCCGGCCTTCTCCACGGATCCGCCGGCGAGAATCTGCACCTCGCCCAGCGGCGTGCCATTTAACGTATATTTCAGCACGCCGACGGGCGTTCCCTGCTCCACGGGCGCAGGGATGCTCTCGGGCAGCGAAAGCTCCTTCTCCACGCCGGAAAAATCCTCGCCGTGAAGCCCCAGATATGTAAATTCTCCCGCATATGCAAGGGGAACCTCCCGCTCCACGCCGCCAGTGACCGCAAGAGACGGAAGCTGCGGCATGGCCTCGTCGCGGTAGAGCCGGCACGCCCCAAAACCGTAATTTAAAAGGCTGACGGCGTCGGCAAACCTGGCCTTGTAGTCGGGCGCCGCCAGGACGACGGCGATTAGGTCCACCCCGTCCTTTCTGCCGGTGGCCGACAGGCAGTATTTTGCCAGGGAGGTGGAGCCGGTTTTTAAGCCTGTCACCTGGAAATTGGTGGCCATCTTAAGCAGCTTGTTGGTGTTGGAGAGACAAAATTCCTTGGAACCTTGTTTCGTCACGTGGGTGATATTTTCCATCCATATGGTGGAATAGTTGAAGATCTCCGGGTATTTCGTGATGAGCTCGCGGCTCATCAGCGCGATGTCCCTGGCGGAGACGGCGTGGGTCGTGGAGGCCGTCAGCCCGCAGCAGTCCTCGAAATGGGTATTGTTCATCCCCAGCCCCCTCGCCCTCTCGTTCATCATCTGCACGAAGGTGCCCTCGTCCCCGGCGATAAACTCCGCCATGGCCACGGAGGCGTCGTTGCCCGACGAGATGACGATGCACTTGATTAACGTCTCCACGGTCTGCACCTCGCCCTCCTCCAGAAACACCTGGGAGCCGCCCATGGATTTGGCGTGGGCGCTGGTGACCACCTCGTCGGTGAGCCGGATTTTCCCGGATTCCAGCGCGTCGAAAATGAGCAGCAGCGTCATGATCTTCGTGACGCTGGCCGGATTTCTCGCCTCATCGGCGTTTTTCTCATAGAGGACGGTGCCGGTGGACGCCTCCATGAGAATCCCGCAGGGCGCCGAGATCTCCGGGCCCTGGTACGCGGGCGCCTGCGCCGTCTCCTGCACCGCGGGATCCGCGCCCGCATCCCAGCCCATAGTCTCCTGCGCCGCGGGATCCGCGCCCGCATCCCCGTCCACAGTCTCCTGCGCCGCGGCAGCTCCGCCCGCACTCTCCTGCACCGCGAAGACGCCCGCCGCAGGCACAGAAACCGGCAGATCCGGCTGGGACGCCAGGGCCGTCCCGGCAAAGACCTGCAGCGACAGCGCGCCGGCACACAGGATTGCCACAAATCGTTTCATATTCATTCTCCATCCATTTTATTCTGCTATAAGATATGAGCTCTGGCCCTGTCCTCATGCAATCCATTGAGCCCGCGGCGTGAACCGCCGTTTTCTGTCACAAATTTACATATTTTTTTAAACTTTTTTGTGACAAGCCCCGATCTTCTGTGCTATACTTAGGTTTAGTCCTGTTTTAAACTAAAAACGAAATTGTTATACTATTGGAGTGATTACATAATATGAGCAGACATGATTACCGGCGCAGGCTGAAGCAGCGCCGAAGAAGAAACAGCCTTTTCTGGCGCCATCTCCCCTCGATTGTGACGGTTCTCATCATCCTGGCCGTTCTCCTGGGCCTGGGATTCGGGGGCTATAAATTTTTCAAATCCAGAAGCTCCGTGGAGACCGGCGGAAAGGCATCCGCCTCCGACACGGTCCCGGCGGGCACGGAGGAAGCCGGCACAGCAAACGGCAATGCCGGCACGGACGGCGAAGCAGACGGATCCGGTGAAAGCGGTGCAGAGCCCGCCGCACAGTCCGGCGCGGAGGCTCTGATCTCCCAGGCCCGCGGCCTTGCGCAGATGTACGACTACGACGGAGCCATCGCCCTGCTCACCGGAGATACAGAGTACGCCAGCGATCCGGCGGTGCAGGAGGCGCTTAAGGAGATTGAGGACGAAAAGGCCACCCTGGTGCGCGTAAACCCGCAGGAGATCACCCACGTGTTCTTCCACTCCCTCATCATGGACACCTCCAAGGCCTTCGACGGCGACAGCCGCGAGGCCGGCTACAATCAGGTGATGACCACGAAGGATGAGTTCTTAAAGATCATGGAGTCCATGTATGAGCGCGGCTTCGTGCTGGTGCGGCTCCACGATATCGCCTACGAGACCACCGACGAAAACGGCAATGTCTATTTCAAGGAGGGCGACATCATGCTGCCCCCCGGCAAAAAAGCGTTTGTCCTCTCCCAGGACGACGTCTGCTACTACGAGTACATGGATGGCGACGGATTTGCCAGCCGCATGGTCATCGGCGAGGACGGAAAGCCCACCTGCGAGATGAAGCTGGACGATGGTTCCGTGGTGACCGGCGACTACGACCTGGTTCCCATTTTAAACCGTTTCATTGAGGAGCATCCCGGCTTTTCCTACAAGGGAGCCAAGGGCGTCCTGGCCTTCACCGGCTACAACGGCATTCTGGGCTACCGCACCGCGGCCTCCTACAGCGAATCTCCCACCTACGAATCCGACCGGGAGATGGCCGCCGCCGTGGCGCAGTGCCTGCGGGACGACGGCTGGGAGCTGGCCTCCCACAGCTGGGGCCACCGGAACATGGGACAGATCTCTATGGAAAACTTCATCACCGACACTACCAAGTGGGAGAACGAGGTGGAGACCCTCACCGGTCCCTGCGACATCATCCTTTTCCCCTTCGGCAGCGACATCGGAGACTGGCATGCCTACTCCCCGGACAACGAGCGGTTCCAGTATTTAAAATCCGCGGGCTTCCGGTATTTCTGCAACGTGGACTCCCACCAGTACTGGGTACAGATCGGCAGCGACCACATGCGCCAGGGCCGGAGAAATCTGGACGGCTACCGCATGTACTATGATCTCATCGATCCGGAGATCGATCACTTAAGCGATCTGTTCGACGTGGAGGAAGTGTTCGACCCGGCGAGACCGACGCCGGTGCCGCCGATGTCTTAAAGTGAGGAATGACAGGCTATGGAAATGATTTTAAATGATGCCGCGCCGGCACCCGCCAGACGCACCAAGCGTCAGCTTCAGGCTTTAAAAACAAAGGACAGGCTCTTCGTCGCCGCGGTGAAAATGATAAACGAAAAGGGCTACGAGAACGTCAGCGTCGAGGACATCACCTCCGCCGCCAACGTGGCCAAGGGAACCTTTTACACCCATTTCGAATCGAAAGAAGCGGTCGTGCACTATACGTTCCAAAATTCGGACGCCATCTACTTAAAGGCCAGCGCACAGGCAAAGAGCCCCGATTTTCTGACCACGGTCACCCGCTTCGTGCGCCTCTCCTACACGGAATTTGAAAAGCGCGGGCGCGGCATCATGAAGGCCATGATCAGCAACTATTTCTCGGCTCCCGGCCGCAACTTCTACGGGCAGGACCGAAAACTCTACCAGTGCCTGGAGCAGATGGTGGAGGACGGAAAGCGCCAGCAGGTTTTAGACGGCAGCCGCCCCAACGAGTGGTACATCTCTCTTCTCATGTCCTCGTTAGCGGGAATTGAGATCATCTGGTGCTTCGATTTTCTGGACCGCAGCCTGGCCGATATGGCGGAGGACGCCATCCGGGCGACGGCCACCGGCATGATGAAACGGGCAGACTCATTTTAGCTTACTTGTCAATTCTTATATACTGCAAAAACAGGCAGGAAAAACGCGGAGGAAGCTCTCCCTGTTTTCCCTGCCTGTCTGCTTTATTCTCTGCAAAAAATACATTTCAAATAAACATTTTCTTTTTTCACCATCCAAATAAAAGTCATATTTTGTCAGACCATTGTGAAAAATACACAATGTTTTTGCAAAATTTTGACAATATTGTACCTTTACATGGGGATATTTTATGAATTATAATGACTGTAAGTCAATGACTTGCAGTCATTTATTACAAACCAGACAGGACAAATGACAGCGTACACCGTAAAACTGCAAAAAGGAGGCAACATATCTATGAAAAAGTTATTCCCCGTGATTTTAGCCACATCCGCATGTCTTGGTCTTCTCACCGCCTGCGGCGGCGGCAGCACCTCCGCCGGATCAGACACCGCCGGTTCCGGCAGCACCGGCGAGACCTACGAGCTTAAATTCGCCAGCCAGGACGCCGAGGGACTTCCGTCCACCGAGGCCATGCACTGGATTGCCGACGAGGTAAACGCCCGCACCGACGGACACGTAACCTTGAAGATCTACCCGTCCAACCAGCTGGGTTCCGCCCAGCTCCTCTATGAGGGCGTCATGGACGGCTCCATCGACATGTACTTAGGCTACTTAGATCCCACCTACGATATCGTGTTCGACATCACCACGATCCCGTTCCTGGCCAGCAACTACGACCAGATCGCCTACATCTGCTCGCCGGAGTCCAACTGCTACCAGCTCTTTGACGAGCACTGCACACAGACCGACATGAAGTTTTTGGGGTTCTTCTTAAACGGCGTGAACGGCATTTTCTCCACGGAGCCGCTGGGCGACTATCTGGACGTGAACGCCCACAAGGACGCCGTCATCCGCATCGCCAACTCCAAGACCTACTCGCTGGGCATCGAGGCCCTGGGCTACTCCACGATCACGATCCCGTGGTCTGACACCTACACCTCTCTCCAGACCGGCGTTATGGACGGCATGACCGGCATCCCCTCCTACATGGTGGCCCAGAACTTCGGCGATCTGGCGAAATACTACGTGGCCATGGACGCCTTTATGGAAAACAACGTCATCGTCATGTCACAGGTGACCGCAGAGAAGCTTCCCCAGGAATACCTGACCATCATCGAGGAGGTCTGCGCGGAAATGTCCGAGAAATCCATCCCCAACACGGAAACCGAAGTCAACGAGGGCATCGAGACGCTTAAGGAAATGGGCGTGGAGATTCTTCCGATCACCGACGAGGAGCGCGCACAGATCGGCGCACAGGTATTAGAGAAAATCACCCCCGACCTGGAGTCCTACTTCGGAAAAGAGCTGTTGGACAAAGCCTACGAGGATATTGAGAACGCATCCAAATAAACGCAAGGAAGGAGACGATCTCTGTGAAAAATTTTTACAATAAAATGTGCCAGTCATTTCTGGCAAAGGGCATCCGGAGTTTCTACCAGACAGCGATCTTCGTTTCCGGAATGATCATCCTGCTGGCCATGGTGGCCACCGTCGTCCTGCGCTACGTTCTCAAAATGAACCTGTTCGGGATGGACGAGATCATCCTCTGCTTCGTGTTCTGGTTCTACTTTTTCGGCGGCGTCAACGGCAGCCGTGAGGACTCCCAGATCCGCGCAGACGTGGCAGCCACCCTCATAAAGAACAAGAAGGCCGTCTGGGTTCTGCGCCTTGTCACCAGGGTTATCGAGCTTGTGGTCCTGGCCTTTCTGGTGGTGCTCTCGGTCCAGCTTTTCATCACCAACTGCGACCGCATGCCCTCCACCCAGGGCCTTAAAATCCCATACATCGTTCCGCAGTTTGCCATCGTGGTGGGATTTGCCCTTATGTTTATATATAACGTCGGTCATCTGCTCCGGGCGCTCATCGACGGACCGGAAACCGAGGAAAAGGAGGCGTAGCACGGCATGGATGTCATTTTAGGTATTATTATCTTAATCGTTATGATTGTCATCGGCGTGTCCATCCCCTTTGCATTTGGCGTCGCCATGATTTACTATTATTTTCTGATGGGCGGTTCCCCCGCCACCACCATATCCGTGGGCTTCAGCCAGCTAAATTCGCTGGTCCTCCTGGCGATCCCCATGTTCGTCATCGCCGGCGGAATCATTGAGAAGGGCAAGCTGGGCGACGCGCTGGTGGGCTTCATCGATATGTTTATCGGACATATCAAAGGCGGCCTGGGAGCGGTTTCCGTCATCGCCAGCGCCGTGTTCGGCGCCATCACCGGAAGCTGCGCAGCGACGCTCTCCTGCATCGGCTCCGTCATGATGCCGAAGCTCAGGAAAGCCGGCTACGACGACGGCTTCGCCACCGCTTTACTTGTAAACGCAGGCCCCTTAGGACTTCTGATTCCCCCCAGCGCGGACCAGATTCTCTACGCCTGGTCCGCCGGAGAGTCGGTGCTGGCGTGCTTTCTGTCCACGGTCATCCCCGGCATCATCCTGGCCATCCTGCTGTGCATCATCAACCTGATTTATGCAGGCCGCAGCACCACGGTCGTGGCACAGGAGCGGGTGAAAATCTTCTCCGCAGCCGGCGGACAGCGCGTGAAGGTCGGTATCCCGGCGCTCCTGTTCCCGGTGATCATCCTGGGCGGAATCTACGGCGGATTCATGACCCCCACCGAGGCCGCCGCCATCTCCATCATCTATGCCATCCCCGTAGGTATCTATATCTACAAGGGCATGAAGTGGAGAGATTTAAAGAGCATTTTCATTGAAACCGGAACCACCACCGGCGTCATCATGGTCATGCTGTTCGTCATCATGATCGTGGCCAGGAACTTCACCATGGCCGGCGTGCCGGATATTTTAAAGAACGCGCTCTTAAGCGTCTCCGACAACAAGTACATCATTCTTCTGATGTGTAATATTTTCCTGGTCATCATCGGCATGCTGATGGACGACGTGTCCGGAATGCTTCTGTGCACGCCGCTGCTGCTCCCGCTGATGAAGGAAATCGGGATCGATCCCATCCATTTCGCCGCCATCATCGGCGTGAACCTTGGTATGGGAAATATCACCCCGCCCACGGCTCCCCTGCTCTACATCGGCTGCCGTCTGACGGGCACCCCGCTCAACCAGGTCATGAAGCCCACGCTGGTCATGCTGTTCGGCGCCTGGCTTCCGACCCTGTTACTCACTACATACATTCCGCAGATCTCGCTGTTCCTTCCGAGTCTGTTTGGATTTGTATAATACTTCTTTTCATTCCCTCCTGAAGGGCCTGTCGGGTTTGACGCCGGCAGGCCCTTTTTCATCACATCCCGCTCATCCTTCTGTCCGGTCTTCCATGGACGCCACCATATTCTTCACATGCTCCCCAGAGACTGCCGGACTGCCGAAGGGCCGCATGGCGAAGGCCATGAGCTTCATAGGGTTGTCGTCGGCCGCCGTGCGGTTGGAGCTCATTTTTCCGCAGATCACGCAGCGGTGGATGATGGCCCACTCTCCGTTTCTTCTCACCCACACGCTGATGGGTTCCATGCGGCCATGACAGTCTGAACCGCGGTCTCCCGGGCGGTCGTCCGGATGGACGCTGGTCAGACAGTAAGGACAGTGGTTCCTGTGCCCACTCCCCGCCCCCTCCGGGACCACCAGCCGTCCGCAGGCCCTGCAGGTGAACGCGTCCTTGCAGGGGTGTGTCTTAAAATATCTCTTATCATATTTTCTTCTCTTATTCTCACGGCTCATTTTTTATATCCTCCTAAACTTCCCTGTCCGCCCATCATTCTCGTCAGCTCCTCCACCTTCTCGATGGGAAACGGAGGCGCGGACAGCGGTTTCGACGCGATTGACAGTATCTTTATCGGATTGTCGTCCAGTGCGGCCGGCACGGCGCTCATTCCGCCGCACAGCCGGCACCTTCCGATGATCTCCCACTTTTCGTCTGGCTTCACCCAGATGCTGACCGGCTCCAGAATGCCGCCGCACGAGAAACCTTCCCCGTCCTCCTCATGCACCGCCGAGAGGCAGTTGGGGCAGTGCGTCCGCTCCGTCTCACAGGTGTTTCCGGAAGTCCATCCGCAGTTTGGGCACACATATGGCTTGCTGTTTTCTTTTGGTCTTCTATTTTCTTCTGATCTTCTATTTCTTTCCATTTTTACTCTTCACCTTATGAATTTCATTTTTTACACTGCGCTTTTCTACTTTTGATTCTGCACGTCAAAATGAGTGTGCGCTGCCGCGCGCACAAAAAAAGGACAACCCACCATCCATGAGTTGTCCGTGTACCCGTTTCACGGTCCGCCCCTGCTCCCCTGCTGTCTCTCAGACATCTGCACGCAGACGGACAGAACGCACCCTTTTTTCTCAAAAATAAAAAGAGTCCGCCCGATTCCACTATCCGCAAAAACAAGTACAACAAAAAACTCATCTGAATGCTCGGATGAGAAATTATTGATTGTCCCATTTTCAGCGAATAGCCGACATCAAGCCACTCCTCTCTATCGTTTCTGGGCCTATGATAGCACAGCGGGCGGAGATATGCAAGAGCAATTTCTCCGCCCGGCGATTCTGGCCCGGTCGTGTTCCGGTATGCCTAAGGCGGCCGCAGCCTCCTCATTCATTTTTCTTATATAAAAATTTCCGTCAAAGACTTGCCAAATAGTTGCTGATTATCTGATAAAACTCCTCCGCACGCTCATATTGTTCATCTGCATCCGCTTTAGAAACAATATAAAAATCCGCATAATCTGCATTATTTCTGATCTGAAATGCCTGACTGATGTACTTAGAATATTTCATATCTAAAATACCTGTTTTGATATACTCTCTTTGAAAATAAGCAATTACGCCTGCGTGCTTGGAAAAATCCACTCCATCTCGAGCCAGAAGCGCCCTTACACTGGTAAACATCGCATAATAAGAACGTCCAATAGAGTCTTTTAAATTTCCATTATCCAAAAGGATCTTTGCTGATTCCAGCTTTTCTTTTGCCGAATCCAGCCTATGCTGCATTAAAATAGTTCTATTGTCAGGCAACAATTTCAACCCCCTCCCGCGCAATATTTCTATAATATGGCAAATCATTTCTGTATTGCTCATATTCTTCATAAGGAATAACTGTAGGTGACAAAATCGTACCAAACTGAAGTTCCAAATCTGCCGAAACATCCCACACCCGTCTTAACTGCTTCTGCAGCACCTCCCGCTCTCCATGAACCAGCGCAACAACATCCACATCCGATTCGCTGTCATAATTTCCCCGTGCATAGGAGCCATATAATATGATTTTAACCAGCTGCTCGCCGTAAACCGATTGATATACTTTTACGAGTTCTTTCAGAATACTGTTTAACTCACTTTTTGTACACATGCGTTCATCCCTCCTCGTCTGATTTTATTATAGCCATTCCAGACGCCTTTGTATATCCGTTTTTTTCCATTCGCGGGCATTCACGCGCGCAGAAGCTTTCCGCAAAACACATGAAGAAGCCTCCTGTCTGTGGTATGATATAAGCAAGAAACAATTTAAAGAAATTACCAAAATCACCGCCGCACACCCCCGCGGCAGAAACGAGGCAGACATGAATAAATCCGAACAATACCAACAGGACATCGGAAACCATTTCAAGGCATGGAAATCCAAACCTCCCTGCGACGGGATCGACCACCCGGCCAGCGTGTTCATTTCCGACGGCATCGTCTGCCCCGGGCAGTGGTTTTCCCAGAAGGTTCGCCCGCTGTTTCTTCTGAAAGAGGCCTATCACGGCTCCGGCGACTGGGATCTGATCGCCCAGCATCTGATGACGCGCGACCGGATGAAAAAAAGTATCTGGCGTCGCGTGTCCGAGTGGACCTATGGTCTCACGGGCACCACAAAGGACGCCATCCTTCCGTTTCCCGACGACGAGGCGCTGCAGTATTTCGGAAATCCCTGGCTCTGCCAGGCCGCAGTCGTCAATGTGAAAAAGAGCGGCGGGACCTCCCATTCCGACATGACTCTCATCAATCACTACGCCTCCTGCGACCGGAAAGAGCTGCTGCGGGAGCTGGAGCTGATCGATCCCACCGTGATTGTCTGCGGATACACCATCTCGTCGCTCAACATAATCATGGGTGAGACAATCAAGGACTACCAGCATCCGAATCCGAATCTCTATTACCAGACAACGCTCAACGGCCACGGGGTAATCGTCCTGGACTACTATCATCCCTCCAACCGCTATCCTGCGGTTATGAATTACTATGGGCTTGTGGGAGCGTACCAGCAGGCTTTGATTCACGGTGGGATTGAAAACCGGAAAAGTTTTTGACTTTCATGTCAGAAACTCTTATGTTTGTCATGCTTTTGGGTATAATAGAACCAAAAGAAGGAGGCGTATTATGTCTGATTTAATCAACCGGCCAGAATATTTAACACAGCTCATCCAAAATAAAGATGTCGATCTGGTCAAAATCGTGACCGGCATCCGCAGATGCGGAAAATCCTCACTGCTTGACCTGTTTCATCAGTATTTAAGCGCCAATCATGTACCTGATTCCAACATTATTCATATGAATCTGGAATCATTACGCTACCGCGATCTGACAGACCACCTTTCTTTCTACGATTATGTCAGCGCACGGATTCCCGAAGAGGGAAGAACCTATCTCATCTTTGATGAACTGCAGGCTGTCGAACATTGGGAAAAAGCCGTTGAATCGTTCCGCCTCGATTTCGATGTAGATATTTATATCACCGGTTCCAATGCGTATCTTCTCTCCACAGAGTTCTCCACCCTGCTGTCCGGGAGATATGTGGAAATCCGTATGCTTCCCCTGTCCTTCAAAGAGTTTCTGACCTTCTGCGAATTTGAACCTGCGGTCACAATGGAAGAAAGATTCCAGAGATATATGCAGTTCGGAGGTATGCCGGTTCTCAGGGAATACCGCTTCAATGAAGTAAGATGTCATCAGGCCCTGGAAGGAATTTATTCCACAGTCGTCCTTCGGGACATTTTACAGCGCAATAACCAGGCCGATCAGAACACACTGCATAAAATCATGCTTTTTCTCTGTTCAAATATCGGAAGCATAACCTCCCCAAACAGCATCGGAAACGTGCTTTCCAACGAGGGAGAGCTTCAGCCGTCCAGAGGAAAAAATACGGCAGGCAAAACGGTTGCCCGATACATTTCCATGCTCCGCAGCGCGTTTGTCTTCTATTCGGTCGGGCGCTATGATGTGAAAGGAAAACAGCTCTTAAAAACACTTGGAAAACACTATATCATTGATTTAGGCTTTCGGAACATGCTTCTCGGCTATCGCGATGCGGATCGCGGACATATGCTGGAGAACATCGTATTCCTCGAATTACTGCGCCGTGATTATCGTGTCTATATCGGAAAAGTCGGAGAAACCAAAGTTGATTTCGTAGCGGAAAAACCAGATGACAAGCTTTATATCCAGGTGACCGAGAGCATGCAGTCTCCGGAAACCCGAGAGCGCGAGCTTCGCCCGCTCCGCATGATACAGGACAACTATGAAAAGATTGTTCTGTCCATGGACAGAGACTTCATCACGTCCTACGACGGCATCAAATCTCTGAATCTGATGGACTGGCTGCTGACATGACAGCTGCATACAAAAGAAGCGATACCCGGCCACAAACGCCTGGTATCGCTTCTTTAATTGCCCTGCTGCCGCATTTCCTCAAACAAGCGGTAAATCTTTGCACTAAACTTCCGCACATGAGATGGCCTCCCCGCCACTAAAACTGCACCAGCTCCTCAATCGGCTCCGCCGGCTCCACGTAATCCGCGTAGAGCACCGGCCCATCGCCCTCATAGTCCACGCAGAACTCGTACTCGATGCGGGCCTTCACCTTCACCCACTGCCCCGTCTCCAGCGTCCTGGCGTTGCGCGCCTTGCACATGAAGCCTAAAAACGACGTGTCCGCCTCGCAGCAGGTCATAGCCATGCGGCCGGGAACAAAATTATTTTTCGGGAAATTGGGGGCCTTTAACGCCATGGCCACAAATTCCACGGTCTTTCCGCGGTAGCGCTCCGGTTTATCCAGCGTGTCGATGTACCAGATACCGTAAGCCTCCGGCGAGATCTCGATGACCTCCGCGCTCATATCGTAGGGCAGGTCGGCCTCGGTGATCTCCTCGATCTCCCCCTCCTCGTCCTCGAAAATGAGCTCCGCCTTCGGGTTCATGGCCTTTAAGGTCCGGCGGTAGCTGTCCAGATCCTCGATCCCGTCACAGCGGTTCATGATAATCAGCTCCGAGCCCCGCACCATGGCGCCCAGAAGCGGTTTCATATTATTTACATAGAGCTCAAAGGTGGAGCCGTCGATAATGGTGATCTGCTGGTAAACCATCCAGTCCTTCGGGATGCGCAGATCGTCCTGGTTCCACATGCCGTTCCACTCCATGAGCACGCGCTCCGGATTGTAGAGAAGCTCCAGCTCCTCTAAGTATTCCGGCGTCAGCTTTTCCAGTTCATCCACGTAAACGGCAGTGGTATTGGTGGACGCGAGAAGCTCCTCCTCGTACTCCTCCTCGCCCTCCTCGCAAACGATGAGAAGCGTCTTCCCCTCGGTCTGAAAATACTCCTGCTCCATGGTGAACTGCAGAAATTCCGTCTTCCCGGCCTCCAGAAATCCGTTGACCAGAAAAAGCGGCATACGATCTTCGTTCATCTCTTCTCTCCTCTTACTTTCTTCCGAATGCCTGATCCAGAATGTCCTCTTTTAAGTTGGCGCCGATGACGCACACCTTGCCGGTGTAGTCCGGGCTGCCCTCACGGATCTCGAACTGCTCGGGAACCAGATCAAAATGAAGCCATACTTTGCCGTCCTTCTCCGGAACCATTCCCTTCGCCCGGAGCACCTCGCCGAAGCTGTCGCCGTAGGCCAGCTCGTCCAGAATCTTCTCCAGATCCGCCCGTGAGATTCCCGTCACGTTCTCCATGCCCCAGCTGGTGAAGACCTCATCGGCATGATGGTGATGATGGTCGTGATCGTGATGGTCATGGCCGTGGTGATCATGACCGCAGCCGCAGCTGCACTCCTCGCCGTGCTCGTGGTGATGCTCGTGGCTTTCGTGCTCGTGATGCTCATGGTCGTGATCATGGCCGCAGCCACACTCATCACCATGCTCGTGGTGATGATGCCCGTGCTCATGGTTCTCATGGTCGTGCCCCTCATGCTCATGATCGCAGCCGCACTCCCCGCCATGCTCGTGATCGTGATGATGATGTCCGCGACCCTCGTGGTCATGCTCATGGCTCTCGTGCTCGTGATCACAGCCGCAGCCGCACTCCTCACCATGCTCGTGGTGATGATGCTCATGCTCATGGAAATGCGCCAGCGCCTCCTCCATCAGCTGCTCCTCCATATGGTCGTCCGGCTTCTCGATGATCTCCAGAAGCTGCTCCCCGGTCAGCTGCTCGCAGGGCGTGGTCACGATGGCCGCCTTCGCATTTTTCTCGCGAAGCAGCTCCACGGCCTTCTGCACCTTCTTCGGATCGGTGATATCCGTGCGGCTTAAGACAATCGTCCCGGCGCACTCGATCTGGTTGTTGAAAAACTCGCCGAAATTCTTCATATACATTCTGCACTTGCTGGCGTCCGCCACAGTCACCGCGCTGTTCAAGGTCACCGGAACCTCCGCAGCCACATCGCGGACAGCCTTCATCACGTCAGAGAGCTTGCCCACACCCGACGGCTCGATGATCACGCGGTCCGGGGTGTACTTCGTCAGCACTTCTTTTAAGGAACGGCCGAAATCCCCCACCAGGGAACAGCAGATGCACCCGGAGTTCATCTCCCGGATCTCGATGCCGGAATCCTTCAGAAATCCGCCGTCGATTCCAATCTCACCGAACTCGTTCTCAATCAGAACCACCTTCTCGCCGGAGATGGCCTCTTTCAGAAGCTTCTTGATAAATGTGGTCTTACCCGCGCCGAGAAAGCCGGATATAATGTCAATCTTTGTCATTTTTCTCTACCTTCTTATCTTAAAATAATGTTTACATACACCAGATGCGCTCCTTGCGGGGCACGTCTCTTATTTTGGCACAAACGCCCTGCAAAGTCAAGAACTCGACAGCCGCAGGGGCTGCCGGGTTTTCATCAGAATCCGAAAAATGCATCGATGCCCGCCACCAGACCGTCCGCCTGGATACTTAAGGTGGCATCGGAGTGGCTGGACGCCTTGTCCCCCAGCTCGATGTCGATGCTGGGAATCGTGGAGTAGGAAGTCTGGGTCAGATCCATCTCCATGCTGCCGCCGGAGAAGATCTTGACCCCCGCCCCGCGAAGCCCCGCCACCAGGCACTCGCCCAGCTGGTTGTGCTGCTGCCAGTGGGAGGCCACCGGCTCCATGGCGCGGTAGGACGCATTGCTGGGAACGCTCATGTAGAACGCACCCTTGTCGGTGCTGGTGGAATCCCAGTGCAGCGCGATATGGCAGTCCGCATTGTTGTTGGCAATGACCGTCCTGGCCACATTGTCCAGCTGCACGTCGTCGCTCTCGCGGATCATCAGCACGTCGTAGCCCTCCGCCAGCAGCTTGTCCTTCAAAATCTTCGCCATGGCCAGCGTCACCTTGCTCTCCGCCGTGCCGTCGGCAAAGGTCATTCCCGCGGAAACCGCCACCGCAGTGGTCGCGCCCGCTCCCGTGGTTCCGCCGGTCACCTTCGGGCTGCCGTCCGGATGGCAGAGCGTCTTCACACTGCTGCCGCCGCTGGTTCCATGCCCCGCATTGACGCAGACCGTCTTCCCCTTGCGGTTCGCCGCCGTGGACTGGTAGAGCGACGCCTTTCCGCTGTTAATCTTGGAAAATTCTGCGTACTGATAGGCGGAGGAAAGCCCGATCTGGGAACCGCTCTGCAGTGTTCCCGAGGTTCCGGAACCTGCGCCTGTGCTGCCGGAGCTGGCGCTGTTTCCGGAGCTTGCCGCGGAACTTCCGCCCGCATTTCCTCCGGCGCTGCCCCCGTTTCCGGCGGCCTTCCCCGTCGGAGCCGTCTCACTTAAATACTGGGTGGAAACATACCGGTTTTTCCCGTCCACCAGAACCACGGTCCACTCGCCCTCGGTACCCACGCGCTGCAGCTTCTCCCCGTAGTAGAGGTTGGTCACAATATTGGTGTCATTGATCTCCGCCGTGGAGCGGCACCGCAGCACGTCGCAGTCCACGTAGACCGTATCCGCAGCCAGGGCCGTCACAGAAACCTGGGAAACGCAGAGCAGGAGAGCCGCAGCCATCCCCGCCGTCCATTTTCCTTTTTTACTTTTACTGAATCGTCCAATCGTCATATTCCTGTTCTACCGCACCTTTCTTTCCAAATCTTCCTGCGCCCGGCAGCCCCTCACAGCTTCCCACGCACCAGTGCCGCCAGCGAGAACATCACAAACGCCGCCAGATTCACCAGCACCACGCTGGCGCCCGCCGGAGCCGAGGCCGCGTAGGAGAACACAATCCCCACGCAGAAGCACACCAGGGACAGAACCCCCGACGCGATCACTACGCCCCGGAAGCTTTTAAACAGCCGCATGGCCGTCAGCGCCGGGAAAATCACCAGGCTGGAGATCAGCATGGCTCCCATCATCCGCATGCCCAGCACGATGGTCACCGCCGTCAGCACCGCGATGAGGCTGTTGTAGAGGGAGACATTTACCCCCGTCGCCTTGGCGAAATTCTCGTCGAAGGTCACCGCAAACATTTTATTATAGAAAAATACATACAAAACCAGCACCACCGCTGACAGCGCCAGCGAGCAGATCACGTCCTCGCGGGTCATGGCCAGGATGCTTCCGAACATATAGCTGCTCACGTCCGTGTTCATCCCCGTGGTGAACGAGGTCACCAGGATACCCACCGACAGCGACACCGCCGAGATCATCGCGATGGCCGCGTCGCTCTTCACCTTCGCGCTCTCCGTGATCCTTAAGAGGAAAAATGCGGCCAGCGCCACCACGGGAATCGACAGCTTAAGCGGCGACCAGCCCACGGCGATGGCGATGGACAGCGCCCCGAAGGACACGTGGGACAGCCCGTCGCCGATCATGGAGTACCGCTTTAACACCAGGCTCACGCCCAGAAGCGCGGCGCAGAGGGAAACCGCCATTCCCCCCACCAGCGCGCGCACAATAAACGGGTAGGAAAGCATTTCACCGATCAGATTCATGTCCTTCCACCTCCTAAAAACTCCCGTCCCTCGGGGCTCTCCTCATACTCCGCAGGCGCGCCGTAGAACACGGTGCGCTGCTTCAAATGCAGGATTTTGGAGGCGTAGGGCAGCACATTTTTCAGATCGTGGGTCACCATGACGATGGCGACGCCGTCCTTTTTGTTGAGCCGCTCCACCAGATGATAGAAGTCCTGGATCGCCGACGGGTCCAGCCCGGTGATGGGCTCGTCCAGAATCAGCAGCTTGTCGGTGGCGCAGAGAGCCCTGGCGATGAGGACGCGCTGCTGCTGGCCGCCGGACAGCTCCCGGTAGCACTGGTCCTTAAGATCGGTGATCCCCAGCTTTTCCATGTTAAGCTTCGCCAGCTCCCTCTCCGCCGCCGAGTAAAACGGCCGGTTCTGCCGGCGCTTCAAGCACCCGGAGAGCACCACCTCCCAGACCGCCGCCGGGAAATCCCGCTGGGCCGCAGTCTGCTGGGGCAGGTAGCCGATTCCGGATTTTTTCAGTTCCTCCGCCACTGTGAGCGTCCCCCCGGTGGGCTTTAGAAGCCCCAGGATGCCCTTGATGAGCGTGCTCTTACCGGAGCCGTTTTCCCCCACGATGCAGAGGTAGTCCCCGGCGTCCACCTGGATCGTCACATCCAGAACCGCATCCTGGTTCTCGTACCCTAAATCCATGTGATCACATGTTATCAATGTCTCCATCAGTTAAGTCCTTTTCTAAGGTTTTCCACATTTTGTTCCATCAGCTGCAGGTAGGTGACGCCGCTCTCAAACTCTCTCCGGGTCACGTTGTGGCAGGAATGGAGAAGCAGCGGCTCGGCCCCCGTCTCCTCCCCGATGATCTCCGCCACCCGGGGCGTCTTGAGCTCCAGGTAGTAGACCGCCGGGATCTCCTGCTCCCGCACCATATCGATCAGGTAGGCGATGGTTCTGGCGCTGGGCTCCGAGTCGCTGCTGCAGCCGGAAAATGCCGCCCGGTATTCGAGCCCATAGTCGTCCGCCAGATAGCGGAACGGAAATTTGTCCGCCACCACCATCATATGCCTGCGGCTGCCCGCCGTCAGCTCCTCAAATTCCCGGTCAAGGGCGGAAAGCTGCCCGATATACGCCTCCGTCCGCTCCCCGTAGAGCGCCGCATGGCCCGGATCCGCCCCGGCCAGCGCATCGCCGATCACGCGGGCGAACACCTGCGCGTTGCGCGGGGAGGTCCAGATGTGCTCGTCCAGTTCATGTTCGTGGTCATGATCATGGCCGCCATCCGCATCGTCCGCATCCCAGTCGTCTGCGCCGTCCGCGTCCCAGCCATCTGCGTCATCCGCGTCCCAGTCGTCCGCAGCCCCGTGCTCATGTCCATGCCCGCTGTCCTCCATGCCCTCGACGATTTCCTCCTCCACCGCGTCCACGAAATCCATCATAGTCACGACCTGGATGTCCGAGGTGTCCAGGGAAGCAAGCACCTGCTCCAGCCAGTTCTCCATCTCTCCGCCGTTGCAGAAAATGATATCTGCCTCCTGGATCATCCGCATGTCCGCCGGCGTCGGCTCAAAGGCATGGCTGTCCATGCCCGCAGGCACCACCAGGGAGAGGTCGATCTCCTCCCCGCCGATCTGCCTGGCAAAGTCGTAGTAGGGAAACAGCGACGTCACCACATTCAGACGCCCGTCCGGCGCGCCGTCCGTCTCTGTCCGCGGGCTGCAGCCCGCGCATCCCGCCAGCAGGCCGGCCGTCCCCATCGCCAGAAGCGCGCGAACCACGCGCCGCCTGTCTAATTTCCATCTGTTATCAATCAATCGTTTTCCTCCACCATCGCGATCACATCCCCGGGCGCGTCCGCGATAAACTCCGGCTGAAAGCTTAAAAGCTCCTCCCTGGGCCGGAATCCCCAGGTGACGCCCACCGTGTCGAAGCCGGCGTTCTTTCCGGTTCTCATATCCGTGTTGGTATCTCCCAGATAGAGGCAGCGCCTCCGGTCCACGCCCAGCCCGTCGGCGATCATCCACGCGCCGTCGGGGGCGGGCTTCTTCGGAATCTCCTCCTTCTGTCCCAGGATCCGGTCGAAGTACCCCTCACCAAACACGCCCTCGATGTTTCTGACGGTCATGGCGTGGGGCTTATTGGAAAACACGGCCAGCCTGACGCCGCGTTTTTTAAGTTCCTCCAGAAGCTTTCGGATCCCCGGATAGGGCTCCACCCGGTGCATACAGTGCCTGTCAAACAGCTCCATATACCGCACCAGCGCTTCCTCATAATGGGTCAGCTCCTCATCCCCCGCCAGGCGGAGCGCCCGCTCCACCTGCTTCTTATATCCGTCGCCCACGATCCGTTTGGTCTCCTCCACCGTGATGGGCCTGAGTCCCCAGGCGGAGAGCGTCAGGTTCGTGGTGTAGGTCAATGCCTCCAGCGTGTTGATCAGCGTGCCGTCCAGATCGAACATGCACAGATCATATCTGCGGGCTTTCATCCGAATCCCTCCTGCCATCGTCCTACGCTCCCTGCTTCGTCAGAATCTCCGCCAGAATCTCCGCGGCGTCCTCGATGCAGCCGGGACAGCTTCTGAGCAACCGCCCGGTGTCGATGCCTTTCAACTCCCGGCACACCAGGCTGTCATTCTTCTCTATGAACTCTTCCGTCACTTCCCGCACAATCTTATAGGTGCCGCCCTTGGAATCGGGCGTCTCCAGGTTGCCGCTGCTGTTTCTCATGCTGAGCACGGCGATGGCTCCGGTGACCGCGCCGCAGGTGCCGTAGGTGCCGCCCATTCCCAGACCGAATCCCTCCATCACCTTGAACATGGTCTCCTCGTCCATTCCCGCCGCGTCACAGTAGGCGCAGGCCACGGACTGTGCGCAGTTGTATCCCTTGTTGTGATTTTCAATCGCTTTCGCAGCTCTGTTTTCCATCTCAAATCTCTCCTTTCATCCCGGCGAACACACGCTCCGCGTAGTTGACCGACGCCATGGCGTCCCGGCAGTAGGCGTCCGCATGAATGGTTCTGGCGTACTCCTCCGTAAGCACCGCGCCGCCCACCATGATTTTCACTCCGGGCGCACGCTCGTGCAGCTGTCTTATGGTCTCCTCCATGCTGGGCACCGTGGTGGTCATCAGCGCGCTCAGTCCAACCAGCGGAACCTGCTCGCGGATGGCCGTCTCCACCACCGTCTCCGGCGGCACGTCCTTGCCCAGATCGATCACGTCAAAGCTGTAATTTTCCAGAAGCACCCTGACAATATTTTTCCCTATATCGTGAATATCACCCTTCACCGTAGCCAGGATGACTTTTCCCTTCTTCTCCCGGTCCAGACCGGCTTTGCTCAAATGCTCCTTGATCACCGCGAACGCCTCCCTGGCCGCCTCGGCGCTCATCAGAAGCTGCGGCAGGAAAATGGTTCCCTTCTCGAAGCCCTTTCCCACCCGGTCCAGCGCCGGCACCATGCGCCCGTTGATGACCGCTAACGGGTCTTCCTCTTTAAGAAGCTCCAGAGCTGCCTCGCCGGCCCGCTCCTTAAGCCCCTTCTCGATGCTCTCCTCCAGGGAAAGCGCCGCCCCCACGGAAGTCTCCGCCGTCTTTCCGCCGCGGATGGTCTGCCCCAGACCGGCCACCTGGCCGCTGTAGGTGTCGATGTACTCTTTGCAGTGCTCGTCCAGCCCCGCCAGCGCCCGGTAACTCATATAAGAGCGCATCATGGCCTCCGAGTTGGGATTGATGATGGCCGCGCTTAAGCCGTTCTGCAACGCCAGCGCAAAGAACGTGGCGTTCACGATCTCCCGCTGGGGAAGACCGAAGGAAATGTTGGAGACGCCTAAGATCGTCCGCACGCCCAGGCGCTCGCGGATCCCCCGCACCGCCTCCAGCGTGGTCAGGGCTCCCTTCGGGTCGGAGCTTATGGTCATGCAGAGGGCGTCGATGACGATGTCCCTCTTATCAATCCCGTACTCCGCCGCCCGCCGGATGATGCGCTCCGCGATGGCGATGCGGGCGTCCGCCGTGTCGGGGATACCTCCCTCGTCCAGCGTCAGCGCCACCAGCACGCCGCCGTATTTGGCAGCCAGCGGAAATACCGCCTCCATGACCTCGCTTTTTCCGTTGACAGAGTTAATCATGGGCTTTCCGTTGTAGGCCCTGAGCGCCCGCTCCATGGCGCAGGTGTCGGAGGTGTCGATCTGAAGCGGCAGGTCAGTCACCGCCTGCAGCTCCCGCACCACCTCCTCCATCATGGAGGGCTCGTCGATCTCCGGCAGCCCCACGTTCACATCCAGAATGTGGGCCCCGTTATCCTGCTGGGTCACGGCCTCCTTAAGAATATACTCCAGGTCGTGATCCCTAAGTGCCTGCTTGAATTTCGATTTTCCCGTGGGATTGATGCGCTCACCGATGATCACCGGGTCGTCGCCGATGACCACGGTCTGGCTGTAGGAGGAAACCACGGTCCGCTCCTTCTTTTCCGGCAGTTTCAGCGGTTTTTCCCGGCAGAGCCCGATCATGGTCTCGAGGTGCTCCGGCGTGGTGCCGCAGCAGCCGCCGACGATGCAGGCCCCCATGTCCACGATGTCCGCCATTTCCGCCGCAAACTCGTCCACGCCGATATCGTAGACCGTCTTTCCGTTCTCGCTTCTGGGAAGCCCCGCGTTGGGGTTCACGATCACCGGCGTGGAGCTGACCGCCAGAATGTCCTTTAAAATCGGTTTCATCTGCACAGGCCCCAGCCCGCAGTTGATGCCTAAGGCGTCCACCTTAAGCCCCTCTAAGAGAGCCACCACCGAGGCCGCGTCGCCCCCGGTCAGAAGCCGCCCCTTCTCGTCGAAAATCACCGTGGCGAACACCGGAAGCTCCGAATTTTCCTTCGCCGCCAGCACCGCCGCCTTGAGCTCCAGGCTGTCGCTCATGGTCTCTATGAGAATCAGATCCACGCCCTCGCGGACGCCGATCTCGATCACTTCCCTGTAAATGTCCACCGCATCCTCGAAGGACAGGTCGCCAAGCGGCTGCAAAAGCTTTCCCGTGGGGCCCAGATCCAGGGCCACATATCCGTGCCCTTCGGCCTCCACCGCCGCGCGGGCGTTCCTCACCGCCGGAACGACAATCTCCTCCAGGCTGTACTCCGTCCGGCTGTTGAATTTCAGCCGGTTGGCCCCGAAGGTGTTGGTGTTTATAATGTCGCAGCCGGCCCGCAGGTAGCTTCTGTGAACCTCCCGAAGCACCTCCGGCCTCTTAATGTTCCAGGTCTCCGGCAGCTCCCCGGCCTCCAGTCCCTGGGCCTGTAAAAGGCTCCCCGTCCCGCCGTCGCAGAACAGAATCCTGTGTTTCATCTCATCCCGTAATCTCATCTCGTATCCCTTCTGTACGCACAGTCTGTCTTTTCACAACTCTCACAGCCCGCCAGGCGGCACTCCGTGTCCTCCCTGCCGATGCCGATCACCGCGGTCACCGATTTGGAGGGCATCATGAGAAGGCTGTCGGTGAGCGTGATGCCCACCCGCTTGCCCGCCTCCAGCGATTTTATGAGATCCCGCTGGCATTCCAGCGGGAAATCCCCGTAGCCGGGGCTGAACCGGGGTCTCAGAAAATACCCCTGTTTTTTATATTGTTCCCGCAGCTCGCCGTTTTTCTCATCGCACCAGGCCTCGATCATGGCGGCCGCCGCGGCCTGCATGACCACCGACCGGCTCATGGAGAGACGGCTGTACCTGGCGATCAGCTGGTCTGGCCCGGCCCCCAGCGTGGCCGCAAACAGATAGACCTCCCCGCAGCCCGCCAGGTTCTTATACAGGTTCCGGCTCTCCACAGAAAAACAGCCCAGATCCACATGGCTGTCCCCGGAGAGCGCCAGGGGGTATGAACGGCCAAAAAACCGGGGAGACGCCTTCGCTTCCAGCTCCGCCAGGCAGTCCTCCACCAGTTTTTTCGTCTGCTCATCCACCGCGTCCCTTTTATATCCCAGATATCTGTAAATCTCGCTGCGGCGAATCTCCATCTTAAACTCCTGTCTCACTCAACATTTTTGCTCATCAGAGAATCTCGGACAAGCTCTCCTTGATGGCCCGCGCCACCTCCGGCTTGTTCATGGAATACACGTGAATCCCGTTGATCCCGTTGGCAATCAGATCGATGATCTGCTCCGTCGCGTAGGCGATGCCCGCCTGCTGCATGGCCGCCGGATTGTCGCCGAAGCGGTCCACGATGGCCTTGAACCGGGCCGGCAGGTAGGTTCCGGAGAGTTTGCAGATCCTAGTGATCTGTTTTGCGTTGGTCACCGGCATGATGCCCGCCACCACCGGAACGGTCACGCCCCGCTCGCGGATGCGGTACATGTAGTTGTATAAAATGTTGTTGTCGAAAAACATCTGTGTCGTCACAAACTCACAGCCCGCGTCCACCTTCTCCTTTAAGAATCCGATGTCCGCCGCCTTGTTGGCCGACTCCACGTGTCCCTCCGGGTAGCAGGCCGCCCCGATGCAGAGCTCCGGCGCGTACTCCTTGATCTCACGGATCAGCTGGGACGCGTAGCGGTAGTCCGGCGACAGCACGCCGTTCTCCGGCAGGTCGCCCCGCAGGGCCAGCACATTTTCAAGACCGTTCTCCCGGATCCGGTCCAGCACGCCGCGCACGTGCTCCCTCGTGGAGGAAACGCAGGTCAGATGGGCCAGCGCGTTCACATGGTAAGTATTCTGTATGGTGGACGCGATATCCACGGTGTACTGGCTGGTGCCGCCTCCGGCCCCGTATGTAATACTCATGAACGACGGCTTTAATTTGGCAATCTCCGCCGCCGCGGCCTCCACCGAGTCGTATTTATCCGCCGCCTTCGGGGGGAATACCTCGAAGGAGAGGCTGGGCTTTTCCTGTCTGAGCATGTCGATTATCTTCATTGATGTCCACCTCACTGTAATTGAATCATATCTTATTATTGTACCGCCTGCCTGCGCCCTGTGTCAATCTGAAATAGATATCAGCAGCGCAAGAATACCTGCAATCACAGTGATAACGGTGACAATCGGATTCTTATTCTGCTCCTTCTGGCTCTCTGAAAACGTGCGGGCCATCTCCTGCGCGTGCTCCTTCATGGAAGCCATCTGGCGCTTCACAGCGTCGGCGTCCCGGAACGCTTTCCGCCCGCCAGCCGGCGCCCCGCCGCTCTCCCTCACCTTTGGCATGTGGTACTCGCAGTTCGTCTCTCCCTGCGGGTGTCTCTCGTTCAGATAGTAGGTCACCTCCCGGACATAGGGCGTTCTCACAAACTGCATACAGTTGCGGCAGAAATGCTTCGATTTCATCACTTGATCGCAGATCGGACACGTATATACCATGGCTTCGCCTCCATTCCCAAAAAACATTTTTATATCTATATCTTTCATAAATCATACCATGATTCCGCCCCCTGTTCCAGAGACAACTTTATTAAGATCGTTATTTTATTATCAATGTGCTTGCTTTTGAGGAAAAATATGCTAAAATACCTTCAATTATTTACACACAAATTTTACATATCACAGGGGGATCTCGCAGAATGAAAAACGAGAGTTTCAAAGAATTTTTAAAGAGAAAAGGGATTAATTTCACGGTGCAGACCTACTTCATCGACGCGCTGGGCGCCATGGCCTTCGGTCTGTTCGCCTCGCTGCTCATCGGAACCATCTTCGCCACGCTGGGCGAAAAGAGCGGCATCGAAATATTCAACACTATCGCCGAATACGCCAAGGGAGCCACAGGCGCGGCTCTGGGCGTCTCCATCGCCTACGCATTAAAGGCCCCGCAGCTGGTGCTCTTCTCCGCGGCCACCGTCGGCATCGCCGGAAACGCCCTGGGCGGCCCGGTGGGCGCGCTGATCGCCACCATCATCTCCACAGAGCTGGGCAAGATGATCTCCAAGGAGACCCGGGTGGACATCCTGGCCACCCCGGCGGTCACCATCATCTCCGGCGTGCTGGCCGCCCAGTTCGTTGGCCCCGGCGTCTCCGCGTTTATGACCGCCTTCGGAAACCTGGTAAAGACCGCCACGGTCATGCAGCCGCTCTTCATGGGCATTCTGGTCTCCGCCCTCATCGGCATCGCCCTCACGCTTCCCATCAGCAGCGCGGCTATCTGCATCATGCTGAGTCTGGACGGCATCGCGGGCGGCGCGGCCACCGCCGGCTGCTGCGCCCAGATGGTAGGCTTCGCCTGCTTAAGCTTCCGTGAAAACGGCTGGGGCGGCCTTCTGGCCCAGGGCCTGGGCACCTCCATGCTGCAGATGGGAAATATCGTGAAAAATCCCCGCATCTGGATCGCCCCCACGGTGGTCTCCATGATCACCGGCCCCCTGTCCACGCTTGTGTTTAAGCTGGAAAACATCCCCGCCGGCTCCGGCATGGGAACCTGCGGCCTGGTGGGCCCCATCGGCATCTACACCGCCATGCCCGACGGCGGCGCGCGGATGTGGGCCGGCATCCTGCTGATCTGCTTCGTGATCCCCGCCATTCTGACCCCCATCCTGGGTGAGATTCTCCGGAAAATGGGCTGGATCAAGGACGGCGACATGAGGCTGGACGTATAATGGCCGCCGGTACGCATTTCTCCGGCACCGACACGCGCTCTTCCAGCGGCGGCGCCTTCTCCCTCTCTTTCTCGCCCTGCCATCTCTGTCCCAGGGACTGCGGCGCCGACCGCACCGTGTCCCCCGGCTACTGCGGGCAGGGAGACGCCCCCGCGGCGGCCCGGGCCGCCCTGCACCACTGGGAGGAGCCCTGCATCAGCGGGACGAGAGGCAGCGGGACCATTTTTTTCACCGGCTGTTCCCTGCGGTGCTGCTTCTGCCAGAACTACCACATCAGCCAGGAAAACCTGGGAAAAACCGTCACGCCCGCCGGCCTCTTCCGGATGATGCTCCGCCTGCAGGATGAGGGTGCCCACAACATCAATCTGGTGACGGCCTCCCACTTCCTGCCATCGGTCCTCGAGGCACTTTCCATGGCGAAACCGCATCTTCACATCCCCGTGGTCTACAACTGCGGCGGATACGAAAAGCCGGAGCTCATCGACGCCTTAAACGGGTACGTGGACATCTGGCTGCCGGATTTCAAATACTTCTCCCCGCAGCTCTCGAAAAAATACTCCGGGGCGGCGGACTATTTTGAAGTGGCGTCCAGAGCCATTTTACAGATGACCGCCCAGTCGGGGCCGCCGGTCATGGACGAGGACGGACTCTTAAAGCGCGGCACCATCGTGCGCCACATGGTTCTTCCAGGCTGCAAAAGCGATTCCTTTCAGATTCTCGGCTGGCTGGCTGCCCATCTGGCGCCGGACCGCTTTCTCATAAGCCTCTTAAGCCAGTACACGCCCTTTTACAAGAGCAGCGAGCACCCGGAGTTAAACCGCCGCATCACCAGCTACGAGTACAACCAGGTGGTGGAGGAGGCGCTGCGCCTGGGTTTTACCAACGGTTTCATGCAGGAAAAAAGCAGCGCAAAAGAAGAATACACCCCGCCCTTCGACCTCACAGGGATCGACTAGGGCCGGGGTGCACTCACCTTCCCGCTGCCACGATGGCATCGATAATATCCATATAATCCGCACAGTATTCCTCGTAGAGCGGCATCACCGCCGCCTGGAATCTGGCCTTCTCCTGCGCGGAGAGCTCGGTCACAATGCAGCCGGCCTCCCGCACCCGCTCCTCGGAAATCTTCTCCCTCTCCTTCCAGAGGGCTCTCTCATACTCCGCCGATTCCCTGGCACACTCCCGGATAATCTCCTGATACTCAGAAGACAGCTTGTTCCAGGTAAGCTCCGAGACAATCTGCATCTCCGGGATTCTGGTATGCTCATCGACCGTATAATATCTGGCCACCTCATCATGGCCGGTGGATTCGTAGGACGGCCAGTTGTTCTCCGCCCCGTCCACCTGATGGATCTGCAGCGCCCTGTAGACGTCCTCAAAGGCGATGGGAACCGGGGTAGCCCCCAGCGCGCGGATCACGTCCTCCATGAGGCTTGATTCCTGCACGCGGATCCGCATCCCCTTCATATCCTCCAGCCGCTCGATGGGACGCACGGAATTGTAAAAATTCCTGGCTCCGGCGTCATACCAGGAGAGTGCCACCAGGCCCGAGCCCTCGACTGAAGCGATAAAATCATCGCCGATCTCCCCCTCCAGCACGCGCCACATGTGATCCGCATCCGTGTAGAGATAGGGCATCTGGAGCACGTTCAGTTTAGGGATGGACTCGGCGAGCGTCACCATGGACACACGGGCGAAATCCACGCCGCCGAACTGCATCTGCTCGATGACCGTCAGCTCGTCGCCCAGCATGGCGCCGGCGTTGACACGGATCTTCACCCGTCCTCCGGTTCTCTGCTCCACCAGCTCGGCAAACTTATACGCGCCCTGGGTGGTCGGGTAATCCTCCGCCTGGTTCTCCGCGTAGGTGAGCACAAACTCCGGAACCGCCTCGTCCGTGGGCGCCTCCCCGTTCCCGCTGCACCCGGCAAATGCGAACACCACACCGGCCGCCAGCACGCCCGCCGCGTATTTACCGGCCGGGTTTCCCCGCCATTTTCGATGTAACAAACTCATAAAACGCATCCCTCCCGCTGCCTAACAGGCGATTGCTGAGCACGTAGCCGTGGGTAGTGTCCAGAAAAACGACGATCATCGTCGGCTTCTTTGAAACCCTCTTAATCTTTTTCCAGCTCACGAAATTCTTTTTCCCGGCCACCGTCACATGAATCCCTTTGTCGTCAAACAAAAGCTCCGTGTCCTCCGTGATGCTCTTTGCCTGCTTTACCGCTTTGCGGTAGATGGCGAGAGGCTGGATCACCGTGAATGCCAGGCAGGCCAGCACCAGGACCATCCGGTAGACCGTCCCCACCGAGCTCCATTTCGCCACGGCCAGGGCCAGAACCGCCGCCGTAAAAATGATGTTGCACACGCCCACCAGGGAGCCGTACACATAGTACATGGAAAGCTGCCACAGGTCAGAGGCCGTGGGCCTTACTGTATATCGATACAAATTTCTCTCTCCTTAAACTGACACAGGGAGTGCCGTAAGCTGCGAGATCACTCCAGCCAGCTTGCGGCACTCCCGGAAAATACTTATATTATCACGTACCTAATACGGTCGGCAGCCACATGCTGATTCCCGGAATGAAGGTAATCAGAAGCAGCGTGATGATCATGCACAGGTAGAACGGAAGCGTTGCCTTGACGACTTTCTCCATAGGCAGCTTCGCGATCGCGGAACCGATGAAAAGCACGGCTCCAACCGGCGGGGTCAGAAGACCGATACCGCAGTTAAGCACAACCATGATACCAAACTGAACCGGATCCAGTCCGATGGAAGTAGCGATCGGAAGAAGGATCGGGGTCGCGATCAGGATGATCGGGGCCATATCCATGATGCAGCCTAAGAACAGCAGGATCAGGTTCAGAAGCAGCGCCAGGAGAATCGGGTTTGTGGTAAGCCCGGTGATCGCCTGTGCAGCCAGCTCCGGCACGTGAAGACGTGTCAGACAGAAACCGAACACGCTGGAGGTCGCAATCAGGATCAGCACGATGGAAAGAGTGTCCACACAGTCGCCAAGAACGTTCCAGACGCCCTTCCAATCCAGTCCCTTGTAGATAAATACGCTGACAATCAGGCTGTAGATAACAGCGATTGCCGCAGACTCGGTCGCCGTGAACACACCGCCCACAACGCCCACAACCACGATCAGCACCGCAGCCAGAGCCCAGAAGGAAACGCTGATCTGCTTCAGCAGGTTGCCCATGCTGAACTTGTCGCCCTTCGGGTAATTTCTCTTTACAGAGATGATGTAGGAACCGATCATCAGAGAAACCGCCAGAAGCGCGCCCGGAATGTAGCCGGCCAGGAACAGGCTTCCTACGGAAACGCCGCCTGCCGTGGTGGCGTAGATAACCATGTTGTGGCTGGGCGGAACCAGAAGTCCCTCACAGGAGGAGGTGATCGTAACCGCCGTGGAGAAATCGTCGTCGTATCCCTGCTCCACCATCATGGGGATCAGGATCGTTCCCAGGGAAGCCGTATCTGCAGATGCAGAACCGGAAATTCCGCCGAAGAAGTAGGATGCAACGATGTTCACCATCGCCATACCGCCGCGCATCCAGCCCACGCACGCGTTGGCCAGCGCGATCAGCTTTTCAGAAATACCGCCGGAACCCATCAGACATCCCATGGTGATGAAGAACGGAACGGCCATCAGGCTGAAGGAGCTGATGCCCTTTACGATCTGCTGACACACCGTGGTGAGCGGGAGTCCCTGGTAAACTAAACAGAGTACGGATGAGAGCGCCACTGCGTACGCAATCGGGAAACGCAGCAGGATCATCAGGAAGAAGCTGCCAAGCAGCACCCAGATTGCGATTGTATCAACTGCCATCTTACTTCTCCTCCTTTACAAAAAGACTCTTTATGTGATTGTAGATTGCTTCCACTTCAAATACGAGCATGGCAACGCCAGCCAGCGGTACCGGGAAATACATCCAGAATCTGGACAGCCACGGCATGCTCACGTAGGAACCCTTGGCTCCGATGCCCGTCGCGTAATTCCATCCCACGACGATCATGATGAGCGCCAGGACGAGAACCGCCGCGTCGGCCAGGATATCCAGGGATTTAACAAGCTGTTTCGGTAAATAAGTGTCCAGCGCAGTCATGCGGATGTGCGCGCCTCTGCGGATCGCAAGGGCGGCAGACAGAACTGCCATGTAGGACATACAGGTAAGTACAATTTCTTCGCTCCACGCCGGATCCGGAATAAACGAGATATATCTTCCCGCCACCGCCATACTGGTGATGAGGATATCCGCGATGAGGAGCAGTTTACAAACAAGCAGAACGGCCTTGTAGGCAATATCGTAAGCCGGTTTGATCTTATCAATTTTCTCAAATATTGCTGGCATATGAGAAACCCCTTCCCCTTCTATAAATGAGGCACAGAGGCAGTGCGTCTGCCCTCCCTCTGTGCCAGGTATCTGCAGGTTAAATATACTGCTTAACAATTACTGCATGTCAAGGATCTGCTGATATAACTCTTTGTTATCTGCAGTGTTCTCCTCGATGACAGCCTTACAAGCCTCCTGCCACGGGGTGATATCCTCAACCTCGACAACAGTGCAGCCCTCAGCCTTGAGCTCCTCGAGAACCTTGTTCTCCTCGGACTCAGACATCTCTCTGTTGAGCTGGGAAGCATACTTACCGGCCTCAACCAGGATATCCTGCTGCTCGGGAGTTAACTTGTCCCATGCCTCGTCGGTGATGATCACCTGTACAGCGCCCAGGGTGTGACCGTCTAAGATTAAGTACGGAGCAACCTCCGGGAATGCGTTGGACTTGTAGTTTGCGATCGGCTGCTCAGCACCGTCTACAACGCCGGTCTGCAGAGCGGAGTATAACTCACCGAAGGAAACAACAGTCGGGCTTGCGCCGAGTCCCTCAACCAGACCGTTCATAACCGGGTCGTTGGACACACGGAGCTTCATGCCTGCCAGATCCTCTAAGCCTGCAATCTCGCTTACAGTGAAGAAGTGACGGAAGCCCTCCTCGCCGTAGAATAAGCCTCTTACGCCAGAACCGTTCTCGTGCGGCTCCATAAGGAACTCCTGAGCCAGATCGCTGTCAGCGAAGTTCCAGAAATGCTCACGGCTTACGAAGGTGTAGGGAAGAGATAACAGCATGGATTTCTCTCCGCCGTAGCTGGTAAGTGCGAATGCGGAAATACGGGAGATATCGATGGTACCGCCGCCGCCAAGCATGGTGTCAAGAACATCGTTCTCAGAACCGAGAACGCCGCTTGCCTGCAGGTCGATGGTGATGGAACCGCCGGACAGCTCCTCAACTTTCTCTTTGAACGCGCTGTCCATCTGGCCTACGATGGTGTCTAAGGGGTTAACCTCTGCCATAACAAGGGTAACCGCCGGACCAACGGGCTCACCTGCTGCGGCCTCGCCGTCAGCTGCCTCCGCCTCGGTAGCGTCTGCTGCTGCCTCAGTTGCAGCCTCGGTAGCCGCCTCGGTGGTCTCCGGGGACTTAAGGCCGCAGCCTGCGAGGGAGCCTGCTACCATAACGGTGCATAAAGCTGCGCTCAATACTCTTTTTTTCATAGTACTTTTTCCTCCTTTAAAAAATTAATGCTTTTTTCACACGTTTCCGTGTGATTTTAACGTTTTCCTTACGTTATCTTAATTATAAAAGAAAACCGCACCGGTGAACATAGTAAATTTTTGTGAATCATAGTATGATTTTATCCTATGTACCGTTTTTCTTTATGCAGAAATGACAAAAGGGAGCGCACGCGCTCCCTTAACTCTTCTGTGATGTGCACAACCGGTTCTCCGACGGGTTCTGGCCGGTGATCCGCTTGAACACCTTCGTGAAGTAATTGGCGTCCGAATAGCCCACGGCCTTTCCCACCTCCTTGACGGTCATGGTCCCCAGGCTTAAGAGCTTCTTCGCCTCCTCCACCCGGTATTCCGTCAGATAGGAGGTGAAGTTCTTGTTGAAACACTGCTTGAACAGTTTGCAGAAGTACGGCTCCGAGTAGTTCATGTTCCTGGCCAGCTCCTGCATGGAGATATCGTACATATAATTCTCCCGGATGTACTGCGTCACCGTCTCCGTCATCCGGGCCAGGCGGGCATTCTCGCTGTCCGCGGCAGCGCCGGCCTCCGGAGCAGCCGCCGGCGCCTGGGCGCGGAGCCGTCCTCCCGCCTCGTTCTCCGCGGCGATGCGGATGGCCTCCTCCACCACCAGCATCAGCTCCTGCTCGTCGTAGGGCTTTAAGAGATAATCCAGGGCGCGGACCGTGATCGCCTTCTTCGCGTAGGAAAACTCGTCAAAGGCCGTCAGGAATATGATGCTGCACTCCCTGTCCGTCTCGCGGATCTTCTCCGCCGCCTCGATGCCGTTGATCCCCGGCATCTCAATGTCCAGAATGGCAATCTGGATCTTCTTTTCCCGGTAGATCTCCAGAGCCTCCCGGCCGTTTCCCGCCTGGAAAATCTCGCACTGTCCCTCCAGATTCCTGCTGAGAATCTTAAAAAGCACCTCGCGCTCGATCCTCTCGTCATCCGCGATCAGCAATCGATACATTGTCATCCTCCCCCGTCCGTTTCACTCTCTGCGGGATCTCCATCCATACGACCGTCCCGCCGTTTTCACTGCTCTCTATCTTAAAATCGGCGTCCTCATACATCATCTGCAGCCGCCTGTAAATATTTCCAAGTCCAATTCCGACCCGGGCCGTGCCCGTCCCCTTAAGCGCCTCGCGAAGGGCCTCAAGCTTCTCCGGTCCCATCCCCAGGCCGTCGTCCGCCACCGAGATAATCACCCGGTCCACGCCGTCCAGCACCCGCAGTCTGATGGTGCCGCCCTCCTCCTTTTTGCCGATGCCGTGGATGATGGCATTCTCCACCACCGGCTGCAGCGTGAACGCCGGGATTCTCACGGCCTCCTCGTCCGCATCGATCTCCTCCTCGTAGCGGATCCGGTCCCCGAAACGCATCTGCTGGATATACATGTAATCCCGCACCACCTTGAGCTCCCCGGCCAGGGAAACCACCTGCTCCGAGGTCTTTAAATTGTACCGGAACAGATTGCTCATGCTGGTGATCATCCGCTCCGTGGTGGCCGCCTCCTCCAGCTTGGCCGAGCAGGCGATCATGTTCAGGGTATTAAAAAGAAAATGCGGGTTGATCTGGTTCTTCAGATTCTCGAGTCTGGCGGCGTCCAGCTGCTTTTCCATCTCGACCCGCTCCAGCTCCTCCTGGTGGAGAAGCGCCGCCATCTCGTTGTTGGCCTTCAAGGTACTTATGTAGTTTTTCGTCACCAGCTTCATCTGGTTAAACGCGTGGACCAGGTCGCCCATCTCGTCCTTATTGCTCACGGAGAGCTCCTGGCCGCCGAAATCATTTTTCGCCATGTTCCCCACGCTCTGGGCCATCACCACCAGAGGCCGCACCAGCGTGTCCGACAGAAGCTTAGTCAGAAACAGCACCACGATCATCATGGCCGCGGAGGCCACCAGAATCATGAGCGGCATGTTGACAAAGACGGGGACCTTCTCCTGATAGCTCTCATTGCCGGCCTCCAGCGTCACGCTCACAAGCCGGCTGGCATACTCCTGCAGATACTCCTGCATCCGGTACACCTTCGAGAGGCTTCGCACAAAATCCAGCTCCCCCGTGCGCATGGCGGCCACCTCGTCCCTCAGCGCCCGGTAGCCCTCATAGCCATTTTTCACGTTCCAGGTCCTGGCGTAGCGGTTCTCCCCGATTCTCCGGTAGTCGAACGGCAGGGAGCTGATACACCGCTCGGTGCGCACGCAGGCCGTGACGTACTCCCCGTGCGTCTCCTCCCCGCGGTCTCTTATGTACTTTTCAAACGCCTGTATCTCCAGATCCATGGCCTCCTGGAAATCGTGACATCTGGAGTTGTCGTCCAGTATCTCGTTGAAGCTTCCCAGAGAAAAGTTCACGATGCTGACCGTGAATGCAGCCGCCAGCCCCATGACAAGAATCACGGCCGCCGCGAAAATACCGATCTTATTTTTCAGGGAAGTGGAAAGCCATAGATTTTTTATGCGGTCTCTCATGGAATCTCCTCAGAACTGCGGTATCCCTCATGTATCTGTCTCCCAGTATACCACAAAAAGGCGCTCAAAAAAACCGGTTTTCGCATTTTCACAACGAAAGAGGGATATCACATTCTCCGATGATGATATCCCTCTTTAAACTATCTCTGCCATTGGACTGTACCTCGCTTTTTTGTTTTTGATAGTTTATCTATATGAAGTTGTTCCCCTTTCCTCCTTATATCTCTTCTCCAAATTCTTCAATTTACTTCTTACTGTCTTTCTCATCTATTCTCTTCTTCGACCATTCATTCTAATAATACTTTCTCGTCATATTACTAAACTGACATTTCTCGGATATTCGTTATAGATACTTTTTGAATTTCTTTGGATTTTTATAAGGATGAAAGTTTTTTCCTTTTGTCTGGTTTAATTTCTTAAACTAGACGGTGCTTACGTTTTCGGTGGAATCAACCTCCTTTTCTTTTTTATTTTGTTTGGTTTCTTCTTTTCTTTTGTTGTCTTTATTATAGCCAAGCCGCCTCCATTTGTCAATACTTTTTTGAAAAAATTTTATATTTTATTTCTATATTTGTTGTCTTATGTGTTTGATTTCTTTAAATTATCTTAATTTTACTGTATTTTCTAAAAATTTATTTTTTTAATTCAGGGATTGACTTTTTCATCTGCGGCAGGTATTCTATGGATATAAAACTTAAGAGGGGTTTGATCTCTGACGGTTTGATGTGGAGCACCACAGTGAGATCATTTCCTTATATTCGCCGACCGTCTGGGCAGCATCCGGAGTTTCCGTGCTGCTCTTTTTTATTTCCCGGAGTTTCCGGCAGATAAAAGGGAGCACAGGGAGACGACGCCGATGCTTTTTTTATTTCACAGGAAACTGTGCATGAAAGTTTAGGAGGAAGCAAGCGATGGAAAGAACACAATGGAACGGCTTTAAGGCCGGAAACTGGCAGAACGAGATCGACGTGAGAAACTTTATTCAGACCAACTACACCCCCTACGAGGGCGACGAGTCCTTTCTGGCGGCGGCCACGCCCCGCACGGAGAAGCTGATGAAGAAGTTAAACCACCTGTTTGACTTGGAGCAGCAGTTCGGCGGCGTGCTGGATATCGACACCCAGACCGTCACCTCTTTAACCAACTACAAGCCCGGCTACTTAGACAAGGAAAATGAGATCATCGTAGGACTGCAGACCGACCGTCCCCTGCGCCGCGGCGTCAACCCCTTCGGCGGCATCAACATGACGAGAAAGGCCTGCCAGGCCTACGGCTACGAGCTGTCCGACAAGGTGGAGCAGGAATTTCAGTACCGCACCACCCACAACGACGGCGTGTTCCGCGTATATAATGAAGATATTTTAAACGCCCGCCACGTGGGCATCATCACAGGACTGCCCGACGCCTACGGCCGCGGCCGCATCATCGGCGACTACCGCCGGGTGGCGCTCTACGGGGTGGACTACTTAATCCAGTGCAAAAAAGAAGACAAGCGGAAGCTGGGCATGGAGCTGATGGACGCCGAGAAGATCCGCCAGCTGGAGGAGCTCTACCAGCAGATCAACTTCCTCGGAAAGCTGAAGGAGATGGCGCTTCTCTACGGCTTCGACATTTCCCAGCCCGCGAAGAACGCGCGCGAGGCCGTGCAGTGGCTCTACTTCGGCTACCTGGGCGCCATCAAGGAGCAGAACGGCGCGGCCATGAGCCTGGGACGCACCTCCACCTTCTTAGACATTTATTTTGAGAGAGATTTAAAAAACGGCGTGCTCACCGAGGCCGGGGTGCAGGAAATCCTGGACGACTTCGTGATGAAGCTGCGCATGGCCAGACACCTGCGCACACCGGACTACAACGAGCTTTTCGCCGGGGATCCCATGTGGATCACCGAGGCCCTGGCCGGCATGGGCGAGGACGGCAGGACGCTGGTGACCAAGAGCTCCTTCCGCATCCTCCACACGCTCTACACGCTGGGGCCGTCGGCAGAGCCCAATCTGACCGTGCTCTGGTCCGAGAAACTGCCGGAGGCATTTAAGCGCTACGCGGCCAGGGTTTCCTGCGACACTGACGCCATCCAGTATGAAAATGACGACCTGATGCGCCCCATCTACGGCGACGACTACGCCATCGCCTGCTGCGTTTCCGCCATGCGGGTGGGCAAGGACATGCAGTTCTTCGGCGCGCGGGCCAATCTGGCCAAGCTCCTTTTAATGAGCTTAAACGGCGGCAAGGACGAGCGCTACGGCATCCAGGTGGCTCCGGCCGGGGAAGGCTTCACGGGCGAGTACCTGGACTACGACCAGGTGACGAAGCTGATGGACATTTACCGCCCGTGGCTGGCAAAGACCTACGTGACGGCCATGAACATGATCCACTACATGCACGACAAATACGCCTACGAGAAGACCCAGATGGCGCTCCACGACACCAATGTGCACCGCTACATGGCCTTCGGTATCGCCGGCCTCTCGGTCCTGGCCGACTCCCTCTCCGCCATCAAGTACGCGAAGGTGAAGGCCATCCGGGACGAGTCGGGAATCATCAAGGAGTTTGAGATCGAGGGCGAGTATCCGGCTTACGGAAACGACGACGACCGCGTGGATCTGATCGCAAAGGAGCAGGTGGAGTTATTCTACAAGGAGCTCAAAAAAATCCCCACCTACCGCGACGCGGAGCACACGCTCTCCATTCTGACCATCACCTCCAACGTGATGTACGGCAAGAAGACGGGCAGCACGCCGGATGGCAGAAAGGCCGGGGAGCCCTTCGCCCCGGGCGCGAACCCCATGCACAACCGGGACAAGAACGGCGCCCTCGCCTCCTTAAACTCGGTGGCAAAGCTGACCTACGACGTGTGCAAGGACGGCATTTCCAACACCTTCTCCATCGTGCCGCAGGCGCTGGGAAATGACGAGGAGTCCCGCTACGCCAACCTGGTGAACATCATCGACGGCTATTTCGCCCAGATGGCGCAGCACATCAATGTGAATGTATTAAACCGGGAGATGCTCATGGACGCCTGCGAGCACCCGGAGAAATACCCGAATCTGACGATCCGCGTGTCGGGATACGCGGTGAACTTCCACAAGCTGACGAAGGCGCAGCAGCAGGAGGTCATCTCCCGCACCTTCCACCAGTCCATGTAGGCGCAGACGGGGGAAACAGCGATGGACGGCGTGATTCATTCCTTTCAGAGCATGGGGGCCGTGGACGGACCGGGGCTCCGGTACCTGGTCTTCCTCCAGGGCTGCCCCCTGCGCTGCGTCTACTGCCACAACCCGGACACCTGGGCCTTCGACGCCCCATCAGCCCTGCGCGTACCGGCCGAGCAGGTGGTGAAGCAGGCCCTGCGGTACCGGACATATTTTAAGAACGGCGGCGGGGTCACGGTGTCGGGCGGCGAGGCCCTGTGCCAGTGGGAGTTTGTGGCGGAGCTCTTCGAGCGGCTGCATGCGGAGGGCATACACACGGCGCTGGACACCTCGGGGATCGGAGGCGGGCTTGCGGGCGATGGCAGTCTCAGAGACTGCGGCGCCCGGCGGGTGCTGGAGCACACGGACCTGGTGATCTGCGATATCAAATTTCCGACGGAGGAGCTCTACCGCGAGAAATGCCGCGGGCGGCTCTCAGAAGTGCTCTCTTTCCTCAAACTGACCGAGGAAATGGGCATCCCGCTCTGGGTACGGCACGTGGTAGTGCCGGGGCTCACGGACGGGGAGGAAAATGTGCGGAAGGTAAAGGAACTGGCAAAACAGTTTAAGAATCTTGAAAAGATCGAGCTTCTTCCGTTTCGGAAGCTCTGTATGGCGAAGTATGAGGAGCTGGGGATCGAGTTTCCTCTTAAGGATACGGAAGAGTGTACGGAGGGGAAGATACGGGAGCTTCGGGGGAAGATTCTGGAGTGATATGTGACACCGTTTTGTTCCTGGCAAAAATATGCTGAAATATTGTAAAACCAGTTGATCTTTTTCACAAATTAACATATAATAAACATACAGATATGAATCTGTTGCACGAAGTGCATTAATAATTGGGGCTGACCGAAAGGTCCTGGTCCACCGGCTGGCGGGGATTTACCCCGCCTTTTTACATTAAAGGGGGAAGTTATGAAGGAAAAAGTACTTAGCGTTTTTATAGATGAATCCGGTGATTTTGGCCAATACAATCCAGCTTCTCCCTATTACTACGTTGCAATGGTATTGCATGATCAGGACATCGATATTTCAAAAAACATTGAGTCTTTAGAAAGACAAATCAGTAATTGGGGGTATCCGGAGCATACGATCCATACAGGGCCCTTAATCCGGCGGGAAAGTGTTTATAGAAATGATTTGAGGGAACAAAGAAAAGCTTTGTTTAATGCACTGTATCATTTTACTCGTCTATTAGATATTCATTATATCTGCCCAAGCATCAACCAGGGGGATTGTATGGAAAAATCCAAACTGGCATATACGGACCGGTTGACAAAAGAGATTGCAAATCGTCTGCGGGCAAATTATGAATATTTCTCCGCATTTAACAAAATTATAGTGTACTATGACTATGGGCAAATTGAACTGGCACAAATATTGGTATCTGTATTTAACACCATGTTTTTAAATGTTGAATTTAGGAAAATAGACACAAATCAGTACAAATTATCGCAAGCAGCGGATTTAATCTGTACGGTAGAGGCGATTGCACAAAAGAAAGTATTAACAAAGTCAGAAAATGATTTTTTTCATTCAAAAAATGATTTTAGGAAGAACATTTATAAAAATATTGCAAAGAAAAAACTTCACAAAAAAATATAAATTTCCTATAGACGCGCTTCAAATTATATGCTATAATGCAATTCGGTGAGGCGAGAACGCCTCAACCAGTAATCTCATGGGGGTATAGCTCAGTTGGGAGAGCGCTTGAATGGCATTCAAGAGGTCATGGGTTCGAATCCCACTATCTCCA
>ERZ894229.305-NODE-305-length-47341-cov-12.4239_pt1 | contig 47341 bp, 32 predicted proteins | sample MGYA00380295_ERZ894229 | MGnify/ENA primary metagenome ERZ894229 (study PRJEB32331, sample SAMN06328479) | human gut metagenome | biome: human gut microbiome; feature: stool | host: Homo sapiens | collected 2014-09-17 ... | reverse complement strand
GCCGGCGGGACAGGCGAAGCCGCATCCCGCCCTCACAGCGAACCGGCGAAAGGAACTCCTCCCACCCCCGCCGGCGGGACAGGCGAAGCCGCATCCCGCCCTCCACAACGTCCCGCCCCCTTCTTTCATTCAGGAGAACAACATGAACCAATACAAAAAATGGCTGCTCCTTTTCTTCGCAGCCCTCATCACAGCCCTGCTGGCCATAACCGCCCTGGTCCTCACAGTAGACCCGTTCTTCCAATACCACGCTCCACTCCCGGGCTACCCCTACAAGGTGGACAACCAGCTTTCCCAGAACCCGGGAATGGCCAGACACCTGGACTACGACAGCGTCCTTCTCGGCTCCTCCATGACGGCCAGCTTTGACACCGACTGGTTCGGAGAGGTCCTGAACCTCAACACCGTAAAGCTCAGCTACAACGGCGCCCTCCCAAAGGACGAAGCCAACATCATGGACATCATTTTTGACGCAAAACAGGACACCGTGAAGACCATCTTTATGGCCCTGGACCAGAACACCCTGTCCGCAGGAACGGAGGAGACCAAATTCCCCATTCCGGAATACCTGTACGACAAAAATCCTTTTAACAACATCCAGTACGTTTTCAATAAGGATGTCCTGCTCAACTACATTCTGAAGCCTCTGGCAGATCCCACCGAACGGACGGACTGGACCCAGCTTTACAAGCCCTGGTGGACGGATCAGTATTATACCAAGGCAAACGTGCTGATGTATTATACGCCCGCGGAAGAGGCAGACGAAGAAATGCCGGAGGACCTGTTCCTTTCCGGCACGGCGGCAAACCTGGATCAGAATATCTGCCCCTATATTGAAGCGCATCCGGAAACGGAATTCATTTTCTTTTACCCGCCCTACAGCATCCTTTACTGGAACGACGTGATGCGTCAGAAGCAGCTGGATGCGGAAATCGCGGAGCTCAAATACGTGACCGAACGCCTTCTTTCTTATGATAATGTCCGCATGTTCTGCTTCCAGAATCAGAGGGATATTGTCTGTGACCTGAACAATTACGCGGACTACACCCACTATCATGCGGACGTCTGCCGCTATATTGTGGAATGCTTTGCAAGCGGGGAATGTGAGCTGACGATGGAAAATTATGAGGAGGTTTTTGCCGATCTGGCGGAACTGGCCTCAACCTATGATTACGAAGCGATTTACGACAACTGGTATGAATAAATACTGAAAGGAAGGCTTTTGTGACAGTCCGGAAAGACCGGAACCGTTGCAGAGCTTCCGGGATGGAGGAAAGAACAGATGGCTGAACTGTTGGCGGCGTTTGCCGTTCTGATTGCAGCTCCCTTCTGCATCGGGCTGCTTCCGGCACTTGCCATGCCGGGAGAAAAGATAGCCTGGCATGAAGAACGGGCCGAAGAAAATAAGAAGGCGGGGATCCGAAGAATTTTCCTGGAACGAACTCCTGTGAGCGTCTGTCCGGCAGCCGTTTACGCGGCCGGTTTTGTGATTGTGCTGGCGGTGTTTCAGATTGTGGCTGTGCCGGTCATTCTTTTTGAAACCTGGGGATTCCCAAGAATTGTAACCATCTATTCCATTCTGCTTGCGGTATTATCCGCTGCGGGACTGATATTCGGTTTCCCCGTACTGCGCGGAATGGCTGTGGATGCGCGTACATGGATTGTAAAAAGGAAAAGGCCGTCCGTGGAAACAGCGCTTTACTGGGTGATTGCCGTCGGTCTGATCCTGTTTCAGATGTATATGGCCTATACCCATGAGTTTTTTGACGGGGACGACGCCTATTATGTGGCGCAGTCCGTCATCGCGGAGCAGACGGATGTGCTTTACCGGATTCTGCCCTATACAGGACTGAGCACCTCGCTGGATATCCGGCACGCGCTGGCGTCGCTCCCCATCTGGGAGGCCTATCTGGCAAGGGTGACCGGGATTCATCCGGCCATCATCGCCCACAGCGTGCTGCCGCTTATATTGATTCCCCTCACCTATCTGGTCTATTACCGGATCGGCATGCGGCTTTTTAAAGGAGCGTTTCGGAAAACGGCGGTATTTCTGATCCTGGTGAGCCTGCTTCAGATTTTCGGCAATACCTCGATCTATACGAATGCAACCTTTTTCCTGATGCGGACCTGGCAGGGAAAATCCGTTCTTTGCAACTTTGTACTTCTCACTGCTGTGTGGAGCCTTCTGCGGCTGTGGGAAACGGGAGCGGACGGAGAACAGAAAGGAAAAAAGCAGGCGGGCTGGTGGCTTCTGATGGCGGCTAATAACGTGACGGCAGCCATGGCGACCACGATGGGAGCTTTCCTGCTGGGGCTTTTCATCGCCATTGCCGGACTCGTGATGGCTGTCAGACAGAAACGCCCCGGCCGTCTGATCCCTCTTGCTGCGACATGCCTGCCGGGGCTTGTCTACCTCGGCATCTATGCAGCGGTGGTTTTCCTGTGATGCGGACGTCCCTGCAGGCGCTGCGAAGTCGTATGGCGCAAAGGCCGTAGTGAAAGGCCGCTGCGCGGAAATGGAGTGTTCATGAGAGAAATCCTGACAATATTTATGGACTACTGCGGAAACGGTATCTATCCTTTTCTCTTTCTTGCAGCGCTGATCTATCTGCTGGCAACGGAAAAAGACAGGAGAGTGCGTCTGATTCTGGCAGAAACTTCCCTGGTGACGCTGATTCTGTTTTTTATTCCGCTGTTCAAAATGGTGATGGACAGAGTGGAAGAGGCGGGAACCTATTATCGTATCCTGTGGCTCCTCCCCATGACGGCGGTTACCGCATATGCCGGGGTGAAGCTGATCGGGAGACATACGAGAATCGGTCTTGTGGCGCTTGCCGCAGTGTGTATTCTGGGCGGCAGCTATGTATACGGCAATGTGAATGTATCGAAGGCGGAAAACCGCTACCATCTTCCGGCGGAGGTGCCGGCAATCTGTGATCTGATCATGCCGGCAGAGGATGAGGAACGGGTCTGGGCCGTGTTCCCCTCAGAACTGGTCCAGTATATCAGGCAGTACACCTCGGAAATCCAGATGCCCTATGGCCGCGATATGCTGGTGGCGAGCTGGGATCACACGGAGCATCCCATTTACGCGCTGATGGAGGCGGAAACCATTCATATTGATCTGGTCGCCCAGCTGCTGGATGATTATGGAATTCAGTACCTGATTCTGAATAAGGCGAAGCCTGTGGAAGGGGAGCCGTCAGAATGCGGGCTGGAAAAAATCGGAGAAATCGGCGGCTATGATGTGTTCCGGAACGTGGATGTGCCGATTTATAAGACGGTGACCGGTTGACAGGGCACTGTGGATAATAAGCGATGGAGACAGCCGCCTGATTTTTGCGGGAACAGGACGGCTGTCTCCTGTTTTTGCAAAGAAGGAATAAATTCTTCAAGAATCAGAGATATTTTTCAGAATTATATGGAGGTATACTTAATAATAACAGTTTGTCTGGAACAGCGGAAAAGGAGACGGGTTATGAGAGCGGTTATGATGATGTTTGATTCTCTAAACAGGCATTTCCTTCCCAATTATGGTTGTGCCTGGACTATCATGCCTAATTTTCGGAGACTTGCGGAAAGAACATTGACATTTGAACGTTTTTACGCAGGAAGCCTTCCCTGTATGCCAGCCCGAAGGGAACTGCATACAGGCCGTTATAATTTCCTTCATACGGCATGGTCCCCTTTGCAGCCATATGATGACTCCGTGATAGTGAGAATGAGGGAAGCGGGAATTTATACGCATATAGCGACAGATCATTTTCACTACTGGGAGGATGGCGGAGGAGGGTATCTGACCCGGTTTGACAGTTATGAGATGATTCGGGGCCAGCAGGGAGATGCCTGGAAGGGACAGGCGGCGTGGCCGGAAATCCCGGAGACGCTTTCCGGCAGAAAGAATACCCAGAACTGGAGGCATGAATGGATTAACCGGGGATTCCTGAAAAAAGAGGAAGACATGCCGCAGAAGAAGACATTTGACTGCGGTCTGGACTTTATCCGGAGAAATGCGCGGGAGGATGGATGGTTTCTTCAGATAGAGGCGTTTGATCCGCATGAGCCTTTTTTTACCCTGCAGGCTTATCAGAAGTTGTATCCGGATGATTACCACGGACCCAATATGGACTGGCCGGATTATGGAGAGAACAGGTACGGAGAAGAAGTAACCCGGCATATCCGTTATGAGTATGCGGCTCTTATGAGCATGTGCGATCACTATCTGGGAAAGCTTCTGGATATCATGGATGAACTGAATCTGTGGAGAGATACGCTACTGATCGTCAATACGGATCATGGTTTCATGCTGGGAGAAAAGGAGTGGATGGGTAAAAATGTACAGCCCGTGTTTGAAGAAATCTCACACATTCCCTTCTTCATTTATGATCCGAGATTCCCGGAGTGCAGGAATCAGAGAAGAAACGTGCTGGCACAGACTGTGGATATCGCGCCGACGCTGGCTGACTTTTTCCAAATAAGCTCTCCGGAATTTATGGACGGAAGAAATCTTCTGCCTGTGATAAGGGACGATACGCCTGTCAGAGATACTGCGCTTTTTGGCGTATACGGGGGACATGTGAATATCACGGACGGCAGATATGTATATATGAAAGCGCCCGCGATGCCGGAAAACGGACCGTTATATTCATATACCCTGATGCCGTGTCATATGAGAAATATGTTTTCTGCGGAGGAACTGAGACAGGTGGAACTTGTGGACGGTTTTCCACATATGAAGGAATGCCGGGTGATGAAGATACCGCAGCGGGGATCTGACCGGGCCTATGGATTTGGGAATCTGTTATATGATCTGCAGACAGATCCCTTTCAGCAGTCTCCGATACACTATGAAGAAACGGAAAAGAGACTGACTGAACAGATAAAGGAACGGATGGAGGAAAATGAAGCGCCGGAGGAACAGTATATCAGGCTTGGAATAAAGGGACAAGGGAAGTGACAGAAAAGGAAGAGTATTTCTTAAAAAGAAAGAAATAACTGTTTATAATTTCCGTATAATCACGTCAAAATATCAGGAGAAAGAGGCTGGAAACAATGGATGAAAGCAGAAAAATACGTTATATCCGTTTTGTAATTGCTTACAATGTTGTTCTGTTGATTCCTTTGCTTGTGATTAGTCTCAGCGTTCTGTATCTTTTTTATGAACAGCAGCGTCATAAGCTTAATGACGAGATGAAAATTGTGCTGGAAAGGCAGAATGATTTCTGGAGTCAGCAGGTGTCAGTCATTCATGCGTTTAATACATTCTGTAAATATGATAAAAAATATAATGAACGGTATTCTGATGTGCCCATAGTTTATTTTGATATCTGGGAAGAGCTGGGCAAACAGGAAGAGAGTTTTCCATTTGCCGATGGGATTTATCTTTATGATAAACAGAATGAAATTGTTCTGACGTCCGGCGGAAACGTGAAGCCGGAGCTGTTTTTTTCTGAAATATGCATTATGGACAGGTCTGTTTTTGACATAGATGATACGCATGAGAATATCAGCGCTTATAGGGTATTTCTCAGAACGGACAGCAGGCCCGGTCTTGTGCTGGCAGCGCCGCTGCAGGTCTGGGGAAAGACCGGAAGAGAAACGAAATACCTGCTGTATACGGTTAAGAACGGGAAACTGACATCCCAGTTTGAAGAAGATGAGAAAGAAACGGTAATCCTGTTTCAGGATGATGTTGTGTATTCGTCCGGAAACTGGAATACAGAGGAAGATTGGAATGACAAAAACCGGCTGATGCAGGCTTCCGGGGATTATTATATATACAGAATCGAACTGGGAAACGGATTTGAGACAATAAGCTATGTTCCGAAGAGCAGCATCATAAAAAGCATGAAAATATATATACAGGGTTACGGAATCTGGCTGCTGTGCAGTGTTGTTCTCGGTCTGGGACTGGCGGTGATGTCATCCCGGAAGCCATATAAAATGTTTCGGGAGCTTACGGATCACAACGTACAGCTGGAGGAAGAAAGGGACAGCCTGCGGATGGAGAGCTGCCTGTATGAACTGCTGTCAAAGGAGATGACACAACAGGATTCCCTGTGGAAGAAATGTGTGAACAGTCAGATCTATGTCAATCGGAAATATAAATTTTTTGTTGTTCTACCAGAAGACAGGGCAAAGAATCAGAGTCTGTACGACTGGCTGGAATGGAAGAGAAACCTCTACGGCGTGACCAATGCCTATCGGATTGAAGTAGTGGAGGGAATTCTGATTTATCTGGTATGCAGTGATGAATCCGCTTCAGCGCTGCAGGGAAAGCTTTCAGAGCTTATCGGTCACGGCGCAGAGGCTGGTGTCGGAAGTCTGATCATGGATGTGAGACGACTGAGGCAGTCCTATAAAGAGGCGCAAAAGCGGATGAATGCCTGCCGGGAAGAGGAAAAATATCCGGAAAGAGAAGTGTTATCTCTGAAAGAGGCAGTAGAAGACGGGGACTTTTCAAGGGAACAGCTTTTGCTTGAAACAATAAGAGAGCTGGTGAAGGGGATGAATGATATGGCGGCGACAGCCATATTATGGGATGTCGCAAGGGTGTATCAGATGAATACGGCCGCAGTGCTGGAGATCCCGCGGGAAGAGAATGAATGCCTGGCGGATTTTGTAAGGGAATTTCTTCTGCATTTGAAAGAAAGGATACCGAAGGAGCAGCCCCCGGAAGAAAAGATGACCGGTTATAAAAAGAGAAATATAGCGGATATTCTGGAATATATTCAGGAGCATTATCTGGACGATAATTTCAGCGTGAAATATATGGCGTCCTGTTTTGAAACTTCGGTTTCGAATATCAGCCATTTCTTTAAGAAAAATACAGGCGTCACCATATCGCAGTATGTTGAACAGATTAAACTGGAAAAGGCAAAGGAGCTACTGGAAAACAGCGACAGAAAGGTCGCGGAGATTGCGCGGATGCTCCGCTATAACAACAGTACGGTATTCATTGAGATGTTTAAAAGATATGAAGGTGTTACGCCGGGAGGATATCGGGAAAATATATGGAGCGGGAAGAAGTAGCGTATGGGCCGTTGCAAAATAGATGAGTAATCATCTATGGAGCAATGGCTCCTTTCTTCTGCCTCCGAATGTTGAAAAAGCTGTCAGATTAAAAGGAAAATGCGGAAAAAACAGATATTTTGCACGAAACCGGGGTTCCGTTCAAAAATCAGAGATATATTTTGAATAAAAAATACGGTAATATGACAGCATCAACCAGAAACCTGCGCAGAAAACTCTGGTTATCTGAACGAAGCGGAAAAATGTACATGAGGACAGGAGGTTATATTTATGAAAAATAAAATACTGCGAAAAGGCGCTCTGGGAATGAGCATTCTGATGCTGGGAATCACGATTCTTACAGGCTGTTCCGGGCAGGGGCAGGCAGATGAAGCGCAGAGTGTGGCGGAAGAAGCGGGAGCGGAGACAGCACAGGAAGCGGACGGAGAGGCGTCTGATAATTTTAATGCGGAGAACCTTCCAATTGTAAACGAAAAGGAAACCTTCACAATTGCAGTACAGCAGATCAGCTCTTTAAAAAGCGCGGCAGAAAAGGCATGCGTAATTGATACGGAAGAGGCAACCAATATCCATATTGAATGGATCGAGATCCCCGCTTCCGGATGGAGCGAAAAAATCAATATTATGTTCAGCACCGACAGCCTGCCGGACGCTATTATCGGAGATGTCGATATGGCGAGAAACTATGAACAGCTGGTAGCGCTGGACGATTATCTGGAGGAGTATGCTCCGAATGTGACGGCGTTTTTTGAAACCAGAGATGATTACCCGCAGGCACTTCGCGCCCCTGACGGAAAGATCCGCGCTTTGCCGACCGGTGATGAGGTTTCTGCAAATATGATAGATTCTCTTCTGTGGATCAATCAGGGGTGGCTGGACAGGCTGTCCCTGGATATGCCGGAAACGCCGGAAGAGCTGAAGGAGGTTCTGATTGCATTCCGGGATCAGGATCCCAACGGAGACGGACTCCAGAACGAGATTCCCTTTACCTTTCAGGATGCGTGGGGCTGGGGAAGTTCAATTGAAAACCTGTTTGGCGCATTCGGCGTTCTGGAAAACGGATATCATGTATTTACTCAGGACGGGAATGTCATATTCAGCGCAAAGGAACAGGGATATTATGATACCCTGGCTTATCTGCATGATTTGTATCAGGAAGGACTGATCGATAAGGATGTTTTTACTATCAGTTCTGATCAGTATGCCGCAAGAGGGGCCAGCGGAGATATCCTCGGACTGGTAGCCGGCTACAGATCAAGCGATGCGGGCGTTTATGACACGGAAGCTTATCAGGTACTGCCGATTTTGAAACAGGAGGACGGATCGCAGATGGTCGGCATCAACAATGTAACCAAAACGGGAGGATTTGTCATCACCCAAAGCTGCGAAAATCCGGAAGCTCTGGTGCGCTGGTATGATTATATCAATTCCACCCTGGAGCTTGCGCTTGAATGGGGCCGTGGAGCGGAAGGCGTGGCATGGAATATTCTGGAAGAGAATGGAGAGGAGGTTCCTCAGCTCCTGACCATGGACAACGAAGCTCTGGCGGCAAACGGCGGCTATAAATCTGCAGCCGAATACAGACAGGCGGAAAGCTTTGCTGGACAGACGCCTTCCCTGTACAGATATGAATACTTTGAAAGACAGGTTTATGACGAGGATAGCAGAGCGAAGGCAATCAAAGAACAGCTTCCATACGGAGTGACCGGACTACCGGCGGGGACGGCGTCTCAGGAGAATGAAGAGCAGAGATCCATTCTTTTGACGGATATCGATACCTATCTGAAAAAATTCATCGCGGACTCCGTCATAAACGGAATTGATGACGCGAAATGGCAGGAACATCTGAATGCGCTTGAGAGCCTGAAGGTGGATGAGTATACGCGGCTTTGCCAGGAATTTGTGGATTCCATGGCAGACTGAAAGAAATGAGATTCCGGCATGGCTTATCCATGCCGGAATCTGTAGAGAGGACTTCCGTAGGAAGATTTTATTTCATAATCAGGAGCAAAAAATGACTGTTGGAAAAAAACGAAAAAAAAGGAAGAGCAGTATGCGTCTGCTGAAAAAAAACTGGATATGCTATCTGTTTGTTCTTCCAATGTTGATCTATGTTCTGATTTTCAGCTATCTGCCAATGTATGGTATTCAGCTGGCTTTTAAGGATTATCGTGTATCGGATGGTATCTGGGGAAGCGCATGGGTCGGACTGAAGCATTTTAAAACCTTTTTTGATTCTTATCAGTTTAAAGATCTGCTTTGGAATACGCTGTCTCTGAGTATTTATTCCCTGATCGCCGGATTCCCGATGCCGATTATCTTTGCGCTTTTTTTAAATTATATTACAGATGTGAAGCTGAAAAAAACGGCGCAGATGATTACCTATGCGCCGCATTTCATTTCGACAGTAGTATACTGCGGTATGATTCTGATTTTCCTGTCCAGTGATGGCGTTGTCAATCAGATTTTGATGCGTCTGGGAATGGACCCGGTAAACTTTCTCTCCAATCCGTCCAACTTCCGTCATATTTACGTGTGGTCCGGAGTGCTGCAGAATATTGGATGGGGATCGATAATGTATATTTCCGTGCTGACATCGGTAGGGCCGGAGCTGCATGAGGCCGCCACTGTGGATGGAGCGACAAGATTCCAGCGGCTTTGGTACATCGATGTGCCTTCGATTGTTCCGACGATGGTGATCATGCTGATCATGAGAGCGGGAGAGATCATGGATCTTGGCTTTGAAAAGGCGTTCCTGCTGCAGAATAGCATTAATCTGGATTATTCGGAGATTATTGCAACTTATGTATATAAAATCGGTATACAGGGAGGGCAGTTCAGTTACTCCTCGGCAATAGGACTTTTTAATAATATCATTAATCTGATACTGCTGGTGGTTGTCAATAAGGTTGCCGGAAAGGTTTCCGATATCAGTCTGTGGTAAGGGGGAAATGCTGTGAAAAAATTAAAACGAATGGGGAAAAGGGATCTGATTTTTCTCGTGATTGTGCATGGGAGCGTTATTCTGCTGTCCGCGGTCATTCTGTATGCGCTGTGGTTTGTGGTAATTGCGTCCATAAGCGATCCGAATCTGGTGGCGTCCGGGGAAGTTCTGTTCCTGCCCCGGGGAATTACCTGGGAGGGATATAAATATATTTTAAGGGATAAACGGATATGGACAGGATATTTTAATACGATCCGCTACGCCGGAGTTGGAACGATATTCGCTCTTTTTATCACCATTCCGGCAGGATATGCGCTGTCCCGGCAGGATATGGTGGGACGGAGTCTGATTATGAAGCTGCTGCTTTTTACAAAATACTTTTCCGGTGGTCTCATTCCTACCTATCTGGTCGTAAAAGGGCTGCATCTTGTGGATACGCCTTATGTGCTGATGATTCTGGGATCCTTTTCCGTGTTTAACCTGATTCTGTGCCGTACCTTTTTCATCAACACCATGCCGATGGAGCTTCAGGAAGCGGCTGAAATTGACGGCTGCAATATCTTTCAGTATTTTATCCAGATTGTTATTCCGCTTTCTAAAGCGATTATTGCCATTATGGCCCTGTACTATGCGGTTGGCCACTGGAATTCATTTTTCAATGGCCTGATTTATGTGACGGATAACAGACTGTATCCTCTGCAGGTAATTCTCCGGGACATTCTGATCAGCGGACAGTCCGTCGATCCTACGACTACAGATCCGGATGCGCTGGAAATGATGAAGCAGATTGCCCGGACAATCAAATATGGCGTTATCATTGTATCCTCTCTTCCGGTGCTTGTGATGTATCCCTTTGTACAGAAATATTTTGTCAGGGGAGTCATGATCGGTTCTGTGAAAGGCTGAATGAAATTAGAGAACAGAATAGGGCACGGAATGGGGACGAGTAGCATGGCATGAAATGAAAGGATGAAAAATGCAAAAAAATATATTGATCATATATACGGATCAGTTTCGCAGAGATGTGCCTGGCTGTTATGGAGGCCGCGAAGTGGAAACTCCCAATATTGATGCGCTGGGTGAACAGGGAATTATTTTCGAAAGGTTTTATACCTCGAGTGCGGTATGTACGCCGTCCAGAGGATGCTTTATGACGGGAAGATATCCGCACAGAAACGGGGCGTACAGAAATGGCGTTCCGGTTGGAATGACGGAACATGGATTTGCTGAAGCTTTTGCCCAGGTCGGTTATCATACGGGCTATATTGGAAAGTGGCATTTGGCCGACCACAAAGAGAGAGGAGAGGCTCTGGGAGAATATAACCCGCTTGGATTTGAAGAATGGAAGGATCCTGTGGAGTTTGGCCATTGCAAATCCGTATCCAGAGAAAATGGGATGGCAAAACCCTGCAGGCATGTAGGAAATGAAAAAACCTACACGACAGACTGGCTGACAGATGAGACTATTCGTTTCCTGCAGGGCAGGGTGGATAAGAAATCCTCCTTTCTGTTTATGGTAAGTATTCCTGACCCGCATCAGCCTTTTGAAGTGAGACGCCCATATGATACCATGTTCGATCCGTTGAAAATGGAAATCCCGGAAAGCTTTTATGAAAAGGAAATTCCTGACTGGGCAGACCGGGATACATGGGGAAGACAGCATTATTTTCCTCAGGGACTGTTTGAGAGGGAAGGACATTTTTGAAGGCTGAAGGCACAGTATCTCGGAGAGATAAAGTGCATCGATGACAATGTCGGAAGAATCACGGCATATCTGAAAGAAAGCGGCCTGTGGGAGAATACCATTGTTATTTTCACGACGGATCACGGAGAATATCTGGGTGAGCACGGTCTCATGGAAAAAAATAATCTGTATGAGAGTGTCTATCATATTCCTCTGCTGATGTCAATGCCAGGGGCTGGTTTCGTTCATCAGCGCTGCAAAACCTGGCTGAATGTGGTTGACTTCGGTAAGACTTTGGCGGGTTTTGCAAATGTTGATTATCCGTTCGATACGGACGGAGAGGACCGTTCCGGGCAGATTCTCAGAAACGAAACGGGGGTGGAAGAACTTTATATTCATCCATATGATGTACCAAAGGCAGGGATTCTGACGCCGGAATATGAATTGGCATATGTGGGAAGGGGGCATTGCGGAGAAGTATTTCACGATCATGTATTGTTTGACTGCAGAAGGGATGTGTATCAGATGCATAATCTGTTCGGACGCCCTGAGTATCGTGAAATTCAGGAACAGCTGACGGAAAAGATCCGCAGACATCACAGAAAACTGGGAACTCCCCAGCAATTTTTGCCGAAAGAGGTCCGGTAAAACAGGAATATTCTGGAAACCACAGGGCAAAGCAGAAAAAGCGGCAGGTGAAAACGCACTTGCCGCTTTTGCAGTTAATCTCTGATCAGGAAAATCTTCTCCGCAAATCTCCGGGCGATCCGTTCCCTTCCCGCCTCATTCAGATGATAACCGTCCGTCAGGCATTCTTCTGCCTGATTTTCTGTTACGGAGCCATAATAATTATCCAGAATGCTGACTCCGTTCGCCATGGCTACATCGATTTCATGGAGGATATAGTCCGGAAGGGTGCCGTTTCCCAGATCCTCCGTATCCGCATTGATCAGATTTCCGTTCTCATCGGTGTACTGCCCGTAGGAAGGGGAGAGGACTACGATGCGGATATAGGGATAGGTCTGCTTGATCAGGCCGATGGAGGCGTTAAGCGCTCCGTTCCAGGTGAGCAGATTGATATCGTTGTTTTCATCCATCACCGGGCGGTCGTCCTTATAATCGCTCAGATCATACATGATGACGATCATGTCCACGGTGGAAAAATCCACGCTTTTTAGCGTATTAAGCGCTTCCCGAGTCCCTTCGGTATCCTCTACCAGGCCGGCGGCATGCTCCATCAGCGTGAAATCCCCGCCGCACAGGGAAGCTGTGACCAGATACAGGCTCAGAGCGTCCTGCGGATAGCTGTCGGAATACTCCTGATACTTCATGGAAAGGTAGGAATCCGGAAACGCACAGTTATAAACAACAGCATCACATTTCTGTGCGATCATTTCAGCCAGTCCGGTGCTTCCACGCTCATCGGAAAAAGGGGCGTTCCCCAGCGTGACGATGGTGGTGATTCCGTCGTCCTCGTGTCCTTCCAGAAGGCTGGCATCCATGGGCTGGATATAATCCTGAGGTTCCGTATCGAACTCGGAAGTATCCGCGTTCGGATCATAACCGGAATCCTCGCCGATGTTCCAGATGATCAGCCGTATGACAGCGCTCAGGAACATCAGCAGAATCACCGCCAGAAGCGCCAGATGAATATAGTCTGAGCGCGTCATGCGCCGTCGTTTCCTGGCGTGTGAAGAAGAACGTGAAGCGGAGCTTCCTGCTTTTCGCCCGCCTTTCTTCTTCCTGCGGCGTGTCCCCTTGCCGGACAATCCTGCTTTGCCGGATGCCCCTCTCTTCCGGCCTGAGGAGCCGGACCGGGGAACAGCGCCGCCCTGCTTTTGGGGACGCGGAGCATTTTCTTCCTCTTCTGAAAAAAGCTCCTCTTCCAGAAGCTCTTCCTCTGAAAACAGGAGGTCGTCGCCGGAGGGCATGGTTTCTTCTGACTCCCGGGACTGTCTGGTGTCGTCTGTCATATGATTCAATCTCTTTTCTCCATTCCTTTTTGCTGTCAGGCAGGCTGTGTGAGGCCGGGCCCGCCCGGGCTGTGTTGTGAAATATCTGCTTCCTATATTACCATTTTTCCCCCCGGCCTGTCCACGAAGTAACAGATTTTTCATATTTTTATAAGAAATACAGACTCCGGAAACATTTGAAAAGAGAGGGGTTCTGTGTTATGGTGTATGAGACTGAAAACGGTCGGAAATGCGAGGAAAAACCGTGGAGAAAAAAAGAAGAGAAAGCAAAGAGAAGCTCCGGCTGAAGGATATTCTGATTCTGCAGGCCGTGATCGTGATTTATACCCTTTCCAGCGTAATGGCGAAGCTGGCGAGCGGACAGGAAGCCTTTTCCGCTCCGTTTCTGCTTTTTTATCTTGCCGAGCTCATGATTCTCGGTGTGTACGCCATCCTCTGGCAGCAGATGATTAAAAAATTCGAACTGTCTGTGGCCTATACCAACCGGGCGATGGCCCTTCTGTGGTCCATGCTCTGGGCGGTGGTCCTGTTCCACGACCGGGTGACGATGAAAAATGTCATCGGCGTTGCGCTTGTGATCGTGGGAACGCTGATTGTCAACGGCGGAGAAGAGGAGGCGCGGTGATGGCGGAAACGGTATTTTATGAAAATAATTTGTTTTATTATGGCTTTCTGCTCGCCGGGGTGCTGGCGGCCTCTTTTTCCCAGGTGCTTCTGAAAAAAGGCGCGATGCGTACCTGGTCCTCCTTTATCCGGGAATACCTGAATCCCTGGGTCATCGGCGGTTACTTCCTGCTTCTGGGCTCTACCGCACTGAATATCTGCGGACTGAGGGGCCTGTCCTTTCTGAACGGCCCCGTGATGGAATCCTTCGGCTATGTATTCGTTCTTTTTCTCAGCCGCCTGTTTTTCGGAGAGCGGATCACGAAACGGAAACTCGCAGGTGTGGGCTGTATTCTGGCCGGGATGCTGATTTATTATCTGTAGTGCGGCCGGTTCGGGCCGGCTCGGCCGCCTGAAACCATTTGGCGCCGCCTCTCCTGGGATAATCCACAGAAAGCTCGCGCAGGCTTTTTTCATCGGCGCATTTTTCTCTCAGGGCGCGGCGCTCCTCACGGGACAGATTGACGTATTTCATATAGGAAATGTCCAGCTCCGAAAGCTTTCCGCTGCAGGCGGGGCAGTAGAGCTTGTGGCCGTTGAGAATATGGATCCGCCGACAGTATTTGCAGTAATGAATGTACATCATGGCTTCCTCTCCTTTCGCCGCCGAAGGCGGCATAAAAATCATCGAAGAATGGCGAAAGCCATTCTTCAGCACGAACCGCCCGGTTCGTGCGCCTCTCCTTTCGCCGCCGAAGGCGGCATAAAAATCATCTCCTTTTTTCTTATTCTGGCACATCCTTCCTTCTCCGGCAAGAAAAAGCGTTCGACAAAAAAGGACAGGACGGGCTGCCTTTCGGGAGGTTTCATGGGGCTGCCGCGCGGATTTGGCTGATCTTAAGAGAAGATTAAGAAAGGAAAACGCCGAAATTGGGAAAAGCGCTGTTGAAGAAGGAAAGCGTCCTGTGCTATACTGTCCGTACATCGTGCAGGAAAAAACGTTGTCTGAAAGGAAAACGGGAGAGATATATGACTGAGAAAGAACGGGGACAGGAGGAAATGTCGAAAAAGACCGATGATTTGCAGCGAGCCTTTGAGGACGGCTGGGAAATCAGCGAGGACGATTTTGAGGAAACGCAGGATCTGGCAGAAACAGCGGCGCAGCTTTCCGACTTGAAGGACTCTTTTGAAGACGATGAGGAACCGGATGATTATGAGGAGGAAGCGGCTGAAGAGTTGTGGGAAGAAGGAACCCCGCGAAAGGAAAGTGCGGTACGAAGGGAAAAACGGGATTCAGACAGGAGAGATGCGGGCGGACATGATGCATCGCATCAGAATGATGTGGCCCGCAGGAACGGTACAGTACGCAGGGACAATGCGGCCCGCAGGAATGATGCAGTACGCAGGAACGATGTGGAACACAGAAACAGGGGGCGGGAGACGGATGTACATAAGGGACGGCCTTCCGGAAAACGACAGGCGGACTATGGCAGGCATGTCCGTCCGGATGAAAGCCCCCGCCGTACGTGTGCGGCAGGCAGACAGGGAAAAAGAAATAGAAGGCAGGAAAATGGCTTCCTCACATTTTTGAAGGGCCTTTCCGCCATGGACAGAGTGATCGGCCTGACAGGGGCCGCAGTCTGTCTGTTTGCCGTGTTCACCTTCAGCTTTGTTCTGGCCGCAAGGGCGCAGGAGAAGCAGGTCGCATCCTTCGCCGCTGTAGGGGAAGAGCTCGCCCGGATTTCCGTTGCGGATGAAAGCACCTTCCTTGCTGTGGCGGACGGACTGCTCGCAAGGCAGCAGGCTGCGGAGAATGTGGAGACGGAGTACGAGGAGACGGATGATGTTTCCGATATTCAGGTGGGACTGAATATGACCTCTGTGGAAAAGGATCTGAAGATCAAGTTTGTCAACCGGAAGACGGGGAAGCTGATCCCTTATGTGGCTTTTGAAGCGAAGATCACCGGACCGGATCAGACGTATCAGAAGACGGATGACGATGAAGACGGGATCATTTATCTGACGGGAATTACCGGAGGAAGCTATACGGTGGAGGTGACCGGCCCGGAGGATCTGGAGGGATATGTTCTGCCGGATGGAGCACAGAGCGTAACCGTTAAAAATCAGATAGACTATGAAAAAATTGACGTATCAGATGAGATCAAGAGTGAATCCGAAGTGAATGCGGCAGCGGAGGATACGGAAATCAAGACGGAGGTGGAATCCGTTCTGCAGGATACGGTGGAGTGGGTAGAATCCACCCGGACGCCCATCGGAGATGAAGGAAGCCTGTATATCGAGGTGAAAAAAGCTGATATTCCGGACCCTTCCCAGTCGGCAAACCTGGAATTCGCCCTGTTTGCGGGAGTCAGGAAGGACGGAAGTCTTCTGAAGACGGCGGCGCGGACTTCTTCAGAGATTCAGACCCTGACAGAGCCTCAGACGACGGAACCCGCAGATCCGCCGGCGGAAACGGATACACAGCCTCCCGAAGAAACCCCGCCGCAGACGGTTGCGGTCACAGGCGTTTCCGCCAGTCCGTCCAGTCTGAGCGGCAAGGTTGGAGAAAGCGGAGATATCAGCGTAACGGTCAGTCCGGACAACGCGTCGAATAAGAGCGTAAGCTTTTCTTCTGATAATGGAGGCGTGGCAGAGGTTGACGGCAACGGCCATGTTTCCTTCAAAGGAGCGGGAAACGCCACCATCACGGTGAAGACCAGCGACGGCGGTTATACCGCTTCCGTATCCGTGAGTGTTTCCGAAGCTGAGAAAAAAGTGGAAAGCGTTTCCATTTCCGGAGATTCCACGGTGACGGTGGGCAGCAGCATCAGCCTCAGCGCTTCCGTAAGCCCTTCGGATGCTGCTTATAACGGCATTTCCTGGTCTTCTTCCGATACCGGAATTGCAACAGTGGATAACGGAAAGGTGACCGGCGTGGCGGCGGGCAGGGCGACCATTACCGCGGAGGCGGGGGGCGTGAAGGCAACGAAGGAAATTGAGGTGAAGGCGGCGGAGGTAACCCTTACCGGCATTCAAATCACCGGTTCTACCAGCGCCAAAAAGGGAGATACCGTCCAGCTTTCCATCACGGCCGAGCCTTCCGGAGCGGACGCTTCGGTGACCTGGTCCTCCTCCAATGCCAATATCGCCAGCGTGGACGGAAACGGAAAGGTGACCTGCAGCGCGGTGGGAAGCACCACCATCACTGCGGTTTCCCAAAAAAATTCAAATATTAAGAGTTCCATTACCTTTACGGTGACCTCCAATGAGTCCAACTCCGTGACCTTAAACGAGATGAAGATCACGGCCGGACAGACGAAGGCGGCGGATGTGAAGACCACGGGCAGCGTGTCCTCCCGCAGCTTTTCCATCGCCAACACGAAGTACGCAACGGTGGATGGAAACGGGAATATTAAAGCCATCCGTGCCGGAAGCACGGAACTTACGGTAAAGGTGACCTTCTCCGACGGCAGCACCCAGACAAAAACAGCAAAGCTGACCGTAGAAGCGGCCGAAGTAAAGGGAATCACTCTGGATAAGACAAAGGTAACGCTGAAGGTGGGAGAAAGCCTGAAGCTGAATCCGACGATCGATACCACCGGCTATACAGGCTGTCTGTGGTACACCTCCGACTCTTCCATCGTGACCGTGACGGAACACGGAAACGGAACCATCACGGCGGTGAAGGCGGGCAAGGTGACGATTACGGCATGCAGCTCTGAGGATACCTCCAAAAAGGCAACCTGTGAAGTGACAGTGACGGGCGGAAAAGCTGAGGAAGATACCAAAACCCTTCTGAAGGATAAGGACGGCAGGCAGCTTTATATCAAAAAAGACGGGAAATATGTGGAAGCGGTTGTCGCCGACTATTTTAAATATGATGTGTTCTACAGGCTGAACGATAACGTGGAATACAAATATACCGGCTGGCAGACCATAGACGGAAAACGCTACTATTTTGACAAGAACGGAAATAAGGTGACCGGAAAGCAGGTCATCCAGGGCGTCCAGTATGATTTTGGAGCGGACGGTGCGTTAAGCAGCGGCTCCGGCGTGCTGGGTATTGATGTGTCCAAGCATAACGGAAGCATTGACTGGGAAAAGGTGAAAAATTCCGGCGTGTCCTTCGTTATCATCCGCTGCGGCTACAGAGGTTCCGCTACAGGAGTCATGGTGGAGGATCCGAAGTTTAGGAGCAACATTCAGGGGGCCACGGCGGCGGGACTGAAAGTGGGCGTTTACTATTTTTCACAGGCGGTCAACCAGAGGGAGGCTGTAGAGGAGGCTTCCGCAGCTCTTGAGCTCATTTCCGGATATAAGATCTCCTATCCGGTATTTATCGACGTGGAGGCGGCAGGAGGAAGAGCGGACGGCATCAGCAGCGCTGACCGTACCGCGGTGGTACAGGCCTTCTGTAATACCATCCGCGACAGCGGCTACACCGCGGGCGTTTATGCCAATAAAAACTGGCTGGGAAGCAAGATGAACACAGGAAGCTTTGGCAGTTACAATATCTGGCTGGCCCAGTATGCGGCCGCGCCCACGTATAATGGAAGATATGAAATGTGGCAGTATTCCAGCACGGGAAAGATCGACGGCATCAGCGGAAATGTGGATCTGAACATCAGCTATCTGGGATACTGATCCAACGCAGCCTGTGAACGGCGGGAAGAAGACAGGGATCCGCTCTGTTCAACCGCCGGACGGCAGGTTTTGTTTGGTAAAACAGGAATTATGTGTTATACTATGATAAAAATGACAGAAAACTGAGTTTCTGTACAGAATGCATCAGTATGGAGGGTAAAATGAGAACCTATCTGGTAACGGGCGGCGCCGGTTTCATCGGCTCCAATTATATTCATTATATGTTCAGAAAATACGGGGACGGGATCCGCATCATCAATGTGGACGCACTGACCTATGCGGGAAACCTGGAAAATCTGAAGGATGTGGAAAAAAGGGAGAATTATACCTTTATCCGGGCAAATATCTGCGACAAGGAAGCGATTGAAAAGATTTTTGCGGAGAACGATATTGACAGGGTGGTGCATTTCGCGGCGGAGAGCCATGTGGACAGAAGCATTAAGAACCCGGAAATCTTCGTACAGACCAACGTGCTGGGCACGGCGGTGATGCTCAACTGTGCGAAGGCGGCGTGGGAGAAGCCGGACGGAAGCTTTAAGGAGGACAAGAAATTTCTCCATGTTTCCACGGACGAGGTCTATGGTTCCCTGGAGAACGAGGGCGAATATTTCTATGAGACCACGCCCTATGCGCCTCACAGCCCCTATTCTGCCAGCAAGGCCGGATCAGATATGCTGGTGAAGGCGTATATGGACACCTATCATTTCCCGGCGAACATCACCAACTGCTCCAACAACTACGGCCCTTACCAGTTCCCGGAAAAGCTGATCCCGCTGATCATCAACAATGCGCTGCACGGCAGAAAGCTTCCGGTCTACGGAGACGGCAAAAACGTGCGAGATTGGCTGTTTGTGGAGGATCACGCGAAGGCCATCGACATGGTGCAGGAGAAGGGACGTCTGTTCGAAACCTACAATGTGGGCGGACATAATGAGAAGCAGAACATTGAAATCATCCATATCATCCTCGATACCCTGCGGGAGATGCTTCCGGACTCCGATCCGAGAAAGGCGCTTGTGAGCGATGATCTGATCACCTATGTGGAGGACCGCAAGGGCCATGACCGCCGCTATGCCATCGCGCCGGACAAGATCCGTGCGGAGATCGGCTGGGAGCCGGAGACCATGTTCGCGGAAGGCATCAAAAAGACCATTAAGTGGTATTTTGAGCATGAGGACTGGATGAAAAATGTGACCAGTGGTGATTACCAGAAATATTACGAGGAAATGTACCATACCGGAAAATAAACGACATGCCTGCAGCCGCTAAGGCGGCGCACATGTAGGATGGAGGATACGATGAAGGGTATTATACTTGCGGGAGGGAGCGGAACCAGACTGTATCCGCTCACCAAGGCGATTTCCAAGCAGATCATGCCGGTGTATGACAAGCCGATGATCTATTACCCCCTTTCCACGCTGATGCTTGCGGATATCCGCGAGATTCTGATCATTTCCACACCGCGGGATCTGCCCGTGTTCCGGGAACTGTTCGGAACCGGGGAACAGCTGGGACTTTCCATTTCCTACGCGGTACAGGAAGAGCCCAGAGGACTTGCCGAGGCGTTCCTGATCGGAGAGGAGTTTATCGGGAATGACCGAGTCGCTCTGGTGCTTGGGGATAACATTTTCTATGGACAGAGCTTTTCCAGGGTGCTGCGCATGGTGGCGGCCCGGGAGAAGGGCGCTACGATTTTCGGTTATTATGTCCGGGATCCCAGAGAATACGGCGTGGTGGAATTCGATGAAAATGGAAAGGCTCTTTCCATTGAGGAAAAACCGGAGCATCCGAAGAGCAATTATGCGGTACCGGGCCTCTATTTTTATGACAACGACGTGGTTGAAATCGCGAAGAACGTGAAGCCCTCCGCAAGGGGAGAACTGGAGATCACCGCGGTGAACAACGAATACCTGCGCCGGGGAGATCTGATGGTGGAAACGCTGGGCAGAGGCTTTGCCTGGCTGGATACGGGCAGCCATGATTCCCTGCTGGATGCGTCCGATTATGTGGCCGCTGTTCAGAAGCGTCAGGGCCTGTATGTTTCCTGCATCGAGGAGATTGCCTATCGCCGCGGTTTCATCTCAAAGGAACAGCTTCTGAAGCTGGCGGAGCCTCTGATGAAGACCAACTATGGAAAATATCTGGTAGAAGTGGCAAACGGACTGTAAAACGGATGGGGCGGCGCTTACGGAAATAAAGGAGAAAGATTGAAAAGATGGGAAAGATAACGGTAGAAACATGTGAAATCGAAGGTCTGAAGGTCATCACCCCTGCGGTTTTTGGGGATGAGAGGGGATATTTTATGGAAACCTATCACTATGAAGCCTATAAAGAGGCCGGAATCGATCAGGTTTTCGTTCAGGACAATCAGTCCTCTTCCAGAAAAGGCGTGCTGAGAGGCCTGCATTTTCAGATCAATTTTCCCCAGGCGAAGCTGGTGCGGGTCCTGAAGGGAGAGGTATTCGATGTGGCGGTGGATTTGAGAGAGGGTTCCCCCACCTTCGGGAAGTGGTATGGAGTGCTTCTGTCTGAAGAGAATAAAAAGCAGTTTTTCATTCCGGAGCATTTTGCGCACGGCTTTGTGGTGCTCTCTGATGAGGCGGAGTTTGCCTACAAATGTACGAATTTCTACCATCCGAACGATGAGGGCGGCCTGAAATGGGACGATCCGGAAATCGGCGTAAAATGGCCGATCCCCGAGGGAATGGAGCTGATCCTTTCCGAAAAGGATCAGAAATGGGGCGGTCTGAAGGAGTACGCTGTGGACGGCGGAAGGAAGAAGGGATGAAGAAAGAAAAGAAAGGGGCTGCAGCGGTCAGAAAGCCGCTCAGCAAAAAGACAGGGATTACCATTTTCACCCTCATTATGCTCATTATGGGGGTGATTATTGTGTGTTACCATAATCCGCTGGCGGATCCTGCGGACGAGCTTTTAAAGAAAATCATCGCCTGCGTTCTGATCGTAGCGGCCATTGTGGTGTTCGCCCGGTTTTATGATAAAATCACACAGCTTCCCCAGGAGCTGTACGCCAACCGGCGGCTGATCTGGCGGCTGGCCAAAAACGATTTCAAACGGCGCTACGCCGGTTCCTATATGGGAGCAGTCTGGGCCATGGTGCAGCCGGTGGTGACGGTAGCCATGTATTTTGTGGTTTTTCAGGTCATCATGGATCAGAGGATCCAACTGGCCGGAAAGGGCGTGGAGGTTCCTTATCTGGTGTTCCTGACCGCCGGACTGGTGCCCTGGTTCTACTTTTCCGAGGCGCTCACCAGCGGCATGATGGCGCTTCTGGAGTATGAATACCTGGTAAAGAAGGTGGTCTTCAAGATCAGCATCCTTCCCATCATTAAGATCATTGCAGCCACGTTCATCCATCTCTTTTTTGTGCTTGTGCTGCTTATCATATCGGCCTGCTACGGTTTTTATCCCAATCTGTACACCCTGCAGGTCTTCTATTACAGCTTCTGTACCTTTGCGCTGGTGCTGGCCATCAGCTACACCACCTGTTCGGTGGTGGTTTACTTCCGGGATCTGCAGCAGATCGTCAATATCGGATTGCAGATCGGCATGTGGGCCACGCCGGTACTGTGGAACATCGGGCAGATGAGCGAGAATGTCCAGATGGTTCTGAAAATTAATCCGCTGGTGTACATCGTGGAGGGCTACCGCAGCGCGATATATGGAGAACAGTGGTTCTGGGAGGATTTCTACTCCACCATGTACTTCTGGATCATTACGGTGGTGCTGTTCGTCATCGGCACACTGGTTTATAAGCGGCTGAAGGTACATTTCGCGGATATTATGTAGGGAGAGTTACTATTCACAGCCCCTCCACCCGCATGCGCAAAACCAGCCAGCTCCGCTGTCTGCCGCTGCTGACGCAGCTTTCCGTTTTGCTTATTTGGGTGGAGTGACTGATTCCAGTCTGCCGGATCAATGCTTTGCTCTGCTTACATGCGAGCATGACGCAGAGCAATCTTTGATCCGGCAGGCTGTGAATAGTAACAGGAAGGAACAATATGGAGACAAAACAGCTTGCCATCCACGTGGAGGGATTGAATAAGGTATACCGCCTGTATGATCACAACAGGGACCGGCTCATTGACTCGCTGGGACTTGCCAGAAAAAAACGCTATCGGGAGCATTTCGCTCTGAACAATGTGGATCTGGACGTATATCAGGGTGAATGCGTGGGAATTATCGGAACCAACGGCTCCGGAAAATCCACCATTCTGAAAATCATCACCGGCGTGCTCAATCCCACCTCCGGCACCGTGCAGGTGAACGGACGCATTTCCGCTCTGCTGGAGCTTGGCGCGGGCTTTAATTATGAATACAACGGCATTGAAAATGTTTATCTGAACGGCACCATGATCGGCTTTTCGGAGAAGGAAATCGATGAAAAGCTGCAGGACATCCTGGATTTTGCAGATATCGGAGACTATGTGTATCAGCCCGTGAAGACCTATTCCAGCGGTATGTTCGTGCGCCTGGCCTTTGCGGTGGCCATCAATATCGATCCGGAGATCCTGATCGTGGACGAGGCGCTTTCCGTGGGAGATGTGTTTTTCCAGGCGAAGTGCTACCATAAGTTTGAGGAATTTAAAAAGCAGGGGAAAACAATCCTTTTCGTCAGTCATGATCTGAGTGCAATCAGCAAATACTGTGACAGAGCGGTGCTTTTAAATCAGGGCGTGAAGCTGGGAGAGGGAAGCCCCCGCGACATGATCGACATCTATAAGCAGGTGCTGGTGGGCCAGTATGAGCTTCCTTCCGGAGACAAAAAGGCGAATCTGGCGGCGGATGAGGATATCCGGAAAGCGGCTGCCGAGAAGGTTGACGGGAAAAAGGACGAAGAAGACGGAACTGACGGAACGGCTGCCCAAAAGGCCGGAACGGCATCCGGGGAAGAATCCCGGCCGACGCCGGGAATCAATGTTCAGGCTCTGGAGTATGGCACCAAAGAGGCTGAGATTGTGGAATACTATATGACGGACGGGGCGGGACTGCGTACTTCTGCGATCCTGAAGGGAGAATCCTTCACTCTGCACATGAAGGTAGAGGTGCATAAGGATCTGAAGGCTCCTATCTTCGCCCTTTCCATCAAGAACATCAAGGGTGTGGAAATTACGGGAACCAACACCATGGTGGAGAAAAGTTTTCTGGAGAGCGTGAAAGCCGGAGAGGTGCTGACCATTACGTTCACCCAGAAGGTGCGCCTGCAGGGGGGAGAATATCTGCTTTCTCTGGGCGTGACGGGGTATGAGGGGGATACCTTTACGGTATATCACAGACTGTACGACATTCTGAACCTTACCGTGATTTCGGACCATGACACGGTGGGATATTTTGATATGGAATCGGATGTGAAAGTATGGAGGCAGGATGAAACATAAGCCTGATGGCTTACGTTTCATCCCGGGAACGCAGCCAGGAAATCGCATATGCGATTTCCTGGCGCGACCTCAGCGCAAAAGCGCTTCGGTTAGGAGGTAGTATGACAGAGCAGATCGGAAAAGTGACGCTGGACCTTTCCCATTATCCGGGCGAGGATTATTACTGTGACGGAACGGTGGAGGATGAGATCCTGGAAATCGTAAAAAATGCGCCCGCCGGAGATTATCAGAAACAGATCGAGGAAAAGAAAAGCTGGCCTGTCTTCTATCATCTGTCACCGCAGAGGGAAAACATCGTCTCCTGGCTGCCCATGGACAAAAGTACGAAAGTGCTGGAGGTGGGAAGCGGTATGGGAGCTGTAACGGGCGTCCTTGCCGAAAAGGCGGGAAGTGTCACCTGTGTGGATCTGTCGAAGAAGCGCAGCACCATCAATGCCATCCGCAATCAGGAACGGGATAATGTGACGATTCATGTGGGAAATTTCACGGATATCGAGCCGGACCTTCCCTGTGATTATGATTATGTGCTCTTAATCGGCGTGTTTGAGTACGGACAGAGCTATATCCCCACGAAAACGCCCTTTGAGGATTTCCTGAAAATCAATCTGAAGCATGTGAAGCCGGGAGGAAATCTGGTCATCGCCATCGAAAACAAGATGGGAATGAAATACTGGGCGGGCTGTCAGGAGGATCATCTGGCGAAGTTCTTCGTAGGTGTAGAGGACTATCCGGAGGGAGGCGGCGTGCGCACCTTCACGAGGAGGGGGCTGGAGCGGCTGCTTCGGACCTGCGGCGTTTCGGACTATCATTTTTATTATCCCTATCCGGACTATAAGTTCGCGGATGTGATCTACTCGGACAAAAGACTTCCGAGACTGGGAGAGCTTTCCCGTAATCTTCGGAATTTTGACGGGGACAGACTGCTTCTCTTCGATGAAAAGAACGCCTTCGACATGGTGATCCGGGAGGGGATCTTTCCCATGTACAGCAATTCCTATCTGCTCATGACCGGGCCTGCGCCGGAAACCATTTATTCCAAATTTTCCAATGACCGGGCGGATATCTATGCCATCCGTACGGACATTACGGAGAATGGGGCAGGAAAAAGGCGTGTGCTTAAATATCCGGACAGCCCGGCGGCCGTTGCACACGTGGAGAACATCGCCCGTTTCGGAAAGCTGTTAAGGGAGCGGTATGAGGAGGGCGGTCTGCATGTGAACCGGTGTGAGATCATAAGGCAGCCGGACGGACTTCCCTGCGCCAGCCTGGAGTATCTGGAAGGGGTGACGCTGGAGGAGCTTCTGGACAACTGCCTGGAGGAAGGGGATCAGGAAGGTTTTCATGCGCTGTTTGAGGAATATCTGGAAAAAATCCGTGTCCATCAGGAGATGGAGGTTTCCGACTATGATCTGGTATTTGGAAACATTCTCATTGATGCTGAAGGCCGCTGGAATCTGATCGATTATGAATGGACCTTCGAGGAACGGGTGGATATGGAAGCCCTGGCTTACCGTTCCCTGTACTGCTATCAGATGGGAGACGGGAGCAGGAAAGGGCTTTCCATGGAGCCTTTTCTGAGACGGCTCGGCATCAGCGAGGAAAAGGCGGAGGAGTACCGGGCGAGGGAAAGACGGTTTCAGAAGGCAGTGACGGGAAACCGGGTTTCCATTTCCGACATGCGCGTGCTCCTCGGCAGAAGGGCTGTGCCGTGGCAGTCTTTTTTCTCCCAGGTGGAGCGAAGTGTGGTGGAGGTGTTTGAGGATTTCGGGCGTGGCTACAGTCCGGAGCATTCCTACCATCTCTATCCAAGCTATATTGCGGCGGATATGATGCGCCTTTCCATTTTGCTGAAGGAAGGCGTACGCGGCGTGCGTGTGGACCCGGCGGAATGCTCCTGTATCATAAGAATGAAGGCTGCGAGACTGGCCGGGAAGGAGCTGGATCTTGCCGACAAGGCGGTTCTGGCCATGAACGGCTGGGAGTTGAGCGGAAAAGGGGAGAAGATGCCGGTCTTTTTCTTCCACACCAATGACCCGAATATCAATATCAGACTGGAAAAGGAAGACGGAGAAGCAGGGGAGATGCTGGAACTGGAATTTGAAATAAGCAGGCTGCCGGAAGAAACTGCGGCAGCATTGGATTCGAATCTGAAAAGGAGACACTGGTTTTGAATATCAAGAAAATGCTGCAGGCCCCCCTGCGGAGCAGACAGACAGCAAGGTATGAGGCAAGAATCAAAGAGCAGACGGTGCGTTATCATGACTGGATCCTCAGAAAAGAGGAGAAGGAGCGTTCCGGGCGCGTCCTTGAGGGAACGGGCCTTTTTGTGAAATGCGTGCCCTACGGCGCCTGCAGGGCTTCCTTCCAGGTGCAGGAAGCGGGACGAGATGCGGATATTCTGGTATTCCACGCGGACTGCGGAAAGCCGGAGGAGGAAGCGCTCCGGCTGTTTGCGGATTTTTTTGCCAGGAACCCGGAAGCGGTTCTGGCCTATGGGGACGAGGACGAGGTACTTCCGGAGAATGGCGGCCGCCGTACCAACCCATGGCTGAAGCCGGACTGGTCGCCGGATACACTGATTTCTTATTTTTATATGGGAAATATATTCGCCGTGCGTGCGCAGGCGGCCGACAGCATTTCCTGGCTTGGGGATGCGGACTGGCACAGAAACCTCTACGATTTCTGCCTGAAGCTGTCGGAGACGGCGGGAGCCGGGCATGTGGACAGCGTCCTTTTTCATGGAAGCAGGCCCATAGAACCTTTTGGCATGGAAGCGGAATATGAGGACCTGAAAAAACAGGCTTACATAAGACGGAACTGGCCGCTTAAGCCCGAAGGAATGGTATCCATCGTAATTCCCTCCAAGGACAACCCGGGCGTGCTTTCCACCTGTATTCATTCCGCCATGGAAGCCAGCAGCTACCGGAATTTTGAGATCATTGTGGTTGACAACGGCAGCAGTGAGAAAAACCGTGCCCGGATTGAGAGAATGCTTTCGCAGATGACGCCGGAATGCCGGTTTCAGTATGTGTATGAGCCCATGGAGTTCAATTTTTCCCGCATGTGCAACAGGGGAGCCGCTCTGGCAAAGGGAGATTATATCCTGTTCTTAAATGATGATATTGAGATCATTCAGGAGGACTGGCTGGAAAAAATGGTGGAAAAGGCCCGGCTTCCCCATGTGGGAGCGGTTGGCGTGAAGCTTCTCTACCCTTCCAGCCGCGCCATTCAGCACGCGGGCATCACCAACATCCGGCTGGGTCCGGCCCATAAGCTGCAGTACCGGGACGACCGGACGGATTATTATTTTTTCAGGAACCGCCTTGCCTTCGATGTGCTGGGCGTGACGGGCGCCTGCCTGATGGTGAAAAGGAGCCTTTTTGAGGAAAGCGGCGGATGGAACGAGGACCTGCGGGTGGCTTTTAACGACGTGGATTTCTGCTACCGCCTGCATGACATGGGCTATGTGAACGTGGTGCGGAACGATGTGGCGCTCTATCATCATGAATCCTTAAGCCGCGGTCTGGACGACAGCGTGGAGAAGCTGAAGCGGCTGCACGGGGAGCTGGACCTGCTGTATGAGCTGCATCCGTCCATCTATGGCAGGGACCCTTACTATCACCGGTATCTGGTGAAGGATGTGCTGGACCAGGAATTTTATGCGGGAAACCGTTATGAATATGAGGATCGTTGTGACCGGGTGGCCCCGGAGATCATGAAGGACGGCCTTCAGCCGGAGTGGAGCAACGAGGTGCTCCGCATGGGCATTGAATTCGCCGGGGATATGGACAAGTGGGAGACTGGAAAAAGCGGCGGCGGGGATTATTTCATCCAGGGCTGGTGCTATGCCCTACAGGTGGACAACAGCCAGTACCGCTTCAACCTGATCCTGAAGCCCGCAGGACGGGGCGACGGCCCTGCCGGTGAAGAGGCGGGCGCGGTGTGGAAGCTTTCCGTAAACCGCCAGTACCGTCCGGATATCCAGGAAAATCTGGGACATCTGGAGAAAAATCAGGTGGCGCTCACCGGTGTCTGCGTGAGTTTTCCCAGAAAGGCTCTTCCGGAGGGCGAATATCAGATCGGCTTTCTCTGGGAGGACTGCTGCTCCAGGCAGAAGCTCTACCAGTGGACGGCAGAGACAATGGAAGTCAGATATTGATGAAAGGCGGACAGGATGGATAAGGATTACAGGGAAGCGTATGAACAGGAGAAATACAAGAGCACCTATCTGGCGGGCCGGGTGGCCGAGCTGGAGGATCAGGTGGATGATCTCCAGTTTAAGCTGGACCGGATCAAGAACAATCCGGTGTGGAAGGCCAGCGCGCCGTTCCGCAGGTGCATGCATTTCTGCATCCGGCAGGTGGACCGGGTGAAAAACTGTGGAAGCCTTTCCGGCGTCATCGACAAAATGAAATACAAGGCCAACGAGCGGAAAGCCATGTGTCATTACGGTACGGAAAGCTTTCCGGACGACGCGGAGCGGGAACGCCAGAAAAATACGGTGTTTGACCGTATGGTGAAGGTCAGCGTGCTGACGCCTCTGTGGAACACGCCGGAGAATTTCCTGCGGGAAATGATCGAGTCCGTGCAGGCACAGACCTATCAGAACTGGGAGCTGTGCCTGGCGGACGGTTCGGACGACGCCCATGCTTACGTGGGAGAGATCTGCCGGGAATACGCGGCAAAGGACAGCCGGATTGTATACAAAAAGCTTGAAAAAAACGGCGGAATCGCGGAGAACACCAACCGATGTCTGGAAATGGCGACGGGAGAATTCGTGGCGCCTTTTGACCACGACGACCTGCTTCATCCCTGCGTGCTGTATGAATATGTGAAGGTGATCAATGAAAAGGACGCGGATTATATCTACTGCGACGAAGCCACCTTCAAAAACGGCGATGTGAACCAGATGATTACCATGCATTTCAAGCCGGACTATGCTATCGATAATCTGCGTGCCAACAACTACATCTGTCATTTCAGCATGTTTGATAAAAAGCTGCTGGAGGGGACAGAGCTGTACCGGACCAAATTTGACGGAAGCCAGGATCACGATATGATCCTGCGCCTGACGGACAAGGCGAGGAACGTGGTTCATGTGCCAAAGCTCCTGTATTACTGGAGACAGCATGCGGGAAGCGTATCCTCCGGCGTGGAGGCCAAGCCCTATGTGGTGGAATCCGCAAGGGGCGCGGTGGCGGATCATCTGAGGCGGCACGGCTTTGCCAATTTCAAGATCACCAGCACCAGGGCCTTTGAGACCATTTTCAAGATCACCTATGAGATCATCGGGGAGCCTAAGATTTCCATCATCATCCCCAATAAGGATCATGTGGAGGACTTAAGGCGCTGCATCACCTCCATCATTGAGAAGTCCACATACGATAACTACGAGATCATCGTGGTGGAGAACAACAGCGAAACCAGAGAAATTTTTGCTTATTATGAAGAACTCGCAAACAATCCGGCGGTGAAAATCATCACTTATAAAGGAGACTTCAATTATTCCGCCATCAACAACCTTGGCGTGTCGGAGGCCTCCGGCGAATACGTGCTGCTTTTGAACAACGACATTCAGATCATCACGGTGAACTGGATGGAGGAGCTTCTCATGTACGCCCAGCGGCCGGATGTGGGAGCGGTGGGAGCCAAGCTGTATTATCCGGACAAAACCATCCAGCACGCCGGCGTGGTCATCGGCCTGGGCGCGCACCGCACGGCGGGCCATGTGCATTACCGTCAGAAGCGGGAGAACCTGGGGTATATGGGAAGGCTCTGCTACGCCCAGAACATGTCCGCCGTGACAGGCGCCTGCCTGCTGGTGAAAAAGGCGCTTTACGAAGAGGCGGGCGGCCTGGACGAGAGCTTTGCGGTCTCCTTAAACGACGTGGACTTCTGCCTGAAGCTGAGAAGGCTGGGGTATCTGAACGTATTCACCCCATTTGCAGAGGCCTATCATTATGAATCCGCCTCCCGCGGTTCCGACATGACGGGAGAGGCCGCAGCGCGCTACAACGCCGAGTCCGCCCGCTTCCGGGAGAAGTGGAAGGCGGAGCTGGAAGCCGGGGATCCTTACTATAACCCCAATTTCAGTCTGGATAAAAGCGACTTTTCTTTACGCGTCTGAGAATTTGTAGTAAGATATAGGAAACACAGAAGATGACACATCATTAAGATTGGAGGAAATAAGTTATGAGCTTTATGGACGAGTATCGGTTCTGGCGGGAGGATTCCTACTTTGACCAGAAGACGAAGGACGAGCTTGCCGCAATCGAAGGCAATGAGAAGGAGATCGAGGACCGGTTCTATAAGGAGCTGGAATTCGGTACGGGCGGACTGCGCGGCGTGATCGGCGCGGGTACCAACCGGATGAATATCTACACGGTGAGAAAGGCCACTCAGGGGCTGGCCAATTACATCATCAAACAGGGCGGAGAAAAGAAGGGCGTTGCCATTGCCTACGATTCCCGCTATATGTCCCCGGAATTCGCGGATGAAGCGGCTCTGTGCCTGGCGGCAAACGGGATCAAGGCGTATGTGTTCGATGAGCTTCGCCCTACTCCGGAACTTTCCTTTGCGCTCCGCACTCTGGGCTGTATCTCCGGAATTGTTGTGACCGCCAGCCACAATCCGCCGGAATACAACGGATACAAGGTATACTGGGAGGACGGCGCGCAGGTGACCTCTCCCAAGGATAAGGAAATCATCGCCGAGGTGAAGGCGGTAACGGATTACCACACGGTAAAAACCATGCCGAAGGAGGAAGCCGTAAAGGCAGGCCTGTATCAGGTGATCGGCTCCGAGATCGACGACGCCTACATGGTGGAACTGAAGAAGCAGATCATCCATCCCGAGGTGATTCAGGAGATGGCGGACGACATCAGAATCGTCTATACGCCTTTCCATGGCACCGGAAACAAGCCGGTACGGCGCGTGCTCTCCGAGCTTGGCTTCAAGCATGTATACGTGGTTCCCGAGCAGGAGCTTCCGGACCCCGCGTTTACCACGCTGGATTATCCTAACCCGGAAGACCCCAAGGCCTTCACCCTGGCGCTGAAGCTGGCGAAGGAAAAGAACGCAGACATCGTGATGGCTACTGATCCGGATGCGGACCGTCTCGGCATCTACGCGCTGGATACGAAGACCGGAGAATACGTTCCTTTCACCGGAAACATGTCCGGCATGCTGATCGCGGAATACATTCTGAGAGAGAGAACGGCCACCGGAACCATGCCGGCAAATCCGGCGATGGTAAAGACCATTGTGACCACCAATATGGCAGATCCCATTGCGGTAGATTACAACGTGAAGCTGATCGAGGTGCTGACCGGATTCAAATATATCGGCGAGCAGATCAAGCTGTTTGAGCAGACCGGATCCAACAACTATGTGTTCGGCCTGGAGGAAAGCTACGGCTGCCTGGCAGGAACCCATGCGAGGGATAAGGACGCCGTGGTAGCGGTGATGTGCCTGTGCGAGGTTGCCGCATGGTGCAAGAAGCATGGAAAGACCCTGTGGGACCAGATGGTGGAGCTGTATGAGAAGTACGGCTATTACAAGGAAAGCCTCTACACCATCACCCTGAAGGGAATCGACGGTTCCAGACAGATCGCTGAGATGATGGATAAGCTGAGAAAGAATCCGCCCACCCATTTCGGAGATCTGCAGGTTACCAGAATCCGCGACTATGCTTCCGGCGTGATGAAGGAGCTGGCGACGGGCAAGGAAAGCCCCACCGGGCTGCCGGAGTCCAATGTGCTTTATTTTGATCTGACCAACGATTCCTGGTGCTGTGCAAGACCCTCCGGAACCGAGCCCAAGATCAAGTTCTACATGGGCGTGAAGGGAACAAGTCTTGCGGACGCGCAGGAGAAGAATGAAAAGCTGACGGAAGAGCTGAAGGCCGTGATTGAATAAGAGATAAAAATGAGGAAGGGGGCATCTGCAGCAGGCTGCGCTGTCTGTGCGGAAGGGCCGGCGTGTCCGGTCCTTTCCAAACGGGCGGTGCGGCTTTTGCAGATGCCTTTCACGGCGCATGCGCCCTTGCGCAAAACTGTGGTGCTCACATCAGCGAATGCTTTGGTATGGAGGTAAGGATGATAAAACGGCTCAAGGCGGGATGGAGGCGCGCCCTCGGATATTTCAGAAGAAACGGCATATCAGCCGCCGCCTGGGCTGTGGCGGAGCGGCTCTGGCAGGAAATGCAGCAGAAAGGCTACCGCTATGAGCCTCCGGGGCAGGATGTGCTTCTGCGGCAGAGAAGCGAAGCGGAAAGCTGGGAGAATCCGCCCCTTCTTTCTGTGGTTGTACCGGCCTATGAAACGCCGCCCGATTTCCTGCGGGCCCTTCTTGGCAGCATGCGGGAGCAGACCTGGCCCCACTGGGAGCTGGTGGTTGCGGACGCCGGAAACACGGACACGGTGAGACGGATTGTGGAGGAGCAGAAGGATATACGCATTCGTTATCTGAAGCTTTCTGAGAATCTGGGAATCGCGGAAAATACCAATGAAGCGCTGAAGGCGGTCCGGGGGACCTACACAGGGCTTCTGGACCATGACGATCTTCTGGCGCCGGACGCTCTGTATGAAATGGCCTGTGCCATGAAGAAGAGTGAAGAGAGGGGAATCACCCCGGTGCTTCTCTATTCGGACGAGGATAAATGCGACGGCGGCGGGCAGAATTTTTATGAGCCCCACAGGAAGCCGGATTTCAACCTGGATCTTCTGCTTTCCAATAATTATATCTGCCATTTCCTGATGATGAGAACGGATGTGTTCCGGAGCCTGAAGGAGCGCTCCTGCTATGAGGGCGCGCAGGATTATGATCTTGTGCTGCGGGCGGCTGCGGGCGTGCTTTCCGGAGAGCAGGAGGCAGCCTACGTCCATGTGCCGAAGGTGCTCTATCACTGGCGGTGCCACGAGACATCAACGGCTTCCAATCCGGAAAGCAAGCGGTATGCCTATGAAGCCGGAAAGCGCGCACTGGAGGATTTCTGTGCCGTGCAGGGCTGGAAGGCGCAGGTGGAGGATACCCGGCACCTGGGATTTTACCGGATCCGTTACCTGCCGGACATGCTTACGGTCAGGAAGGATGTGGGGGCCGCAGCATTTCCCCTTCCCTCCCGCAGGGGAAGGCTGCAAAGCGGGATCTATGACGGAAAAGAAGGAGCGCTTCTGATGCGCTACGCGGGCCTGCCCCGCCATTTCAGCGGCTACATGCACAGAGCCATTCTGTCGCAGGACGTGGAGGCCGCGGATGTGCGCGCCATGCGGGTGCGGAAAGGCGGGGAGTCCGCCTGGCTGTCAGAGGAGCTTAAAAACGCGCAGGAGGCGGTGAGACAGGGAGCCGATCCCGCGGAAACCAGCTTCGCCTTCTGCAGGAAAATCCGCGGGAAGGGATACCGGATCTGCTGGGCTCCCGACGGTTCCCTTCATATGTGAATAAAATGCTGCCCCTGGCAGCAGAAACGAGGGCGGCACAAAGCTTCGATTTGTGCTTATAATCAAAATGCTGCCTTTGGCAGCAGAAGCGAGGCAGGCTTGAAGACCACCGTGGTGATACCCAACTATAATGGAAAAAAATATCTGTCGGACTGCCTGAAAAGTCTGGAAGCGGCTGAAAAGGAGCGTCCTGCCGTGATTGTGGTGGACAACGGTTCATCGGACGGGAGCGCGCAGGAAGCCAGGGAGATGTTTCCCTGGATCCGGCTGATCCGTTTTCCGGAGAACCGGGGGTTCGACGCGGCGGTAAACGAAGGAATCCGGGAGAGCAGGACTCCTTATGTATTTCTGTTAAACAACGACACTGTTGTGCGGCCGGGCTGCATCAGCGCGCTGGAGGCGCGCATGGAACGGGAGAAGAAGCTGTTTTCCGTTTCCGCACGCATGGTGGATCTGAAAAATCCGGAGATTATGGACGGAGCGGGAGATCTCTACAGCGCGCTGGGCTGGGCCTATGCCATCGGAAAGGGAAAGCCTGCGGCGCGTTATGAAAAGTCCAGGAGCGTGTTTTCCGCCTGCGCCGGCGCCGCCCTTTACCGGAAAAGCGCGCTGGAGAGAACCGGAGCCTTTGATGAGCTTCATTTCGCCTATCTGGAGGATGTGGATATCGGGTACCGCGCGCGCATTCTGGGATTGACCAACGCCTATGAGCCCTCCGCGGTGGTGCTCCATGCGGGAAGCGCCACCAGTGGTTCCCGTTATAACGAATTTAAAATCCGTTATTCCGCCAGGAATAACGTTTATCTGATTTATAAAAACATGCCGCCCCTGCAGCTTCTGCTGAACAGTCCTTTTCTGGCCGCCGGTTTTCTGGTCAAGGCTCTTTTTTTTCTGAAAAAGGGACATGGCGGCACCTATTTAAAGGGACTGAAGGAAGGGCTCCGGCTGTGCGCTTCCGCAGAAGGGGGCGCACGCCGCGTCCGGTTCAAAGGACGGAATCTGGGGAACTATATAAGGATACAGCTGGAGCTGTGGGTGAATATGTTCCGGCGTATCTGAACGGATGGGGTGCGACATCTGCCTGGTTTCGGCGGACGAGTTTGAGAAACAGTTCACCCGCGCCATTCGCAAAGCCGCGCTGCGCGCTCTCCGCTGCTTCGCAGCTTCGAAGAATCGTCTCTGACGATTCTTTGCTCATAGAGTGGCGCTCCCTTCGTCCACTCGAAACCAGTCATCTGTTCGTGCAAGCACGACATCTGCCTGGTTTCGGCGGACGAGTGAACTGTTAAGAAAATTTAAGTTGTGCTTTTGAGTCGAATATTGTACAATACAGGTTGTATATGGGGAAACGGGTGAAGCCATGATAAAGGACAACCAGCAGTATTTTAACCGACTGCATGTTATAATGGACGCGCTGGTGATTGCAGGCTCCTATATACTTGCGTGGTATCTCTGGATAGGAAGAAACAGAAACGACGGGGGCGCTCCGGTGGGTGTGCTGGATATGGGGATCTATTTCAGCGCCCTGTATTTTGTTGTGCCCGGATATCTGATTCTTTATTACTGGTTCAGGCTCTATTCTCCAAAGAGAGTTCAGAGAAATGAAACGGAGATCCTCAATGTTTTCAAGGCAAACATTGTGGGCATGACCATTTTTCTGGCCATTCTGTTCATGGCGAACGACTGGCGGCAGCTTCAGCTGCAGCATTTTTCACGCGGTATGGTGGCGCTGTTCACTGCCATCAATACGGTGAGCACCCTTCTGATGCGGGCATTTATCCGTTACTGCCTGCATTTTGTGCGAAAAAAAGGCTATAACCGAAAATACATCCTTCTGGTGGGGTATTCCCGCGCGGCGGAGGAATATATCAACAGGATAAACAGCAATCCTCAATGGGGATATGTGGTAAGAGGAATTCTGGATGATAAGGTTCCGAGAGGCGCAACCTATAAGGGAGTGAAGGTTCTGGGTTCCATCAATAACCTTTTGTACATCCTGCCGGAAAACAAGCTGGACGAGATCGCGATCACGCTTTCTCTGGAGGACTACAGCCGCCTGGAGGAGCTGGTGGATCTGTGTGAAAAGTCCGGCGTGCATACCAAGTTCATCCCGGACTACAACAGTCTGATTCCCGGGAAGCCATACATGGAGGATCTGATGGGACTTCCGGTCATCAATATCCGCTATGTTCCCCTGACCAACACGATGAGTGCCATCGCAAAGCGTTGTGTGGATCTTGTGGGATCTGCCGTGGGACTGGTACTTATTTCACCGCTTCTTCTCGTGGTAGCGATACTGGTGAAGACCACCAGTCCGGGTCCGGTTATTTTCAGGCAGGAAAGAGTGGGTCTGCACAATAAGCCCTTTATGATGTACAAGTTCCGTACCATGCGTCAGCAGCAGCCGGGCGAGGAAAAGAAGGGCTGGACGGTGAAGGGAGATCCGAGAGTAACGAAGGTGGGCGCGTTTTTGCGGCGAACGAGCATCGACGAGCTTCCCCAGCTTTTTAATGTGCTGAAAGGGGATATGAGTCTGGTGGGACCGCGTCCGGAACGGCCCCAGTTTGTGGAAAAGTTCCGGGAAGAAATTCCGCGTTACATGATCAAGCATCAGGTGCGCCCGGGTATGACCGGGTGGGCGCAGATCAATGGCTACCGGGGAGATACCTCCATCCGGAAAAGAATTGAGTACGATATCTACTACATCGAAAACTGGAGCATGTCATTTGATATCAAAATCCTTTTTCTGACGTTCTTTAAAGGATTTATCAATGAAAATGCTTATTAATAAAAGAAACAGGAGAAGAAACATGGCATCATCAACGAGAAACGAAGGAACCCGCAGAACGAATGGGAGTGGAAGCCGTTCGTCGGGCGGGAGCCGGCGGACTTCCGGCGGAGAGCGCAGATCAACCGGCGGGGAGAGACGTACCTCCCGCGCGGATTACGATATGTATGATGAGGAATACAGATCCTCATCCTCCGGACGCAGGTCGTCGTCCTCCCGCAGGGATCCGGGAACGGACAGGGTGCGCTCATCCTCCGGCTCCGGAAGCAGAAAGGGGCAGTCGCGCAGGAAAAAGGCGAAGCAGAGAAAGCGTATTATTCTGTTCAGCGTGGAAATTCTCGCTCTGGTGGTGCTTGCCCTCGTTCTCTGGGCGGTGGGAAAGCAGGACGCTGTTCAGCACATCACCATCAATGAGAGCCAGATCGTTGAAAACATGAATGACGGCGTGGAAGAGAATGAAACCATGCAGGGGTACCGGAATATCGCGCTCTTCGGTATCGATGCCAGAGACGATGATCTGAAGAAGGGCAACCGCTCCGATACCATCATGATCGCTTCCATCAATCAGGATACGAATGAGGTGAAGCTGGTCAGCGTTTATCGTGATACCTACCTCAATCTGAGCAACGATACCTATAACAAATGCAATGCTGCTTATGCGGCCGGCGGACCGGAGCAGGCCATCCTCATGCTGAACACCAATCTGGATCTGAATATTACAGAGTATATCAGCATCAATTTCAACGGCCTGATCGAGCTGGTGAATGCGCTGGGCGGCGTGCAGATCAATGTGGAAGAGGCGGAGATCGAGCACCTGAACAACTATCAGAAGAGTATGTTCAGCACGGAGAGCCAGGTGGTTCTGACGGATGACTACACTCCGGTAACCAAGGCAGGCCTTCAGACGCTGGACGGCATGCAGGCAACTGCCTACTGCCGTATCCGTGCGACCGCAGGCGATGACTTCCGCCGTGCGGAGAGACAGAGGACCGTGCTTCTGGCCTGTCTGGATAAGGCGAAAACGGCGTCCTTCTCCCAGCTGGAATCTGCGCTCAACAGCGTGCTTCCGCATGTGGCAACCAACCTGGATACGACGGAAATTCTTGGCGTTCTGCAGGAGGTGGCAAATTATTCCGTTACCGCGACGGACGGCTTCCCGTTTGAGGACAGCCGGACCACAGGGACGCTTGGAAGTAAGGGAAGCTGTGTCATTCCCGTAGATCTGGAGAGCAACGTGATCCAGCTTCACAACTTCCTTTTTGAACAGGAAGAGTATACCCCCTCCGAACAGGTGAAGGCGTACAGCGCCAAGATTTCGAACGATACCGGATATTGATAAAGAACCTGAGGCAACACTCCGAAGCCTTCGGAGCGCTGCTTTGAAATGAGCTGAAAGGGGCTGCAAAAGGCCCCTTTTTTTCTGTAAGAGGCGCAAAGGCGCATTCTTTTGTTGAGTCCAGGAGGGGACGGCAGCATGAAGATAGATGTCATCATCCCGACTTACCGGCCGGGAAGAAAATTTCTGGAGCTGATGAAGCGGCTGACCAGTCAGAGCGTGAAGGCGGACCGGATCATCATCATGAACACGGAAGAAAAATACTTTGACGGACTTCTGTACGGCACGGATTTTGCCAGGGAATACCCGGAGGCTGAGGTGCACCATCTGTCCAAAAGAGAGTATGACCACGGCGGAACCAGGGATATTGCCGCGTCAAAAAGCTCTGCGGATCTGTTCCTGTGCATGACGGACGACGCTGTGCCGGCAGATGACTGTCTGATTGAAAGGCTGAGAGATGCGCTGTGCCAGGCAGAAGACATCGCCGTGGCTTATGCCAGACAGCTTCCGGGCAAAGAAAGCGGGGAGATCGAACGGTATACCAGATCCTTCAATTATCCGGAGGAGAGCTGCATCAAAGGACAACAGCAGCTGAAAACCATGGGGATCAAAACCTATTTCTGTTCCAATGTATGTGCCATGTATCGGGGTGATGTTTTTCGGAAACTTGGAGGTTTTGAGAAGCATACTATTTTTAATGAGGATATGATTTATGCGGCCAGAGCTGTGAAAGCGGGATGGCGGATCGCTTACGCGGCGGACGCCCATGTCTATCATTCCCATAACTATACGGCGAAGGAGCAGTTTCACAGAAATTTTGACAATGGGGTATCCCAGGCCCAGCATCCGGAGATCTTTGCCGGCGTTTCTTCCGAAGCGGAAGGGGTGAAGCTGGTGAAAAAAACCATATCCCATCTGTGTGGAATCGGGAAGCCCTGGCTGGTGCCGGGGCTGATCGCAGACTGCGGAGCCAGGTACCTGGGATTTTTCCTTGGCAGGCATTACCGAAAGCTTCCGGCAGGGCTGGTACTGCGATGCAGCCTGAACAGGGATTACTGGAAAAAGAAATATTGATGGAATAAAACGGAAACGAAAGGTGCAGTGAGGTCTGTGGGCCGCCATGCGGCAGAACGGAGGTAATTATGTGCGGAATTGTAGGCTACATCGGAAAGAATCAGGCAGCTCCCATCATCCTGGACGGTCTTGCCAGGCTGGAATACCGGGGATACGACTCTGCGGGAATGGCGGTGTTTGACGGAGAAAAAATCCATATCACCAAATCGGTGGGCAGGCTGAAGGCATTAAGCGAGCTCACCCACGACGGCGCCACCATGCCGGGAACGCTGGGGATCGGCCATACCCGCTGGGCCACGCACGGCGCTCCGAGCAATGTGAACGCCCACCCGCATTTCAATGAAAAGGAAACCATCGCGGTGGTGCACAACGGTATCATCGAGAATTATCTGGCCCTTCGGAAAAAGTTGACGCAGAGAGGCTACCATTTCATCTCCGAGACAGACACGGAGGTGCTGGCACACATGCTGGATTACTACTATAAGGGAGACCCCATGGAGGCCATCACCAAGGTGCTGCACCGGGTGGAAGGCTCCTATGCCCTCGGCATCCTTTTTGCGGATTTTCCCGGGGAGCTGTTCGCGGTGAGAAAGGACAGCCCACTGATTGTGGGACAGAACGGGGAAGGCTGCTTCATCGCTTCCGATGTGCCAGCGATCCTGCGTTATACCAGAACCGTAACCTACATTGAGAATCAGGAGATCGTGCGCCTCTCACCGGAGGGCTTTCATGTTTACAACGTGGATTCGGAGGAACTGGAGAAGCAGTCCGTAACCATCGACTGGGACGCGGAAGCGGCGGAAAAGGCCGGTTATGAGCATTTCATGCTCAAGGAGATGTATGAGCAGCCCAAGACCGTGGCGGACACCGCCAGCCCCAGAATCAAAAAGAACGACATTGTGATCGAGGAACTGGGAATGACCGATGAGGAGATCCTGCAGGTGAAAAAAATCCACATCGTGGCCTGCGGCTCCGCCTATCATGCGGGCGTGACCGGAAAGTATGTGCTGGAGGGAATGGCGAGGATCCCTGTCGAAGTGGATCTCGCCAGCGAATTCCGTTACCGGGACCCCATCCTGGAGGATGGCGCCATGGTGATCGTAATCAGCCAGTCCGGTGAAACGGCGGATTCCCTTGCGGCCCTGCGGGAAGCGAAGAAGCGGGGCTTCAAGGTGCTCGGCATCGTGAACGTGGTGGGAAGCTCCATCGCCCGCGAGGCGGATAATGTGATGTATACCTGGGCCGGACCGGAGATCGCGGTTGCCACCACCAAGGCCTACAGCGCCCAGCTCATTGCCCTGTATCTGCTCGCCATGAAGTTTGCCCGCGTGCGCCATACGGTGACAGAGGAGGAATTCTGTGAAATGCTGGGGGATCTGCGCCGCCTGCCGGATCAGATCGAGCTGCTTCTGAACAATAAGAACCGGATCCAGCGTTTTGCCAACCGCTATATCGCTGCGAAGGAGGTCTTTTTCATCGGAAGGGGAATCGATTATGCCATTTCCATGGAGGGCTCCCTGAAGCTGAAGGAGATTTCCTACATCCATTCCGAGGCATATGCGGCGGGTGAACTGAAGCACGGCACCATCTCCCTGATCGAGGAAGGAACGCTGGTGGCCGCTGTCGCCACCCAGCCTGCTCTGTTCCAGAAGACCATCAGCAACATGGTGGAGGTGAAATCCAGAGGCGCTTTCGTCCTGGCCGTCACCTGCGAGGGCAACCGGGAGATTGAGAAGGCCGCGGATTACGTGATCTACATTCCGATCACCAACCGCTTTTTCACCAATTCTCTCGCCATCATTCCGTTGCAGCTTTTCAGCTACTATGTGGCTGTCGGCAAGGGCTGCGATGTGGATAAGCCGAGAAATCTGGCGAAATCTGTGACGGTGGAATAGCTGTGAATAATATGTTTTTATTTATTTTCAAGAGATTTATCACAGATTGAACACAAATACCAGATATACTATACCCTGAAAGAACGAAAATGGAGTTCTGACAGAAAACAGAGAAAAGAGGGAACGGTCATGTTTGATCAGGATTATTCCGGCAGCACGGACAGAAAAGAAAATCAGGCGCAGTCCGCAGAAGAGAGCGGAAGCGTATCACAGGCACAGGATGGTGCAGCGCATACGCAGGAGAGCGCAGCATATAGAGAGAGCAGCGTGGAACAGGAGAGCAGCACCGCGCAGGAAAGCGTCGGGCAGCAGACCGACACTTTCCGGGAAGAGGAATCTGCCCGGCAGGCCGGGACTTCCTGGCAGGCTGGTTCCACGCAGCAGGCCGGGACTTCCTGGCAGGCTGGTTCCGCGCAGCAGAGCGGGACTTCCTGGCAGGCCGGTGCCGCCCGGCAGAATGGAACCTCCTGGCAGGGAGGCAGCTGGTACAATAACGGCCAGCAAAGCGGCGGCTGGCAGAGTGGGGCCTCCAGCCAGAATACAGGCTGGCAGAGCGGCGGTTCTCAGCAGGGCAGCGGCGCGCAGAATGCCGGCGGCTGGCAGTATGGAAATTCCGGACAGAATACGGCGCAGGGCGCGGGGCCCCAGAGCGGTCAGGGCGCTTACAGCGGCCGGAACGCCTACGGCGGTCAGAACGCATATCAGTCCTATCAGGGAAATTATCAGTACGGGAATGGAAACGGCGATTACGGAACCGCTCCCGGTAAGAAACAGAAAGAGAAAAAGCATAAGGAAAAGAAACCTGGGAAGCCGATGAACCCGTTCTGGAAGAAGGCGCTTGCCGTGGTTCTGAGCGCTGCATGCTTTGGTGTAATTGCGGGAGTGAGCTTTCTCGCCGTCGCATCTCTTGGAGGATATCAGAATGGTGTCGCTTCGGCAACAGCTCCGGCGGTTTCGGAAAGTCAGAGCGCGGATGCTGGTTCCGATACGCAGAACGCAGATTCTGACAGCAATGCTTCTGTGACTCAGGGAACCACCAGCATGGTGGTGACGGATGTGACCGAGGTGGTGGATCGGGTGATGCCCGCCATCGTTGCAATTACCAATGAATCCGTGACCTCAATTGAAAGCTTCTGGGGACAGACCTATGAGCAGCAGCAGGAATCCGCAGGAAGCGGCATTATCATCGGACAGAATGAGGATGAGCTTCTTGTGGTAACCAATAATCATGTTGTGGAGGACGCCACACAGCTGTATGTGAGTTTCATTGATAATTCCATCGTGGAAGCACAGGTCAAGGGTACGAGCCCTTCCATGGATCTGGCTGTGGTAGCGGTGAAACTGGATAATATAGAAAGCAATACCATGAATGCGATCACCATTGCGACGATGGGAAATTCCGATTCGCTGAAGGTAGGTGAGCCTGTCATCGCCATCGGAAACGCGCTGGGTTACGGGCAGTCGGTTACAACCGGCGTTGTAAGCGCACTCAACCGTGTTCTTGAGATGGATGAGACAGGAACCAGCAACGCCATGATCCAGACGGATGCGGCGATCAATCCTGGTAACTCCGGCGGCGCTCTGCTTGATATCAATGGACAGGTGATCGGCATCAATTCCAACAAGATCGGCGGAAACGCCATTGAGGGCATGGGCTATGCGATCCCGATTTCTTCCGCACAGCCGGTAATTGAGCAGCTGATGAATCAGGAAACGAGAGAGGCGCTGGACGAGGCAAACCGGGGTTATCTGGGAATCTCCTGCATCAATGTAACCTCTGCAATGGCGGAAGCTTATGGCATGCCCGAGGGCATCTATGTGGCACAGGTCTATCCGGGAACCGGAGCGGATGAGGCCGGCATCGTCAAGGGCGATATCATTACGGGAATCAATGGAATGACGGTGACCACCCAGGATGATCTGCTGAATGCCATGCAGTATTACGCGATTGGAGAGACTATAGAGATTACGGTTATGCACGGTAATCCGACGGAAGGATATGCGGAGGAAACGAGAACCGTAACGCTGACCTCTCAGGAGGCCATGAATTCCACGGAGCAGTAAGCGTTTTCGATTGAGGAGAAGAGACCCGGTCATTCAGGCCAGGGTCTCTTCTCCTCTTTGAAATTTAATCCGGATTCGGACAGTCGTCCCGGCGCCCGGACGACTGGTAATACGCAGACGGTACTCCGGCCCAAAGTAGCGGGTAAGGCGCTCATTGATATTATACAATCCATAGCCGCCTTCTTTTGAGGAGGAAGGGGGAAGGGAGTCGCCATACAGCTCAAAACCATTTCCGTTATCTGTCACTTCAAAATAAATGTCATTTCCTGATATGTAATTGCGTATCAGAATTTTTCCTCCCTGATGAATTTCACGAAAGCCATGCTTGATGGAATTTTCTACGACTGGCTGCAGAATGATTTTTGGTGTCACACAGCAGCAGGTATCTTCATCGATTTCCCAGGTCACCTGAAACAGATTGGGAAAGCGGATAGACTCAATTTCCAGGTAGCTTTTTACATGCTCCAGCTCCTGTGAAACAGGAATCATATCCGCGCCCTTGTGAAGGCCGATTCTGAAAAAAGTGGCAAGCGTGACGATCATGTCGTCAATTTCATATTGACGGTTTTCCTTGGCCTTCCAGCTGATCGAATCAAGGGCATTATAAATAAAATGCGGGTTGATCTGAGACTGGAGTGTCCGGATTTCCGCTATGCGCTGCTTTTCCTTTTCCTGTCTGATTCCCGCAACAAGGGCCCGGATTTCGGAGGCCATTTTATCAAAGCTGATTTCCAGCGCCGCTATCTCGTTGGAGGGATTTTTACAGATTACCGAATTCTGATTCAGGTCAAAATGCTCCATGGCTTTTTTCAGCCCGGTCAGGTGCCTGAGCAGACGGGAAGAAAGCAGGGTCGCCAGGAGGAAAGCAAATATCAGGATCAGAAACCAGGAAATCAGAAGTGCGAAAAGGAGCCGGTTCATTTTGCTGAAAATGGCCTGATTGGATAAAATGCAGGTGATTTTCAGAGAATTTTGAATGGAGGGATTTTCCAGGGAATATTCCGTATGAAGATAACCCGGCTGAGTCGATGGAGTTTCCGGAGAGACGGAAAGGAGTTGAGACGGAATATAAGGTCTGGAACCGATCCAGGTTTTGTCCGGATGAAAAATGATGACCTCATTTGACGAAATGAAAAAAAGACAGTTTTCGTCCGGGGAAATGGAATACAAAGAGCTCAGATTGCTTTCATCAATATAGAAAATGACGGCCCCAAGCTCGGTATTGGTGGAATAGTTATAAAGCATCCTGCCAATGACATTGTAGGACTTATCGCCCAGATGTACTATATCTTCAGAAAACAGAAATTTATGACGGGACAGAGAGGAAAGAAAATTGGTGTCCGGTTCAGAAAAATCGGAGGCATTCGCGCCGAAACGGTACAGATTACCGGCGGTATCGATAAAATCAATCATGGAAACGGTGGAAGTTCTGTTGAGGAGTCCGTAAAATACGGAGTGCAGGGCCTCTTCCCTCTGATCAGACCCTGCAGAGGGCGTCTGACATATTTCATAAAGCTCTCGGCTGGTCATCAGCTGAAGATAGGCATTGTTCAGCCGAAAGACGAGAAGGGAAAAATTCGTCCGGATTTCGGAGGAAATGGATTCCATATAATTTTCTGTGAACTCTTCCTGAATGGTATGTCTGACAAAAAAATGCGTAAAAAGAATCGCTAAGCCGGAAGGAAGCATAATGCTGCAGAACAGGAAGAGAAAAAGGAAATTTTTGATTTTCATTTTCATGCCGATTTTCATGAGATGTCTCCTTCCTGATTTTCAGGGGAATAATCGTCAAGTTTTTGAGAAAGTTTTTCCATACGGGAAACAAGGTTCCCGGTATAAATACGGATGAGGATGATGACGCAGAACAGGGTAATCAAAAAGATGTCGAGCAGACAGGCGGCAATGATCAGCTGCTTCTGAAAGAGGGGCTGAAGGTAGATGGACGCTTGAAAACACAGGTTAAAATTCTCCAGAGGTATGCTGATATAAACAAAACGTGAGTCTGACCAGGAATATTCAGTCATCCGGAACGAAAGCGCTTCCGGAAAACCGGACTGCACAGCACGCTGACCGGTCTGAATCGGAAGGAAGCTGTCGTCATCAAAACGGAGGCCGGCGGAGAGATTGTCATGGTAGATGGCCTGCAGAGGTTCGAGACTTTCCGTGAAAACAGAGGAAGAGGGAAATAGGATCAGATATCCTGCCGGGATATCGTCCGCATCTCTGACCAGGTGAATGTAAACCAGTTCGCAGGAATGGGATGAGGCATTTTTCACGGAAATACACTGCCAGCTGTTTTCCGGAAGGCCGGTATGGAAGTTTTCCTGTATACGGGAGATAACCTCTTCCAGCCCGTCTCTGGCATAATCAGTGGTATAGTAATAATAACTGTCTGATTCAGTGACAAATATGAGGCTGGAAAGCTCCGCATTGGAGGAAAGCATATCGCGGAACGCCTGATAAAGAGCCGTGTGGAAGTCAAAGACTTCGCTCTCCTCATTGGATGGAACGGAAAAAAGAAGGGCGGCTTCTTCGATATTGCTTAAGTGTGCTTCAATGGACTGAGACAGTATGCTTCCGGTATGGATCACCTTCTGCAGATAATCCTGACGGAGAAAGCCGGAATACAGCAGAAAAATGACGATCATGTAAATCAGGACCATACCGGAAGCGGCGATGGAAACGGCATAATTTATTTTTGCGCGGAATCTGTGGAACATAACTCCTCCTGTGATTGTCGGCTGCGGTATTCGGAAGGCAGAAGGCCGGTCTGCTTTTTGAACACCTTGCAGAAGTAATTGGAATCTGGATAGCCTGCGTTGGCTCCTGCCTCAGAAATGGAGCATTCCCTGCATTTCAGGAATTCACAGGCCATTTCGACCCGGTGCCGGGTCAGAAATTCATTGATGGTGCAGCCGGTTTCCTGCTTGAACAGACGCATCAGATAGAAGCGGTTCATGTGCAGAGAATCGGCAATGGAATCGACAGAGATATGGAACGGATAATTCAGGAAAATAAAGTTCTGGACATCTCTGACGGGGGCGGAAAGCTGCGCCGGTATCTGCCGGATCAGGACGGCATGATCAAAAATCCGGCCGGTCAGACGGCGGATATATTCCTGCATTTCGGAAAGCTGCGTCATGGAAAGGATCTCCACGGCAGGAAGCGGCTTCCTGCCGAAGATCAGCTTTGTCATTTCCGGGGTGGCACATGCCGTCGAAAGAATCTGAACGGCAAGCTCTGCCAGAGAATTTTTCAGCATATCCCAGTTAATGCTTTTCGTGGAATTCAGTCTGGAAAAATACTGATTCAGGATCTGCTCCGTCAGAGGGCGATTAAGCGTTCTGATGCCGGCCAGCAGCTGTTTCTGTTCGGCAGGAGAAAGCATGGCGGAAGGCTGTCCGGCGTGACCGGACGATTCCCCTGATGAGGAACGGAAAAAGAACAGCTGGTCATCCGGACGAACCGTTTTCTGTTGTAGCGCCCAGGATGCCTCCAGATAAGCGTTGCGGATGGAGGTGATTTCTTTAAAGAGACTGCTGACGCCGATGCTCAGAGACAGTCCTGTTTGGGATGAAAAGTTTTTTCCCACTTCTTCCAGCTGTGCACACAGGGTGGTCTGGACAGGGACGCTGCCGCAGAAGATAAGGGCTGTGATATGAGGGTGTTCTCCGCCTTTTCGACAGAGAAGGAGACGGGAAGGTGCCGTATAGTTTTTCCGAAGAAAGGCAAGCAGTTTTTTGCAGGACTCTCTGCCGACAGAAGGGTCAGGCTGTTCCGGACGGATGACGGACAGGAAAAAGCTGCCGGAAGGCAGACGAATCCCATATTCGGCTTCGAGGGACGAGATCCCTTCCTGTGTATATAAGGACAGCTGCAGAAGCTGTGAAAGGAACAGAGAGGCCGTCTGAGAGTGTTCCTCGAGTATTTTCGCGCGTACCCTGGCAAGAGTTTCAAAAAATTCGGCATTTTTCAGCGGCTTCAACAGATAGGCGAAGGCTCCCTTTTCAATGGCTGATTTGGCATAACCAAAATCCGGATAGCCGGAAAGGATGATCACCTCGGTGGCTGGATTCTGTTCCTTCAGTTCCGAGATCAGAGTGAGGCCGTCCTTTCCGTCCATACAGATATCCGTGATGACCACATCGGGCTGGTTCTGTCTGGCAAGAGAAAGGGCGGAAGCTGCCGACCCGGCCTCTCCAACGATCGTAAAACCCAGCGCGTCCCAGTCATAGCTGTTGCGCATCCCTCTTAACACATTTACTTCATCGTCAACGAACATGATTTTCAGCAGATTTTTCATGATGTCTCCTTGAGGCAGAATGATTTTGCACAATAAAAATTATAGCATAATTATCCGGAAGAAAAAGGGCGGAAGAGGATTCCGGCACGATATTGCTATTTCCTGTCATTCAGGATAAACTTTTAAAATTACAAAAAAATTAAGGGGCAGGAAAAGAGGTTATTC
>ERZ894229.297-NODE-297-length-47924-cov-8.75126_pt1 | contig 47924 bp, 41 predicted proteins | sample MGYA00380295_ERZ894229 | MGnify/ENA primary metagenome ERZ894229 (study PRJEB32331, sample SAMN06328479) | human gut metagenome | biome: human gut microbiome; feature: stool | host: Homo sapiens | collected 2014-09-17 ... | reverse complement strand
GTGCGATGTTCCGTTCACTGAATCCTAAGCTTTTCAGGCGAAGGATTTCTCGATATTTGGTCATAATGGTGACCTCCTTTAGCTGTATTCACATCTGACGATGTGTTCTTACAGTATAAAGGAAATCTATGTAATAGAGCCTAATGTGGCTCTGAATTACCGGAATGTGTGGCTCTCATTCTCCGGAATGGTGGCTCTCAAAGTCCGGACAGGTGGCTCAAAGAGCCCCGGAATAATCAGCCGTATAGATGCAGAAGCGAGCACGTCCTTATGTGAACAAGTTCCCAACGGACGACTCACCTTCTGCATCTGCATGGCTTGTAGCTTACGTGAAAATTTAGCACTCGACTCTTGACAGTGCTGACAACAAGTGTTATATTGCTAGTAGAACAAAGAAACTTTCCATGTCAAAGGAGGGGTATGGTTATGAATATTAATAAATTTACACAGAGTTCTCTGGCAGCAGTTCAAGGCTGCGAGAAGATAGCTATGGAATATGGCAATCAGGAGATCGAGCAGGAGCACCTTTTATATGCGCTTCTGACCATCGACGACAGTCTGATCTTGAAATTATTTGAAAAAATGGGCATCACGAAGGAGTCTGCCGTCAATCGGGTGGAGGAAGCCATCCGCAAGCGTCCGAAGGTACAGGGCGGCCAGATGTTTATCGGCAAGGATCTGAACAATGTGCTGATCTATGCCGAGGACGAGGCGAAGCAGATGGGGGACGAATATGTATCCGTAGAGCATCTGCTCCTGTCCATGATCAAGCATGCTAATAAAGAGATGAAGCAGATCTTCCGGGAGTTTGGCATTAACCGGGACAGCTTCCTTCAAGTGCTGTCTTCGGTCCGAGGGAACCAGAGAGTGACCAGCGACAATCCGGAAGCAACCTATGATACCTTAAATAAATACGGGCAGGACCTGGTAGAGCGTGCCAGAGAGCAGAAGCTGGATCCGGTCATTGGCCGTGATGAGGAGATCCGGAACGTGATCCGGATTCTTTCCAGGAAGACCAAGAATAATCCGGTGCTGATCGGTGAGCCTGGTGTAGGTAAGACCGCAGTTGTTGAAGGACTGGCACAGCGGATCGTCCGGGGAGACGTCCCGGATGCCTTGAAGGATAAGAAGCTTTTTGCCCTGGATATGGGTGCTCTGGTAGCCGGAGCAAAGTACCGGGGAGAGTTTGAGGAGCGTCTGAAAGCGGTGCTGGAGGAAGTGAAAAACAGTGAGGGAAATATCATCCTGTTTATCGACGAGCTGCACACCATCGTAGGAGCCGGAAAGTCGGACGGGGCTATGGACGCAGGAAACATGCTGAAGCCTATGCTGGCCAGAGGAGAGCTTCACTGTATCGGCGCCACCACACTGGATGAATACCGGCAATATATTGAAAAGGATGCAGCCCTGGAACGTCGTTTCCAGCCGGTTATGGTGGATGAGCCGACGGTGGAAGATGCCATTTCTATCTTAAGAGGATTGAAGGAACGCTATGAAGTCTTCCATGGCGTAAAGATTACCGACAGCGCCCTGGTGGCAGCCGTCACTTTGAGTAACCGTTATATTTCTGATCGGTTCCTGCCGGATAAAGCCATCGACCTGGTGGACGAGGCCTGTGCGCTGATCAAGACGGAGCTGGATTCTATGCCGACAGAGCTGGATGCGCTGAACCGTAAGATCATGCAGCTGGAGATTGAAGAAGCCGCCCTGAAAAAAGAGGATGACCGTTTAAGTAAGGAACGGCTGGCAAAGCTTCAGCAGGAGCTGGCAGAAGAAAGAGAAACATTTGCAAAACAGAAGGCACAGTGGGATAATGAAAAGAGATCCGTAGAGCATGTGCAGAAGCTCCGTGAGCAGATCGAGCAGTTAAACCGCGAGATTGAGACCGCGCAGCAGAACTATGATCTGAATAAAGCGGCGGAGCTCCAGTACGGCAGACTGCCGCAGCTGCAGAAACAGCTGGAAGAAGAGGAAGAAAAGGTCAAAGACGAGGATCTGTCTCTGGTACGTGAAAGTGTATCAGAAGATGAGATCGCCAAGATCGTTTCCCGCTGGACAGGAATTCCGGTAGCCAAGTTAAATGAAAGCGAAAGAAGTAAGACGTTGCATCTGGCAGATGAGCTTCATAAACGGGTGATCGGCCAGGATGAAGGCGTTACCAAAGTGACGGAAGCGATCATCCGGTCCAAAGCAGGTATTAAAGACCCGAGCAAACCGATCGGCTCCTTCCTGTTCCTTGGACCTACCGGCGTCGGCAAGACCGAGCTTGCCAAGGCCCTTGCCCAGAGTCTGTTTGATGATGAGAATAATATGGTTCGGATCGACATGAGTGAATACATGGAGAAATACTCCGTGTCCCGTCTGATCGGAGCGCCTCCGGGATATGTGGGCTATGATGAAGGCGGACAGTTGACAGAGGCGGTACGGAGGAAACCGTATTCGGTCGTTCTGTTTGATGAGATCGAAAAAGCCCATCCCGACGTGTTCAATGTTCTTCTGCAGGTATTGGACGACGGACGGATCACCGATTCTCAGGGGCGGACCGTGGACTTTAAGAATACGATCCTGATCATGACTTCCAATATCGGTTCAGCATACCTTCTGGACGGTATTGATGATAATGGAAATATCAAGCCGGAAGCAGAAGAGATGGTGATGAACGACCTTCGGAATCATTTCCGTCCGGAGTTCCTGAACCGTCTGGATGAGACCATCATGTTCCGGCCTCTGACAAAGGACAATATCCATTCGATCATCCGGCTTCTGGTGGACGACCTCAACCGGCGTCTGGCAGATAAGGAGATCCGGATTGAGCTGACAGAGGATGCAAAGCAGGTTGTTGTGGACGGCGGATATGATCCTACCTATGGAGCCAGACCGCTGAAACGGTATCTGCAGAAAAATGTGGAGACTCTGGCGGCGAAGCTGATCCTGGAAGGAAATGTAGGCACCGGAGATACCATTTTGATTGATGCGGAAAATGGAAAGCTGGCAGCAAGGATCAAGCAGCATCCGAGAGAAATCTAATCCAGGCGTCCGGCAATAGTGCCTGACTGCCTGATACAGGAGAAAATAAAATGAGCCGGGTCATTTTTCATATTGATGTGAACTCCGCCTATCTAAGCTGGACGGCGGTAGAACAGATAAAAAATGGAAGCAGCCTGGACATCCGGACTATCCCCGCCATCATCGGCGGGGACCGGGCGTCCAGGCATGGCGTCGTTCTGGCAAAATCGATCCCGGCAAAAAAGTACGGCATTACCACAGGGGAGCCGGTGGCGAACGCCCTGCGGAAATGTCCGAACCTTCACATGGAGCCGCCGGACCATAAGATGTATCGGCGCTACAGCCAGAAGCTGATGGAGTTTCTTCGGACGTATTCGGAAGAGATCGAGCAGGTCAGTGTGGATGAGTGTTACATGGACTTTACGGAAGCCGCGGCCAGATTTTCTTCGCCGGTGGAAGGGGCGCTTGAACTTAAGAATGAGGTGAAACGTCGGTTCGGATTTACAGTAAATGTAGGAATCTCCAGCAATAAGCTGCTGGCGAAGATGGCGTCAGATTTTGAGAAGCCGGATAAGGTACATACGCTTTTTCCCCAGGAGATCCAGGTGAAGATGTGGCCCCTGCCGGTGCGGGAGCTTTATATGGCGGGAAGATCCAGTACGGAAACCCTGAAGAAACTGGAGATCTACACCATCGGCGACCTGGCAAAGACAGATCCGGCGATCCTGGAGCTGCACTTAAAAAGTCATGGCCGGAGACTGTGGGAATTTGCCAATGGCCTGGGAGAAGACCGGGTGGAGTCCGAGCCTGCGGAAGCAAAAGGGATCGGCAATTCCATCACCCTGCCCCGTGACGCCGTGACAGAAGAAGAGGCAAAAGAAGTCTTAAAAGAGCTGGCGGCCAGTGTGGCCAGAAGACTGAAAAAGGCCGGCCAGAAGGCTGGGATGTTAAGTGTGGAGATCAAATACCACACCTTTGAAAGTGTGTCCCATCAGCGGCAGCTTGCGAAAGCGACCAACCGGGAGGAAGATGTTTATACAGAGGCAGTGAGCCTGTTTCTGGAGCTGTGGAACCATCAGCCCATCCGGCTTCTGGGGATCCGAAGCTCCAAGCTTTCGGAAGAGAGTGAACCGGAGCAGCTCAGTATTTTTGATATAGAAGTGGAACCGGAGGAAAAGCGTAAGAAACGGGAACAGATCCGCAAAGCCATGGATGAACTCCGGGGCAAATACGGAAAAGATGTGATCCACAAGGGTCCGGGGTATTGACAAATTCAGGAAAGGCCGCTATACTTAGGCACATAAGAGCATCGGCGAATTATAGTTTTTATAGTTTGCAGGTGTTCTTTTTTTGTGGATATCAGAAATTGAAAGTACAGATAATAACATGAGAAAGAGAGGTATGATCCGATGAAACGTATTGATTGGAAAGAGTTGGGGCTGGACATTTTAGTGGATATTGCGGCAGGTCTTTTGATCGCCATAGGTGTGTATAATTTTGCATTAAATGCGGATTTCCCGGTAGCAGGGTTTTCAGGTATTGCAATTATCATGTATCATCTGCTGAATATCCCGGTAGGTGTCGGTACTGTGATCCTGAATATTCCGGTGGCGATTTTCTGCTATAAATTTTTGGGAAGGACATTTTTCTTAAAATCCTTAAAATCTATCATAATTACTTCGGCGATCATGGACTATGTGGCACCGCTTCTGCCGGTATATGATGGCAGCCGTTTCCTGGCGGCATTGTGTATGGGAGTGCTTTGCGGCATTGGATACGCCATTATCTTCATGCGCGGATCATCCACCGGAGGCCAGGATTTCATCAGTGTATCTATTAAGAAGGTAAAACCGCACATTACTCTGGGAATCATTACGTTTGTGCTGGATATGGTAACTATCGTGCTGGGAACTGTCCTGGTATTCCGTGATGTGGACGGCCTGATCTACGGTATCATCGTAACATATCTGATGGCTATCGTTATGGACCGTATCATGTATGGAATCGATGAAGGCAAGCTGACCTTGATCGTCACCGAGAAGGGTGAAGAGGTGGCAGAACGGATCGACGAATATTCCGGAAGAGGTTCTACCATCCTGAAGGGAATGGGAAGCTACAGCAAAAATAAAAAGGATGTAGTCATGTGCGCCTGCAACAATAAGCAGATGTATACAATTAAAAAGATGGTTCGTAAGATAGATCCGAAAGCGTTTACGATCATCATGGAGTCTAATGAGGTAGTAGGAGAAGGCTTTAAGGAAGAGATTTCGGAACTGTAAGACAGGATCCTGCAAAAGGGCTGAAACATTTGGAAACAGTGTTTCAGCCCTTTTCTGTAAAAAAATATTTTTTTCATTTTTATAAAACTTTTTTGAAACTTTGCTTGTCCTGGTAGTGAAAACAAAAAAGGGATAATGGAAATTCTATAAAATCCCAACTACCATGAAAAAGGAGAGAAAGAAAATGAGAAAAACAAAAATCAGGAAAATGCTGTGTGGAGGAATGATCATCATGAGTATGGCGGCAATGCTAGTCGCATGCGGAGCAAACAAGTGGGTCGGAGTCTATGGAGGAACAAGCTCAAGTGGAAGCAAGATAGAGATCACGGTTAATAAGGACGGCACTGTGGAGTATAACGATGATGGCGATGTGGAAAAGGGAACATGGAAGGAAAACGAACACAGTATCGAGCTTGATTTTGATGGAGCGGTTTCCAGCAGCAGTGAACCACTGATCGTGACGATGTCTTCTGACGAAAATGTCATTACGGTAGAATCGGATAGCAGCCATTGGAACGCAGATATTTATCAGAGGAGATAGCCCCTTTGGCAGCTGAAAAATAAACTGGACGGAGGAAAAACAATGAAAAGAAAAATGACAGTTTTGTTGGCAGTGTGTATGACAGCTGCGGGAATCTGGGGCTGCGGAAGTCAGGAGACAAACAAAAGTACAAAAATAGAGACAGTGGAGGCAAAAGAAGAGAGCAAAGATGCCGCAAAGGAGGAAGAAGAGACGGTTCCGGTTGTCAGCATCACACCCGTAGAGACAACGGCCGAGGCTCCGGCGAAAATCGGAGAGTGGGTGGCAACAAAGAAGCCGTCTTCTGTGGATAATCAATTCCATACCGTGTACTACCGGATTACAGATGTTGTGCGGGATGAAGCGGAGGTGATGGCTGCCGTAGAGGCGTCTGGCAGTACCTTTGAACCGGATCCGCTGGATGAACACCTGGAATACTGTATGCTGACTTATGAGGTATATTTCCCCTCTGATTTTCCTCAGGAAGAAGCCGGGATCATGGATACAGGCCTGTCATTTTATGTAGAGAATCCGAACGGTTTTAATTATTTTGAAGCAGATGAGGGGAGTTATCAGTTCTACAGTGGAAGTGCAACGGACATTAGCGAATGGCCAGATGTATTTGAATTAAATGCAGGGGAGATTTTTACAGAGGGGAAGGCAGTATTCGCTATGGTAAAGGATGGTTCTGATTACATTTTCGAAACGTCTTATATGACGCAGACCGGAGAAATCGGACGTTCTTTTGTGGCGGGAAAATAAGTGGCGGGAGATGAGTAAACTGAAAAATAAAAATGTGATCCAATGGTTTATCTGTCTGGTCAGGCGGGATATGGAAAGCTATACAGAAGATAAAGGAGAGAAGCGAAAGTTATACCAGTTTTTGAAACGAAAGCTGAACTTTCCGTGATAGATCGGAATGATTGACGATATGCGGCATTTAAATTATAATTTTGTCAGAAAATCTGTACGAATAGTTGAAATGTCATTGGTTTAACGTATGCTTGTTATAAGGAACAGAGGAGGAAATGGTGTGAACTATACAGAAGCAGTCGCCCTTGCAAAGGCAGGGGATGAAAGGGGATACGGTTTTCTTTATGAGACTACCTATAAAAGTAAATATTATCTGGCGCTCCAATACGTAAAAAATGAGGAGACGGCCAGGGATGTTCTGCAGGAAGCCTATATCAGGGCTTTTACAAAATTAGATATGCTGGCAGAGCCGGAGGCGTTTCCAGGCTGGCTGGGAAAGATCGTGGCAAATACGGCGAAGAACGTTCTGGTAAAAAAGAATCCCATGCTGTTTTCTGAGATGGGAACAGAGGACGAGGGGGAGGATTTTGAATACAGGATTGAAGATGACAGCATTGAAAGTCAGCCGGAACTGTCCTATACAAGGCAGGAGACACAGGAGTTGGTGCATCAGATGATCGACTCCCTTTCGGAAGAGCAAAGAATGTGTATCCTGATGTTTCATATTGAAGGAGTTCCGATCAGCGAGATTGCTTCCACCCTGGGATGTTCAGAAAATACGGTCAAATCCCGGCTGAATTATGGACGGAAAAATCTGAAGAGAAAAGCAGAAGAATTACAGAAAAAGGGATACAAGCTGTACAATGTGGCTCCGCTGCCGCTGTTCCTTTATCTGCTGCGTACGCAGGAAGGATATCTTATGGCAGACGGAAGCCTGGCTGCCGCGGGGAAATCGGTGGTCGATGCGGTCTTCCGGTCGGTCTCGCAGGCAGGACCCGGCGGAGCTGGCGGCACCGGTACGGTGGCGCAGGATTCCTTTGGAGCACAGGCGGAAGCTGGTATGCAGCCACCGCCGGGCGCACAGCAGGGTTCCGGTATGCAGCCCACCCTGGGCGCTGCGCAGACAGCCGTAAAGACTGGATTTTTGCATACAACGATCGGAAAGGTTGCAGCTGTGACAGTCGGGGTATGCCTGGCGGGAGGCGCTGCATTTTACGGGGTGTCTCAGATCCTGGGACAGCAAGAAGAACCGGAGATCGTCCAGGAGAAGCAGGAGCCGGAAGAAGCCGGGGAACAGCAGAAGCAAAAGCAGGAGGCGGAAGAAACGCCGGCAGAAGTAAAGGACGAAGATTATCCGGAATTAATTGCCGGAAATCTCACCAAAGAAGAAGTGGAATATGTGCTCGCTTACGGTCCCCAGGAGATTCCTGAGCAGGGATTTACGGAAGAGGAGATCAGGCAGATTTTAAATGCAGTCTGTGAAGCTTCCAGCCGCAGCGGGGACATTATAGAAAGCTATGGGTCAGATGCAAACTGGCATCCGATGTACTCGGCGGCAGATGTAAACCGTATGTTTGCCTCCTTTAGCGACTACCAGTTTACGGAAGAAAACGATGAAGACGGCGTAGAGTACGGCGTGAATATTGACGGCGAGGTGCTCACGTTTGTTCCGGCGACACTCAGCTATGTCTGCGAGACGGAGATCATATCAGCCGAATATACAAAGGAAACGATGGAGATATATTATAACTATGAATGTAGAAGAGAGAGCGGGCAGGAGAATGTCCAGAAAAAGGCGGTGCTCATGCCAAATGAGGAAGGCCTATACCAGATTACAAGCATCGAGGAAGTAGGAACGCCAATAGCAGGAAACGAGGGGGAGGCCGGAAATGAAGAGACTGGTCAGAGCAGCCCGGGATTCCCGGTGGGAACTTACAGTTATGTGGCGATGGCAGGAGGAACGAGAGCTGAACTGACGATCGAAGAATCCGGACGCACTACGATCATAGAGATCATGTCTGCAAGCGGAAAGACTTATACACACACTTACCAGATGTCTGTGGATACGAGTGCGACTGCGAATGGAGTGATAACCTATATTCTCACGCCTGTGGATGGCGGCACAGAACGAAGTTTTACGTATAATGAAAACCAGGGGAGCCTGTATGATGTGACGAATGGATTTTCCTGGACGAAAGTAGAGTGATAGGATATGAAGGGGGGAGATGAAATGGCAGGCAGGAGAAAATGGATCGTGGTCTTATCTGTCATACTCGTACTGCTTCTGATCGTGGCTGGGTTGTGTTATGTCAAGGGCTGGAGCTTCACAGGAAACAAAGACGGAGCAGGTGAACGGGAGCGTTGGCAGGAGGTATTGTCGGAGGAAGTCCTGGAGCAGTATGATTCGGGGGTGAGTTACAAGGAGCTGGTCGAGAAACCGGAAAAGTATCAGCAGAAGACGACTGTAGTGCTGTCCGGAACGGCAGAGGCTGTCTCCGACGCGCAGGGAGGGAATCGGCAGGTGGATTTCCAGACGGAAGACGGGCGTCTGATCGCCTACGCAGAAGATAAGACCGGAAATCTTGAGATTGAGCAGGGGAAAGAGTATGTGATCTGCGGACACTTCCAGGGAATGGACGTAAGCGGGGAAGTGCCGATGGTACAGGTGTTGGTAATAGAACCATTGTAGAGAAAACAATCCGGCCGGGAAACTTATGAACGTTTCCCGGCCGGATTTCTTTTATTAAGCGTATAATTTTACTAATTCTACCAGTACGTCTACGGCCTTATCCATTCCTTCTACGGTGATGTGCTCGTATGGTCCGTGATAAGCGTGTCCGCCGGTTCCAAGGTTTGGGCACGGCAGGCCTTTGAAGCTTAACTGGCATCCGTCTGTACCGCCGCGGATCGGAAGTACCAGAGGTGTAACGCCGGCTTTTTCGCAGGCAGTCTTTGCATTGTCGATCAGGTGCATGCAGTCAGCGATAACTTCAGCCATGTTTTTGTACTGATCTGTGATAGTCAGCTTAACTGTGCCTTCGCCCCATTTTTCGTTTAGATCCTTCTCGATGAGGCGCAGGGTGTTCTTGCGGCCTTCGAAGAAGTGCTTGTCATGGTCGCGGACAAAGTAGTTAAGCTCAGCATGTCCGCAGTCACCGGACATGGATACCAGATGGAAGAATCCTTCGTATCCTTCGGTTCCGCGTGGTGTCTCAAGACCTGGCAGCATCTGGTTGATCTCCATAGCTACCAGGCAGGCGTTGATCATAGTGTCCTTGGAGGAACCAGGATGTACGCTGAAGCCGGTGATCTCGAATTTTGCCTTGCAGGCGTTGAAGTTTTCATACTGGATCTCGCCCTCGGTGTCGCCGTCCAGAGTATAGCCATACTGAGCGCCGAACTGCTCTACATTGAAGTGAGAAGCGCCAGTGCCGATCTCCTCGTCAGGAGTGAAGGCAACGGAGATTGGTCCGTGCGGCATCTTTGTCTCGTTTAAGATTTCGATCAGGGTCAGGATCTCGGCGATACCTGCCTTATCATCAGCGCCAAGGACAGTATGACCGTCGGTGGTGATCAGAGTGCGTCCCTTCAGGTCTTTTAAGTGCGGGAAGGTTTCTGTGCTTAAGATCAGGCCACTGTCGCCTAAAGGAAGGTCCTCTCCATTGTAATTTTCTGTGATGACAGGGTGAATATCCTGGTCGCAGAAATCAGATACTGTGTCCATATGAGCGATGAAACCGATAGAGGTCTTGTCCTCATATCCGGGAGTGGCCGGAAGCTTTCCATAGAGATAGCACTGGTCGTCCAGCACTACGTCTGTAAGTCCCAGGCCTTCCATCTCATCCTTCAGAAGGCGTGCCAGGTCAAACTGGCACTGGGAGGAAGGAACCGTCTCGCTGTTTTCATCACTTGGTGTACGTACAACAACGTACTTTAAGAGTCTTTCGTAAGCTTTCATGTTAAGATTCCCCTTTGCTTTGTTTTTCTCCTATATACTATAGCACAAATTCAGCTTTTCGGCACATAAAATTAATGTTATACTATTAGAAGTACCATACCATACAAAAGGGAGGCATTAAGCTATGAAATTAACCAGACTGCTGGAACGGTTAGAATATGAAGTGAGACAGGGAAGTGACGGGATCGAGGTCACGGAACTGATCAATGATTCCAGGAAAGTGACAGAAGGAAGTGTGTTTGTCTGCATCAGCGGGGCGGTATCAGACGGGCATGACTATATAGAAGATGTAGCGGAAAAAGGAGCGGCTGCTGTGATCGTGGAGCGGCCGGTGGAGGCGCCGGAGGGAATGACAGTGATCCATGTAGATGATACCCGGTATGCGCTGGCCCTGATGTCCGCCGCATATTTCGGATATCCGGCGGAAAAGCTGAAAGTGATCGGCATTACCGGAACGAAGGGAAAGACCACGACCACCTATATGGTGAAATCCATTCTGGAAGGTGTGGGACATAAAGTGGGGCTGATCGGTACCATCGAGGCGATCATCGGCGACAAGTCTATTCCGGCCAACAACACGACGCCGGAGTCCTATACCATCCATCAGTATTTTGCACAGATGTTGGAAGCAGGCTGTGACTGCGTGGTCATGGAGGTATCATCCCAGGGGCTGATGCTTCACCGGACAGCGGGGATCCAGTTCGAGATCGGTATTTTCACGAATCTGGGCGAGGACCACATTGGGCCCAACGAGCATAAAGATTTTGAGGATTATAAGCGCTGTAAAGGGATTCTGTTTACACAGTGCAGGCTTGGGATTGCAAACGTGGATGACCAGTGGTTTGAGGATGTGTTCCGCAATGCGACCTGCAAGGTGGAGACCTATGGATTCTCGGAGAAGGCTGACCTTAGGGCCACCAATGTACAGCACATTGCCACACCGGGTTATCTGGGCGTGAAATACCATGTCAATGGATTGATGGATTTTGATGTAGAGATCGACATACCGGGGAACTTCAGCGTATACAATTCCCTGACGGCGATCGCTGTATGCCGGCATTTCGGCGTTCCGGTGGAAAATATCAAGGCGGCTCTTAAGGAAGCAAAGGTCAAGGGAAGGGTAGAGATGGTCAAGGTATCCGATGAATTTACCATGCTGATCGACTACGCCCACAATGCCATGAGTCTGGAGAGCCTGCTGAATACGTTGAGAGACTATAACCCCGGACGGATCGTCACCATCTTTGGATGTGGAGGAAACCGTTCCAAGACCCGCCGTTACGAGATGGGAGAGGTGTCAGGGCGTCTTGCGGACTTTACGGTTATCACGTCGGATAACCCAAGATTTGAAGAGCCCCAGGATATCATCGACGATATCATTGTGGGCATGAAGAAGACAGATGGAAAATACATCGATATCTGCGACCGGAAAGAGGCGATCCGCTATGCCATCGAGCACGGACAGCCGGGAGACATCATTGTGCTGGCCGGAAAAGGCCATGAGACTTATCAGGAAATCAAGGGCGTCAAGTACGATATGGATGACAGAGTCCTGATCAGAGAAGTATTAGAGGAGTTACATGTACGCTGATATTATCATCGACATTACACATGAGAAACTGGATAAGATTTTCCAATACCGCATCCCCTCTCATCTGGAGGGGATGCTTAAAATTGGTATGGAAGTTCTGGTCCCTTTTGGAAGATATAATAAAGAGACCAAGGGCTATGTGACCGGATTTTCGGAAAAGGTGGATTACGATCCTGAGAAGATCAAGGAAATCAGCGGGATCGTGGAGGGAAGCATCGCCATTGAAGCAAAGCTGGTGGCGCTGGCCGCCTGGATGAAGGAATATTATGGCGGGACTATGATCCAGGCCTTAAAAACGGTGATTCCGATCAAGAGGCAGGAGCGGACCAGAAAACGGCGGACCGTTGTGCTGAAGCTTTCAGAGGAAGAAGGAAAAGAAAAGCTTAAGCTGTATCTCCATAAAAACCAAAAAGCCAGGGCCCGCCTCCTTTCAGGCCTTTTAGAGCAGCCAGGCCAGGATTACGAGTTGCTGACGAAGAAGCTGCATGTGACAGCCGCGGTCATTAAGGCACTGGAGGAGCAGGGTGTCATCGAGATCCGGACGGAGCAGATGTTCAGAAATCCTATTCCTGCTGCGGCAAAGGAAAAAGAAAGTGTCACACTGACTGGGGAGCAGCAAAAAGCAGTAGAGGCCTTCTGGCAGGATTACGAGCAGGGAAGGACCGGTACTTATCTGGTATATGGCGTCACCGGAAGCGGTAAGACAGAAGTTTATATGGAAATGATCGGCCGGGTCCTGAAAAAGGGAAAACAGGCTATTGTGCTGATTCCGGAGATCGCATTGACCTATCAGACGGTCATGCGGTTTTACGGAAGATTTGGAGACCGGGTTTCTATCCTTCATTCCCGCATGTCTCAGGGAGAACGCTATGATCAGATGGAGCGGGTGAAAGCAGGAGAAGTGGATGTGATGATCGGGCCAAGGTCTGCGCTGTTCACGCCATTTCCGAACCTGGGACTGATCGTGATCGATGAGGAGCATGAGGGCACCTATAAAAGTGAACAGGTGCCGAGATACCATGCCAGAGAGACGGCCATCCACCGGGCACAGGAGGAGGGGGCCAGCGTGGTCCTGGGATCTGCGACGCCCTCGCTGGAAAGCTTTTATGCCTGTAAGACCGGCAGGTTTACGATGCTGGAGCTAAAGAACCGGACAGGGGAAAGCGCTCTTCCGGAAGTGTTTATTACAGATATGCGGGAAGAGCTGCGCCGGGGGAACCGCTCGATCTTAAGCGGAAAGCTGGAGGAAATGATCCGTGACCGTCTTGAAAGGAAGGAACAGATCATGCTCTTTTTGAACCGGAGAGGCTATGCAGGGTTTGTCAGTTGCAGGGCCTGCGGATATGTAGTAAAATGTCCTCACTGCGACGTTTCCTTATCTGCCCACCGGAACGGGAAACTGGTCTGCCATTACTGTGGTTATGAAACACCGCTTCTTCGGAGCTGTCCGTCCTGCGGTTCCTCTTATATCGGAGGATTCCGGGCAGGGACCCAGCAGGTGGAGGAGCTGGTCCACAGGACGTTTCCGGAAGCGCGCATATTGCGCATGGACATGGATACCACACGGAAAAAGGACGGATATGAAAAGATCCTGGAGACCTTCGCGGACGAGGAAGCCGACATCCTGATCGGGACACAGATGATCGTCAAAGGCCATGATTTCCCCAAGGTGACTCTTGTTGGAGTCCTGGCGGCAGATCTTTCGCTGTACAGCGATGATTACCGTTCGGGAGAGCGGACCTTCCAGCTTCTGACGCAGGCGGCCGGAAGAGCAGGCCGGGGAGCGGCGTCCGGCCAGGTGGTGATCCAGACCTACAGCCCGGACCACTATAGTATCCAGATGGCGGCGGCCCAGGACTATGAAGGGTTTTATGAAGAAGAAATGGGCTACAGAAAGCTGATGGGCTACCCGCCGGCATCCCACCTTCTGGCGGTGCTTCTTACGGGGCCGGAAGAAGAGCGGCTTTTAGAGGCGGCAGGGTACCTGAAGGAATTCCTTGGGCGGATCGACCCGGGCGGACGGATACAGGTGATAGGGCCAGCCAGCCCTTACGTGGGAAAGGTAAACGATGTGTACAGGAAAGTCCTGTATCTGAAAGAAAAAGAAGCGCACATCCTGATTGAGGCAAAGAACCGGATGGAACAATATATAGAAGCAAACCGGGGATTTCAGACCTTAAGGATCCAGTTTGACCTGGATCCCATGGGCGTGTTCTAAATAGAAAAATATGGAGAAGAGAGGTAAATTATGGCAACGAGAAAAATCAGAGAAATCGGCGATGAAGTGCTGACAAAACCATGTAAAGAAGTAACGAAGATGAATCTTCGGACAAAGATCCTGATCAGCGATATGCTGGACACGATGTATGAAGCTATGGGCGTAGGCCTTGCGGCGCCCCAGGTGGGGATCTTAAAAAGGATCGTGGTGATCGATGTGGGAGAAGGACCGATCGTGCTGATCAATCCCAGGATCGTTGAGACTTCCGGAGAGCAGACTGGTGAAGAAGGATGCTTAAGCGTGCCTGGAAAAGCCGGGCAGGTGACAAGACCGGATCATGTCAAAGTGATCGCCCAGAATGAAGATATGGAAGAGATCGAGCTGGAGGGAGAAGGACTTCTGGCACGTGCTTTCTGCCATGAGATTGACCACCTGGACGGACATTTATATGTGGATCTGGTGGAAGGAGAACTCCATGATGTAGAATACGCAGATCCGGAAGACGAGGAAGAAGTATAGAAGGAGGGACCAGGATGAAAGTCATATTTATGGGGACACCGGAGTTTTCCGTGGGGACACTGGAAGCTCTGATCGAGGCCGGACATGAGGTGGTGCTGGCAGTGACGCAGCCGGATAAGCAAAAGGGCCGCGGCGGGAAGATGCAGTATCCGCCGGTGAAGGAAACAGCCCTGAAATACGATATCCCGGTCTATCAGCCAAAGAAGATCCGGGAGGAGGCGTGTATCGAAGAACTGCGGAAATATCAGGCGGATATTATGGTGGTGATCGCCTTTGGACAGATCCTGCCGCAGGCCATTCTGGATATGACGCCTTATGGGTGCGTGAATGTTCATGCGTCTCTGCTTCCCAAATACCGCGGGGCGGCACCGATCCAGTGGGCGGTCATAAATGGGGAAAAGGTCTCCGGCGTGACGACCATGCAGATGGATGCGGGGCTGGATACCGGTGATATGCTGTTAAAGACAGAAGTAGTCCTGGATGAAAAGGAAACGGGAGGAAGCCTTCATGACAAGTTGGCCGAAGCCGGGGCCAGGCTCTGTGTGGAGACGCTGAAAGGGCTGGAAGCCCATGCCATCACTCCGGAAAAACAGGGGGAAAGCCCTACGGAATATGCCAGGATGCTGGATAAGAGCTTAGGGAAAATTGACTGGACCAGGCCGGCAGAAGAGATCGAGCGGCTGATCCGGGGATTAAATCCCTGGCCCAGCGCCTATACAGACTGGACGGGCAAGACCATGAAGATCTGGGAAGCCCAGGTGATAAACCAGGAAGAGGCGAAAGCTGCACAGCAGGAAGCAGCAAAGCCCGGCACCGTGGTGAAGGTAGAAAAGGACGGATTCCTGGTGCAGACGGGAAAAGATCTGCTGAAGATCTGTGCGCTTCAGATTCCTGGAAAGAAGCGGATGGACGCCGGTGCATTCCTGCGGGGATATACGATGGAAGCCGGAGTAGAGCTGGGATCAGAGGAGTAGGGAGTAACTTTATTAAGAATTATTAAAATTGTATGAATCCACGGTTTTTTTCTCGCTTTTCTATTATAATGTAATACCAGGAGGCGGTAACTATGTATTATCCAATGTATTTTGATCCAACATATATGTTAGTGCTGATTGGTGTGGTCATCTGTCTGGCGGCATCGGCGAAGATGCGTTCCACATTTTCCAGATATTCCAGGATACGCAATCATTCCGGGATGACCGGAAGAGAAGCGGCGGAGCAGGTGCTTCACCGGGCGGGCATTTATGACGTCAGGGTAGAGCATGTGTCCGGAAACCTGACGGACCACTATGACCCCAGAAGCAAGGTGCTTCGCCTGTCGGATACGACGTATGGATCTGCATCTGTGGCGGCAGTGGGTGTGGCAGCCCATGAGTGCGGCCATGCGATCCAGCATGCCACCGGCTATGCGCCGCTTGCGTTCCGGAGCGCTCTGGTTCCGGTGGCGAACTTTGGCAGCACGATTGCCTGGCCCCTGATTCTGATCGGACTTTTATTTAACAGCCAGTCATCGGTCTTATTTTTAAATCTTGGGATCCTGGCTTTTTCGCTGGCGGTATTGTTCCAGATCGTGACGCTGCCGGTGGAATTTAATGCATCCAGCCGGGCCATCCGCATGCTGAGCGGAAACGGGATGCTGTATGAGGATGAAGTGCAGGCTACCAGGAAGGTCCTGACGGCAGCCGCGCTTACTTATGTGGCGGGAGCAGCGTCGGCGATCCTGCAGCTTCTCAGGATTATTTTAATATCAAACTCGAGGAGAAGATAGGAGATGAATGAAAGAGAACTGGTGCTGGAAGCGTTGCTTTCCATTACCCGCGACGGGGAATACAGCCATATCGTTTTGAAGAATCTTCTGGATCTTTATCAATATCTGGACAAACGAGAGCGTGCGTTTATCACGAGAGTGGTAAACGGCACGCTTGAACGCATGATCGAAATTGATGCGGTTATCAATCAGTTTTCCAAGGTGAAAGTAAATAAAATGAAGCCGGTGATCCGGACAATCTTACGGTTCAGCGTCTATCAGCTGAAATACATGGACAGTATCCCGGACTCCGCGGTATGCAATGAGGCGGTGAAGCTGGCAGCCAAAAAAGGATTCCATAATCTGAAGGGATTTGTCAATGGCGTTTTAAGAAACATCAGCAGAAATCTGGATCAGATTACATACCCGGATCCGTCGGATCCTGTTTCCTGTCTGTCTGTCCGGGAGTCCCTGCCGGAGTGGCTTGTAAGCCAGTGGCTGGAAACCTATGATTTTGACACGGTGCAGAAGATGGGAGAGGCTTTCCTTAAGGCAGACCCGTTGTCTGTGCGTTTTGATCCGCAGAGGATCACGAAAGAGGCGCTGATGGACATGCTGGAAAAGGAAGGGGTAACAGTCCGGGAAATCCCGGATACTCCCTGTGGGCTTTATCTGTCAGGCTTTGATCATCTGGCGGCTCTTTCCAGTTTTCGCCAGGGGTATTATCAGGTACAGGATGTAAGCTCCATGCAGGCGGCGCTGTGGGCGGATCCCAAGCCGGGGGACGAGATCATCGACGTCTGTGCGGCGCCGGGCGGCAAAGCGATCCATCTGGCGGAGCTCCTTTCCGGGACCGGTCATGTGGAGGCCCGCGACCTGACGGAATATAAGGTGGGACTGATTCGGGAAAATATTGAAAGAAGCGGTCTTACTAATATAGAAGCGGTTGTACAGGATGCGCTGGAGACGGATCAGGAGTCGGTAGAAAAGGCGGATATTGTCATTGCGGATCTTCCCTGCTCTGGTCTTGGAGTGCTGGGAAAGAAGCCGGATCTGAAGCTTCGGATGACCAAAGAGGCGCAAGAAGAGCTGGCGGCTCTGCAAAGGCGGATCCTGGCCGTGGTGAAGGACTATGTAAAGCCGGGCGGGAAGCTTTTGTACAGTACCTGCACGATCAACCGGAGAGAAAATGAAGAAAATGCACAGTGGTTTGCCGGAAAATATCCGGAATTTTCCCTGGTGCGGGAGCAGCAAAGACTTCCGGGAAAAGACGAAGGGGATGGATTTTATCTCGCACTGTTTCGGAGGAGAGATGATGAGTAAGCAGGACATCTGTTCATTGAATTATGAAGAAATACAAGAAGAGATGAAGCGGATCGGTGAGAAGGCCTTTCGGGGCCGCCAGATCTACGAGTGGCTGCATGTAAAGCTTGTGGATGATTTTTCGCAGATGACGAACCTGTCGAAGTCCCTGAGAGAAAAGCTGGAAGCTCATTACGAGATTCCGAAGCTTCATGTGGCGGCGCATCAGATATCCAGAAAGGATCCGACGGAAAAGTTTCTGTTCGAGCTCTCTGACGGCAACATGATCGAAAGTGTACTGATGAAATATGAGTATGGCAATTCTGTCTGCATTTCATCCCAGGCCGGCTGCCGGATGGGATGCAGGTTCTGCGCCTCGACGATCGGCGGGCTGAAGCGGAATCTTGCAACCTCAGAAATGCTGCGGCAGATCTACCAGGTGCAGAAAATAAGCGGAGAGCGGGTATCCAACATCGTCATCATGGGAACCGGAGAACCGCTGGATAACTATGAGAATTTCGTAAAATTCTTGCATATGATCAGTGATGAACACGGACTACATATCAGCCAGCGGAGCATCACGGCGTCTACCTGCGGTATTGTGCCGAAGATGCATGAGCTTGCAGAGGAAGGCTTGCAGATCACTCTGGCCCTGTCTCTCCATGGATCCAGCCAGGAGAAGAGGCGGGAACTGATGCCGGTGGCGAATAAATATGCACTGCCCAAGGTGCTGGAAGCCTGCGACCACTATTTTGAGAAGACCGGCCGCAGGGTAACCTTTGAGTACAGCCTGGTAAAAGGAGTCAATGACCGGGAGGAGGATATCCGGGGACTGACAGGGATCCTGCGTCACAGGAACTGCCATCTGAACCTGATTCCGGTCAATCCGGTCCGGGAACGGGATTATCAGAGGCCCACCAGTGAAAATGCGCTGGAATTTAAAAATAAACTTGAAAAAAACGGAATTAATGTTACTATAAGAAGGGAAAGAGGCTCTGATATTGACGGAGCCTGCGGACAGCTGCGGAGAAGATACGCAGCTGGGAATAAAGGAGAAACAGATGAAACTATATGCAATGACTGACGTGGGGAGAAAGCGTGAGGTCAATCAGGATTACGTATATGTGACGGATCAGCCAGTAGGGCCGTTCCCGAATTTCCTTGCGGTGGCCGACGGAATGGGCGGACACAAGGCAGGGGATTTTGCGTCAAAATATACGGTAAATACGGTATTGGAAGAATTGGAGAAGACACCGCTTGACAAACCGGAAGAGATCCTGCGCAATATTGTCAGCATTGCCAACCATAAGCTGATCGAGGTGGCGGCAACGGATGTGAAACTGGAAGGGATGGGGACCACGCTGGTGGCAGGCACGATCATAGGGAATACCTTGTATTTTGCCAATGTAGGAGACAGCAGGCTCTATCTTATCAATGAAAAGATCCGTCAGATATCCAAGGATCATTCTCTGGTAGAGGAGATGGTCCGTTTAGGGGGGATCAAGGCGGAAGAGGCAAAGAATCATCCGGATAAAAATATCATCACACGGGCGATCGGCGTAAAAGAAGATGTGGAAGCTGACATCTATGAATACCGGCTGAAAAAAGGAGATGTGATCCTGATGTGTACCGACGGACTCAGCAACATGGTGGAGGACGAGGATATGTTTGACATCGTCAAGGGTTCAAGAGATGTGGTGGAAACAGTAGAAATGCTGATCGAGAAGGCGAACAGCAACGGTGGAAGAGATAATATAGGGGTTGTGATAGCGGAACCGCTTTCGGATGAGGTGAGTGTATGGTAAAAGATGGTATTGTTCTTGGAAAACGATATGAAGTGCTGAGCAAGGTTGGGGCCGGAGGCATGGCTGATGTCTATAAGGGCCGTGACCAGATGCTGAACCGGTATGTGGCAATCAAGGTGCTGAAAAAGGAGTTCCGGGAGGATGAAAATTTTGTCCGGAAATTTCGGTCGGAGGCGCAGGCGTCCGCCGGACTACTGCACCCAAATGTGGTAAATGTTTATGACGTGGGGGAAGACCGGGGCCTGTACTATATGGTTATGGAACTGGTGGAAGGGATTACCCTGAAAGAATATATAGAAAAGAAAGGCAGGCTGTCCCACAAGGAAGTGATCAGCATTGCCATTCAGATGTGCTCCGGTATCGGGGCGGCTCATGCGGCCGGGATCATCCACAGGGATATTAAGCCGCAGAATATCATTATTTCCAAAGATGGGAAGGTAAAGGTTACGGATTTTGGTATTGCAAAGGCTGTGACTTCTAATACGATCAGTACGAATGCGATGGGATCTGTCCATTATACGTCGCCGGAACAGGCCAGGGGCGGATTCAGCGATCAGAAAAGCGATATCTATTCCATCGGTATTACTCTATATGAAATGGTAACCGGACAGGTGCCGTTCGACGGTGATTCTACAGTATCCGTAGCGATCAAGCATCTTCAGGAGGAGATTACAGCGCCGTCGGAGCTGGTTTCGGATATTCCATACAGTCTTGAACAGATCATACTAAAATGTACCCAGAAAAACGCCGAAAGACGATATCCGAATACTGATGAACTGATCCAGGATCTGAAGAGATCCCTGGTAGATCCGGACGGGGATTTTGTCGTGATCCCGCCTCTTGGAAATGCGGATACTCTTATCATCACAGATGAAGAGCTGGATGAGATCCAGAACTCTTATGATGAAGATGAAGACGAGTATGACGAAGACGAATACGACGAAGATGAATACGATGAAGATGAGTACGACGAAGACGAATATGACGTCGATGACGGAAAGCGGGGAAAGGGATCGGATGAAGTTAATCCGAAGATGAAAAAACTGACCCGTATTCTGACCGTCGTTGTAGCGATTATTATCGCCTTTATCGTGATCTTTGCGATTGGACGGGCTGCCGGAATCTTTCGGATTGGACCGGAGAGCCCTAACGAAACAGAAGATATGGTGGAAGTGCCCAATGTGGTGGGTATGACCGAGGATGACGCGAAAGAGACGCTGAATGATGAGGGACTTGGCTTTAAGGTAGTCTCAAGAGAAGAGTCGAAGGAGTATGAAAAGGGAAGGGTTTCCGAGCAGAAAACAGAGGCCGGTGAAGAGGTGGCAAAAAACACGACCATTGAAGTGGTGGTGAGCTCCGGACTGGTGGGCGACAGCATCACCGTGCCGGACGTCAGTGGCATGACGGAGGATGAAGCCCAGAGTGCACTGGAAAATGCAGGATTCCGGAATATTTCTTCTGAATTTACCTATCATGACAGCGTGCCGAGCGGTCAGGTCATCGGTACGACTCCGGAGGCAAATGCCGAAGCCACAGAGGATACGGAGATCGTGATGCAGGTCAGCAAGGGCGCTGAGAGGAAGACAGTGCCAAATGTGGTAGGACAAAAGGATGCCGATGCGCAGAATGCGATCAAGAGCGCAGGCCTGTCAGTCGGAACCGTTACCTATGAGTATAGTGACAGCGTAGCACAGGGAATTGTTATTTCCCAGAGCGTGGACGGCGGGAAAAAGGTAAGCGCCGGCACGACGGTAGATCTGGTGATCAGCAACGGACCGGAACCGGCGGCAAAGGTAAATGTGCCTCCGGTAACAGGAACCTCTGAGAGCAATGCAAGACAGCTGATTCAGAATGCGGGACTGAGCGTGGGTACTGTTACCTACCAGCACAGCAGTTCCGTGGCGGCAGGCTACGTGATCAGCTGCAGCCCGGGTGTGGGAAGCAGCGTGGATGAAGGAACGTCTGTAAGCCTGGTGGTCAGCACCGGGCCGGAACAGACTAATCCTGATCCCGGAACCGGAGGAGATGATGGGGATGGAGAGACAGACTAACAGATGAAGGGAAAGATCGTAAAAGGAATTGCCGGATTCTACTACGTTGACGTGGTAGGATCCGGTGTTTATGAATGTAAGGCAAAAGGTGTTTTCCGCAAGGAAAAGAGAAAGCCCCTGGTGGGAGATAATGTGGAGATCGAGGTACTGGACGAAAAAGACATGGAGGGAAACATCACAGAGATCCTGCCGAGGAAGAATGAGCTGATCCGTCCGGCGGTGGCCAACGTAGATCAGGCGCTGGTGGTCTTTGCTGTGGCAAAACCGGATCCTCATTTCCATCTCCTGGACCGTTTTCTGGTGATGATGGAAAGGAAAGAAATCCCTGTAATCCTGTGTTTTAATAAGGATGATCTGGGGACAGAAGAAAAGATAGGGGAGCTTCGGGATATTTACCGGGACTGCGGATGCACGCTGGTGTTTGCCAGTGCAGGCATGCAGCGCAATATCGGGGAGATCCGCGGACTGCTTGCAGGGAAGACTACGGTGATCGCAGGGCCTTCCGGAGTGGGAAAGTCAACCCTTATCAATCTTCTGCAGCCGGAGGCCAATATGGAGACAGGATCTATCAGCACAAAAATTGAACGGGGAAAGCATACTACGAGACATTCGGAATTATTCGCACTGGGAGATCATTCGTACATTATGGATACGCCAGGGTTCAGTTCCCTGTACGTGGAAGATCTTGAAAAGGAAGATCTGAAGTACTATTTTCCGGAATTTGCGCCTTATGAGGGAAGCTGCAGATTTAACGGATGTGACCATATCCATGAACCGGGCTGTGCGGTGAAGCAGGCCGTGGAAGAGGGAAAGATCCACCCCTCCAGATATGAGAATTATAAAGCGTTTTATGAAGAACTAAAAGGACAGAGGAGGTATTAGGTATGGAGTACATACTGGCGCCGTCGATCCTTGCGGCGGATTTTAAAAATCTGGGCTGTGAGATGAAAAAGACGGAAGAAAACGGGGCAGAGTATCTGCATTTTGATGTAATGGACGGTATGTTCGTTCCCAGTATTTCATTTGGGATGCCGGTGCTTGCGTCGATCTGCGGGGCGACAGAACAGGTGATGGATGTACACCTGATGATAAAGGAGCCGATCCGTTATATCGAAGACTTTAAGAAAGCAGGAGCCGATCTGATCACCATACATCTGGAGGCCTGCGAGGACGTACATGCGACGATCGCAAAAATCCGGGAGTGCGGGATGAAGGCAGGGCTTTCTATCTGTCCGGAAACGGATACAGAAGAGCTGGCGCCGTATTTAAAAGAGATTGATATGGTACTGATCATGAGTGTGCATCCGGGATTCGGGGGACAAAGCTTTATTCCGGAGTCCCTTTCCAAGATCCGCCGGACCAGACAAATGATCGCGGAGCAGGAGCTTTCTGTGGATGTTGAGGTAGACGGCGGCATTTATCTTACGAATGTAAAAGACGTGCTGGATGCGGGAGCAAATATCATCGTGGCAGGGTCTGCGGTGTTTAAAGGGGATGCCGGGGAGAATACTAAGAATTTCATGGAGATTTTAAAAAGCTATGAGTAAGAGAATTGTGATCGTAAGCGGCGGAAAGCTGGAAGAATCAGTGTGCCTTCCGATCCTGGAAGGACAGAAAGAGGGGTACATCATTGGTGTGGACAGGGGATTGGAATTCCTGTATCAGCACCAGATTATGCCGGATTACATTGTCGGAGATTTTGACAGTGTAAAAAAAGAGGTGGTGGATTACTACCGTGAAGAAACACATGCAGGTATCCGTGAGTACAACCCGGTAAAGGATGCGTCTGATACGGAGATCGCCATCCGCCTTGCCATGACGCTTGGAGGAACCGATCTGGTGATCCTGGGAGCGACCGGCGGACGGATCGATCATCTGTGGGCGAATGTACAGTCCCTGGCTATTCCGTTTAAGGCAGGCGTGCATGCCGAGATCCTGGACAGTCAGAACCGGATCTTTCTTCTGGGAGAGGGGGAAACCCATATTAAGAAGAGTGAGGCATATGGGCCGTACTTTTCGGTTTTTCCGCTGGGAGATGAAGTGTTTGGTTTCACGATCGAAGGAGCGAAATATCCGCTGCATGATCATGTGCTGACTCCGTACAACAGCCTGTGCGTCAGCAACGAGATTGCAGGGGAAGAAGTGGTGATCAGTTTCACAACGGGAATCGTGATCCTGATGGAGACCCGGGATAAGGAATAGGCAATGGACTTTTAGGCTCTGGTATGGTAAGATGTATCTGCTGTACCAGAGTTTTTTTCTGGTATTAAAATATATGGATGAGGAGATGTAACGATAGATGAAGCTTGGAATCGTAGGACTTCCGAATGTAGGAAAGAGTACATTATTTAATTCACTGACAAAGGCCGGGGCAGAGTCCGCCAACTATCCGTTCTGTACCATCGACCCCAATGTGGGCGTGGTAACGGTGCCGGACGAAAGGCTTAAGGTATTGGGAGACATGTACCACACAAAGAAGATCATCCCGGCGGCGATAGAGTTTGTAGATATCGCGGGACTTGTAAAAGGAGCCTCCAAAGGAGAGGGACTGGGGAATCAGTTCCTGGCGAATATCCGCGAGGTAGATGCTATCGTGCATGTGGTGCGCTGCTTTGAGGACAGTAATATCGTCCATGTGGACGGCAGCATTAATCCCCTGCGGGATATTGAGACGATCAATCTGGAACTGATCTTTTCGGATCTGGAGATTCTGGAGAGGCGGATCGCCAAGACAACTAAGGTGGCGAGAAACGATAAGACAGCTGCAAAGGAGCTGAAGCTTCTGGAAAAGATCAAAGCTCATCTGGAGGAAGGAAAGCTTGCCAAGACCTTTGACGGTGCAGAAGACGAGGATGAAGAGGCATGGCTTGCAAGCTATAATCTGCTGACTTATAAGCCGGTGATCTATGCGGCGAATGTAGCTGAGGATGACCTGGCGGACGATGGAGAGAGTAACGAAGGGGTACAGGCTGTCCGGGAGTATGCCAAGACAGAGCAGAGCGAGGTGTTTGTGGTCTGTGCACAGATTGAGCAGGAGATCGCAGAGCTTGACGATGACGAGAAAAAGATGTTTCTGGAGGATCTGGGATTATCAGAGTCCGGACTGGAAAAACTGATAAAGGCAAGCTATCGTCTGCTGGGCCTGATTAGTTACCTGACGGCGGGAGAGCCGGAGGTCCGGGCATGGACGATCACGAAGGGGACGAAGGCGCCTCAGGCGGCTGGAAAGATCCATACGGATTTTGAACGTGGATTTATCCGTGCGGAAGTGGTATCTTATGATGACCTGATCGCATGCGGCAGTCATAATGCTGCAAAGGAAAAGGGACTGATTCGTCTGGAAGGAAAGGACTATGTGGTGCAGGACGGTGATATCATGCTGTTCCGCTTTAATGTATAAGGGAAGAGGGATAGAGGATGCACACGTTTATTGATTTTCCGAATCTGGGGATTCACCTGGAAAATGTTGGAAAGACAGTGACTGTATTTGGATTTGACATTGCATATTACGGAATTACGATCGCTGTCGGCATGCTGGCGGGAATCCTGGTGGCAACCCAGGTGGCAAAAAGGACCGGGCAGAAGCAGGAGGACTATATTGATCTTGCGATTTTCGGGATTATTTTCGGTATTATCGGCGCCCGGATTTACTATGTGATTTTTGCCTGGGATATGTATAAAGATAATCTTCTGGAAATTTTTAATACCCGGCATGGGGGACTTGCCATCTATGGAGGTGTGATCGCGGCGGTGATCACGGTCTTTGTGGTAGCCCGTGTGAAGAAGATCCCGGTGGGACTGATGCTTGATATCGGCGGATGTGGATTGATCACGGGGCAGATGATCGGTCGCTGGGGCAATTTTTTCAACAGGGAAGCATTTGGGGAATATACCAATGGTCCTCTTGCCATGCGGCTGCCGCTGGATGCTGTACGAAGCTCTGACGTGACCCAGATGATGAGGGATCATGTACAGACAGTTGACGGAGTATCCTGTATCCAGGTGTCGCCTACTTTTCTGTATGAGTCCTTCTGGTGTTTGCTGGTGCTGATCCTGATGCTTCTCTACACCAGACGTAAGAAGTTCAACGGAGAAGTGTTTTTGCTGTATCTGGCCGGATACGGGGCAGGCCGGTTCTGGATCGAGGCCCTTCGGACGGATCAGCTGTGGATTCCGGGAACTGAGATTCCGGTATCCCAGGTGCTGGCCGGAACGCTGGTTATTGTATCGGTGGTATTGATTATCTGGGGAAGAAAAAAGCAGAAAAAAGTAAGGGAGGCACAGGCATGATCGTAAAGAACGTAAAGGTATATCGGGAGGATCAGACATTTGCAGATGGAGAGATCAGAATCTTAGACGGCGTATTTGAAAAAGTCTGTACGGGAGCCGGAAGAGGGGAAGGAATCCTGGCGGAAAAGGATGAAACTGTGATTGACGGTGACGGCGCATATGCGATTCCTGGTCTTATCGACCTTCATTTTCACGGCTGTATGGGAGATGATTTCTGCGATGGCACCAAAGAGGCGATCGGAAGGATCGCAGAGTATGAGGCGTCAGTTGGCGTAACGGCGATTGCACCGGCTACTATGACGCTGCCGGTGGAGGAACTTGTGCGGATCCTTTCTGTGGCAGCAGAGTATAGAAGAGAAGAGGCTTCCGGGCAGGACGCCAGAATTCGTGCGGATCTGGTCGGTGTTAATATGGAAGGCCCGTTTATCAGTAAAATGAAAAAGGGGGCGCAGGATGAGCGGAATATTCTGCCCTGTGATGCTTCTATAGCACGCCGTTTTCTGGAAGTTTCCGAAGGACTGGTAAAATTTATTGGCATCGCTCCGGAGGAAAGTGAACATTCAGCTGCATTTGTGAAAGAAATGAAGGACGATGTCCATATTTCTCTGGCGCATACAAATGCGGACTATGACAGTGCAAAGGCTGCTTTTGACGCGGGCGCCAGTCATGCGGTACATCTTTATAACGCTATGCCGCCATTTACACATCGGGCGCCGGGCGTGGTAGGCGCTGTGGCTGACAGTCCCCATGTGATGGCGGAGCTGATCTGTGACGGTGTGCATATTCATCCGGCGGTCGTAAGAGCGACGTTTCAGATGATGGGGGCGCAGCGGATGATATTGATCAGCGACAGTATGCGGGCTACGGGAATGCCGGACGGAAGATATACGCTGGGCGGTCTGGATGTTGATGTGGTGGGAAACCGGGCTACTCTGGTTTCCGATGGTGCATTGGCAGGCTCTGCGACTAATCTGATGGACTGCCTGCGGACGGTGGTAAAAAAGATGGGAATCCCGCTGGAGACGGCAGTGGCCTGTGCGTCCGCCAATCCTGCAAAAAGCCTGGGAATCTACGACAGCTACGGTTCTGTCACACCCGGGAAGAAGGGACATTTGGTGCTGCTGGATAAAGACCTGGAACTAAAAGCAGTGATCAAAGATGGGAAGGTGCTGTAATGGGAGAAACAGAACGACGCGGAGCCTGCCTGATCTGCGGGGCGGATCTGGTTTATTTTCAGGAGGCAAAGGAAATGACCTGTGTTTTCTGTGGGAAAAGGGAGTTAAGCCATGCATCCTGTAAAGACGGGCATTATGTCTGTGACGCCTGCCATGCCAGAAAAGGCATCGAGGCGGTTATGCGGGAGTGCCGGACTACAAAATCCAGAAATCCTATTGAGATCATGCAGAAGATCATGGCAGATCCGTATATTTATATGCATGGCCCGGAGCATCATGTGATGGCAGGTGCGGCGCTTCTGGCCGCGTATCATAACAGCGGCGGAGAAGTGGATCTTGACTGGGCGCTTGCGGAAATGAAAGAGCGGGGCGGACAGGTGCCGGGCGGCGTGTGCGGGTTCTGGGGATGCTGCGGAGCAGGTGTCAGCACTGGCATCTATATGAGTATCATAACAAAAGCCACGCCTTTAAGCGGGAAATCCTGGGGGCTTTCCAACCGTATGACATCCAGAGCTTTAAACGCCATCGGTGAGATCGGCGGTCCCAGGTGCTGTAAACGTGACACCTTTACGGCTGTAAAAGAAGCCGTGCAGATGACAAAAGAAGAACTGGGCATAGAAATGGAGCTGCCCGAAAAAATAGAATGTGGATTCCATGTGGAAAACCAGCAGTGTCTGCGTGGAAAATGTCCTTATCATCCAAAGGAAGATGCCACACGGGCGATGTCGAGAAGTTAAGCTGATCGACATCGCCCGTGTGGCATCTTTTTCTAAATAATATCATTTGATTTTCCATTTCAAGGAAATTATAAAATCTTAAAAATTTGAAGGTAGAGCCAAAAATATTCTATGTTTTCTCAAAGACAACTCCGATATACTGACAATATCAATAAAGGACGATAAAAGTCTTTAAAGAAGGGAGAAAAGTATATGAAAAGAAAGATGGCTTTATTGACAATCGCAGCAATGCTCAGCCTTTCGGTAGCTGCATGCGGTTCAAGCGGAGACTCGGGAAGCGGAGATTCTGGATCAGGGGAAAGTTCCAGTTCAAGCGGGGATGTGGCGAACAAGGACAAACCTCTGGTTTGGTTTAATCGTCAGCCTTCCAATAGTTCGACCGGAGAGCTGGATACGACCGCTTTGAACTTCAATGAAAATACATATTATGTAGGCTTCGATGCAAATCAGGGTGCAGAGCTTCAGGGAACCATGGTTAAAGATTATATTGAGGCTAACATTGATACTATTGACCGGAACGGTGACGGAGTGATCGGATATGTTCTGGCAATCGGAGATATCGGACATAACGATTCTATCGCACGTACGAGAGGTGTCCGCAAAGCCCTGGGAACCGGCGTTGAAAAAGACGGCAACATCAACAGCGATCCAATCGGAACAAACACAGATGGTTCTGCGTCTGCTGTACAGGATGGGACCATTGAAGTTGACGGCACATCTTATGTAGTCCGCGAGCTTGCTTCACAGGAGATGAAGAACTCCGCAGGAGCTACCTGGGATGCAGCAACAGCAGGAAATGCGATCGGAACATGGTCTTCTTCTTTTGGAGATGATATTGATGTTGTTGTTTCTAATAATGACGGAATGGGAATGTCTATGTTTAATGCATGGTCCAAAGATAATGAAGTTCCTACTTTTGGATACGATGCTAATAACGATGCAGTAGCAGCTATCGCTGAAGGCTATGGCGGAACCATCAGCCAGCATGCGGATGTACAGGCTTACCTGACACTTCGTGTTCTGCGTAATGCCCTTGACGGTGTAGACATTGATACTGGTATCGGCACGGCAGATGAGGCTGGAAATGTTCTGAGTGAAGACGTATACAGATACAGCGAAGAAGAGCGCTCCTACTATGCATTGAACGTTGCAGTTACCGCAGATAACTATCAGGACTTCACAGACTCTACTAAGGTTTACGAGCCTGTTTCCAAACAACTTGACGAGAGCGCATCTCCGGTGAAGAAAGTATGGCTGAACATCTACAATGCTTCTGATAACTTCTTAAGCTCTACTTATCAGCCGCTGCTTCAGAACTATGATGATCTTTTGAATCTGGAAGTTGAATACATCGGCGGTGACGGACAGACAGAGTCCAACATTACAAACCGTCTTGGAAATCCAAGCCAGTATGATGCGTTTGCCATTAATATGGTTAAGACAGATAATGCGTCTTCCTACACATCAATACTTAGTCAATAACAGTTATTGAAACAGGAATGAAGGGGTTATTAGGGAGAAGAAATTCTCCCTAATAACTTATTAAAAAGAGTTACTGAAAATTAATATAGCAATATGGGAACAGGAGTAAAAAGAATGGCAGATAAGAAAGATGATATCGTCTTATCGATCCGTGGTATGTGTAAGTCGTTTGGCCGCAACCGGGTACTGGATCACATAAATCTGGATGTAAGACAGGGAACGGTCATGGGACTGATGGGGGAAAACGGTGCCGGTAAGTCGACTATGATGAAGTGCCTGTTCGGTACTTATCAGAAAGATGAGGGAAAAATCTTTCTGGACGGGAAAGAAGTAAGCTTTTCCGGGCCTAAGGATGCTCTTGAAAATGGGATCGCAATGGTCCATCAGGAATTGAACCAGTGCTTGGAAAGAAATGTAATGGATAATTTGTTCCTGGGACGCTATCCGGTCAATTCTGTGGGAATCATTGATGAAGGCAGAATGAAAAAAGAAGCTTCCGAACTTTTCCGAAAACTGGGTATGACAGTCAATCTTACCCAGCCTATGCGGAACATGTCTGTGTCACAGAGACAGATGTGTGAGATTGCAAAAGCGATCTCCTACAATGCCAAGGTGATCGTTCTTGACGAGCCCACGTCCTCACTGACGGTGCAGGAAGTGGAAAAGCTTTTTGATATGATGCGGATGTTGAAAGAGCAAGGGATTTCTTTGATTTATATTTCTCATAAAATGGATGAGATTTTTGAAATCTGTGATGAGATCTCAGTGCTCCGTGACGGAAATCTTGTTATGACTAAAAGCTCCAAAGAGACAGATATGAACGAACTGATTGCAGCGATGGTAGGACGTTCTCTAGAGAACCGGTTCCCACCGGTAAACAACACGCCAAAGGATGTGATCTTGTCTGTTCAGCATTTGTCTACTAAATTCGAGCCGTATTTGCAGGATATTTCCTTTGACGTAAGAGAAGGAGAGATTTTTGGACTGTATGGTCTGGTAGGAGCGGGACGAACAGAACTTCTGGAAACCATTTTTGGTGTGCGCACCAGGGCGGCAGGGCGTGTGTATTTTAACAACCGTCTGATGAATTTTAACAGCGCAAAAGAAGCGATGGATCATGGCTTTGCTATGATCACAGAGGAGAGAAAGGCCAATGGGCTGTTTCTGAAAGGAGACCTGACCTTTAATACGACGATTGCAAATCTGGACAGCTATAAGACGGGACCAGCCCTCTCTGATGCCAAGATGGAGAAGGCGACAATGAAGGAAATCAAAGTCATGCGCACTAAATGTATGGGGCCTTCAGACATGATCACAAGTCTTTCCGGCGGTAATCAGCAGAAGGTGATCTTTGGGAAATGGCTGGAGCGGGAACCACAGTTGTTTATGATGGACGAACCGACCAGAGGAATCGACGTAGGTGCAAAGTATGAAATCTATGAACTGATCATCAATATGGCAAAACAGGGAAAGACGATCATCGTTGTTTCCTCGGAAATGCCGGAGATCCTGGGAATTACAAACCGTATCGGCGTAATGTCCAACGGTCATCTGTCCGGGATTGTCAATACCAAAGAAACGGATCAGGAGGAGCTTTTGAGACTCAGTGCGAAATACCTATAGTGAGGGAGATGGATAGATATGGCAAATGGAAACAGTAAAGTTCTGACGGCTGAGCAGGAAATGAAGCTTCGCCAGCCGATCGAAGAACATGTGGGAGAGATTCAGGCAAAGATCAACAGTTTGAGAGAAGACGGTACGGACCAGGTCGTGTCTCTTCAGAACAAGATTGATGGGATCAGGAGAGATAAGAGCCGGACAAAGAGCGAGCGGGAAAGCGCGATCGCAAAGCTTCAGAAGGAACTGGAGACGGCGAAAGCGGTAGAAGCAAAGAATAAAGACGAGATATCCAAACTGATTGCCAGGGCAGAGGCATATCTCAAAGAACATTTTGACAAAGACTATTATGAATCAGTAAAGGCCAGCTGCGAAGCTGAGAAGGCCGAAGCAAAAGCGGCATATCAGAAGAGGCTGGCAGAGCTGGAAAAAGAACATAAGGAGACGGTTGCAAAGCTTTCTGACCACCAGGAGGTCAAGGATGAGAATTATGTTTATAAAAATCGTCAGTTTGACGCGAAGGTAGGGCTGGAGCAGAACCTTCAGCAGATCAAGGACCGCAGGCATGCTGCATATACCTATAAATATCATCTGATCGATATGCTGCGTATGTCCAAATTTACATTCCTGGAGACAACTGCACAGAAATGGGAGAATTACAAGTATACATTCAACCGGAGGGCATTTCTTTTACAGAATGGATTGTATATTGCTATTATCCTGATTTTTGTTGCCCTGTGTGTCATTACACCGATGGTCAAAGGAGCGCCGCTTCTTACATATAATAACGTGTTGAACATTCTGCAGCAGGCATCGCCGAGAATGTTCCTGGCGCTGGGAGTAGCAGGCCTGATTCTTCTGGCAGGAACAGATCTGTCTGTCGGACGTATGGTAGGTATGGGCATGACAACGGCCACGATTATTATGCATCAAGGCGTCAATACAGGAGGCGTATTCGGACATATTTTTGATTTTACAGGAATGTCTATTGTAGGAAGAATGATTCTGGCGCTGGTAATGTGTATTCTTTTATGTACATTTTTTACAACGCTGGCGGGATTCTTTACTGCTAAGTTTAAGATGCACCCGTTTATCTCTACCATGGCAAATATGCTGATGATCTTCGGTCTTGTAACTTACGCGACCAAGGGAGTGTCCTTTGGAGCTATCGAGCCTTCGATCCCGGCGATCATTATTCCAAAGGTAAATGGTTTCCCGACCATTATCCTTTGGGCAGTAGCCGCTATCGTGATCGTGTGGTTTATCTGGAATAAAACCACTTTTGGCAAGAATCTTTATGCAGTCGGAGGAAATCCAGAGGCAGCGGCAGTATCAGGAATCTCTGTGTTTGCTGTAACTGTAGGAGCATTTGTACTTGCCGGAATTCTCTATGGATTTGGTTCCTGGCTGGAATGTGCGAGAATGGTTGGTTCTGGTTCCGCAGCTTACGGACAAGGATGGGAAACTGATGCAATTGCAGCCTGTGTAGTAGGTGGTGTGTCCTTTACAGGTGGTATCGGTAAGATTTCCGGCGTGGTAGTCGGTGTGCTGATCTTCACAGCCCTTACTTATTCTCTTACAATCCTTGGTATTGATACCAATCTGCAGTTTGTATTCTCGGGTATCATCATTCTTGTAGCGGTAACCCTGGACTGCCTGAAATATGTACAGAAAAAGTAATAAGTGAACCGGATAATATACAACAAAAACCAGATCCGCATTGGACAGAGACGGACCTGGTTTTGTTGTATTTGCTGAAGATAGAGAAAAATGCTGACATGGATTTATGCATTTGGTATAATGAGAAAGGTTTGGCAGGTGAAATAGAAACAAAAGGAATGAGAAATATGGATAAATACACGGTACTGTTGGTAGATGACGAGGAAGAAGTTATTCAGGTCATTATGAAGAAAATAGACTGGGGAGAGCTTGGACTTTCCGTGATCGGCTACGCAAGTAACGGAGTCAAGGCTCTGGAGCTAGTGGAAGAATTTCAGCCGGACATTGTGATGACGGATATTAAGATGCCCTATATGGATGGGATGGAATTATCCCAGCAGATCAAGCGAGAGTTTCCGGCAACAAAGATTTTGATCTTTACAGGCTTTGATGAATTTGAATATGCCAAGGAAGCGGTCCATCTGGAGGTGGAAGAATATATCTTAAAGCCGGTCAACGCGGCAGAGTTAAAAGAAGTTTTTATTCAGGTAAAGAACAAACTGGATCAAGAGATCAGTGAAAAGAGAAGCGTGGAGGTTCTGCAGAGATATTATATGGAATCCCTCCCTGTTCTGCGGGCAAACTTTTATTCGACTCTGATCGAAGGAAGGATCCAGGAAAATGAGCTTCCGAAATATCTCCAGGATTATCAGATCGCGTTTGCGGGCCCATTATTTTGCTGTCTGGTGATCCATACATCTTCCAGACAGGTGCCGGAAGGCATGAACCCCCTTCTTCTGGACACGTCTGTGCGAAAGCAGGCGGAGGAGCGGCTTGGAGAAAAGTGGCGGGCGAAATCGTTCTCTTATCTTGGGAATACCGTTATGATCGTTCAGTTTGAGGAGGAGTGGCAGGTGGCAGATTTGACGGATGAATGTGACAGATTTTGCAGATATGCCCGCCGTATGATCGGAGCGGTAGTCACTGTGGGAGTGGGAAAGGTGTGCCGGGATGTCCTGGAACTGGCCAAGTCCTACATCGGAGCAAGGGAAGCAGTTTCCTACCGGGCAATCTATGGTGCTTCGCGGGCTGTTAATATTCGGGAGATCGATCCGCAGGAGACAGCCGGAGGCAATCTGACAGATGATACCAGGCTGGGGGAACTGTTTAAAAGAATCTGTCTGGGATCTGAGCAAGAAGTGCGGGAAGCTGCCGACAGATATCTGGCGAAGAATTCATTTCCTGCCCAATCTCTTCAGGGGCACCAGATTGCGATTATGGAACTGGTGAGCGGGCTGTACCGGTTTTCCGCAAATCACGACATTTCAATGGAGGCGTTTGGGAAAAGAGTCGATGATCTTTACAGAACATTTCTTGACCTGGAGCCGGAAGCGCTGAGAGAAAGACTTATAGACATCTGTCTTTCTCTGCATGAACAGATGATCCGTGCGAGAAGTATGTCTACGCAGTCTTTTGTCACAAAGGCGAAGGAGTATGTGCAGACCCATTATTTTGAGGCGGAGCTTTCGCTGGATACGGTATGCAGGGAGCTGGGCGTGTCGAATTCCTATTTTTCTACGGTCTTTAAAAAAGAGGTGGGAAAATCTTTCATTGGATATTTGACAGAATACCGCATGGAACAGGCTTTGCGCCTTCTTCTGGAAACCAATGACAAGAGCTATACCATCGCAAAAAGCGTAGGATATACAGATCCAAATTATTTCAGCTATGTATTTAAGAGACAGTTTGGCGTATCACCTTCAAAGTACAGGACGGAGTATACAGGAAGTGAAAGATAAGTATATTGCTCGTTTAGAAAAGTTAAAGCCGGAAGGGATCCAGTCAACACTTATGATTGCGTTTTCTGTGATTTCTATCTCTATCATGATGGTCATTGGGATCGTCATGTATATGTGGTTCTCCATGTCGACCCGTCAGGAAGTGGTACATACTTCCCGGACAATGATGGAGCAGACGGGGGAGAATCTGGAGGATTATCTGATCCGTATGCGCCAGATTTCGGATGTGGCTTACTACAATGTGGTAAAAGAGAACGATTTCTCTGGCCAGTCAGAGAAAATCCAGGAGGGTATGAATCTGCTGTATGAGGCCAACCGGGATAACCTAAGGAGTATTGTAATCTATAATAATTACGGAAGCCTTCTGGCGGCGGAACCGATTGTCTCCCAGAAGGAGGACCCGAACGTTACGAAGCAGGAATGGTTTATACAGGCAATGGATGAAATGGAAAATATGCATTTTTCTACTCCTCATATTCAGAACCTGTTTGACGATGGAACCCAGCGGTATTACTGGGTGATCTCCTTAAGCCGGGTAGTGGAACTGACGAATCGGGGAGAATCACAGCTTGGGGTATTGCTGGTAGACATGGACTACAGCGGTATCTCGCAGATGATGACGCAGATTAATTCTACCAGCAGCGGGCAGTATTATTATCTATGCGACAGCAGCGGGAAGATCATATATCATCCCAAGCAGATACAGATCAGCGATGGGATCATCAGTGAAAATAACAAGGCCGCCGCCCAGTGGGATGACAATGTTTATGATGAATACTTTGAGGGAGAACACCGGAAGGTTATCGTCAATACCGTCAGCTATACAGGATGGAAACTGGTGGGAGTGATTCCATATTCCACATTTACCCACGGAATGGCTGATCTGAGGTATTTTATCATCATTCTGATTCTTTTGATGGTCATGATGCTCATGGTGATCAACCGGGTGATTTCCGTACGTATCTCCAGGCCTATCTTAAAGCTTAACGATTCTGTTGTGGAGTATGAGGCGGGAGAGAAGCCCAGTATCTATATCGGCGGTTCACAGGAAATCCGGCATCTGGGTTATTCGATCCAAAAGTCCTATGAACAGATTGATCTGCTTATGAAAGAGATCGTATGGGAACAGAATGAGAGGAGAAAAAGTGAACTGGAAGCGCTCCAGAGTCAGATCAATCCTCATTTCCTGTATAATGCGTTGGAGTCGATTACATGGATGGTGGAGGGAGAGAAAAATGACGAGGCTGTATTTATGATCTCACAGCTTGCCAAGCTTTTCCGGATCAGTCTGTCAAAAGGGCGGACGGTGATCACGGTAAGGGATGAGCTTCAACATGCGGAAAGCTATATGAATATCCAGAAGATCCGGTATAAAAATGCCTTTTCTGTTACCTTTGATGTGGACCCGGCGGTATATTCCTACTGTACAGTAAAGCTGATCCTGCAGCCGATTCTGGAAAACGCCATCAATTATGGTGTGAGTGGTCTGGATGATTCGGGAGAGATAAAGATCACGGGCAAGCTGGAAGGAGAAAGGATCATACTGGCTGTGGAGGATAATGGCATTGGCATGCCGAAAGAGGAAGCGGATCTTCTGCTTACGGACAGTCAGAGAGTGCAGAAGAAAGGATCAGGAGTAGGGCTTGTAAATGTAAAGAACCGGATCCAGATTCTGTTTGGAAAGGCATATGGGCTGGTTATCGAGAGTGAACCGGATGAAGGCACTACCGTCTTTGTTCACCTTCCGGCAGTACCATATACAGAAGAAAACCGGACAATACTGGAACAGGGCCGGGCCATTTTTGCGGAGGAAGAAAATGAGAATAAGACAAAGAATCGGAAAGATGAAAAACAGTAAAAAGATGTTTATTCTCATAGAAGCAGCCCTGGCAATGGCGGTGATTATACTGGCGGTCATCATGTTTCTTGGGAACAATGTCAATGACGGAGAAAGAGTGTCTGTGATCGTACAAAACTCTGACGACAGCCAGTGGGCGGCGTTTAAATATGGCCTTAAGATGGCGGCAGAAGACCAGGAAATTGAAATGTTTGTTGTGGGCACTGAAGGGGCGATGTCTGCGGAAGATGAGAAAAATGTCATTGAGCAGGAGATTGATAACGGAGCGGATGCACTTATTATACAGCCGGCAGCAGGGGAAGATACGGAGGAGATGTTAAAGGATATTTCCCAGAGAATCCCTGTACTTCTCGTAGAATCTGAGACGCTGGGTGATAAAGAATCACCTGAAATCCCGGTGATACAGGCGGATAATTACAGCATGGGAAGAACTCTGGCAGAAGAGCTCTTAAAGGAATATGACGGGAATCTGGAAGGAAAGACCATAGGGATTGCGGTGGAGACAGAAGCGTTGGAAGCGACCAGGAGTCGAAGAGAAGGGTTTATGGACGGCCTGGAGGAATCTGGAGCTGATGTACGCTGGTCGGTTTCAGGAGCATTTGGACAAGGAAGGAAAAGTTTAGAAGCTCAGCCGACAGTGGATTTGGTCGTGGCGCTTGATGACCGCAGCTTGACGGCAGCAGGAGAGGCAGCGGCAAAAAATGATCTTCATGGAGCACTGGTATATGGGATTGGAAACTCTTCGGAGGCAGTATACTATCTGGATATAGGTGTAGCAGAATGTCTGGTAGTACCGGACGAGTTTAGTGTGGGATATCAAAGCCTGACAAGGCTTGCGGAGAATCTGAGACGGTTTTTTAAATCAGCAGAAGGTAGTACTGTTACACACACGGTGATCAGAAAGGAGAATCTGTTCACGGAAGAAAACCAGGAGATTATTTATACAATGAGTCAGTAAAAGTCTGAATAACTAACAGGGGAATGAAGAAATGAACGGGAAGAGGTTTCTGGCAGCAGTAGTTTTGTGCTGTTTTAGTATTTTAGGAATGTCTGCCTGCAGGAGTCAGCAGGCGGGCGGGAGTGATAAAATTTATGTGGGAGTTGCCAGCTATAACCAAAGCGATACCTTTATCAGCGAATTGGTGGGCTGTTTTGAGGAGCAGCTGAATAGGCTTGAGAGCGAGAAACGGCGGACAGTAGTAACGATCCGGGATGCGGCCGGGCAGCAGCGCAAGCAGAACGATCAAGTAAAAGAAATGCTGGATGCGGGATGTAATGTGCTTTGTGTGAACTTAGTAGACCGGTCAGATCCATCGGAGATCATTGATCTTGCAAGGGAACATGATGTGCCTATTATATTTTTTAACAGAGAGCCTGTGGCGGAAGATCTGCTGCAATGGAACCGGCTTTATTATGTGGGGGCGTATGCGAAAGAGTCCGGTATCATGCAAGGGGAACTGGCGGCGGATCTGATACAGGAAGATGCCTCGATTGATCGAAACAGAGACGGACAAATCCAGTATGTGGTACTGGAAGGAGAGCCCGGGCACCAGGATGCAATCATTCGGACAGAAAATGCGGTAGATACTTTGAAGAGCAGGGGGGTGAAACTGGAAAAGCTGAGTTATGGGATTGCCAACTGGAATCGGGCGCAGGCCCAGAACCGGATGCTTCAGATGATCGGGCAACACCAGAACCAGATAGAGCTTGTTCTGGCTAATAATGATGATATGGCACTTGGTGCAATTGAAGCCTACGAGAAGCTCAATCGTACAGAGGCCAGTATGCCGGCCTTTTTGGGGATTGACGGTACGGATGTAGGATTAAAGGCCGTGGTAGATTTGAAACTGGACGGGACTGTATACAATGATAAGGAAGGCCAGGCGGAGGCAATGGCAGAATTGGCGGTCGCAGCAGTGACAGGTACAGGAATGGATAAAATTGAATTTGTAAATGAAAGATACATATACCTGCCCTATGAGAAAGTGACAAAAGAAAACGTCCGGGAATTTCTTGCAGAGTGAAAGTAAAAAGCTGAAGGTGCCGTAGAATAGAGAGCCCAATTTTAGGCTTGACAAATATCCACAAATAGCATAAGATTGCAATCAGATGGAAGCAAATATATCAAAAGGCTTTGATGAGAGCAAGTAGTATCCGGGACACCCAGACAGAAAGCTGCCGGCTGATGAGAGGCGCATGAAGGAACCGTATACGAATACGTCTCGGAGCTTCGCGCTGAACCTTGAAGTAAGAAGTAGGCGTCGACGGGATGGCGCGCGTTAAAGTGCCAGGCTGTGAACGGAGAAAGACAGACGAGAGCAGCCGGATGAGGCCGATGCCGAAAGGTTTCGGTGAAGCAAGGTGGTACCGCGGAAGATGTTGATTCGCCCTTACTGTGAAAGCAGTAAGGGCTTTTTATATGTTCTGAAACATGTCGGCAGGAGATCCTGCGAATAGAAAAGGAGGGGGAATATGGAGAAGCAAAAGAAAGTGAGTAAAGCAAAACAGAGGATTGTCGATAATTATGAAAGACAGAAGGCAGATTTTGAGAAGCGTGGATATAAAGAATATTCGGAGGTGTTTTCGGCAGCAAAGGCCAATGCGATGGTCTTTGTGACATCTTTTCCAGTGGCACTGATCCTGATCCTGATCTGGGTTCTGACAGACCGGGGACCGATCTGGACTGCGGATCTGAATTTTATATTGGTGCTGGCGTTGGTACTTGTCACAGCATACATTCACGAAGTGCTTCACGGTGTAGGCTGGTGCCTGGGAACAAAAGAAAAGTGGAAAAGTATTTATATCGGCATGATGTGGTCGAGCCTTACGCCTTACTGTCACTGTAAGGAGCCGCTGGAGCCGGGAAAGTATTTGTTTGGCTGTATGCTCCCTGGAACGCTTTTGGGACTTGGGATCTATGTGGCAGCTTTCGCTACGGGAAGCAATTTCCTCTTGTGGGTTAGTCTTTTTAATGTGCTGGCAGCGGGAGGGGATCTGCTGATCGCCTGGTATGCCAGGAAATACCGGGCCGGCTATGTGCTGGATCATCCTACGGAATGTGGGTTTTTCATATTTCAGAAGTAAATAAAAAATTAAAATAAATTCAGAAATGAAAAGGAGAAAAGAATATGGGAATTTATGAAGAATTGCAGGCAAGAGGGCTGATTGCCCAGGTAACGGACGAGGAAGAAATCCGTGAACTGATCAACAACGGGAAAGCGACTTTTTACATCGGTTTTGACCCAACTGCAGACAGCCTTCATGTGGGACATTTCATGGCGCTGTGCCTGATGAAACGTCTCCAGGAGGCAGGAAACAGACCGATCGCACTGATAGGAGGCGGAACCGGCTACATCGGTGATCCTTCCGGAAGAACGGATATGCGTTCTATGATGACGCCGGAACAGATCCAGCATAACTGTGACTGTTTCAAGAAGCAGATGAGCCGTTTTATTGATTTTTCGGAAGGAAAGGCGCTGATGGTCAATAATGCAGACTGGCTGTTGGATCTGAACTACATCGAGATGCTGCGCGAGATCGGACCTCATTTTTCCGTCAACCGTATGCTGACAGCAGAGTGCTACAAGCAGAGAATGGAAAAGGGGTTAAGCTTCCTGGAGTTCAACTACATGATTATGCAGAGCTATGATTTCTATGTGCTGTACCAGAAATACGGCTGCAACATGCAGTTCGGCGGCGACGACCAGTGGAGCAATATGCTGGGCGGAACAGAACTGATCCGCCGGAAGCTGGGCAAAAATGCCTGTGCGATGACCATTACGCTGCTCTTAAATTCTGAGGGCAAGAAAATGGGCAAGACTCAGAGTGGAGCTGTCTGGCTGGATCCAAATAAAACTTCGCCTTTCGAGTTCTACCAGTACTGGAGAAACGTGGCGGATGCAGACGTGCTGAAATGTATCCGGATGTTAACTTTCCTTCCGCTGGAGGAGATTGACAAGATGGACGCATGGGAAGGTGCTAAGCTGAATACAGCAAAAGAAATCCTGGCATTTGAGTTGACCAAGCTGGTACATGGCGAGGAAGAAGCCAGAAAGGCCCAGGAATCTGCAAGGGCACTGTTCAGTCAGGGAGCGGCGGCGGAAATGCCGACCACAGAACTTACAGAGGCAGACCTGACGGACGGAAACATTGATATCCTGACCATGCTGGTAAAATCCGGTCTGGTACCGTCAAAGTCAGAGGCCAGACGTGCGGTTCAGCAGGGCGGCGTGGCCGTAGACGGTGAGAAGGTAACGGATATCTATGCAGCATTTGCCGGTGAGACTTTAGGAGGCGACGGCGTGGTGCTGAAAAAAGGAAAGAAAAATTTCCGTAAGATCGTATTGAAATAAAAGGATATAAAACTCCATATAGTCACTGCCAGAGATTTATGCTACTATATATACAAAGCATTATATTTCTGGCAGTTTTTCTTTAGCGGCAGTTGCCGTATCTGAACATTCTAAAAAGATCTAAAAGAAATCTCAATGCTTTTCATTTCCATTTATAAAAAAGCAGGGAGATTTCCTATAAGGTTGGATTTTTGCCGGAAATCTCCTGTAAGAAAAAGGAGGTTTTTATGAGCAGAAAACGAAAGAGTCAGAGTCAAAAGAAAAAGAAAAGGAATCAGAAAAAGACATCCTATCCTGTACCAAACCGAAACTATAAATCATCCATTTTTGCTATGGTATTCAGTGACAAGAAAAGGCTGCTGGAATTGTATAATGGGATCAGTGGGAAAAAATATAAAGACCCGGAGCTTCTGGAGATCAACACACTGGAAAATGCGATTTACATGGCGATTAGAAATGATCTGTCCTTTCTCATAGCTTCCCGTCTGTCCCTGTATGAATATCAGTCTACCTGGAACTTCTGGCGGTGATGCTGAATATTAATGCGGGGCATAATCCGGAATTGATGGCGGCGTGCAGGACCTTGTGGGAATATGCGGAGTATACAGACCGTGTGCGCAGATATGCGAAGGAATTGCCGATTGCAGAAGCGGTGGAACGAGCGATCACGGAATGTATCCGGGAAGGGATTCTGAAGGAATTCCTGAGAAAAAACCGGGCGGAGGCGAAGAGAATGAGCATTTACGAATATGACCAGGAAAAGCATTTAAGGCAGGAGCGAGAAGCATCCTGGGAAAAAGGCAGAGAGGTGGGGAAAGAAGAGGGAAGAGAAGTGGGAAGAGAAGAAGGCATGAAGCTGTTGGATGATTTGTACAGTTTTCTGGCAAAAGAAGGACGCATAAATGACGTTCTTCAGGCTGTGAAGGATCCAGAGTACAGAGACAAACTGCTGCAGGAATTTTTGGAGAATAGCAAGAAAGAAAAGATTTGAACAGAGGCTACGCCCCATGACAGGAAATGTCATGGGGTATTCTTTTTATAGTGGGAAACACATGTTTGAATATTTATAGATATTGACTAAAAATAACTATAGATATAAAATTGAAAATGAGAGTATATTTTGTAAAATGCGAGGAGGAGAAAAAGATGGCTTTTTTGGATGATATTGATAAAAAACTTACTATGCTTGGACAGGGAGCGATACAAAAGACAAGGGAAGTATCTGATACGGCGAGAATATCCGCATCTATCAGAAATCTGGAAAATCAAAAAAAGGATTATCTGGTAAATTTGGGACTGATTTTTTGTGGTAAGCACCGTGAAGTGGCAGATGAGGAAGCTTGTAGAATAATGGGGAAAATAGATGCTGCTAATGAACAGATTTTATCGTTACAGGAGCAAATAAGCAGGCTAAAAGGGACGATATCTTGCCCGAATTGCCATGCTGAAATATCCAGGAATTCTTTGTTTTGTAATCACTGTGGCACAAAAGTACAAACAGAGATAAACAGAGCGAGCGCAATATTGGGAAATAGTTGCGCTGTTTGTGGAAGCCCTATGGAAGAAGGGCAGCAGTTTTGTTCCAATTGTGGAAATAGAGTAAATCCGGTAAATGTAAATGAACAGACAGGTGCCCAGTCAGAGAATATGGAAAAAACAGATACGACTAAAGAAATAGAAACACAGAGCCAAATTTGTCCATATTGTGGGGCAGAAGTAGAGGAAGAGCAAAGTTTTTGTATTTATTGTGGCAAAAGTTTATAGGAGTGGAGAAAACATATGTATTGTAAAAATTGTGGAAGAGAAGTAAAGGAGTATGCCAGATTTTGTCCGCAGTGTGGGCAGGAGATTAAGGGGCCGGTAAAGTTGACAGAAAAAACAGTGAAGTGTTGCGAAGCGAAACACGTGAAAGAGGAAAGAGTAGAGCACCTGGCTGCGGGTGTGACGGAAGAGCAGGTGGCAAATAAAAGAGTCGCAGAAAATGTAGAAATGGCTCCGGTGATGAGCGTATTCAGTTATGTGATCCTTCTTCTTCTGAGTGCAATCCCGATATTGGGGACAATTCTGATTATTGTATTTGCGATTGACAGCTCCAATAAAAATAAGAGTAATTATTGCCGTGCAATCATAGTATTCTGGTTGATCGGTGCTTTAATTGTTGTACTTTTCGGGGCGTCTATTTTTGGATTTTTATATAGTTTATAAATTAAAAAGAGGATAGGAGAAGATAGATATGTTTTGTAACAAATGCGGCAAACAGATTGAGAGGGGGAACAAATTTTGCCCATATTGCGGAGCTGTGCAGGCAGAAAAATGGCAAGAAGAACAGCCCGGTCTGTATCGAGACGGAATGGAATACAGGAATGTGCCAATAGATAGAACAACTGACAGGATGAATCGGGGAATTCTGGGAGATATGACAGTCTTGGATGTTGTAATCTGCGCTATTTTTGGAATTCTCATTTTGTGGTGGACTTTTACATTTTTTCCGGGACTTAAGCAAAGCTGGATTTCTTTTTCAAGTATGAGCGCAGATGCAAAATTTTTAGGAATCTTGCTTCTGGCGATTCCATACATTTTTGTGCTGGCGATGGCAGGTATCGGTATTTATGGGGTTATGCATAGGGCATACCATATCAGCATGGCCATATTGATCGGAATACTTGGATTATTTATGAAAATAGCAGATATTTTTATTTTAACGAGTTTTATATATGCAGATTATAAATTGATTTTACGGACACTTTTTGTTACTTATGGAGAAATAGGTCTTTCCACTGTGGTACTTTCCATTGGTGCGGGGATCTTACTTTACTCAAAAAGCGAAAGGAAGATATAGAGCATGAAATGTCCGAATTGTGGTGGGAAGATTGAAAAGGGAGATGTGTTCTGCCAGGGGTGCGGATATCAGATTCCGCAGAAAAAGGCAGGAAGTAAAGTGGTAATATTGGCACCGTTGATTTTCCTGGTAGTTGGGATGATCTGTATTTTTGCGCTGCTTTTCAGAACATCGGATGAGATGCAGGATGAGAAAGCAAAAGAAAAGACTGCGGAAAGTACAGAAGAAATATTTGGGCAATATGAAACATCTGAGGAAAATGAAGTACAGGATGAAAATTCGGACCCGGAAGACATTACGACAGAAGATCCAGTGGGAAATGTACAGGATTTTGCAGGAGAAGAAAAGTTGGAGTACATTCTGGGAGACAGCGATAGCAGATATCTGACAGAAGCAGATGTCGCTTCGTTGTCCTTGCGGGAAATAAATTATGCAAAAAATGAGATTTATGCAAGACATGGAAGAAGATTTACTTCACCAGAACTTCAAAATTACTTTAACAGCAAAGATTGGTATGAAGGAATCTATGATCCAGGAGACTTTGATGCCAATTATAGCGCTCGGCTTTTAAATGATTATGAAAAGCGAAATGCTGAATTTTTGAGTGAGATGGAGTATTCGATTGATTCCAGAGGCTACCAGTTGGATCAGTAAAAAGAGGAAGAAAAGATGTATTGCAGACATTGTGGAGCGCAGATGAAATCAAATGCATGCTTTTGCCCCAAATGCGGAAAACAGCAGCACAGGAAACAGAAAAGAAAGAGAGTGTGGATTATACTTGTGACAGTTATCCTGCTTGCGGCAGGAGGAATGGCCACATGCTTTGCTGTTCTGCGTTTTCAGGAAAAAAGAGAAAATCAGAAAATTGTTTCAGATTTTCTGGAAGCATATATTGCATTGGAAGAGGAAACAAGCTCAGAGTATCTTTATCAGACGGATTCGGATATTCTATCTGAAGAATTAGCATTTTCAGAATTGCAAAAGAGTCTGGCGCAGAAGTTGTCTTATGAAATTACAGGGGCATCTCTTGAGGAAGGTTATGGCATTGTGAATATTCGGATCAAAAACACGGATTTTCAGGCATTAATGGAAGAGATTATGAGAGGAACGGATGAAATATCAGAGGAAGAGTTTGAGAATCTGGTGATGGAAAAGATTCCAAATGCAGACAGCCCGACCAAAGAATATGAATGTACAGCAAATGTGTATCGTACTTCAGACGGAAGGAAGATTGAAATGACAGTTAGTCTTTCAAATGCGCTGCTTGGAGGAGTCCCGGAATATATTGCGTCTGTTGCGAAAGGGAAATAGGTGATATGAAGAAATGGGTCAGTAGTGTGTTGTGTATCATATTTGTCATACAGATGGCAGTGATTTCCCTGGCATCTGAGTTTGTGGACAAGCCGTATATTATCGTAAATACAGGAAATGGAAATGAGGAAAAATATACGGCAATAAACCGGGATGGAGAAATATATCTGGCGGCAGAAGATATCGCAGCTATAGCCGGTTATGTATGTGATAATGGGGAGCATATTGGATTTGCAAAAGAACAGGGTAGTTCCTTTTACCAGTTTGATGTTGATTTTAACGGCAATGTACATATGCGAGGTCATGAGTTTAAGGTACAGGTGGAGAAAATAGCAGGGAAATATTTCCTGCCTCTGGAGAAAATCTTGTATCTGATGCACGCAAATTGGTGTGTGGAAGACAACATCTTATACGTGAATCCGCTGCCTTATGCGCTCCCTGATTTTTTCGCTGATTTTTATGGGGATTTTCGCCAGAATCTGACAACCGATGGGGATATTTTAATGAATGGAGAAAATAATCTTCTCCGCAGCGTGCGAAGCTCTCTGGCAAGCATGGTGCGGGATTTCGATATCCGTTATTATATCCCGGTATGGGGTGCAAACGAGATGATAGAAGAGGATTATGAAAAGATTCTTTTGAATCTGACAGAAACAAAAGAATCCTATATTGGAGAACTCTCTACAGATATGGTTGAGGCTGAATTAGAAGGGACTTTATTGTCGGAGATATCGGAAGAAAATGGAAGGCTTAAGTTTGTCGTCGATTTGCCGCTTAAGGTAGACGATCTGGATACAGCTATAGAAACATACGGAAAAAGCAGTGGCATAGCCAGGAAGATAGCAGGAAATGTTGCCTTGGATGAAATACTTGACCGGGATCAGCTAAAGAAAATTTCAGACCAGGTCGGAGAAATGGGAGATGCGATCAGCTATTTTACCAGTGTATGCAATGTGGTGGATGTTTTGAGAACCGCAGATTCCATGAACGAAAGTTTTCTTCAGCAGTTGGAGATTTTAAAAAATTTTGACGGGAGCCGTTACGAGGGCTCTGCCGTTTCTCATATCAAAAACGCGGCGGCTGATATGATCCGTATAAAGGAAGATAAAGTGGCGGCAGTTTCGGAACAGGCATTGGAAGAAACTTTAAATATTGTTGGCGGAAATGCAGTGGGGATGACTTTCGCCGGAAAACTTGTAGCAGCCGTTCAGACAGCAGACATGGCGCTTTCCGTACTTTCTGATGATTATGCAAATTCTATGGAAGCGGCAACTATCTCTTATATGCTGGGACAGTCAGTGAATCTGGAGTTTATCGCACTTCGGGAGATGGAAAGATATGTACAGGAGATGAATAACCTGGGGTATCAGTACACGGCAGAAAATGCGGAAAAGATTAGAAGTGCAGCCCTTCTTTATCTGAATTTAAATTTGCGGGATAAGTCCTATATTTACTATCTGAATTCCATCAATAATGAAGCACCGGACTGGGAGAATTCAGACCAGGCAAAAGAGATGAAAAAGGAAATTGCAAAAGTACAGGCTATGCGTGCAGCTCTGATTTCTACAGAGGAATATGACCGGTTGATTGTAGTGGGGGATTGGGAAAGAATGTATAGTGACGAACCGGGAATGGTGAGGGAAAAAGTATCGGCGGATATTTTGCGGGAAGGGAAGGAAGATGTTGATCAAATAGAGAAAAATAGTACGATTCAAAAAGGAATGATATATGAGTATGACAGTAAAACGGAGATGGCACAATTTTCAATAGAAGTATATGACGGAAATGAAGTGGCAGAGTTAGGATTTTGGAGTAATAATGGAAATAATTTGCAATTCTTTTCTTTCCTATGGGTAGATGGAAAATGGTCTTATCAGACAAAAGCAACAAACGGAGGACAAAATTGTAGCATTACGATTACGCCCAAAGATCAAGACACCATAGAGATTAAAGTGTTAAATCAGGATGATAACGAGGTTTGGAGTGATTATGAATATCAGTTAAAGGGAAATGCAGATAATTTCAGCGAATCTAAAATTACCCAAGAGCAGGCTATTGAACTTGCCAGACAAAAAATGGGAGACGGCTTTGGATATGTTTACAGTAAGATGCTGGAATACCAGGGAATAAAGTATTATGTGATATTGGTAAAAGGAAGTGTAGACGAACCAGGAGCGCCAGTCTCGACGCTGACAAAAATCTTTGTATCAGAAGACGGAGCAGAAGTTCGAGAAGGCGCCGAAATCACAAAAGACGGTGTTAACGGGATAGAATTTTATGAATAAGAAATGTGGAGGAGAAAAGATGTATTGCGGAAGATGCGGAAGAGAAATCAAAGATACGGCAAAATTTTGCCCATACTGTGGAAACCAGGTGGCGGTGGCTCCGGCGGCAGTTAGTCATCCGGGGACCAAGAATAGAAAAATGCTTATTATAATCGGATTTGGTTTGGTAGTCATAGCAGCAGTCATGATAGGTATTATGGTAAAAATATATCTGGGAGGGAAAATTGAGAACCGGATTGTTGGATCCTGGGCTCCTGCGGTGCGAGATTATAATACAGGGGAATATAGGGTTGAAAAGGAAATGCATAATATTTATATATTTGGAGAAGATGGAACATTTCAGAAAAATGGAACTACAGGCACCTATGAGATTTATGACGACCGGATTTACCTATATGAAACTGGTGGATATTCCTGGGGAGAATGGGTTTTTCTAGAGGACGCAGGATACGATGATGGAGGAACATCGTTAGAGAGATGGGCGTTAGAAAATGAACTGCCGGAATATGATGATATCCTGATACATGATGGTGCAGATAAAGAAGTGTATGTAAAGATTGATGATTGATACCAATGCTACTAATTTATTCAAAGAAATTCAGGCCCCACGCCGAAGAACGGCGTGGGGCCTCTGATCATATATTACAATTTAGATTGTCGCTTGACTAACACTCATTTCGGTAGTGTAAAAAACTTTGTGGCTTTGGTAAAAAATGGCTCCTTTTTGGTAAGAATTACAGATATGACAATTCTTATCGAAAAGGAGTTTAT
>ERZ894229.289-NODE-289-length-49032-cov-57.0616_pt1 | contig 49032 bp, 42 predicted proteins | sample MGYA00380295_ERZ894229 | MGnify/ENA primary metagenome ERZ894229 (study PRJEB32331, sample SAMN06328479) | human gut metagenome | biome: human gut microbiome; feature: stool | host: Homo sapiens | collected 2014-09-17 ... | reverse complement strand
ATAAAGAAGAGAACATGGAAATAAAAAGAAATATCCGTTCTCCTGAAATGTTATGAATAAAGTCTAACATGAGGAATATGAAGTGTCCAATAAAAATTTCATAAATAGATAGAGTCAAAAGAAAAGCCATTGATACTGTATACATCAAATATTTAGGGGGTACATCTTCAAAAAAGATTATGGTATAATAATACTCTTATAAGAAACCAAGTCAGGAAATGATATTTTATAGCAAAGGAGGCAGAGGATGCTGCATGTAGCTGTTGTAGAAGATGAAACAGAGTATCGTGGATTGATACAGGAAATGGTGGGCAGATATGCAAAGGAATATGATCTCCAGATTCAGACTACAGCATTTCAGGACGGCAGAGAGTTGGTTCAGAATTATCAAAAATTTGATATTCTTCTGATGGATATCGAAATGCCTCATCTAAATGGTATGGAGGCAGCTCAGAAGATACGGGGGCTGGATAAGGAGGTAGTGATTGTTTTTATCACGAATATGGCGCAGTATGCGATCAAGGGCTACGAAGTAGATGCGCTGGATTTCATTTTAAAACCGCTCAACTATTATACCTTTTCCATGCGTTTTACAAGAGCTGTGGGAAGAGTGAAAAACCGGGAAGGAAAAAGGATCTGTCTGAATCTTCCGGATGGGGCGAAATTTCTGGACAGCAGAGAGATCTATTATGTAGAGATCCAGAACCGGATGCTCCACTATCACACGAAAGCAGGAGTATTTACGATTCGCGGAGCATTAAAGGACGTGCAGGAAGAGCTGGAAGACTGGCATTTTGTAAAATGCAATCAGTGTTATCTGGTAAATTTGAAGTATGTTTCCGAAATCAGAAAAAACATTGCGGTTGTGGGTGGAGATGAGCTGGAAATCAGCAGGAGAAACAGACCTGCATTTCTGAGTGCAGTGGTAGATTTTCTGGGAGGCTGATGCAGGAAAGGGAAGAGGGAAACGATGAGTGAAAATCTAAAGCTGGGAATGGAGAGCCTGTGGTATGGGATTAATTTATGGATATCCTGTCTGGTGTTTCTGCTTCCGCTGAGAAGAAAGACACATTTTAAAGTCAGACTGATTCTATCGGGAGCAGTATGTGTTTTAATTTTGTCCGGAGTATATTATTTGATAGAAAATCTTACAGACTGGAGCTACTGGGGGCAGGTTCCCCTTTTATTTATTACGTATTTTAGTGCGGTTCTGATTTTTTACAATTGTGTGAAGGGCAAGGGATTTGGCCTCTGGTATTGTGGTGTATGGGGAACGATGACATTTTTGCTGGTACTGGAAACCAGCTATGTACTTTGCAGTCCACTGCTGGGAGATTTGGGAAACTGGCTTTTGAAAATTTTATTTTCGGTGGCAGTAAATGTGGCCATAGGACTGACACTGGCTCGCTGGATGCCGGAAAAGGGGCAATATCAGATTGGCCCGAGACAGATGGTTTCTGCATGGGTGTTTTGTATTATGTCAGAAAATTTGTTTATTTACGCAAAGGTCGATCCGGGGGCTGCTTTATTCAACATTGTGTTGCAGTTTTATTGTATCACCTTATTGTATCTGCAAAGTGCATTGTTTAAAAAGAGCAGTATGAGAAAAGAGCTGGAAACCATTCAGCTTCTCTGGCATCAACAAAAAGGGCAGTATCAGCTGTCCAAAGAGACGATAGAGCTGATCAATCACAAATGTCATGATCTGAAGCATCAGGTACAGGCGATACGTGCTGTCAAAGATGAAAAAGAGAGGGAAACATATCTCGAAAAAATTGAAAAATCCGTGCAGATCTACAGTGCTATTGTGAGAACAGGAAATGAAATTCTGGATACCATTTTGACAGAAAAAAGTCTGATCTGTGAAAATAGCGGGATTCATATCAACTGTGTGGCAGATGGATCTCTGCTGGCTTTTATGAATCCGGTAGATTTGTATACATTGTTTGGAAATGCTCTGGATAACGCAATTGAAGCGGTGAGAAAGCTGGAAAGCAAAGAAAAAAGAGTGATTGATATCATGCTGTACGAAAGACAAAGCTTTCTGATGCTGCAGATAGTCAATCCGATGTGCGGAGAAGTGAAGTTTGAGGATGGACTTCCGCTTACGACAAAGGCGAAGAACGGATATCACGGATATGGAATGAAGAGCATGCTCCATACCATTCAAAAATATGAGGGACATTTGACAACAGAGGTAAAAAATGGATGTTTTTATTTCAACGTTATGCTTCCTCTTGAAAGAGATTCCAACAAAAAGTAGAAGAGACACAAAGGGTCTGGTCAGTGAGCCAGGCTCTTTTTTGTAAAAAATTTACCCACTTACACCACAAGAAATACCACCTGAACAAAAACAGTTGTACTTGCAAATTATTGCAGATATAATCATTTCGAAATAAATTGAGAAGTGTAAGAAATAACAAAAACATGGAGTAATTACTATGCGAACCAGTAAAATGAGAAGAGAAATTGAACTGAAGAAAGGCTGGGTGTTCACAGGGCGTGACGGAAAAGCGGTCAAAGTGGATTTACCGCATACCTGGAATGCAGTGGACGGACAGGATGGAGGAAATGACTATTATCGAGGAACCTGTCACTACAGCACTACATTTGCAGCCCCGGATCTTGACAGCAAGACCCAGAGAGTATATCTGGAGTTTCAGGGAGTAAATTCCTCTGCCGAGGTGGTGTTAAACGGTCAGAAGGTGATGAGTCATGACGGCGGATATTCCACATTCCGTGCAGATGTGACAGAGTTTTTAACAAAAGAAAACAAGTTAGAAGTAGCAGTGGATAACAGTGTCAACGACAGGGTATATCCTCAAAAAGCAGATTTCACATTTTATGGTGGAATTTACAGAGATGTTCTTCTTCGTATTGTATCAAATGAACATTTTGAGATGGACTACTACGGCGGAGACGGTGTAATGGTAACGCCGACAGTAGAAGGAAAAGATGGAAAGGTTCATGTAGAGAGTTTCCATAAGGCAGAAAATGCCAAAGTAGCAGTAACTTTAATTGATGCACAGGGAAATCCTGTAGCAAAAGGTGAAGGAAAAGATGTGACGGTTACGATACCGGATGTACATCTTTGGGATGGAGTAGAAGATCCATATTTATATACAGCAGTAGTAGAGTTGATGAAAGACGGAGAAGTCAAAGACGACGTTCGCATTCCATTTGGTGTCCGTACATTCAGCGTGGATCCGAAAAAAGGATTTTTCCTGAACGGACGCTCCTATCCTCTGCATGGAGTATCCAGACACCAGGATCGGAAGGGAATCGGAAATGCATTAACAAAAGAACACCACAGAGAAGATATGGAATTTATCCGTGAGATCGGGGCGAATACAGTTCGTCTCGCGCATTATCAGCATGATCAGTATTTCTATGATCTGTGTGATCAGTACGGAATGATTGTCTGGGCGGAGATTCCATACATCTCAGAACATATGCCAAACGGACGGGAAAATACCATTAGCCAGATGAAAGAGCTGATTGTACAGAATTACAATCATCCAAGTATCGTTACATGGGGAATATCCAATGAGATCACGATTTCCACAAAGGATAATAAGGATATGCTGGATAATCACCGTGAACTCAATGAGCTGTGTCACAAAATGGATTCCACACGTCCTACAACACTGGCCTGCTATGCAGTGTGCGGTCCTTTCAACAAGGTAGCACATCTGTCTGACTTAGTAAGCTGGAACTTGTATTTGGGATGGTATGTTCCAGGGTTGTTTTTAAATGACTGGTGGATCAGCTTTTTCCACCGCGTGTACCCTAACAGGTGTTTGGGATATTCTGAGTATGGCTGTGAAGGAATGCCGAATTTACATTCCTCACGTCCAAGAAGAGGAGACCATACAGAAGAATATCAGAGTCTCTACCATGAATTTATGCTGAAATGTTTTGAGCGTCATCCGTATATGTGGAGTACCCACGTATGGAATATGTTCGATTTTGCGGCAGATGCGAGAGATCAGGGTGGAGAGCCGGGAATGAATCATAAGGGACTTATGACATTCGACCGGAAAGTAAAAAAAGACAGCTTCTACATTTACAAAGCGTACTGGAGCAAAGAGCCTTTCGTACATCTTTGCGGAAGCCGCTACGTAGACAGAACGGAAGCAGTCACTAAAGTTAAGGTTTATTCGAACCAGACAAAAGTTGCATTATATGCAAACGGCAAGCTGCTGGAAGAAAAGACAGGCAATAAAGTCTTTGAATTCCGGGTTCCGTTAAACGGAGAAGTTCGTCTGGAAGCTGTGTCCGGTCAGGCAAAAGATACGAGCACAATTCGCCGTGTCAGCCAGCCAAATCCGGATTACAAGCTCAAAAAGAGCAAAGGAAAGAGCCAGAACTGGGTATAAGAAAAAAGCAACTGCAAATCTTGCAGAAGAAATTGAAATAAGAAACGAGTAAATCGGATGGCCCTCTGCTTTTACAAAGCAGAGGTGCTGTTTTAGGCAAAGAGACAGACCGCCGCATCCGGGCGGGAGAATGGAGAATAATATGAAACAGGAATCTACTCAGGCAACATCTGTCAATGCTCTGAACAGGGCAAAGATGTATCAGCTTGTTCTTTTCCCTATGAATAATGGGGCGACAAATGTCTATTATATTTTGACAATGAACTTTATTGCATATTATGCAAACGGAGTTCTTGGCTTATTGCTGGCATTTGCAACTACAATGGTAACATTGATGCGTGCAGGAGATGCGTTCATTGACCCGATCATCGGAGCAATCATGGACAGAACTTCTACCAAATGGGGAAAATTCAGACCGTTTATGGTAATCGGAAATCTGATTATGATCGTATCCTCAATTTTACTGTATTTTGGAACCCGTATCATTTCTGAGGATATGATGTGGCTGCGTTATTTATGCTTTATTTTGTTCTACGCACTGAATATGGTTGGATATACATTCCAGACATCGGTTACACGTTCAGGACAGACATGTCTGACAAATGACCCGAAACAGAGACCTCTGTTTACAATCTTTAATACGATTGCCAGCCTGATCGGTATGGGGCTTGTACAGTTTCTTGCGCCGATCGTAACCGGAGGAAATTACAGAACAGAAGAATTCTTTAATATCATGATTCCTCTGGCGATGATCGTATCAGCGATCATGACTGCACTGGCTGTTATCGGTATTGCAGAAAAAGACCGTCCGGAATTCTTTGGACTTGGTGGAGAAGGCGGAAAAGAAAAAGTTAAAATAAAAGAATATGTAGCTATTTTAAAAGCAAACAAAGAATTACAGAGACTGATGATCGCTGGTGCAGGATGTAAGCTTGCATTCTCGATCGCAACGAATATGACGGTTCTGGCGATGCTTTACGGAGCGATGATGGGAGATTACAAAGGTCTGTATCTTCCGATGATGATCGTCGGATATGTATTTTCCGTTCCATTCTTCCTGTTGACAGTACGTACTTCACAGAAGAAAGGACAGAAGGCATCTTTAATGCTCTATATCAGCGTTGCACTTGTTATGTACATCGGTGTTTTAGCATTGCTTCTGTTGTGGAAACCGGAAGTTGCAGCGATGAATCTGAGTCTGACAAACCTGAATCTCTATACGATTCTGTTTATCCTTTTCTTCGGAATCGGATACGGAGCATACTATGCAACAGCAGATATGCCGATTCCAATGGTTGCAGACTGTTCAGATTACGAAACATTCCGTTCCGGACGCTATATTCCGGGAATTATCGGAACCTTATTCTCACTTGTGGATAAGCTGGTAAGCTCTCTGGGATCTACAGTAGTAGGAATTGCGGTGACAATCATCGGACTGTCAACACTTCCGGATGGAACAACCCCTTATTCAGAGGGAATGCATACGATTGTAATCATTTTATTCTGTGTTGTTCCAATGCTTGCATGGATCGCAACACTGATCGCAATGCGCGGATATAAACTGACCGGTGCAAGAATGAAAGAAATTCAGGCGATCAATGCAGTGCGTAAGGATGCGATCAGCAAAGGAATGAGCGTAGAAAACGCAATGCAGAAATGGCAGACGATCGATCAGGTGCCGGATGAATTTAAAGCACACTAAAAGTGAAAAAGTAAACATATAGAAGGGATATCCTTTCATCAGATATGCTCCCTTTCGGGAAGGCAGTTAAAATAACAAGACTGTTCTCCCGGGAGGGGGCATATTGTGTTACAGAACTATTTGTACCTGAAACCGACTTCGTGCTATAATATGACAGACACAAATCAACGAGATACGGAGAAAATTATGCAGTTACGATACGAGATCCCGGACACATTCTGGAGTTTGTTCCGTTCGGTAAACCGGGAGATTTACATGGAGTCGCTGTTGGTGATTAATGAGGAATATCAGTACAGTAATTATTTTCTGACGAAAGAAATCTGTGTGCAGGTATTGAGTGATATGAATGCACAGAAACAGGTTTTGCTTCAGCGGGAGGAGAACGAGACGGATTTTGACATGCTGGAGACGACAGCATCCCGCATTTTACGGTGGCTTTTAAAGACCGGATGGCTGAAGAAGATCGAAGATTACAGTACGATGACCACAAATATTGTGATACCGGATTATGCGGCGGTTTTTATTGAGGCATTTGAGCGACTCACGTCCGAAGAGCTGGAAGAAACAGAATTATATATTCAGAATGTATATGCTACGCTGTTTTCCTTTCAGAATAATTCCAGAGTAAATCTGAATATGCTCAGGACGGCCCTGATCAATACAAGAAAGCTGAACAAAGCGCTGCAGGATATGCTTCATAATATGGATAAATTTTTTGAGAGGCTTTTGGATCAGAAGTCATATGGGGAGCTTTTGCGGGAACATCTGGACGGATACGTGGAAGAAATCGTCAAGAAGAAGTACCATATTTTGAAGACATCGGATAATTTTTATATCTATAAAATGGATATTAAGAAATGTCTCCGAGATATGAGAGAGAATGAAGAATGGATCGAAATGATCCGGCAGAGGGCAAAGGCAGTCGGCGATACAAAAGAAGATGTGCTGGAACTTCTGGATCTGATCGAGAGAGGATTTGATGATATTGAACACCGAATTGCCAACATGGACAGAGAACATTCGAAATATGTACGGGCAACGGTGAGCAGGATGAACTATCTGCTCAGTGGTGAGACTGATACAAAAGGGCTGGTCGTACAGCTTTTGAATAAAATTTCTGCACAGGAAGATCCGGAATCTTTGATTCAGGAGACAGGAAAACGGATGAATCTGTCTTTGTTTGAGATGATTTCTGAAAAATCGCTATATAAGAGAAGAAAACCGAGGACAGACTTTATCAGCCAGATGGGACAGGATGAAGAATATGAAGATCTGAACCGGGAGGATGTGCTGAAGTTAAACCGGATCCAGATGCGCTACAGCAGACAGGAGATTGAGGATTTTATCGAAGAGCATATGGAAAACGAAGTGATGGACGCCGGAACACTTCATATTACAGAAGAGACAGCATTTGAAAAACTGATCCTGGCATATGACTACAGTACCAGAAAGAACAGTAAATATCGGGTATTGAATGAGGATGAGACAGTCATCCAAAGTGGACAGTATCAATATCCGGCATTAAAATTTGTGCGAAGGAGACCGCAATGATCGAATATTACGAGCAGCTTTCGGAAGAAGAACAGGACGATATCAAACATGTGATCCAGACATTATATCGCCAGACCTTTCTTCTGGAACGAAAATTTGAAAAACGGACCGGGCGGATGGTTCCGGTCAGGGAGTACCGTGTATGCAGCAAGCACAGGGAATTTCTGGAGGAATATTTTGCAGTTGCCGGAATCACACTGCAGGAAAATCTGCATATGGGCGTCATGTACATCCAGGGAGAGACACTATGGGGAGAAAAGCTCTCCAGACTTGCCACAATCTATATTCTGGTGTTAAAGCTGATCTATGATGAGCAGATGGCAGCAGTGTCATCCAGCAGCCATATCGTGACCACTCTTGGAGCAGTGAACGGAAAAGCAGGAGAATTTCATGTGTTAAGCGGCCTGCCGTCCCCAACAGAGATGCGGAGGACCGTTGCATTTTTGAAAAAATATCAGATTGTGGAACCTGTGGATGTGATGGAGGAGCTGGATGAGAACAGCAGACTTGTTATTTATCCGTGCATCAATACAGTGCTGCTTGGAGATGATATCAGAGAACTATTAGAGACGTTCAGCGAGGAGGAAGACAGTGGAGACAAAACAGGCGTTCAAAGCGCTCTCGAAAATCTGCCTGAATAACTGGCATTACATAGACAGAAAAGTACTTACTCTTAATCAGGGAATCAATTTCTTTACCGGACATTCCGGAAGTGGAAAATCTACAGTGATCGATGCCATGCAGATCGTACTGTACGCGAACACGGACGGAAGAGGATTTTTTAATAAGGCGGCAGCAGATGATTCTGACCGTTCTCTGATCGAATATTTAAGGGGAATGGTGAACATCGGGGAAAATAACGAATCCCAGTATTTGAGAAACCAGAATTTCTCCAGTACGATCGTTCTGGAGCTGGAGCAGACAGATACGAAAGAAAAGCAGTGCGTGGGAGTGGTATTTGATGTTGAGACAGCCACAAATGAGATCAATCGCCTGTTTTTCTGGCATAAAAGCGGGCTTCTGGAAAATCAGTACCGGGCGGATAAGCGCTGCCTGACGACATTTGAAGTCAAAGAATATCTGCAGCGGACATTTTCAAAGGAAGAGTATTATTGTGGTCCGAGCAATGAGAGATTCCGCAGACAGATGTATGACATTTATCTGGGCGGTCTGGATATCGAAAAATTTCCTCGTTTGTTCAAGCGAGCCATTCCGTTCCGTATGAATATCAAACTGGAAGATTTCGTGAAAGAATATATCTGTATGGAACAGGATATGCACATTGAAGAGCTGCAGGAAAGTGTGATGCAGTATGGAAGAATGCGCGGGAAAATCGAAGAGACCATGGAAGAAATCGGGTATCTTCAGGAGATCCGGGGTTCCTATCGGCAGTATGAAGAAAAACAGGAAGAGACGGCGTCCTGTACCTATCAGATTTCCAGGCTGGAAATCCTGCATCTGCAGAGTAAGATCCAGGAACTGAATGACCGGATGAAAGAGACACAGACAGAGATTGCGGGACAGGAAGCGAAAAAAGCCAATCTGGAGAAAGAGCAGGCAGAACTTCAGAAAGAATACGAAGCAATAATTTTGAAGATTGCGGACAGTGGTTATGCAGCCATGGAAAAAGATCTGGAGAGTCTGAACGAAGCCCTGGAACGGCTGCAGAACAGTAAGGCAAGATGGAAAAAGACTGCAGATGGTCTCAAAGAGTGGAAAGAAAAAGATGTGACGCCGAATCAGACCTTGTGGGATATTGACCGGTTTGTTTCTGAAAAGATCACGGAAGGTGAGCTGGAACGGCTGCAGACAAGTCTGACACAGATCCGGGAAGAACTGGAAGAAGAGCGTCAGGAGACGGATGCCAGACTTCGCGCAGTCAAAAAAGAAGAAAAAGCGGCACGGGAAGAATTAAAAGAGCTGAAACAGGGAAGAAAAGCCTATCCAAAAGAACTGGAAGAAGCGAGATATGAGTTGAGAAACCGGCTGCATGAGAAGTGCGGCAAGTTTGTCAATGTGCAGATTCTGGCGGATCTTCTGGATGTGCGGGACGAACGCTGGCACAATGCCATCGAAGGATATCTCGGAAACAACAAGCTGCTTCTGGTCGTGGAACCAAAGTACGCGAAAACTGCCATGGAAATCTATCAGGACATGGATAAGAAGAAATTTTTCCGGGCAGCAGTTCTGGATACAGAAAAAGTACAGGAGACAGAATGGGAAGTAAAAGAAGGAGACCTGGCACAGGAACTGATCGCAAAAGAGCCGTATGTGCAGGCATACATCAATTTCTTCCTCGGAAATGTCATCAAATGTGAAAGTATCGAAGAGCTTCGTCAGAACCGGATCGGAATCACTGCAGACTGTGTGCTGTACCACAGTTTCCGTCTGCAGCATATCAATCCGGAAAATTATACGAGAAGGGCATATATCGGAGAGACCAGTATGCGTCAGAGAATCCGCCGTCTGGAAGAAAAATGTGAGAGTCTTCAGGAGGAACGGATTCCGCTGCAGGAAATGCTGGAAGAAATTCGCAGGATCTCTCAGCTGGAAGGACTGACACAGCCTCTGGAGGATTACAGACAATGGCTGTCTGATCTGCAGAAAATTCCGGAAAAGGAGGCAGAAAAGGCCATACTTCTGGATACAATGCAGAAGCTGCGAGAGGAATCCGTTCTGGTGTGGGAGCAGCAGAAACAGGAAATCCAGCAGAAGCAGGAAGCAAAGAAAGCAGAGATTGAGGCAGTTCAGAAAACCATCTGGAATCATCAGGAAAACGGAAAACGATTCCAGAACATGCAGGTAGATTTTAATGAACAGTTAGTGCAGAAAGAAAATGAATTCCGGCAGCAGGACAGAGAAAAATATGAGCCGGAATTTCAGGAGTATCTGGAGGGCAGACAGAGCCGCAATTATGAGTACCTGATGCGGGAACGTATCAAGAAAAAACAGCCTTTGGAAGATGCGCAGGAAAAAGCATATGAAAAACTGGTAGAAGCAAGGAGTGCATATCTTCGAAAATATCCGAACAGAACCTATTCTGCAACGATCCGTGACAATGACGTGTACGAAAAGCAGCTTTCAAATCTTGAGTGCGATAACCTGGAAAAATACAGGGAAGAAGCACAGGAACAGGCGAGAGCAGCAGTGGAACACTTTAAAGTTGATTTTGTATCCAAGATTCGTTATGCAATCAAAGAGGCATATCAGAAAAAAGATGAATTGAACCGGATCATCAGCCGTCTGGATTTCGGAAAGGACAAGTATCAGTTTGTCATTACGAAAAACAAAGGTCCGGACGGACGATTCTATCGGATGTTTATGGATGACGCATTGGATATCAATCCGTCTCAGTTGAGTGACCACATGGAAAATCAGATGAACCTGTTTACCATGGAGCATGAGGAAGAATACGGAGATCTGATGAATGAGCTGATCGAGATTTTCATTCCGCCGGAGAATGCCACCAGGGAAGAGCTGGAGGAAGCCAGAAAAAATATGGATAAATATGCAGATTATCGCACGTATCTTTCCTTTGATATGCAGCAGATCGTGCAGGGAGAAAAGGATATGCGGATCGGTCTGAGCAAGATGATCAAGAAAAATTCCGGTGGAGAAGGTCAGAACCCACTTTACATCGCGCTTCTGGCAAGCTTTGCACAGATTTACAGAATCAATCTGTCTCCGAAGATCAAGCGTCCGCCGACCCTGCGTCTGGTCGTACTGGATGAAGCATTTTCCAAAATGGATGCAGAGAAAGTAGCAAGTTGTATTTCTCTGATCCGGGGACTGGGATTTCAGGCAATTATCAGTGCAACAAATGATAAGATTCAGAACTATCTGGAAAATGTAGACAAGACATTTGTGTATGCCAATCCGAATAAAAAGCATATTTCAATACAGGAATTTGAACGAATGGAGTTTGAACAGCTGCAAGGGGAAGAATGATGACGTGGATATTGGGAAATATCGTAAAACAGATTGAATCCGGGACAGAAAGCTGGCGGGCAGAAAGCCGAGGTGGAAAAAGTCTGGCCAATGAACATGGGGAGCTTTATGATAAAAAACATTTAAAATCAGATGTGCTGCAGGAGGCAGAGCAATTGCAGCACAAAAATCTGATCCAAATTAAATGGGCAGATGGATATCGGGGAAGTGATATTGAAAGAATACGCTACAGATTAGAAGACAAAGAAAAATTTTATGCATTATATCAGCAGGAAGTGGATGCAGAATTTCTGCCAAAACAGGAGAAAATCCGGTTATATCAAGAATTTTTAAGAAACCAGCTGGCACAAGTAAAAAAATTGTGGATTCGTGCATATTATCAGGATTTGCTGGAACGATCGGAAAATAAACGAAAAAAAGATCTTCTGGAATTATTAGCGGATGAGAAAAAATATGCCCCGTGCTTTGAAGGTCTGGATCAGCTTACAGAATCTGTTTTTAAAAGGATTTTCAGTAAAAAATATTTGGGAAATACAAAAACATTTGAACAAGAGATGCAAAGTCATGTCATCAGTACTGCGAAAAAATTCTGTCCGGATGTAGAAAAAGAAATGGATGACACGACAGTGCTTCAGCAGCTGTGGATCGAAGAATATGCACAAGAACTGTCTTTAAAAGGGAAACTGCATTTTTGTCTGAAAGAAGAAAATGGAAGCACTCAGGAGATTAATACAGAGTGTTATCGGTTCGGTACTACATTAAACAGTCAGACACTGGAGCATGCCGAGATAAAAGAAGTACAGAATATTCAGAAGATCGTGATATTTGAGAATAAAGCCAATTATATCTCTGCACCGTATAAGGATGGTATTCTATACTTATTTAGTCATGGATATTTTTCTCCAAAAGAATGTAGATTTTTAAAGCAGCTGCATCAAGTGTTAAAAAATCAGACATCCTGTGAAGTGCAATATTTTCACAGCGGAGATCTGGATTACGGTGGAATCAAAATTTTTCAGTATATACGCAAAACAATCTTTCCGGAGTTAGAGCCGCTTCAGATGGATGTTGAGACATATGAAGCATATCAGGAATTTACAGAAGTGATAGATCCGGAAACACTGGAAAAACTAAAGCGTGTTCAGGATGAAAATCCAAAGCTGCAAGAGCTGATCAAAAGGCTGATAGAAACAGGAAAAGGAATTGAGCAAGAGTGTTTTTTAATAGAGAAAAGAGGGAATCACATATGAAATTAATGATCGCATCAGATATTCACGGTTCTGCATATTACTGCAGAAAAATGCTGGAGGCATATGATAGGGAGAAGGCAGATAAACTGCTTTTGTTAGGGGATATTTTATATCACGGCCCCCGCAATGATCTTCCGAAAGAGTATGCGCCGAAAGAAGTCATTGCCATGCTGAATGCAAGAAAACAGGAGCTCTTATGTGTCAGAGGAAATTGTGACACGGAAGTGGATCAGATGGTTCTGGAATTTCCGATTCTGGCGGATTATTGTTTTTTGAATCTGGATGGACAGAATATTTATGCAACACATGGTCATGTGTGGAATCCGGGAAAGCTGCCGATGCTGAAAGCAAGGGATATTCTGCTGAACGGTCACACACATATACCGGCATGTGAAAAGATTCATACGGAAGCGGATCAGAGTGTCATGTACATGAATCCGGGTTCTGTGTCGATTCCAAAAGAAAATTCAGAACACAGCTACATGATCTGTGAGAATGGTGTGTTTGAATGGAAAAATTTAGAGGGAGAGGGTTATCAAATATGGAAGAGAGATACGCGTTGCTGATCGATGCGGACAATGTTTCAGCAAAATATATCAAACCGATACTGGATGAGTTATCCAAGTATGGGAATGTCACGTACAAGAGGATTTACGGGGACTGGACCAGCACCTACAATTCCAGCTGGAAAGAGGTGCTTTTGCAGAACTCAATCACACCGATCCAGCAGTTCAGCTATACTCATGGGAAAAATGCGACCGATTCGGCAATGATTATCGATGCCATGGATATGCTGTACACAAGCGAGTTGGAAGGATTCTGTCTGGTGTCCAGTGACAGCGATTTTACAAAGCTGGCAAGCAGACTTCGGGAAAGCGGAAAAATGGTGATTGGAATGGGAGAAGATAAGACACCGCCGCCGTTTCGAAAAGCCTGTGATATTTTTACCGTATTGGAATTGCTGTTAGAAGACAGCATGCTTGAAAAACCGGAAAAAGCAGCGGCACATGCAGTTATAGGAAAAGAGTCCAAAAAAGAGTCTGCCGGTGCAGTCTCCAAGAGTCAGATTGAAGAAGCGGTCGTGAAGATTATTACAGAAAATCAAAACAACGATAAGGAGACAGGACTTGGAGAGGTCGGAAGCCGTCTGGTCAAACTGTACCCGGATTTCGATGTGCGAAGATATGGATACAGTCTGTTGTCCAAGTTTCTGGAAACATTTCCAAAACTGAAGCTGTTACAGGATGGAACGAAAGTATCCGTGACATTGTATGAAGATAAAAGTCAGCAGGAGCGTATTGAAGAATATATTATGTACCAGTTGAAACAGGCGGGATGTCAGGGAGTATCTCTGGGAACTCTCGGAAATAAGATTCGAAATAAGTTCGGGAATTTTAAAGTGAGAGATTATGGATATTCGCAGTTTCAGCAGTATATCAAAAGCTTTCCGGATGTAGATTTAAAGGATGACGGAGAGCAGAAGTGGGCAGTGTTGAGAAGATAAGCGGAACAGTCGTGTGAGAAAAAATCATGCGGCTGTTTTTTTATCCTCTTGACAAAACTAAAAACCTAGTGTACTATCTAACTATAGCACTGATACACGAGGCGGAAGGAGGAAGAAGATGAATTACAATGCAGAGATACCGATCTATCTGCAGGTCATTCACGACTTGAAGAAAAAGATGATCCAGGGAAAGATACTTCCCGGAGAGAAGCTTCCATCCAACAGAGAGCTGGCGGTTCTTTATAAGATCAATCAGAATACTGCGGCAAGAATATACAGAGAGATGGAGACACATGGATATTGTTATACAAAGCGGGGGATTGGAACATTTGTGATGGAGGAAGAGACGATGTTCGAGACGATTAAAAAAGAAATGGCAGAAGAATTGTTGAGCAGCTTTATACATGAGATGCAGGATCTTGGATTTGAAAAAGATGATATTATCTCAAAAATTGCAGACTACAAGGAGGAGAGAAGATGATTTTAGAATGTCGTGATTTAAGCAAATCATTTTACACAAAAAAGGCGCTGAATGAAGTTTCGCTGAAACTGGAAGGCGGAAAGATCTATGGTCTGCTAGGGGAGAACGGAAGTGGGAAGACCACATGGATGAAGATCATCTCCGGTCTGACAAAGCCTACATCCGGAGAGGTTTTGTTCAAGGAGCATCCGTGGTTCTATGGAGATAAGGCAGAGATCGCCTACATGTCTACAGAGCCGTTTTTCTACAGTTTTCTGGATGTGAACGGAGTCGGACAGTACTATAAAGATTTCTTCCCGGATTTTGACGAGAAGAAATTTCACGAGATGGTAAGAAGGATGTCACTGGAAGGCAAGATGAAGGTCAAAGAACTGTCCACCGGTATGACAGCAAAGCTGAAGGTGATCGCAACACTGAGCCGCAAAGCAGAGCTGTATCTTCTGGATGAGCCGTTCAATGGAATTGATTATAAAGCAAAAGAAGAGATTCTCGGGATGATCCTGGAGTCAGCAAATGAAAAAAATACCTTTGTAATTTCCACACATATGATCGATGAGATCGAAAGTTTTATCGATGAGGCAATCTTTATCAAAGACGGAGAAGTTGTGCGTCGGATGTCAGTGGAAGAAGAACGGATGCAAAGTGGAAAATCCGTGGCAGATATTTATCTGGAGATCATGTAGGAAGAACAAAGGCAGAATGAGAAAAGAGAAAGAGAGGAAACAAAATGGGACGTTTGATCAAATATGAGCTGAAAAAACAGCAGACATCCAGAAACATCATACTGGCGCTGCTTCTGGTATTTTTACTGGCATTTGCGGCAGGAATTTTTTCAGACAATGGGAATATGGTAGGAATCAGTATGGGACTGGAGATTTTTGTTGGAATGTTTGTCTTCTTCTATATGGGAATTGAAAGTCTGTTGATATTGAATCGTGACCTGAAAACAAAGCAGAGTCATATGCTCTGGATGGTGCCGATGCCAAGCTGGAAGATCCTTGGTGCAAAATATATCGCAGCAGCGTTGCAGATTTTCTGTATTTCAGCAGCATATGTGCTGGCTGGTACCGCATGCGTTATGACGATGATCGCAAAAGAGGGAGCATGGAAAGAACTTATGCAGGCAATCCGCATGGGATTTGAGTGGCTGCTTCAGGGCAACCTGGACTGGATAACCGTTCTGGCAATCTTGCTGTTTTTCTTCCTGGCATGGACATCTGTGATCGCAACCGGATTTCTGGCAATTATTGTATCCAGAACGGTATTGATCAATTCCAGATTTGCAGGGATTGTTTCTTTGATCCTGTTCTTCGTGATCAACGGAATTGTGGAGTATGTTTATAACCTGTTTGCAAGATACGAGGTTCTGGGAATTCACAAAGGACTTTATATCGGAATCGCAGAATACGGATTCTATATTGTGGTATGTGTTGGATTGTTTGCCATATCCAGCGTGCTGGCTGAAAAGAAATTAAGTGTATAAAATATGGAAGGTACAGTCTGTTAAATCGGATTGTATCTTCTTTTTTAATTTTACAACTGTCTTGTCATATGTAAAGTCTTGTGCTATAATGGTCAGCAATTAACGATAAAAATTTAACAATTCAGGATAAGTGAGGGAATAGAAGATGACAATTGTGGAAGAAATCCAGAAATTGAAGCAAGAAAAAAATGCAGTCATTCTGGCACATTATTATGTAAGGCCGGAGATTCAGGACATTGCCGACTACATCGGAGATTCTTTTTATCTGAGTAAGGTTGCAGTTGGATTGAAAGAGCAGACTATCGTATTCTGTGGCGTTTCTTTTATGGGAGAGAGTGCGAAGGTACTGAACCCGGAGAAAACCGTATTGATGCCGGATATGCATGCAGACTGTGCAATGGCGCATATGGCAGATGCAGATACGATCCAGAAGATGCGTGATACATATGAAGATCTGGCAGTGGTGTGTTACATCAATTCTACTGCAGAATTGAAGACACATTCCGATGTATGTGTGACATCTGCCAATGCAGTGAAGATCGTAAAAGAACTTCCGAACAAGAATATTTTCTTCATTCCGGACAGAAACCTGGCGCATTTTGTGGCAGAGCAGGTACCGGAGAAGAACTTTGTATACAACGAAGGCTATTGCCCGATCCATGAGAAGATGCAGGTGGAAGAGATCAAAAAAGCAAAGGCACAGCATCCGAATGCAGAAGTATTGTCCCATCCGGAATGTCCGAAAGCAGTGCTGGAGATTTCCGATTATGTGGGAAGTACATCCGGGATCATTGATTATGCAGCAAAAAGCGAAAACGAAGAATTTATTATCTGTACGGAAAATGGAGTTCGCTACAAACTGGAAAAGGACAACCCGGGCAAGAAGTTTTATTTTACAGAGACAGAGCCTGTCTGCACAGATATGAAGCTGATCACATTAGAAAAAGTTCTTCACGTCTTAAAAACAGGAGAGAATGAAGTGCATTTGAGTGAAGCATTGAGAACGGACTCCAGAAAACCATTGGAAAAAATGCTGGAGCTGGCAAAATAGAGTGTCTTTTTGAAAAAAGAGACTTGCCGAAAGGAAAGAGAGTATTATGAAGAAAAAAGCAGATGTTGTTATCGTTGGAACCGGTGTAGCGGGATTGTTTTCGGCGTTGAATCTTCCGGATGACAAAGAAATCATCATGATCACGAAATCAGATGCCGAGAGCAGTGATTCATTTCTGGCACAGGGCGGAATCTGTGTACTCCGGGATGAACAGGATTATGACAGCTATTTTGAAGATACGATGAGAGCCGGTCATTATGAAAACAGGAAAGAATCTGTCGATATTATGATCCGCAGTTCTGGAAAAATCATTGAAGATCTGGTAGGATATGGAGTAGAATTTGAAAAGGACGGAGAAGCGTTTGCCTACACAAGAGAGGGGGCACACTCCAGACCGAGAATTCTGTTTCATGCAGATGTGACAGGAAAAGAGATCACCAGTAAGCTGTTGGCGCGGGTAAGGGAAAAGAATAACGTAACAATTTACGAATATACGACCATGACAGATATTCTTGAGGAAAACGGAAAATGTGCGGGAATCACCGTGAAGACGCAAAGTGGTGAAGAGTCCTCTATTTATGCAGATTATACCATTCTGGCAAGTGGAGGAATCGGCGGGTTGTACCAGCATTCCACAAATTTTCCGCATCTGACAGGAGATGCACTGGAAGTAGCGAAAAAACATCACATCCGTCTGGAGCATCTGGATTATGTACAGATCCATCCGACTACATTGTATTCGGAAAAGCCGGGCAGACGATTCCTGATCTCCGAATCCGTCCGTGGGGAAGGCGCACTTCTCTATAATAAAAACATGGAGCGTTTCGTAGATGAACTGCTTCCGCGAGACGTGGTGACCAGGGCAATCCGGGAACAGATGGAAAAGGATGGAACAAATTTTGTGTGGCTGTCCATGGCGCCGATCGAGAAAGAGACGATATTGAGTCATTTTCCGAATATTTACGAGCATTGCCTGGAGGAAGGCTATGATGTTACAAAAGAGTGCATTCCGGTCGTTCCGGCGCAGCACTATTTTATGGGCGGTATCTGGGTAGACAAGAACAGCCACACGTCCATGCCGCAGCTGTTTGCAGTGGGAGAGACAAGCTGCAACGGTGTGCACGGAGCGAACCGTCTGGCAAGCAACTCTCTTCTGGAGAGTCTTGTATTTGCAAAAAGAGCGGCAAATCTTATCAAAGAGCAATGGTGCCTGGAAAAAGAACAGGCTGTATAAAATGAAAGAATAGATGAAACATAAAGGAGAAACCAGATGAATCAGATTACAATGAAGCTTCAGGCAGATCACCTGATCTTAGAAGCGTTAAAAGAAGATATTTCCAGTGAAGATGTGACAACCAATTCAGTGATGAAAGAGGCAGTGGCAGGTGAAGTAGACCTGATCTGCAAACAGGATGGAATTATTGCGGGACTGGAAGTATTTGAGCGAGTGTTTGCACTTCTGGATCCGGATACAAAGGTCGAATTATACTGCAAAGACGGAGAGGAAGTAAAAAATGGACAGCTTATGGGAAAAGTCAAAGGAGATATTCGCGTCCTTCTTTCCGGAGAACGTGTTGCCTTGAACTATCTTCAGAGAATGAGTGGAATCGCGACCTATACCAATTCTGTTGCAAAACTTCTGGAAGGAAGCAAGATCAAACTTCTGGATACCAGAAAAACAACGCCGAATATGCGTATTTTTGAAAAATATGCAGTTCGTGCAGGTGGCGGCTACAACCACCGTTACAATCTTTCTGACGGTGTGTTGTTAAAAGACAATCACATCGGAGCAGCGGGAAGCGTGACAAAAGCGGTGCAGATGGCAAAAGAGTATGCACCGTTTGTCAGAAAAATTGAAGTAGAAGTAGAAAATCTGGATATGGTAAAAGAAGCGGTGGAAGCCGGCGCAGATATCATCATGCTGGATAATATGTCACCGGAGGATATGAAAAAAGCAGTGGAGCTGATCGACGGAAGAGCCCAGACAGAGTGCTCCGGAAATGTGACAAAAGAAAATATCGCGCGTCTGACAGAGATCGGAGTTGACTATATTTCCAGCGGTGCGTTGACACACTCCGCTCCGATCCTAGATATTTCTTTAAAGAATCTGCATGCAGTGGAATAAAGATGCAGAAAAAGAAAGAGAGGAACAGTATTTATGACAGGTTCTGAACGCAGAGATCAAATCATAAATCAGATTAAAAAAAGCAGTATTCCGGTATCTGGGGCGCAGCTTGCAAAAGAATTTGATGTCAGCCGGCAGGTGATCGTGCAGGATATTGCACTGATCCGGGCAGCGGGACATGAGATCATATCCACAAACCGGGGATATCTTCTGAATACTCCACATTCCGTGAACCGGATCTTCAAAGTGAATCACACGGATGAAGAGTTGGAAGACGAGTTGTGTACGGTAGTGGATCTGGGCGGAAAAGTGGTGAACGTGATGGTCAATCACAGGGTGTACGGTCACATGGAGGCAGAGATTAACATCACATCCAGACGAAAAGTGATGGAATTTGTAGAGGATATTAAGCGGGGAAAATCAAGTCCTCTGAAAAATATTACCTCCAATTATCACTATCATCTGATCGAGGCAGATTCCGAAGAGACACTGGATCTGATCGAAGAGGCATTACGGCAGAAAAAATTTCTGGTTGAAGTGGCCGCTGGATCGTAATAAGACAAATTTTTAAAAGGTGCAATCTTGACTTATCATTCCGGCTGTGATACGATTTTCAACGAGAAAGTGTGTATTTTATACACATATCTGGTAGAAAAATCATACGGAAAATGCAAAGACGGAGAGAGTAGGTTATCCGAAATTTTACAGAGAATTCCCGGAAGATCCGAGAAAGGATCCGATGCTGAGAGGGATGAACGGAAGATGATCGAACATGGCTCCCGAGCGGCGCAGCAAGCATGATGTGAACTGCGATGGGTTCGCCCTTTACAGCGAGAGAGTGTTTTTGGCAGCACTCACAGAGGTTTCAGCCGTGAGGCTGAGATAAATCAGAAGTGGTAACACGGTATTCACCCGTCTTCTTGGCAGCAGGAAGACGGGATTTTTTATGAAGGAGAGAAGAGAGATGGCAGACAAGAAACCATATTATATCACAACAGCGATTGCCTACACATCAGGCAAACCGCATATTGGAAACACTTATGAGATTATTCTGGCTGACGCGATCGCAAGATACAAGAGAAGTCAGGGATATGATGTATTTTTCCAGACAGGAACCGATGAGCATGGTCAGAAGATCGAGCTCAAAGCAGAAGAGGCGGGAGTAACACCAAAAGAATTCGTAGACAATGTTTCCGGAGAAATCAAGAAAATCTGGGATCTGATGGATACTTCTTATGACAAATTTATCCGTACAACAGACGAAGATCATGAAAAACAGGTACAGAAGATCTTTAAAAAACTGTACGATCAGGGAGATATTTACAAAGGGCACTATGAAGGAATGTACTGTACTCCATGTGAATCTTTCTTCACAGAATCACAGCTTGTAGACGGTAAATGTCCGGACTGCGGACGTGAAGTACAGCCTGCGAAAGAAGAAGCATACTTCTTTAAAATGAGCAAATATGCAGACAGACTGATCGAGCATATCAATACACATCCGGAATTCATTCAGCCGGTATCCCGTAAAAACGAGATGATGAACAACTTCCTGCTTCCGGGACTGCAGGATCTGTGTGTTTCCAGAACATCATTCAAATGGGGAATCCCGGTAGACTTCGATCCGAAACATGTAACTTACGTATGGCTGGATGCGCTTACAAACTATATCACAGGAATCGGATACGACTGCGATGGAAACAGCACGGAGCAGTTTCACAAATTATGGCCGGCAGATCTGCATCTGATCGGAAAAGACATCATCCGCTTCCATACAATTTACTGGCCAATCTTTTTGATGGCACTGGATCTTCCGCTTCCAAAACAGGTATTCGGACATCCATGGCTGCTCCAGGGTGACGGAAAAATGAGTAAATCCAAAGGAAACGTTCTTTATGCAGATGAACTGGTGGATTTCTTTGGAGTAGATGCAGTTCGTTATTTTGTTCTTCATGAGATGCCATTCGAAAATGATGGAGTGATCACATGGGAACTGATGGTAGAGCGCATGAATTCGGATCTTGCAAATACACTTGGAAATCTGGTCAACAGAACTGTTTCCATGACAAATAAATATTTCGGCGGAACTGTAACAGATAAAGGTGTGGCAGAAGAGGTTGATGCAGATCTGAAGGCAGTGACAGAAAGCACACCAAAAGCAGTCGAAGACAAGATGGAAGAGCTGCGTGTGGCAGATGCAATGACAGAAATTTTCAATCTCTTCAAACGCTGCAACAAATATATTGACGAGACAATGCCATGGGTACTGGCAAAAGATGAAGCAAAAAAAGACCGTCTGGAAACAGTTCTCTGGAATCTCATTCAGAGCATTTCCCGCGGGGCAGAGCTTTTGGAATCCTTTATGCCTTCTACAAGCAAGAAGATTCTGGAACAGCTTGGAAATGGTCATGTAACAGAAAAACCGGAAATCCTCTTCGCAAGACTGGATCTGGAAGAAGTTCTGAAAAAAGTAGAAGAGCTGCATCCACCGGTTGAAGAAGAAAAAGAAGAGGAAGATGTGATCGATATCGAAGCAAAACCAGAGATCACATTTGACGATTTTGGAAAAATGCAGTTTCAGGTCGGAGAAATCATTGCCTGCGAAGAAGTGAAAAAATCCAGAAAACTCCTTTGCTCACAGGTGAAGATTGGAAGCCAGGTAAAACAGATCGTATCCGGAATCAAAGGTCATTACACAGCCGAAGAAATGGTCGGAAAGAAAGTGATGGTTCTTGTAAATCTGAAACCGGCAAAACTGGCCGGAGTATTATCCGAAGGAATGTTGTTATGCGCAGAAGATGCAGAAGGAAATCTCGCATTGATGACACCGGAGAAAACAATGCCGGCAGGAGCAGAGATCTGCTAAGAAAATAGAGAAAATGAATAGATCCCCCCCGGATTTCAGGAGAAAGAAGCCTGACATCCGGGGGATGTGTTTTGCAAAAATTATTTAGCCTCTTCAATCCATTGTTTTACAGCTTCAACATCAACCCCGGTCAGCTGAGCAATCTGCTCCAGGGAGTTGCCGGACTGGAATAAACGTAAGGCAATTTCCTGAGCCATTTGAGTACGACCAAGATCAAGCCCCTCCTTAATCCCCTCCTTAATCCCCTTCTTAATCCCTTCCTTAATTCCATCCTCAACGCCCTCTTCATATAAATCTTTCTCATAAGCCTTTTGATTAAACGATGTCAGAACCATACTGATTACCTCCGCTTTATGCTTCACCAGTACATCCCGAAGAATTCCCTTTTCAATACAGATGTCCACCGCTTTCGTGACAGCGTGCCTCGGATCACTCGTTTTCTTACACCGGATCCTTACCGTATCTATAAAAATAGAATACTCTTTCAGCCGCTGGCATTTTTCCATAAGCGCAAGGTTATGTCCGTAATTGATATTCAGCATCACTGCGGTGCACTGCAGACAAGGCTGCCGATTATCGGATACAGATTCAAATGCATCCGTCAATTGAAGAATCGTCTCATCTGGTTGTTCTTTTGTGCCGTTATAGAACACAAAGTATTGAGGAATCGGCAGCTTTTTTAAAGAGCTGCTGTATAAATTGATATTTTTCGTCTCAACGTATCCATCATACAACCTGGCGAGATAGATCAGTCCGCGCAATGGCATATTTGGATTATACGTGCTCTGATGTTCATAGAGATTCAGTGTCCCGCCGATCAGAAATGAAATATCATTTTTCATAGAGAGATAAACAGCGTCCTCCAGTGTATTCACTTCAAGATCATTCGGATTTTCATAGCAGGTATTATTCAATGCATTGTACAGGTCCAAAAGATCCCTCTTGTTATTGAAAACCAGACGAAAAAGCCGATCCTTATATTTGTGATTCGGGACAGGGTGTTTCTGGTGATTTCTTTTTTTATTTTTTCTCATGTACTTTCCTCCATTATAAAAAACTTATCCTGTAGATGCAATCTTCTTATTTTTGTGTTCGGTTAAAAATAACTGAAAATCTGGCGAAACGCCGGAAAACAGACAGCTTCTAAAAGACAGAAGCCAATGCTGTACAGACGACAGCTAAATGTGAAACCAAGGGGCAATCTGCAGAGCAGAAAAGCAGCCCCTTGAAAAAAGATAGTTTATTTTGCTTTTTCAATCCATTGTTTTACAGCTTCAACATCAATTCCGGTCAGCTGAGCAATCTGCTCCGGAGAGTTGCCGGAATGAAGCATATGGAGAACAATTTCTTTTTGTCCAAGATTAATGCCCTCCTCAACGCCCTCTTCATATAAATCTTTCTCATAAGCCTTTTGATTAAATGATGTCAGAACCATACTGATTACCTCCGCTTTATGCTTCACCAGTACATCCCGAAGAATTCCCTTTTCAATACAGATGTCCACCGCTTTCGTGACAGCGTGCCTCGGATCACTCGTTTTCTTACACCGGATCCTTACCGTATCTATAAAAATAGAATACTCTTTCAGCCGCTGGCATTTTTCCATAAGCGCAAGGTTATGTCCGTAATTGATATTCAGCATCACTGCGGTGCACTGCAGACAAGGCTGCCGATTATCGGATACAGATTCAAATGCATCCGTCAATTGAAGAATCGTCTCATCTGGTTGTTCTTTTGTGCCGTTATAGAACACAAAGTATTGAGGAATCGGCAGCTTTTTTAAAGAGCTGCTGTATAAATTGATATTTTTCGTCTCAACGTATCCATCATACAACCTGGCGAGATAGATCAGTCCGCGCAATGGCATATTTGGATTATACGTGCTCTGATGTTCATAGAGATTCAGTGTCCCGCCGATCAGAAATGAAATATCATTTTTCATAGAGAGATAAACAGCGTCCTCCAGTGTATTCACTTCAAGATCATTCGGATTTTCATAGCAGGTATTATTCAATGCATTGTACAGGTCCAAAAGATCCCTCTTGTTATTGAAAACCAGACGAAAAAGCCGATCCTTATATTTGTGATTCGGGACAGGGTGTTTCTGGTGATTTCTTTTTTTATTTTTTCTCATGTACTTTCCTCCATTATAAAAAACTTATCCTGTAGATGCAATCTTCTTATTTTTGTGTTCGGTTAAAAATAACTGAAAATCTGGCGAAACGCCGGAAAACAGACAGCTTCCAAAAGAAAGAAGCCAATGCTGTACAGACGACAGCTAAAAAGTAAATTTATTATATCTGTATCTGTGTACAATCGCAATGCGCATATTATACAAATTGAATATTCGGAAAATTCAAACAAAAAAGAATAATTTAAAAATTATTAAAGAAAAATATAAAAAATGTATTGACAAATAAAAGGCGGAGTGGTATTATTAAGTCAATCCAAAAGAGATACAACAATCACACATCTCAAAAGGATATTTAACTAAAGAGCGATTCTTAATTTAGTAAGTAGTCGTTCTGTTAGATTAAAAATAAACGAACTAAGGAGGCAGAGGTCCAATGGACAGTATATCATCAGTTACATTTCAATATGTCAGTGGTACGGTAGATGCAGGTTCCTGTAAAAGAGACCTTTACCACAATAGATAAGATCCAGTAAAAGTGAATGAAAAGATCAAATCGAAGAGATTGTAAAGCTGGATGAAAATGAAAAGATTCGACATCTACAGACGTATTGAATATAGATACCATATGTAGCCAAAGTTCCCGAACATGTGTAAAGAAACATGGATAAGGAATATCAGTTTTATATGAAGCACCCCCAGTTATAGAAAGAATAATCAAATAGGATGTTGGAATATCGTCAGATGATACTGCAGCAGCCGAAAGGTTATAGAGAGAATAACTGAAGAGAGGACTTTCATGATAGGATGATACCGATACCGAGTCGGATTTAGGTTATAGATATTGTTAAATTGAAGAACAGGAGGTTTCATATAAGCCAGTCTTAGTGGACAGACTGCTATATCAATTAACAAGTGTAAAGGTCTTACAGGAACAGAATCGAGATAGTTCCTTCGATTTATAAAATATGAAAAATTTAAATACAATATAAAATGCATCTTCAATGTCAATTGAGGGTGCATTTTTTTGACATTACGGGAGTCATATGGTAAACTAGAACAAACTAGGCAATGAAGAGAAATATACCTATAGGGTACAGACTAAGTATAATGAGGTGAGCATAGTGGACAAGTATGAATATAAGTTGAAGACAGAACAGATGCTAAAACTTATGGAAAACGGTGCATACAACAGAGCCGCTGAGATTGCTGACAGCATTGATTGGAAGCGTGTCAGAAATGTAAATATGCTGTTAAACGTCAGCAATATATATGAGAAGATCAGAGATTACCGTAAGAGTTTTGGAGTTCTGAGAGCTGCCTATCATAGAACAGAGGGGAGCAGAAAGATATTATATCGCTTGTGTACTCTTGCGATAAAGGTTGGAAATCTGGAAGAGGCGATCGACTATTATGATGAATACGTACAGGCTGCGCCAAAAGATCCCAATCAGTACATCTTAAGATACCGCCTGTTGAGAGCACGGAGAGCTCCGATCGAGCAGCAGATCCGTGCGTTGGAGCAGTTCAAAAAAGCAGAGTATGTCGAAGAGTGGGCATACGAGCTGGCCAAGAGATATGAAGAAGCCGGGATGACAGCCGAATGTCTGGAAGAGTGTGATGATCTGATTCTGTGGTTCAGCGAAGGCAAGTATGTATACAAGGCTATGGAGCTGAAGATGCGATACAAGCCATTGACTCCGCTTCAGCAGGAAAAGTATGACAGAAGGCTGGAAGAAGCAGAAAAATCTTCAGAAAGAGAAGCGGAAAAACTGATTGATCTGGGCAGAATAAAAGCTGAGGAAGAAGAAAAGCGGAGAAGAGAGCAGGAAGAAGCTGCCCGCTATACAGAGGATATGCTGGAGCGTTCAGAGCAGATCGCAGAGTCGGAGAATGCCGAACTCAGTGAGGAGGAAGTGGCAGAGCAGCTGAAAAAAGCGGAGCCGTCGAAGAAGAAGCTGGGTGATACGATGAAGCTTGGCGAGGCACTTCAGAATCTTTTCCATACAGAAACAGAAGAAGCGCAGGAGCAGGAAGAGATTGAACTTTCAGAAGAGGATGCGGAAGAGTACGAAGAAGACATCGAAGAATTGGCAGAAGAGGACGCAGGACCGGTGGAAGGTGATGACGAGGAGAGTACAGGGGAAGATGATTGCTCAGATCTGGCAGAAGCACTGGAAGAGATTGAGTCATTATCAGATCTGGAATTGCTGGATCAAGTGGCAGAGGAAGAAGTGATCGAAGAACCTGTAGAAGAGATCATTGAGGAGACGATCGAGACGAAAGTTAAGGAAGTTGACCTGAAAGAATTAGAAGAGCTGGCAGAACCGGAAACGGCAGATGCAGCAGATGTGGAAGTAATCGAGGAACCTGAAGTAGCAGAAGAGGCTGAGAAGGAAGATATGGAAAAAGAATCTATTAAATTAGAAGAAACAGAAATCAAAGAGGATGAGAGAATAGACGAGCCGGTTGACGATATACTTGATATTGATGATATTCTTGCTGAGTGGGAAGCCGCAGAGGGCGGTGTTGAACCGGAGGAAGTTCCGGAAGTGAATGAAGAGGATGTAGAGCAGATCGAGCGCAAGCCAAAGAGCCCGATCTTATCCCCGGATATCCAGAGGATGATCGATGAGATCGAAGGTGTGATTCCGGAAGAAGAGAGTGAGGAGATTCCGGTACACACGAGCACTCCTGTTGCACCTCCTGAGAATAAGGAGGAAGCAACAGAAGAGCTTAGAATGGAATCAGAAGAGCTGACTCTGGATGTTGACAGTGCAGAAGATTATGAAGACCTTCTGACAGAAGATGCAGCAGAGGAGTTGGAAGAGGAATTTGAAGAAGAACTGGATTATGAGGACGATTACGAATCGATTGCAGCAGGACTGCAGGAAGAGTTCAAGCCGACGCTGAGTGATGAACCGGACGATCGTGAGATCCCGGATGAAGAGCCTGTTGAGTCGGATATTCTGAGTTCTACGACACCGCTGAGCAGAAAAGAGACAGCGAAGCTGATCGCTACAGGAAAGACCGCACCGCTTCCGATGGACGAGATCGCAGATGCATTATCGATTTCCGATACAGGATTTTTGGTACACAGCCGCTATGATCTGTCCGGACAGGGTGCAAAAAGAGCAGGGCTGACAGAAGAGCAGAAGAAGCTGTTCTCCTACTTTGTTCCGGTGCGCGGCATGAGCGAACAGCTTGTGGATGTTTTGGAGCAGGACCGCAACTGTACGAACAGAAGAGGTACATCCAATACAGGCAACCTGCTGATCGTCGGAAACAAAGGCAACGGAAAGACGGTTCTTGCGGTTGATGTGGTCAAAGCGATCCAGAAGCAGAGAAAGATCCGTCAGGGAAGAGTTGCGATCATCACCGGAGAAGCGCTGAATAAGAAGAAGATCAGTGATATCATTGCCAAGCTGTACGGCGGAGCGCTGATCATTGAAAAAGCAGGAAAATTAAGTGAAAGAACGGTTGCGAAGCTGAACAAGGCGATGGAAAAGGATACAGGTGAGATGCTGATCGTATTGGAAGAGCAGAGAAAACCGTTGGATCGGGTTCTTTCTTCCAATAGAGAATTCAGAAAGAAATTTACAAGCAGATTGGAAGTGCCGATTTTTGTAAATGACGAGCTGGTTACATTCGGTCAGACGTATGCACAGGAGAATGGATACCGGATCGACGAGATGGGAATCCTGGCATTGTACAGCCGTATCGATGCACTGCAGAGAGAAGATCATGCAGTGACAGTCGCAGAAGTAAAAGATATCATGGATGAGGCTATGGCGCATTCCCAGAAGGTATCTGCAAAGAAACTTGTAAAACGGGTACTTGGAAAGAATACAGACGATGCAGACCGCATTATTTTGACAGAAAAAGACTTTAATATTTAAATGGAAAGTGGAGGAAAGAGATTTCTTCCACTTTTTTTTGAAAATATATACAAAAAAATAAAAAAGAAGTCCTTGGAAGAATTAGAAAATTATATAAAAAACGAAAGAATGTGAGGAGATATTATTGCGCTTTTTATGTCAAACAGGTGAGAATTTGTTACATATTGTGTACTGTTATCAAAATTAGGGAATTATTGTATAAAAAGGCGTTATATGTTGAAAAACGTAGAGAAATGTAGTAAATTTAAATAGATAGACGATGTTTATGAAATTTTTATAAACATTAGGGATTGGGGATGGAAGAGGATAAGGATATTATCCAATGTTTGAAAATAAGTAACACTTAGGAGGAGAGTTTTGTGGGAAAGAGTTTGAATCAAGCAAAAGCAAATGCGGTTCGATACACGAAGAAGAAGGTTGAGCACTGGCAGGTTGTTTCCCTTGCGCTGGCCGGATACGACGCAGTTTCTATTGTGATTGCATTTTTTCTGGCACTGTGGTTTCGGTTTGACTGCAGATATTCTATGATCCCAAAGGAATTTTTGGGAGCATACCTTAAATTTATTGGTATTTATGTCATATTTTCGTTATTCGTATTTTGGCGTCTACGTCTGTACAACAGTATCTGGAGATTTGCAAGCTATAGTGAGTTAGTACGTATGATAGTTGCAACAGGTATTTCAAGTTTGTTTCATTGTACAGGTATGACGCTTTTTTTGGGCAGAATGCCGCTTTCGTATTATTTTTTCGGAACGGTGATCCAGTTTGGTATGACGCTGATGGTACGTTTTGCCTATCGTTTCGTTTTACTGGAGAGAAGTAAGCGGCGTAAAACGGAAGAGATCGCAAAAGCGAAGCGGGTACTTCTGATCGGGGGCGGAAAGGCCGGTCAGATCATCCTGCGGGATATCAAGACCGCAAAAGAGCTGAAGGATATTGTCTGCTGTATTATTGACGATAATCCGAATAAATGGGGAAGATACATCGAAGGTGTGCCGATCGTCGGCGGTCGGGACGATATCTTATCGTGTGTGGAACGCTATAAGATCGACAAGATCATTGTAGCAGTACCGAGTGCTACGGCAGAGGAAAAAAGAGATATTCTGAACATCTGTAAAGAGACGGGATGTGAGCTGAAAAACCTGCCGGGCGTGTATCAGTTCCTGACCGGAGAGGTCAAGGTGAGCGCTCTGCGGGATGTCGACGTGGAGGAGCTGCTGGGGCGGGATCCGATCAAAGTAAATATGGAAGAAATCCATGCATTTATCCATGGCAAAAAGGTAATGGTGACCGGAGGCGGCGGAAGCATCGGATCCGGACTTTGTCGTCAGATCGCATCGTATCAGCCGAAACAGTTGATCGTGTTTGATATTTATGAAAACAATGCATATGATATTCAACAGGAATTGAAAAAGAAATATCCGGATCTGGATCTGGTGGTCCTGGTTGGTTCCATTCGGGATTCCAGAAGGATCAATGCGGTATTTGAGACGTATCGGCCAGAGGTGGTGTACCATGCAGCTGCTCATAAACATGTGCCACTGATGGAAGACAGCCCATGCGAATCCATCAAAAACAATGCGATCGGAACGTATAAGACGGCCTATGCGGCGATGATGAACGGCTGTCAGAGATTTGTTCTGATCAGCACGGATAAGGCGGTCAATCCGACGAATATTATGGGAGCGAGCAAGCGTCTGTGTGAGATGATCATCCAGTCTTTTGATCGTATGATCAAAGAGGGGACACCAGAGAAGCTGCCGATTCTGTATGCCCATGCAGATGATGAAGACGGAGCAATGGTGCAGCAGGAATTCCCGAAAGATATCAAGACAGAGTTTGTGGCAGTCCGTTTTGGAAATGTGCTGGGAAGCAATGGTTCGGTGATTCCACTGTTTAAAAAGCAGATTGAAGCGGGAGGACCGGTCACGGTGACTCATCCGGATATTATCCGTTATTTCATGACGATTCCGGAAGCAGTCAGCCTTGTTCTGCAGGCAGGAACGTATGCGCATGGCGGAGAAATCTTTGTGCTGGATATGGGAAGTCCGGTGAAGATCGATACTTTAGCAAGAAACCTGATCAAGCTGTCCGGACTGAAACCGGATGTGGATATCAAGGTGGAATATACGGGATTAAGACCAGGAGAAAAGCTCTATGAAGAGAAACTGATGGCAGAAGAAGGGTTGAAGAAGACGAGGAACGAACTGATCCATATCGGGTGTCCGATTCCGTTCGAAGTCGAAACATTCTTAAAAGAGCTGGAGACGTTGATGGATATGGCATATATTAATGCAGATCATATTCGGGAAAAAGTAGCTGAAATCGTGAAGACGTACCACCCAGCAGGAGAACATGGAAGCGAGAAAAAGGGCGAAGTGTATGAGAGATTGCTGGGGGAAGAAAGTGAAGCGCAACAGAAGTTGGCATAGATAAGATAAAAATAAATTGCTGAATGATAAAAGAGGAAAAACAATGGAATTAAAACCTTTTGAAAATAAAGTATGGTTATCATCTCCTACAATGCATGGAGAAGAATTGAAATATATGACAGAAGCATATGAAACAAACTGGATGTCTACAGTTGGTAAAAATATTGATGAGGCAGAGCGTCTTACCTGTGAGAAAATCGGTTGTAAATATTCGGTTGCATTGTCTGCCGGCACAGCAGCACTTCATATGGCAATGAAGCTGGCTGGCATAAAACCGGGAGATCGCGTGTTTTGTTCTGATGTGACATTTGATGCGACAGTAAATCCAGTGGTATATGAAGGTGGAGTTCCAGTATTTATCGATACGGAGTATGATACCTGGAATATGGATCCGGTTGCTCTAGAGAAAGCATTTGAATTGTATCCTGAGGTAAAAGTGGTTGTAGTGGCACACCTTTACGGCACACCCGGAAAAATCGATGAGATCAAAGAAATTTGCGACAGACATGGAGCAATCATAATAGAAGATGCTGCAGAGTCACTCGGAGCAACTTATAAAGATGTGCAGACTGGAAATTTTGGCGATTACGGTGTGATTTCTTTCAATGGAAATAAGATCATTACAGGATCATCAGGAGGAATGCTGCTTACAGATGATCTGGAAGCAGCGAATAAAGTTCGTAAATGGTCTACTCAGGCAAGGGAGAATGCTCCATGGTATCAGCATGAAGAGCTGGGATATAATTATCGCATGAGTAATGTGATTGCGGGTGTGGTCAGAGGACAGTACCCATATCTGGAGGAGCATATCGCAGCAAAAAAAGCAATTTATGAGAGATATAAAGAAGGATTTAAAGATTTACCGATTGAAATGAATCCATATGACGAGAACGTATCAAAACCGAATTTCTGGCTGTCTTGCATGTTGATCAATCCGGAGGCAATGTGTAAACAGGTTCGTGGAGAGCAGGAAGCGCTATATATCAGCGAAGCGGGTAAGACCTGTCCGACAGAAATATTAGAGACATTGGCAGAATACAATGCAGAAGGGCGTCCAATCTGGAAACCAATGCATATGCAGCCAATTTACCGCATGAATGGATTTGTGACTCGTGAAGGTGATGGAAGAGCAAAGACAAATGCATACATTTCCGGGGGTGCAGTTGGAAAAGATGGAATGCCGTTGGATGTTGGAATGGATCTGTTCCACAGAGGATTGTGTCTGCCAAGTGATAATAAGATGACAGTAGAAGAGCAGGCTGTGGTGATTGAGATTATTAGAAGATGTTTTAAATAAAAAAGATGAAAAAAATTGAGTGATTTGAAAGGAAATATACTCATGCATAAAAAAGGGGTTTATGAAAAATATATTAAAAGGCCGCAGGATATGTTGTGTGCGTTATTGGCACTTATAGTTCTTTCACCTATTTTATTTATTACAGCATTTTTAGTTAGGGTGAAACTTGGAAGTCCGGTTATTTTTAAACAGGAACGGCCAGGATTAAATGGAAAAATATTTACACTTTATAAATTCCGAACAATGACAGATGAAAGAGATTCGGAAGGAAATCTTCTTCCGGATGAAGTACGTCTTGCAAAGTTTGGAAAATTACTTAGAAGTACAAGTTTGGATGAACTTCCAGAATTGTTAAATATTCTTTTTGGAGATATTGCGGTTATTGGACCAAGACCGTTATTAGTAGAATATTTGCCGAGATATAATGCAGAACAAAGACGCAGGCATGAAGTACGCCCGGGATTAAGTGGCTTGGCACAGGTGAATGGAAGAAATGCGATTAGTTGGGAAGATAAATTTAAGTATGATGTGCAGTATGTGGATCATGTAACATTTTTAGGAGACTGGAAAATTATATTTCAGACGATATTAAATGTAATAAAGCGAGATGGTATTAATTCTGATACAGCTGCAACAATGGAAATATTTATGGGAACAGAGGAAAAAACGGAGTCAGAACATGTCTAAAAAAATAGTGATTATTGGAGCCAGCGGGCATGGAAAAGTAATTGCAGATATTGCAAAAAAGAATGGATACAAGGAAATTGTTTTTTTGGATGATAATGAGAATGTTCATGAATGTGGAGTCTATCCAGTAGTTGGGAGAAGCCACGAAGCGAAAACAATAAATGCTGATGTAATTGTTGGAATTGGTAATGCAAGTATTCGAAAGAGGATACAGAAATCTATTCCTGAAGGAAAGGTGGTTACGCTTATTCATCCAAATGCTGTTGTGGCGGATGATGTAATGATAGGTACAGGAACGGTGATTATGGCTGGTGCTGTGATTAATTCTGGTGTAAGGATTGGAAGGGGCTGTATTATTAATACTTGTTCGTCTGCGGATCATGATTGTGATATGGGTGACTATGTGCATATTGCAGTGGGCAGCCATTTATGCGGCACGGTTTCCGTAGGTGATGAAACATGGATTGGTGCAGGAGCAACCGTGAGCAATAATATTTCTATTTGTTCAGAATGTATGATTGGTGCGGGGGCAGTAGTGACTAGGGACATTACAGAAAAGGGAACGTATGTAGGAGTTCCGGCAAAGAGGAGTAAGTAAAGTTATGCGTGTGATGATTTTGACTAATTTTGATTTGGGTCTATATCAATTTCGTAAAGAATTAATCCAGGAGCTTCTAAAGGATAATCAGGTTATCATTTCGTTACCTTACGGTGAGTTGATTGAACCGTTGAAAGAGATGGGGTGTAAGTTTATCGATACCCCCGTTGATAGGCGTGGAATTAATCCAATAACAGACATTAAATTATTTGTAAATTATAGAAAACTACTAAAAAGGGAAAAGCCTAATCTTGTGATTACATATACTATTAAGCCTAATGTGTATGGTGGATTGGCTTGCCGAATGGCAAAGATTCCATATGCTATCAACATAACAGGATTAGGAACTGCATTCCAAGGCAATGGAATGCTGAGAAAAATTGTTACGCAAATGTATACAGTCGGATGCAAAAAAGCAAAAACTGTATTCTTTGAGAATACTGAAAACCGGCAGATTTTTATTGATGAGAAAATCATTAAGGAAGAAAAAACGTGCTTATTAAATGGGGCGGGAGTAAATCTCTCCCATTTTCAGATGTTAGAATATCCAAAAGATGATAGTATGACTCGATTCCTTTTTATTGGTCGGGTGATGAAAGAGAAAGGAATTAATGAGCTGTTCAGTGCGATGAATAAATTGATGGCAGATGGGTATAAGTGTTCACTCGATATACTTGGGGGGTATGAGGAAGATTATAAAGAGATAATTAAAAAATATGAGGCGCAGGGATGGCTTCGGTATTATGGCTATCAAAAAGATGTGAGACCATACATTGAGAAATGCCATTGTTTTATTCTGCCTTCGTGGCATGAGGGAATGGCAAACACAAATCTTGAATGTGCTGCAAGTGGCAGACCAGTGATAACTAGTAATATTCATGGTTGTTTGGAAGCTGTTGAGAATGGCGTGAGTGGCTATCTGTGTCAGAAAGCAAATGCAAATGATCTGTATCAGGTAATGAAGAAGTTCATCGTACTGCCACATGATGAGAAGAAAGCTATGGGATTGGCTGGACGAAAACATGTAGAGAATAATTTTGATAAGATGGATGTGGTAAAAAAAACCATAGTTCAGTTGATGATTTGAGGGTGGAATATGGATAGAAAAGTTTCTATTTTGATGGGAATATATAATTGTGAAGGGACTTTAGAAGAAGCTATAGACTCGATACTTAATCAGACATTTGAGGATTGGGAATTGATAATATGTGATGACGGATCGTCTGATTGTTCATACAGTATTGCAGAGAAATATAGAGATGAATATAAAGAAAAAATAGTATTGCTATCAAATTCAAAAAATTGTGGTCTTAATATTACACTAAATAATTGTTTGAGAGTTGCAAAGGGAGAATATATAGCTCGTATGGATGGTGACGATATTTCTGCTCCAACAAGATTACAAGAAGAAGTGGAGTTTTTAGATGAACATCCAGAGTATGCTATTGTAAGTACACCAATGATTTATTTTGATGAGCAGGGGAAATTTAGAACAGGTTGTCAGAGTGGAGAACCTATATTAAAAGATTTTGCAAAGGGAACTCAGTTTTGCCATGCACCTTGTATGGTAAGAAGGGAAGCGTATCTTGCGGTAAATGGATATTCTGTTGAAAATAAAAGGTTAAGAGTTGAAGATTGGGATTTGTGGATTAGGATGTATGAAAAAGGTTTCAGAGGTTTCAATATTCCTAAACCATTATATTGGATGAGAGATGATCGAAGTGCAATTAAAAGGAGATTGTTTAAATATCGCATAAATGAGTCGAGAGTTAGTATTTCAGCAGTAAAAAAACTACATTTACCGAAAAAATATTATATTTATGCTTTAAAACCCATTATTGTTGGGCTTTTACCATTAAAAGTATATATATATTTACATAAGAGATAGAAGAGAGGTGAGATAATGATACCCAAAATAATTCATTATTGTTGGTTTGGGAATAATGCTAAGCCAAGAAATGTTGAAAAATGTATTCAGAGTTGGAAATCTGTTTTGTCGGACTATAGATTTATTGAATGGAATGAAGAAAATTTTGATGTTTCATATAATGAGTATACGCTAGAAGCGTATACGGCAAAGAAATATGCTTTTGTGAGTGATGTTGCAAGATTAAAAGCTCTTTATGAGTATGGGGGGATTTATTTAGATACAGATGTTATGGTTTATAAGAAATTTGATTCTATCTTAAAAGAAAAATGTGTATTTGGATTTGAAGAAAAACAGTTTATCGCAACAAGTTTTATGGCGTGTGAAAAAGACAATGGATTTATAAAACAATTTTTGGATTATTACTCTGAAACTAAATATGGAGATATGAAAACAAATGTTGTAGTAGTTACAAATTTGCTTGAAAAAAGAGGTTTGAAAAGAAATAATCAGAAACAGTTGTTAGATGGGAGTATTGCGATATATCCGCAGGAGTTCTTCTCTCCATACGATTATATAAATTGCGTGATGAAGAAAACAGGTCAAACGATTTGTGTACATCTATATTATGTATCTTGGGCAAAAAAAAGTGAGAAGTTTAGCAGAGTTCTAAAAAGTTTTTTGGTAAAGATAATCGGTGTAGATAATATGGAAAGATTACGGCGGAAGACATGAAAGGGCTAGAGATGAAAAGAAGGGCAGCGCAAATTTTAATTGTGGTATTATTTTCAGCAATTTTGGAAATGATTTTTATTTCTGTTGGGATGATGTCGGGAGTTATCGTTGTTGCGGTAATTGCTATCATAACAATCCTTTATATACAAGGGCTTTGTTTTTATGATTTAGGCCTTATACTTATGCCGTTTATGTTTTATATGAACATAGGTGGAGCTATTAATACATCAGTAGCAGATTTTATTATTGTAATTTGGCTTTTAGGAGCAATGAGCAGTAGAAGCAATAGCAGTATGGCTTATAAAAATGCTGCTATTGCTTCTACCAAGTCATATATGATGAAATTTGCCATGGTATTCATGGGTATCATGCTTGTGAGCATGGTAAATTTTATAAGATGGGAGAACGCCTTGCTTTTACAGGCTTTTGTTTCTATCATTAAAATTTTAGTATGTTTATTTTATTCTTTGTTTACGCTATTTTATATCGGTGTATTCGGCAGAAAACGATTTCTGTGTGTAATGGCATATAATACTCTATTCTTTGATCTTTTAATGATAGTTGGTGTAGTTGCATATACAAGGGGAATTGATTTAGGATTGACATTTGCAGGAACATTTAGAGCAACTGGAACGTTTGAAGATCCTAATTTAGCGGCAGCATACTTGTTTTTAATGGTTTCTTTTGCCATCGTGTATTTTATGGAAGAAAAGAAGTATTTATTATTGGGAGCATCTATTCTTTTAACATTTGTTAGTGTGGTTTTAACGTCCTCAAAAGGAGCTTTGGTTGCAGTTGTTGTAGGATTGTCATTTATTTTAATTGCTAATTTAATTAGAGGAAATGGTGGGATGGTTCTTAAATTGATTATCGGATATGCAATTATTGCTGCCATTCTTTATTACTTATATCAGCATAGTTCCCTTGTTCAGCAAGTATGTGAGCCGATATTTAACAGATTAGAGGAGTTTACCAGTAATGTCGAAGGAGATCATTCTTTGGCACATCGCGAATTTTTATGGAAAACGGCATTTGATCTGGGAATGACCGAGCCGATACTTGGGATAGGTGTAGAACAATTTCGACCTGCGGCAACACAATATACAGGTCAAAACGTATGGAATATTGTGCATAACACATATTTGACATTTTTCTGTGAACTTGGAATAGTAGGATTAATTGCTTTCTTTAGCTTATGGATAAAGAATGCGTGGAATCATTTTTTGTTGATGAGAAGAAAACGTAGTTCAGTTTATTATCTATTTTCCATAATATGTGTTTCTGTCAGTATGTGGTCAATAAGTTTAGGAAATTTTAGAACTTTGTGGGTGTTTATGACTTTTTTACTGTATGAGTACAACCGTGAAGTTTATAGTGAAGAAGATAAGATTGTGAATTATTAAAGAAGGGTAATTCGATAGGAGGGGGTAAGCAAGTGAAGAAGAGAATAGAATTTTATGATATCGCAAAAGGGATCTTAATGAGTATGGTTGTACTTGGGCATATAATTACTATGAATTATTCAGGAAGTGCTTTGCTTAAGTCTTTCATTTATACTTTTCATGTTCCAGCTTTTTTTATAATAACCGGCATGTTAATGAAAGTATCATTGACAGAAGAGTGTAAGTTTTCCTTTTTTGTAAAAAAGAAATTTAAGACATTGTTGATACCATATTTTTTGTTTGAAGCAATAGCGGCCATTTCACAAATGATATTTCTGGGAACAGAATATTTAAATATAAAAGGCGCGATTATAGGAACATTTTTAATATATTGCAATGGGGGAGCTACTTGGTTTCTGCCTACTTTATTTGTTGCAGAAATTGCGTATTACGGAATAATGAAAGTTCATAAAAAAATTGGAATGAAAGCATCCTTGCCCATAATTATATCTTGTTTTGTTTCTTCATTTTTCTTTCCTAAGACACATATCTTTATTGTTGTCGCGCGCTGTTTATTAGGGATAGGATTTATTTGGATTGGTATGTTCATTATGAAACAAACTCTCTTACAATGTACTGCCAATAAATCTGTTTGTCTTATTACCTGGTTGGTGATGGTTATCACCACAGTTGTTGTTACAGTTATTAATGGGAAAGTTGGGATGAATTTATGCGAATTTAATAATCCAATATTGTATATTATAGGGAGTCTTAGTGGTACAGGTTTTATTTTAATTGGTTCTCAATTTATACATTCAAAAATATTATCATATATTGGAAAAAATTCTCTGATAATAATGGGGAGTCATTTAAGTATAATAATTATTATCGAAAAATTGCTTCAAGTACCCGAACTAAAAGTTGATTTATGGATTCCAGTGCTTTTGTTTGTAATAGTTCTTGAGTTTGTGTTTATTACCATGTATAACAAAATCAGATATTATAGAGTAGAGCATACTTGTGTGTAGGGAGAGAAGATATTTCTGATTAGTACATGTAGAGTTATTTTTGAAAACAGAGAAGATTCGTTATCCTAATTTCCAAATGGAAAACACTGTCAGAGGAAAATTAGGGGAGTTCCCACCTGTTTAGGTTTTATTATGGCTGTATTAAGGTAAGAAAGGAATAGTACTAAAAATGGATGACAGTATTTTAATTAGTTTTATTGTTCCAGTATATAATGGCGAACAATATATCGAGCGTTGCTTAGATAGTATTTGCAGGCAAACATATACCAATATCGAAATAGTAGTTGTTGATGATGGTTCTACGGACGAAACTCTTGATATTATAAAAAAATATGCTGCCTCAGATAATAGAGTAAAATATTTTACAAAGGGAAATAGCGGAGTATCGGCGACAAGAAACTTTGCGTTAAGGAAAATGCAAGGTGAATATGTTTTTTTTGTGGATGCAGATGATTGGGTTGATCCAGAGATGGCAGCATATAATTTTCAATTAATGAGACAGCACAAAGTAGATATTGTTATTAACGATTTCTATTATAATACAGCAAGTTTGGTATCGCTTTCTGAAACGTTCCAGGAAGGCAGAGGAAATTTAAACATGGATAGTATAAGACGTGCACTTCTTGTTTCAGATAACATGAATTCACAGTGTATTAGTTTATATTCCTCAAAAATAATTCGTCAAAATAGAATTTTGTTCCCGGAGAATATCAAATGTGGAGAGGATAATATTTTCAATTTAGTATATGCAGATTGTATTGAAAAGGCATTTTATACCAAAAAAGCGTTTTATCATTACGAGGTTCATGAAGAATCTGGGTGTAGACGGTTACATAGAGATCAATTAGAAATGTATGAAAAACAATTTGAAATAAAAAAGCAATATGCTACAAGATGGAAAATTTCAGATGAATTAGTAAATATAGATTTGTTACAATTGATTGGAACCCATTTAGCAGCATTTACTTTAATGGCACAGAGAAAAAAAAAATACACTGAATATAAAGTTTGGATGAAAGATCTATATAATACAATTCCGTTTAATTATCTGGTTCAGCATAGGCGGAAATTGATTTATGATAAAATACCTAATACGTATAAGTTGTTAGTGAAAATGCTTTTAAAGCATTACAAATTAGCCAGTTATTTATATTGTATGTGTGTAAACTATAAATTAGGATTTAGATAGCATGAGAACGAAAAAAGCTTTTTTGAATACGGTTATCGGGCTGTTATCGGCTTTAATAACTACTTTTTTATCATTTTTTTTGAATAGAGTTTTCTTATCCACATTAGGGTTAGATTACCTTGGACTAAATGGGATTTTCAGTAATGCACTCGGAATGCTTTCTTTGACGGAATTGGGGATTGGGATGGCTATCTCCTATGAGTTGTATGCTCCTCTTGCTCAGAATGACACAAAAAGAATTGCTGCGTTGATGAACCTATATAAGAAAGCCTATTATATTATTGCAGGAATTACTTTTTTTGTTGGTATTGTTGTTGGTATTTTCATCTGTACTACTGCTAAAACATCGGAAATACCTATTATTGAACGATTTATATATTTTATGCTTTTTCTTTGTAATAATTGCTGTACATATTTATTAGCATATAAAAGGACGCTTTTAGAGGCCGATCAAAAAAGCTATGTGATTTCAATGATTACATCGTGTGCTACAATTATTGCAACAGTTACGAAAATAATTGCATTATATTTTTTCTCAAGTTATATTTCATATATTTTGATATCGATTCTTCAAACAATTAGTATAAATGTGATTGTATCCGCCTATATTGACAAAAATTATTCATATATTAAAAAGTCAAAAGAGAAACTTGATAGAGGCGCCTATAAAAAAATTATATCAGAGGTTAGATCAAGAATTGTCATAAAATTATGCAATGTGCTGGTTTCGTCTACTGATAATATCATTATTGGTAGTATTATAAGTGTTGCATCTGCAGGGCTGTTTCAAAATTACAGCTTAATTGTCAGTCAATTAAATTTGTTTATCAGTCAAATCAGCAATGCGATTACACCATCTTTGGGAAATTATACTGCAATAGAATCAAAAGAAAAGTTGGGAAAAGTAATTGAGGAAATAGAGTTCTTAAATCATTGTATAGGTACTTTTTGTTTCATTTGTTTTTGTATTCTAGTTTCTCCATTTATAAAACTCTGGCTTGGAGATTATTTATTACCTTTTATCATTCCTTTTCTGTTAATGTGTGATTTTTATATCACGCAAGTTAGAGATGTTCATTGGAAAGTGAATAATATGACTGAGGGATTTAAGAATAATAAACGAGTTTATTTTCATATAATGCGTGCAATGCTAAATCTTTTTATATCATTTATTGGAGCAAACTGTCTTGGAATATGTGGCGTTGTCCTTGGAACTGTCGTCTCTTCATTAGTTATTTGGATTACAGAAGTTGTTTATACATATACAAGAGTATTAAAAATCAACTTGGGAAGGTATATTAAACGACAACTATTTTACGCTTTACAAGTGTTGGTGATTTATTATTTGGTATATACAGTAACAAGTATGCTAGAGATAACAAGTATGTTATTAACTTTTGTAGTTTATGGAGTAGTTGCATCAGGGATGACAATAATTTTATTAGCTGTTGTAAATATTAAAAACCCATGTTTGCATAAGCTCTTAGAACGAGTAAAAGTAATTGCAATAAGATAGTCCGGTGGTGTGATGTCAAGTGAAAAATGAATTAAAATCATATATTTTTGCATGTATCCCGTGTAGACAAAAACGCTCACCTAAGCTCTGTCGACTATATTAAAAAATGAGTAGGGCATAGCTCAACAACAAGCAGAGAAATCTACTTTGCAGGTCGGTATAGACGATTATCTTTGAGCAGTACAAAGACTAACTGCACAAATTTACGAGCAGTTAATGCGAGTGCACGTTTGTGTTGATATCTGTTCACTTCTTTATATTTGAGATGGTAGAAGTCACTATACTCCTTGTCGCATCTTACAAGTGAGAATGCAGCTTCACACAGATAGCACTTTAAAGATCGATTGCCGGAATTTATAAGTCTTGTTGTTTGTGATTCAAAACCTCCGGACTGATGTTGTTTCCATGATAGACTAGTATATTTAGCAAGCTGTTCATGGTTTGTAAAACGATTGATATCCCTAGTTTAAGCCAGAGAATACAGGCCCAATCCCTGGAATAGATATCAATACATTTGGTAAGAGTTCCATTTGAGTAGCGATTAATCTATTGAACTCTTTGATTTGAGATTCCAATGCCTTCATTGAGGTTATGGATATAGAAAGCACCTGATTTACGGAGTCATTTGCTGTTTTGGGTAAATGGTAACAACCCCTGGAAGCTTTCTGAATGGCTTTGGCTACTGAATCAGGAAAAATATCTCCGGGTATTTCTTACAGATGGAGATGTTCCGATCGATAATAATGCATCCGAAAGGGCAATCCGTGGTTTCTGTATCGGAAAGAAGAACTGGCAGATGATCGATACGATCCATGGAGCCAAATCTTCCGCAATCATTTACAGTATTGTAGAAACTGCAAAAGCCAATAATCTGAAACCTTTTGATTATGTGCAGCATCTCTTGGAAGAGATGACGAAACACATGGATGACAGGGATTGTTCCTTTTTGGAAAATCTTCTGCCATGGTCAGAAAAACTTCCGGCAGGAATCCGCAAAGCTTAAATATTGGTGGCTGCAAAGCAGCTGCCTAAAAATGTCAAGGTACTCGCTATTTTGCGTTTACAGAACTATTACCTGATTGACACGGGAACAATTATATCATCGGCTTTACTAAGCCTATTGAACAAATATTTATTAAGTTATCAAGGTACATTTATGTATCTAAAAGATATTATACAAGGAGATAAAGATAATGAAAAAAATATCTGTGTTGATGTCAGTATACAGAGATGCAATAGAATATTTTGAAGCTGCTATTGTGAGTATTCTAAATCAGACATATAAAAATTGGGAAATGATAATAGTAAATGATGGAGATACTGAAAATGATGATGATTATCGGAGGTGTATTGATAGATTATCTGACAAAAGAATAATATACATATCCAATCAAGTTAATCAAGGGATTTCTGTGTGTCTTAATCAGGCATTGGGGATTGCAACAGGTGAATTTATAGCAAAGATGGATTCGGATGATATTTCTTTGCCAACAAGATTCCAAAGGCAGGTAGAATATTTTACTTCTCATCCTGAAAGTAATGTATTAGGAACATATGCTGTTGAATTTGGTGATGTATATAATTATTTGATAGATTACAATAATTATTCACAGAAGATGCGTTCTATATTATTGATGTTTAGAAATAGTGGTTTAATTCATCCGTCTGCGATGATTCGACGAAAATTTCTAGATGAAAATGAGATTAGATATGATGAGCATTTCCGCAAAGCTCTAGATTATCGCTTGTGGGTTGAGTGTACAAAATATAGTAAAATTGATTGCCTAAATGAAATATTATTTTTGTATAGGAGACATTTTTCTCAAATTTCAACATCTGGGAAGGTTGGACAAGATAATTATCGGGATGAAATAAGAATTTTACAATTGAGAAATATTTTAGATGAATTTAATGAATCAGAAAAAGAGTTACACCTTAGATTATGCAATAGGAATAGCAGCAAAGTAGATGTTCAATTCTTATATAATTGGTGTAAAAGGTTAGTTAGAGCAAATAAGGAGAAGAACATTTATGATCATTTTCTATTTAAGGGACTTCTTTTTTCAGAATCGCTAATAGCTGTTTATAAATTAAGAAAAGAATTAAGGTTTGTGGATTTTTGTGAAAATTTCTGCCGCTTTATTTCTGTTGAATGTCTGAGTGTGTTGATATATAACAAATGCATTAATGTGAGCAATAATGTTAAAAAGCGGATAGTACCAATATACCAAAAACGCAAAATTCAAAGTCTAAATATTTATATGAAGTAGTATTTTAAAGAAAGAATGTATTTTGCAGTTAGTGTCTGGTCTATGTTAATATCAAGAATGACGGAATTATAGGAAGGAGAGTGCAAATTGTGAATAGTAGAATTGCAGTTGCAGGAACAGGCTATGTTGGTCTTTCCATAGCAACACTTTTAGCCCAACATAATCATGTTGTGGCAGTTGACATTGTTCCTGAAAAGGTAGAACTGATTAATAACAGAAAATCACCCATTCAGGATGAGTACATTGAAAAATATCTGGCTGAAAAAAATTTAGATTTAACCGCAACACTGGATGGCGAAGCAGCATATAAGGATGCGGAGTTTGTCGTGATTGCGGCTCCAACCAACTATGATAGCAAAAAAAATTATTTTGATACTTCTGCAGTGGAAGAGGTTATCAAGCAAGTTATGAGTGTAAATCCGAACGCCATTATGGTTATTAAATCTACGATTCCAGTTGGCTATACCGCAAGTATTCGTGAGAAGATGGGAAATGAAAACATTATTTTTAGTCCGGAGTTTCTGAGAGAATCCAAGGCACTCTATGATAATCTTTACCCGTCCCGGATCATTGTTTCCACGGATGGAAGCGAGAGATTGAATGTAGCAGCAAAGATTTTCGCAGAACTTCTGCAAGAGGGGGCAATCAAGGAAAATATTGATACCCTATTCATGGGCTTCACGGAAGCAGAGGCGGTTAAGTTGTTTGCAAATACATATCTTGCTCTTCGTGTGTCTTACTTCAATGAACTGGATACTTATGCAGAAATGAAGGGACTGAATACACAAGATATTATCAATGGTGTATGCCTTGATCCTCGTATCGGTTCTCATTACAATAATCCGAGTTTCGGTTATGGTGGTTACTGCTTACCAAAGGATACTAAACAGCTCCTTGCCAACTATGAGGATGTGCCGCAGAATATGATGTCTGCTATCGTAGAAAGTAATAAAACTCGGAAAGACTTTATTGCAGATCAAGTTTTAAAAAAGGCTGGATACTACGCATATAGTGATTCGGTTTCTTATGACACTTCTCAGGAGAAGACGGTGGTTGTAGGAGTATATCGTCTGACGATGAAATCTAATTCCGATAACTTTCGCCAATCCTCTATTCAAGGTGTAATGAAGCGTATCAAAGCTAAGGGGGCAACGGTTATCATCTATGAGCCAACACTGGAAGATGGAAGTACTTTCTTCGGAAGCAGAGTGGTAAATGATTTGAAAGTATTCAAGGAGCAGGCTCAAGCAATCATTGCCAATCGTTATGATAGTTGTTTGGATAATATACAGGATAAAGTATATACTCGTGATTTATTTAGAAGAGATTAGTAGAAATGAGGAATAATTGTGTGGATGATGAATGTTTTTGGCTGGTTTTAATAGTTCGATACAGCTTCTGTAGGACTGTTGTTCAACCTTTCCGGAGGTAAGGATTCCATCAACATGATCAACCAACTGAATATGACCATTGTTGCACAGATAGAACTAATCCAGTCTTTACAAAAGACATTGGAAGCAGACCGCCTGGAAAAAGAAAAGCTCCACCAGCAGATTGAATATCTCACGAAGAAACTCTTTGGCACTTTCAGCGAAAAACGGAAGGACATCGAAGACGGAATATTCCTGTGCGGTAACACCGCAAATCCGGCAGACGAGAAACCGTCTGTCCGGTAATGAGGGAATCGCTTATGCGAGTTTACTCGCGTAAAGTCTTATCCAAGCCATAGACTTCTCTCATAGAGATGTCGTGCTCAGCATCAATGCTTGTGATATTGATCCGGTAGCTGTCATATGCGATACGATCAATGATCGCATCAGATAATGGACTGGCATTGAATATTACGGTGCGGCGGAGCCGCCAGTCCGGGGTGGCGAGAGCCACCCGTCCGGACTAACGGAGCCACTTTATTTCCTTACTTAGCTTGTGCCCGATCCAGACTATATACTTTTACCACTGCAGATCTGCTGATTGGTCCTATGTCAAGAAACCATTCACCTTCACGAAACTGTGAGCAAAAAATAGTAGAAGATTTTTTACGTCTTTTATGTATCAGCTCAAACAAATTTCTGGCTTCAGCTTCTGTCAGTTTTAGCAACAGCCATTCATCAATGATCAACAAGACTGGCTTGGTATATTTTTTGAGAGCAGCAGTAAATCCGGTGTATATTACGGTAAAAATGTACCCCTGTTCCGGAGGAACGGATACCGGAAGTCCGGAACTATGATACTGTGAGTCCAGAACAGGGATACCGCGCTTAATTGAGTGTTACCTGCGAGTTTACTCGCTTAATGCCGGATCCAACCCATATACTCCCGCATGGATCTGTAATTCGTAGGATCTGTCGGGATAATGTTAATCTTGTATGCATCATGTTTGATGCGATTCAGGATTGCTTCCGAGAGGGGGCTGTCATCACCTCCAAGCTGATCATACCAGCCATTGCAATCATACTGGGAACCGAAGATGGTAGATGATTTCTTGCGTCTCCTATGGAGGAGTTCCAGAATGTCATGCTGTTCGGATTCGGTGGGCTTCAGCAAGAGCCATTCATCGATGATTAGCAGAACCGGATTGGCATATTTCCTCTGGATCTTCTTGTATGTGCCATCATTACGTGCCATCTCCAGTTCCAAAAGCAGATCGGGAAGCCGGACGTATTTCGTCTTGTAACGTTGCTTGCAGACTTCCATCCCAAATGTACAGGCCAGATAGGTCTTCCCACTCCCGGTAGCACCGGTGATAAAGAGATTTCTGTGCTCTGTGATATATTCACAGATTGCAAGCCGTTCAATCAAAGAACGGTTCAGCTTGCGCCCGGCTGGTCGAACCCGGCATTACGGATCAGTCGTTTCAGGCTGTTGCTTTTACGGTTGCTGTATTCGATATCCACCAGCATCCCGAAGCGGTCCTCAAAGGAAATTTCCTTCATCCTGGGATCCTCCATCTGGGTGAGGAATGAATCTGACATAGATGTCAGGCGCATTTCAATGAGTTTATCTATGGTGCTTTGTGTAGTCATGATTCCTCACCTCCTGTAGTAATCAGCGCCTCTTGTAAGCGCGTGGCTGCTTTTCCCTGAATCTGTATGACTATCGGTTGCCACCCCTCTGTCCGGCATCTCTGCCTGGTCGCTTCCGGTATCAAGGATGTTCTTGATACTCTTATAGCTGGGAGTAGCCGTAAAGGAGAGTGCTTTCTGGCAGGCGGCTTCCAGCCGGTCAACAGAATACTTGTCGGCCAGTTTCAAAAGCCCCATACAGCTGCGGTAGGACTGTTGTTCTACACGTTTGGAGGAAAGAATCGCATCTACTACCTGATAGGTACTGGAACCAAGCCGCTCCGCCCATTTGCGGAATCGGTCGCCGTTCCATTCAAGGTACTGCTGGTGGGAAGGCGGCATATGCTCTGTAATTGTGCTGTACTGCCCCTTGTGCCCATAAAGGCGACGGTGGGATGCAATCCGGTTGTGGTTGTAAAAAATCTCAATGGTTTTATCTGTAACTTTCACATCAACTTTGCGCTTGATATATTCATGTGGAACTGAGTATAGCATTCCGGCAAACGATATGTGATAATTGAACTGAACGGTGGCTTGCTTCCATTCCGCCAGTTCATATGGGGTGGCAGGTAAAGGAGCCAGCAATGGCAGTTCTTCATCGTGGAAGATCTCGTACCGGCTGCCCTTTTTCTTTTGGGAAGGGCGATGACTGAAATCTTCCAATTTCTGTCGGATTGCCCGGTTTAACTCACTGAGGGAGAAGAACTGCTCATTACGCAGGGCTGCGGTAATCTATGTGGAAATATTACCTACACTGCCCTCGGCATTGGGCTTGTCCTTTGGAGCCCGGACGCGGGCTGGAATAATCGCAGTGCCATAGTGTTCTGCCATCTCCTGATAGACGGCATTGATCCGCTGGTCTTTCCAGCCCTTATTATGATCCACCGCAGTACGGCTGTTGTCCGGCACGAGAATCCTGGCGACACCGCCAAAGTACTCGTACATATGGATATGTGCAGCGATCCATGATGGCTGCTTTTTATCCATGAATGCCTCTACGTATGGATGTTTAGAATCCAGAGGCCATAAAAGATTCTGCGCTCTTTGATGCCTTCAGCACCTTGTTGACGGTTGTCTTAGACGCATTGCAGCTAAGGGCGATATTGGTTTGGTTGAGATCTAATCCGGATAACCGGATAATCTCTCGATACTTGGTCATAAATGGTGACCTCCTTTGTAATGTATTTACGCTTCAAAGCGAATGGATACATTATAAAGGAAATTGGTATCATTTAACCGGAATCTCGGTATCCATCAAAACGGATTTGTGGTACTGCGCTTCCGGAATAGCGGTTTAGAATTGCCCGGAATACTCATGATAGACGAATCGAAAAACAGTAGCTTATTAACTATAGCTGAGTTACGCTCAGTTTAAAGCGGAACAGCGCTCCGTTCTATTGGAACGGATGCGCAATTCTTGCGGAATATGCACGAGGGGAAAAGGAAAATGATAGCGACAAAGAAATGGATACAAAAAAATATATATTTATTTAACATGGTTTTAGTAATTTTAATGTTCGCATTACCGCTTTTGGAAAACAAAATTCCAGATAAATATAGTAAAATACCAGTAATTTGGATTGGCGTGGTAATTATCATTATTTTAGAAGTAATTGTGACATATGAAGAATATGTGAAGCGAAAAGAAGAGATTGCACGAAAAGAAGTTGAGAGAAAAAATGAAAGAGCAAAAACAATTTTATCTCATTTGAATTTATTGCATGATGAGAAAACAGAGATTCTAAGAGAAAATACTTATTTGAGAAAAGATGAAATTTTGGAGAATAGGTTATTTTATAATGTTCATGCTTATATGAGAGAAATTTGTATGAACATTAGAAGTACAATTGCAGCGATTATAAAGGAAGATACAGAGTATGTAGATGTTTCTATGATTTATAAGTATGTAGGAGAAAGTCAGTGGAAATGGATAGCGGGAAAGTCTGGAATAAGTGGAGCAGAAGATTTGAACATATTTGTAAATAAAGATGGAACTTTGTTTCAACACATCATTGCAAATTCACAAGAGTCTCCGATTTTTTATAACATGAAAGAAAAATTAACAGAGGCTGGTCATTATCGAGAGGGGCGGAGAGATCGTCTTTTTAAAAATAAAGGGTCTATAATGGCAATGCTGCTTACATATTTTAATAACGAAAAGCCTCTTGTAGAAGCAGTGCTTTTGATTTCAACATATGGTGTCCGTTTTGTTCAAGAAGAAAATAATGAAAGTAAAGAGGTTGATAAATTCAAGAAAGTATTGAATTATGAGATATTGCCATATTATATTTCAATGCTCCAAGCAGAAATGGGGGCAATGTATTTAAGACATTTTTATAAAGAGCCAAATTAGTATAAACTTTATATTAGTGAATACTCTGAAAACAATATGAAAAAGAGAGTGCATCGAGTTCTGAAGCTTTTGCTTCGTTTTGGAATTATTATGGTTCTGACATGTTGTGTGGGATTTATATTTGAAATGTAGACAGATTTTCGGGAAGTGCACTAAACTTTATTTTGGATGCCTGCTTGATTAAGAGTAGTTAGTGTCTGCTGAGCAAACTGAAAACACTTGATTTTACTGACTTTTGCCCCATTT
>ERZ894229.282-NODE-282-length-50699-cov-10.418_pt1 | contig 50699 bp, 38 predicted proteins | sample MGYA00380295_ERZ894229 | MGnify/ENA primary metagenome ERZ894229 (study PRJEB32331, sample SAMN06328479) | human gut metagenome | biome: human gut microbiome; feature: stool | host: Homo sapiens | collected 2014-09-17 ... | reverse complement strand
AAGCCGCCTCCATATCTCCCTGAGCCAGCTCAATCACGCCTTTCAGATAGTAAGCTGTTTTTTCCTTCGGACGAAGCGCGATGATCGACTCATACACGCTCTTCGCACCGTCCAGATTTCCCTGCTTGTAATATGCGGTCGCCAGATAATAATTGATATCATAATCCAGCTGGTCAGGCCGCTCGTCGCTGTAGGAAAGGGCGCGCTGCAGGCTGCTCACCGCCGAATCGTACTGGGACAGGCCCATGTAGGCAAGCCCCATCCCCCGGTAGGCAAGCTGGGCATCTTCCCCGTTCAGCACTGCCGCCTCAAAAGAATTCAGCGCTTCTTCATATTCCAGCTGCTCCACCAGGGCCATGCCCTGATCCAGGTTTTCCGTTTTTCCGGAGCTGCAGCCGGGAAGAACCGCCAGGGTGAGCGCCGCCAGGACAGCTGCTGCTTTTCTTCTGTCATGCTTCATTTGTGATTCCTCATATTTTCTCAGGCATTTTCCTTTTTCTATCCTACCGCAAAGGACGGCGGCGGTCAACCGCAGAGCAGGTATTTTCCGTTACAGTTCACTCGTCCGCCAGAACCAGGCAGCTGTCGTGCTTGCACGAACAGATGACTGGCGCTGAGCGGACGGAGGGAGCGCCCGTTTATGAGCAAAGATAGCTGCGAAGCAGCGGAGAGCGCGTAGCGCGGCTTTGCGAATGGCGCGGGGGGAACTGTAACTATTTTCCGGATATGACAGGAAATCATGTCACTGTTCATGTCCCAGACAGTAAAGCAGAACCGCCTGCTGTACCTCCAGCAGACAGCTCTTGAAGGAATAGCCTGTAAAAAAGGCGCTGTCGATCACATCCTCCGACACCTCTTCCCCTCGGGTAAAGGGCGGGCAGGGATTGAACAGGGCGCCGGGGCGGGCCAGTTCCATTCTCCGCTTCGTAACCTGAAATTTTCGGAAAGCCTCTTTGTGTTCTTTCGGCCAGGCATCCGTGCAGACGATGTCCGCATCCGCCATGGCCTCATCCGGAAGAATGTCCCAAAGGGACATTCTTCGGCATGAAACTTAGTCATGCTTCCAGCTGCCCGTAGTCCTTCTTTTCAAATTCCTGGATGGAGATGCTCTTCTTGTTGGGGTTGGCGAACACGAAGGTCTTGTCCACGTTCTCCAGGTAGTTCTGGATCTTGTCGTTGGTGGCGCTGATGATGGCCTGGAAGCCCAGCCCGCGGATCAGCTCGATGCAGCTCGCCACCTTTTCCGCGTCCATCTTGGAGAAGGCCTCGTCCAGCACCACCAGACGGATGGTGGGACGGCGCGCGGCGCCGGGGGCGGTGCTGATGTGGTAGGCCTGGGCAAAGCTGGCAAGCAGGGCCACATAGAGGGGGTTCTGGCCCTCGCCGCCGGAGTTTTTGCGGATCATTTTGCTTAAGTCGATCACCAGGCGGTCGTCCCCTTCCACGATCTGTTCCATTTCAAAGGAAAGGTAGGTGCGGTAGTCGGAATATTTTTCCATGTTCCGCTTCGCTTCCTCCTGCTGCTTCGCGTCCGCGGTCTGAGGCGGAAGGAACATGCGGATCAGATCGTTCATCAGCACGCCGTATTTCTTTTCATGATCCATGGAAAACAGATCCATCTGCCGGTCCATGGAGCCGGAAAGGGCGGAAGGGTCGATTTCCAGGGATTCGTCCATGAACATATCGTAGTATGCGCCGTCCGCCCCGCGGTTTCTGGAAATGCGGAACTGATAGCGGTCCTTTCCGAAGTTCAGGCTGCGCAGGATCCGGTTCAGCTCGTCGCGACGCAGGAACGCCTCCTTGATGGCGCTGCGGATTTTGTAAATGAAGTCCTCCCGGAAATGCTCCACGGCGATCTTCGCCTGCTTTTCCGCGATTTTCTCATATTCTTGGATCTGCTCGCAGGAAAGGCGGGTCAGAAGCTCCTGATAGTCCGCATTGTCCGCCGCGCTGGCAGAAAAATCCCGGCCCGGGTGCTTTCTCAGGTAATCGCTTCTTAAGTCCACCAGCCTGTTTTTCTTTTCTTCCAGAAGCTGTCCGGCGTTCTCCCGCTCCTCTCCGGTCCGGCGCAGAAGGGCGTCGAAGGAGGGATTTTTCAGGCCCAGGAACCAGCTGTCAAAGGCTTCCTCCCAGTTCTTGCTGGAAACCAGACCCTTCTGCCCGGAAAGGAGGGTTTCGCTTTTCTCCAGATGATCCTGGCTGTCCTTCTCCATTTTCCGGTTCTGGTCGTGGATCCTGAGCTTGACGGTGTCAATTTCCCTTTCCAGCGCCCTCTGTTTCTCGTCCACTGCAGAGAGCTGTTCCTTCAGCGCCTCCACCGCGCCTTCTCCCACCTCGGAAAGCTTTTTGTCCAGGCGGGCGAGCTGTTCTTCCTTTCTGCGCTTTTCCTGTACGTCGGCAAAGAGCTCCAGATAGGTTTCTGCCGGGTCTGAAAGGGCCTCCAGCCCAAGCAGGCGGGCGGCCTGCTGTGCCTCCTGCGCCCTTTCTTCCAGCGCTTCCTGCAGGCCGGCAAGCTGTCCCGCCAGCTCCTTCTGCCTTCTCTTCATGCTCTTTTCACCGATGAAGGCCCGTTTCGTATACTGCTCCGGGTTCAGACGGCGCAGCTGAAAGTTCTGATAGAGCAGGCAGTCTGCGGTCACGCCCACCCGGCACTGGCGGAGCTGCTCGATGGATTCACATTTGATCACATTTCCCAGCAGGAAATTCACATAGTTTTTCACGTATTTATCCCGGCACTCCACCTCTTCGGCGAGGGAGCCGGAACGGGCGGAAAATTCCTGTTCGGAGAGCTTTCCCGTATCCGCAAGGGCCACATGGGAAAAGCGGGCGGCGTCCAGGTCTTCGTAGGCCTCCATCGCCTGGGCCGCGTAGGCGGGCTCCACCATCAGGGTCAGCTTATTCCAGCCGAGATAGCCTTCCAGGGCGTTTCTCCATTTTTCATCCCGGATATCCAGAAGGTCGGCAAGGACGCGCACCGGCACATTTTTTCCTGTGCGTTCGTACAGGCTTTTCTGAATCTGGATCCTGGCCTCCTCCAGCGCTTTGGGGTAGGCCTTCTTTCCCATCTGCAGCTCTTTTAAGTCACGCTCCAGAAGCGCGGCCTCCTTCTGCAGACTCCGTTTTTCCGATGCCGCCTCCTGGCGCTGACGCTCCGCCTCGTCCCGGAGCCCTCCCAGCTCCTTTTTCAGACGAAGCAGGCCTTCTCCCGTAATCTCCCCCTTCCGGAAGGCGTCGATGTCCCAAAGGGCCTGGTTGGAAATGCTCTCTTCCTCTTCCCAGGCGGCAAGGCTTTCACAGAGGGCGTTTTTCCTGCGTTCGCTACGCAGCAGAAGCTCCAGGTTTTCCGCCAGATCCCTGCGCTTGGCCTCCAGCTCTCCGTAACCGCTCTGCAGGATCTCCCGGTTGATCTCCTCATGCTCCCGTGAAAGGGCTTCCTTCTGGCGGTTCAGGGCTTCCAGCGTATTCTCCAGGGTCTGAAGATCCTGCTTTCCGGTCTCCATCCGCGCTTCCAGCAGGGAAATCTGCTCCTGCATCTGCATCAGGGTCAGCCGATCCGTCCGATAGCGGAGGCTTCCCAGCAGATCCTCCTGGGCGCGCACGGCTTCGTAACCCTCCTGGATTTCCTGCAGCTGTCCGATCTCCTCCGCCGTGTCCTCGATCCGCTGGCGCATACGTCCGTAGAGGATCACGCTCTCCTGCATGTCCTCGATGTGGATGTCCTGCTCCATGCAGATGTATTCCTTCACAAAATCCTCCAGGCGGATGTTCATGCGGAAGGGGATGGCGCGCTTGAACAGTCTGGGGAATTTTTCCATGTCCAGGCCGCCCAGATACACGTCGTACAGGTTTCTGCGGAACCGTTCGTTATTTGAGGTGGCAAACCACTCGTCCTTCGCAAAGCTCCGGCTCATCCAGGCCTTCAGCTCTGCGGTGGACATGGCGCGGACCTCTCCGGTATTTTTTTTCACCGAAAGCGTGCGGCCTTCCGCCCCTGCGGACGCGGCTCCTTCCGCTTCCGGCTCATCCAGATCCAGGCTCATCTGCCCGCCCACCCGGTAAAAATGCTCCGGCAGACCGCCCTTGTGCCAGAAAAAGGAACGGGTGATCTCATTGGTCGCCGTTTCCACGTCAAAGACCACGCCGATGCATTCCTTTTCCCCAGAAGCAGTCTGGGTGAGCTCCATGGCGATGGTGGTGGAAAAATTCCGGTTTCGCTTGTACCTGGCCTGGTTGTTTTCTCCGATGTTGATCATGCCCCGCAGGTACTCGATCAGGCTGCGGTCAGAATCGTCGGCGGCCGCCTTGTTGAAAAAGCCTCTTCCGTCCGTGTTGGCGTAGAGCAGAATCTGCAGCGCGTCGATCACCGTGGACTTGCCGCTTCCGGAATGTCCGGTAAAAAAGTTGATGCTCCGGTTCATCTCCAGCACCTTCGCGTCGATATAATGCCAGTTGTTCAGGACGATCCTGGTGACCGCCTTGAATGCCTGATTATAATTCTCCATTTCCGGTTTCTCCTTCTTCCTCTGCGGCCGTCTCATCCGCCGCGGATATTTCCTCCGTTACTGCAACGTCCTGTCCCGCCTCTTCGCCGAACACGGCGAGGAGCTTTTTGATGTCCTCGCGCATCAGCAGCAGATTGATGCAGGGATAGATGAGGATCCGGGTGCCTTCGTTCAGCTCCTCCAGCGCGTCAAGCGGCTCGATCATCTGATACTTTTTCAGAATGGCCAGCGCCCGTCTGATCTCCGAGACCGAGGACAGGCTTCTTGTGAGCCGGAATTCCCCGGCTCTCGCGGAAAGTGCGCCGAAGGTGGTGACGATATTCACGCTGGAGGAAGCCGCCGCCATCTGTTCGTCATAGATCAGCTTCAGCAGAAGCAGATAGATGGTCGCAAGCTTGGGAAGCCGTTCTCCAAGCAGGGTCTGTCCCTGGATATAGATGGCGCCCAGCTCCGTATTCCTGTCGATGAAAATCCCCGCCACATCCAGATAATCCTTCAGAAATTCCATGTGCTGCTCACAGAAATAATAGTCCTGATTGAGGACGAGCCGTCCCGCCCTTTTGTCATATTTTCTTTCCAGCAGAAAGGTCTGGCGGTAGAGCTGGCTGAGCACGCTCTGCATCCGCTCCTGATCCGCGTTGGAAAGCTGGCTGATATATTCAAGCATTTTTTTCTCCTTACATCTGATCGGAGCGCTGCTCCGGCTGTTTCCGTTTTCTTTCCACAAACATCATGGCCGGCCAGGTGTAAGGGCCGCGCTTCACCTGATACCCGGCCTCCAGGACCTCGAACCTTCCATCCCTGCGGATGCTCAGGTCATAGGCCAGAATCAGCTTTTCAAAGTCCTCGTCCGACTCCACGGAAAGCAGTCCGGTATCCAGGCAGCCGTTCTCCATGTGTTCCTCGATATATTCCTCCACCTGTGCGCGGGTAAAACGGTGGTGGATCCGGTTGAGCTTCAGGATTTCCTCCCTGGAAAGCTCCGGATCCTTTTCCTCCGGCTCCAGCTCCTTCATAAAGTTCTTCCTGTGCCGTCCCCGGTAGATGGCGTTTTCTCCCAGCACGTCCCAGGAGGCCAGGTTCATTTTTTCAGCGGTCAGGCGCAGCCTGCGTTCCACCTCCCCGTCCTCCTCCGGCTCTCCCAGCCGGTTTAAAAGCTGGATCAGCAGGCCGTGCCGGTCGCTTTCCTCGCTCAGCAGATAGTTCAGGCGGCTCAGGGTGGCCCGGATATATTTGCTGTGTTCCCGGTCCAGGCTGGCAATGCGCCGCTCGATCATCTCAAAGCCCCGTTCGATCTGATCGATCAGATCCAGCACATCCTCTTCCCCGCGGGCGACAAGTCTCGTCCAGAAGGGAACGTTTTCCGAAACGCCGCTTTCCGCATCGGAGCGGCGCATCTCCTCCCGCTGCCCTTCATGAGTCCGCTGACTTGCGCGGACCCGCTCCACCCAGGCGGTATCCTCCCGCATTTCCTGCAGCCACCTGCGGATGTCCGTTTTATAAATATAGAAATTGTCGCTGGTTTTCAGGATGTGGTATTTGCGCTCCACCACCTCTTCCACGTAGCCCTTCAGATGCTCCCGCAGAAGCTCCCCATAATTCTGCTTTTCCAGAAGCCTGGCAAAAAAGCGGTCCATGTTGTGGAGCATATCCTGCAGCGCCCGGTTCAGCTTTCTGGTGTTGACCAGGGCGGTCCGCAGCATGGACAGGTTCATGCGCGTGTCATTTTTAAAGGAAAAAAGAGTGGCGTACACGTTCTGAATATAAACCTGGGTATCCTCCTCCGGTTCGCTGGCGAGGCGTTCAAAGGCCTCGATCATCACGGAAGCATAATCCGGAATGACGATGTTCGCCGTCATGGTGGAATAATCCTCTACCCGGCGCAGCCAGCCAAACCGCAGAAGGCGGTTCAGAATCCGTCTGGGCGCCGTCTCCTGCGCCTCCTCGTCCGTTTCCTCTTCCTCCCGTTTCAGCCCGTGTCCCGTCTGGGCGCACAGATCGGAGAGCACCTGCAGGCAGGCCTCCCGGCTTAAGAAATAATTATTATACTGATACTCGTCGTTCACGGCGAGCAGCGCTTCTATGTAAACATCCCGGTTCACGGACCGGAACAGGCTCCAGAAGGAAGCCGGGATTTCATAATAAAACTGCAAAGGTTCTGTCCTCTCATTCTGCCGTTCTTTCGGCCATTTCCGCGAGCTGCTTCTTCTGCTCCTCTGACAGGGAATCCAGAAGATAATTCTTCTGCGTCCTCTGGTTCTCCAGATAATCTCCCCGGAGCCGCTCCGAGGCCAGGCGGATTTCTTCCTTCAGATCTCTAGCCGAAAGCAGACGGCAGCCCTGTCCGCGGATGATGATCTGCTCCAGTCCGTCCGAGGTGGCCACGGTGATATCATACTTCGCCCCATTTTCATGGGTAAACTTCTCAATATACTGATCCGCCGTCTCCGCCTCCTTCGTATAGACCACATGGATGTTGTGGTAATCCAGAACTTCCGTCTCATGGCCCTGTACCCGGTAAGCGTCGAACACCACGATCACCTGACAGCCCGCCGTACCCTGATAGTTGCACAGAATATCCTGCAGCAGGCCGCGGGCGCCGTCCACGTTCCGCTCTGCCAGCTCACGAAGCTCCTCCCAGGCAAAAATGATGTTGTAGCCGTCCACCAGAAGATACCGGTCCCGGCGCTGGGCAGGCCTGGAGGCGGACTGTCCGTCGCTCCCGTACACCCTTCGACCGGAATGATAACGGTTCCAGCCGTCCTTCCTTGGAACCGATTTGTCCCGTTTATTGGCTCCATAGGTGCGGGCGAGGATCTCATCGATTTCCTCCGTTCCCACCCAGGCTTCTTCCCTTTTTCCGTCGTTTTTCCGGGAAACGATTTGGCGGGAACGGCCGTTTTGTCCCCCCGCACCGTCCGCCGGATTTTCTCTCCCAGGAGCCCCCGGCAGTCCGGTGGAGAAACGCGGATCGTTTTCACAGGAAGCCGCTTCCTCCGTTTCCTCTCCCATCCAGGAAAAAGGAAGATGCATATAGTCCGGCACCCGGTCCCAGGGCACCACAAAACCGGAGCCGTGGGAGCAGAATACGGAATCCGCCGGGTTGTCCGCATCCCTGGCCGGATCATATCCGGTGCGCTCCATCACCTCCGCTGTATTGTGGCAGGGCTCATAGCCCTTCAGGGTGACGAAAAGCCTGCCGTTTCCCCGGCTGTAGGCGGCCACCTCTTTCTGATAATCCTGCATTTCAGAAGCGGGGACGCTTCCCGTCAAAACGGCCGTCTCCCTGTTGTTTTCCGGTGTTCCGAATGTGCCGTGCATCCGCTCGATGTCCGTCATGGCCCGGCCGATCAGGCCGGACGGAATCTCCAGCCGAAAATCATACCAGGGCTCCAGCAGCACGCAGTCCGCCTGCATCAGTCCCTGCCGCACCGCCCGGTAGGTGGCCTGCCGGAAGTCTCCCCCCTCCGTATGCTTCAGATGAGCGCGGCCTGAAAGCAGGGTGATCTTCAGATCTGTGACGGCCGCTCCCGTCAGCACGCCGGGATGCTCCCTTTCCTTCAGATGGGTCAGCACCAGCCGCTGCCAGTTCCGGTCCAGTTCGTCCTCGCTGCAGGCGGAAGCCACCGTCAGCCCGCTGCCCGGCTCTCCCGGCTCCAGCATCAGATGTACCTCCGCATAGTGCCTCAGCGGCTCAAAATGCCCCACACCCTCCACTGTATTCGCAATCGTTTCCTTGTATACAATATTTCCGGTTCCAAAGGTCACTTCCACGCCGAAGCGTTCCCGGATCAGGTGCTTCAAAATCTCCGTCTGCACCTCGCCCATGACCTGCGCGTGGATTTCCTGCAGCGCTTCGTTCCATACGATATGAAGCTGCGGCTCTTCCTCCTCCAGCTGGCGCAGCTTCGGCAGCAGCACAGCCGCCTCACAGTCCGGGGGAAGCTCGATCTGATAGGTCAGAACCGGCTGCAGAAGCGGCATGCTTCCTTCCCGCTCCCGTCCAAGTCCCTCTCCCGGATGCGTCCGGGTCAGGCCGGTAACGGCGCAGACCTCTCCCGCCTCCGCTTCCCCGACCAGCTCATATTTTTCTCCGGAATAGATGCGGATCTGGTTGACCTTTTCTTCCCATGCCTCTTCTGCCTGTCCGCCCGTCAGCATGGTTTTTACCTTCAGGCTTCCTCCCGTGATTTTCATCCAGGTCAGCCGGTTTCCCTGCGCGTCTCTGGTAATCTTATAGATTCTTGCGCCGAACGCATCCGGCCAGATGCGCATCGGAAGCCACCTCGCCAGCCCGTCCAGCAGCTCCGAAACGCCTTCCAGCTTCAGGGCGGAGCCAAAATAACAGGGAAACAGGGTTCTTTTTTCAATCAGCTCCCGGATCGTTTCTTCCTCCACCCGTCCTGTCTCCAGAAAGCTTTCCAGCGCTTCCTCCGAATCGATTGCGCATGTGGCGATTTCCTCATAAAATCCGGGATCCTCTCCGGCAGAAAAATCCACGCAGCCTTCGCCCAGCCCCTCCTTCAGTTCCGCCAGAAGCGCGGCCCTGTCACAGCCCGGCTGGTCCATCTTATTGACAAAAAGGAAAGTGGGAATCCCATAGCGCTTCAGCAGATACCAGAGTGTCCTGGTATGCCCCTGAATCCCGTCCGAACCGCTGATGACCAGCACCGCCGCATCCAGCACCTGCAGGGTGCGCTCCATCTCCGCCGAAAAATCCACATGTCCCGGCGTGTCCACAAGGGTAACCGCCAGGTCTTTCCATCCAAACCTCGCCTGTTTGGAAAAAATGGTGATTCCCCGTTCCCGTTCCAGCACATAATGATCCAGAAAGGCATCCCGGTTGTCCACCCGCCCCGCTTTCCGGATGCTCCCGCTCAGATAGAGGAACGCTTCCGACAGGGTGGTTTTCCCTGCGTCAACGTGGGCGATCACGCCGATGCAGTTCTTCCTGGAAGGCCTTTGATCCTTATTTTCTTTACTGTTTTCAGTCGTATTTTCCACGAAAATACCTCTTTCTGTGCTAAAATAATACGATCCCAGTGCCAGGGTCAAAAGGTATCTGCCCCTGGACGTCATACAGCCTATCATAGCACAAAAAGAGGTATAAGTCGATAAATTGAATTTTTATCGCCATTTTTTATCGACACTTTTTTATCGCCACTTTCTTTACAAATGATAATATCCAAATGGTTCTGTCGGGTCCGTATTCTTCTATAACTTTCACACCTCCGCCCGCTCCAGCTCCTCAAAATTCGCAAACCTTCTGATCCTTCCGCCTCCCTCTTCAATCGTCCGGACAAACTGCTCTTCCACCTGCTTCGTCCTCTCCGCCAGATGAGGCAGATTGTCATACACATAGGAACTCAGAATGTCATAATCCGGAAGGCCGTTTTCCTGCGACGCTTCCTCCAGCTCGTACTGCAGGCAGACCGCCGACAGGAAAGCCAGCACCCAGTCTTTCTTTTCACAGCTGACATAAATCTTCTGGAAGGTGGAGCTGATCTCCTCATACAGGACAGCCAGCCCCGCATAGTCCGGCTCTTTCACGGAAGTCTCCGCCATCTCTTCCTCCGGCTCTTCCTCTATACAAAGCTTCCACCCCATATATTCGCTTACCGACTTCAACATCCTGAGACAGCAGCGCCGGGTCTGCTCCCCGTCCTGCGCCCGGATTACGGAAAGATAATTTTCCATGAAATCTTCCGGTTTTTTCGGAAATCTTTTCAGATCCTCATACTGTCTTTTCAGACCGAAATGGTAATAGTCCTGATTGTGGTAGGCCGTCGCATCCGCCAGCGCCATGATGAGATAGCCCGCACAGATACGCACATCTGTCAGACTGCCGGCGGAAAGCATCTGCTCATACAGACTGCAGGCAAAGGCAAACTGCTCTTCCGCTTTTTTCCCGGTATAGGAGGCATCACGCAGATGAGAGGTCAGTCTTTCCTGCAGACCGGCAAACCGCTTCTCTTCCTCTTCTGTCCGGGCATACAGAATCCGCACATCACCCACACAGGGCAGAAGCACCTCATTCATGTCCGCGATGTTTTCCACCCGTTCCCAGCTCATTGGGAAAATATCATAGCCCACGCCTTCCAGGATGAAATCCGTGCCAAAGCCGTATCCCCGTTCCGTTCTGGGGATAAAATAGCAGTCCACGTCCGATTTTTCATGTGCCGTACCGTTGATGGAGGAGCCATAGGCAAGAACCATGTCCACGTCGTCGGCATATTCCTCTTCTGCTCGTTTTATGATCCAGCTGATGATTTTTTCGTTCCTGTTCGCAGACGCGCAGTCGGCCTGCAGCGGCAGTTCTGCAACCCGCTTCACCTTCAGGGGCCTTTTGGTCAGAAATTCTGCATTTTCATCCATCGTGCTTCCCTCCCTCAGCATGGAAAATTCCGATATTTTAACAGGTATTTTCTTTATTTTACTGTTACCGCAGAGAGGAAGCAAGTATTTTCATACATCTGTCCGCTGGAGAAGCCAAGCTCGTTTTCTCGCCGCCCGCATTGACAAACCCGAAAATCCGCTTTAGGATGAAGGTATCCTGCAGCTGCAGAATTTATGATAAGGAAGGAATCATCCCATGAAAAATTACCGCTGGGTTACTATCGGATGCGGCGATATCGCTCATCAGTTCGCACAGGCCATGCGTCAGGAAGGCCGGACGCTGTACGGCGTCGCAAACCGGACATACGAAAAGGCTGCCGCTTTTGCAGAAGAATACGGCATCCCCAAGGTATATGAACGGATTTCTGACGTTTTCACCGATGAAAATGTGGACATCGTCTATATCGCCACGCCGCACAATACCCACAGCGGCTACATCAACGAGGCGTTCCGGCACGGAAAACACGTCCTGTGCGAAAAGGCCATCACGCTGGATATCGGAGAACTGAAGGAGGCGCAGGCTCTGGCCGAAGAACGCGGCCTGGTTCTGGCGGAGGCCATGACCATCTATCACATGCCGCTGTATAAAAGGCTGCGGGAAATTGCGGAAGGCGGCGCGCTTGGAAAGCTCTGCATGATTCAGATGAATTTCGGCAGCTTCAAGGAATACGACATGACGAACCGCTTTTTCAATCCTGATCTGGCAGGCGGAGCCCTCTGGGACATCGGCGTATACGCCCTTTCCTTTATCCGCTGGTTCATGTCCTGCTGTCCGGACCGGATCGCATCACAGGTAAAATACGCGCCAAGCGGCGTGGATGAGCAGGTGGGAATCCTTCTGATGAACGGGGCGGACGAAATGGCCACAGCCGCGCTGACCCTTCATGCCAAACAGCCCAAGCGCGGCATGGCGGCATTTGAGAAGGGCTTCCTCGAAATTCAGGAATATCCCCGCGCCGACAGAGCCGTGATCACCTTCACCGAAGACGGCCGCCGGGAAACGGTGGAGCTGGGCTCCTCTGCAGACGCCCTGCGTTACGAAATCCGGGATATGGAAGCATCTGTATCCGGCAGTGCAGATGAGATGCATCTGGATTACAGCCTGGATGTTTCATGGATGATGACGGAAATCAGAAAGATATGGGAATCAGCATAACCATCGTTCGTGCCGAAGAATGGCGGTTGCCGTTCTTCTACAAATGTATTGTCGCCTGATGGCGACGAAAAGGAGGACCTGACATGGAATATCGGAAATTTGACACCACTTTTCTCGTCCGGCTCGATCCGGGTGAGGAAATCTGCGAACAGCTTCTGGCTCTCGCCCAAAAGGAAAAAATCCGGCTGGCTCAGATCAGCGGTCTTGGCGCAGTCAACGCTCTCACGGTAGGTGTGTTTGACACGCAGACAAAGGAGTATCACGCCAACTCGTTTGAAGGCCCCTATGAAATCGTTTCCCTGACGGGAACCCTCACCACCAAAGACGGAACGCCTTATCTGCACGCCCACTTTGCCGCCGGAGACGCGAAAGGCCATGTGGTGGGCGGACACCTGAACCGGGCAGTCATCAGCGCCACCGCAGAAATCGTCCTGAACCTGATCCCCGGCACGGTGGAACGGAAATTCAGCGAAGAAATCGGCCTGAATCTTTTTGATTTTCAGTAAAGCCCGCATATCGGCAAATAATCCTAAAAAACGGCAGGAATGGAGAGCCGCGGCAGGCGGCGCTCCGGAAAGGAGAATTCCATGAACACTTCAGAAGCGATCAGATCAAGAAGAAGCATCCGAAAATACGAGAAAGGCTTCCTGATTCCGCAGGAGCATATCGAACAGCTCCTGGAAGCCGCAATGATGGCGCCCAGCGCATGCAACCGCAGGCCCTGGGAATTTGTCGTTGTGGAACAACGGGATGTGCTGGCACAGATTATGGAAATTCACCCCTATACCCAGATGCTGCAGACAGCTTCCCTCGCCATCATCGTCTGCGGCAGGCCCGATTGTCAGGAGGGCATCTGTGAAGGCTTCTGGCCGCAGGACTGCGGAGCGGCCATAGAAAATCTGCTCCTTCAGGCCACCGAACTGGGATATGGGACCTGCTGGTGCGGCTGTTATCCCGTGATGAAGCGTTCCGAAGCGCTTCAGAAAATCCTGGATGTTACTGGCATTCCGCTGGCAGTTATCGCCGTAGGAAAAGCGGATGAAGCGCCGAAGGCACGGGGCTTCTATGATGCTTCCCGGGTAAAATGGATTCGGTAATGCGGTTTCACTCAGGTAGTTTATCGGAGCTGTTGCTGCCTTTTTGGCACATCAGCTCCGTTTTTATTTCATCCAGCTATACCTAAAATTTCATCCTTTCCATTCTTCCAGTATACGTTACCACGTTTCCAGGTATGAACACCTGGAAGAAAACTCGCACAGCATACGAGGCAACTATGAAATAGTCCAACTTTTTCAAATTGAACAGCAATAGCATAAACGATATAGTATAGATATATTAAAAATGTGGTTCAGGAGGGATGAATATGACAAAGGACTTTTATTCCATCAATGACATTGCTCTAATGTCAGGACTTTCTTCTCGCACTATTCGCAATTATATCAGCTCTGGCATTCTTAAAGGTGACAAAGTGGACGGTTGCTGGCAATTTACAGCGGAGCAAACGAACACATTTTTTGAACATCCGGGTGTTTTCCGCAGTATTCAGGCAAAACGAAACGGAATTATCTTCGCCTTTCTTGCAGATAGAAAACATAAGCACAACCAGATATGTACCATTCTTGATTTACCAGAAGAAAAAGGAAAAGATATTTCAGCCTTTTTCACCAACCTATATAACACTGGAGAGTTCGGAAACAAACTGGAATTTTATTTTGAGGATATTGCCGGATATCCTCGGGTCATCCTCAAAGGGCAGTCCTGCTCTGTGATGAAGATATTAAATTTATTTTACCAGAGATATAATACTGAAGGAGGTATTCATGAAGTATAAACGCTTTTTTGTGATCATGCTGCTAATGATACTGTTTCAGAGTATCTCTGTCCTTTTACCGGCTCTGTTTCTGCTGGCATGGCAGCAACAGAATCAAATTCTTTCGTGGGAACGGATTATATTGCTTATCGCAATTACCTCCGGGTCAACAATGCTGACAATCGGCTTGACTTTTTTTCGGGAACATTACGCCAAGAGCTTTAATGAACGGAATTTTCGTTCCATGTTAGGCAATGCCCTTCATATGGATTATGACACTATCATTACGATGGGCCCTGCGAATATTCTGGAACGGATTTCAGATTCCGTCAACAAAATATATTCCTATATGACAGGAGACTACATAAATATCTGTGCGAATATCATAACAATCATTGCATGCCTTATCCTGACCTCCTCTATCACTCCTTGGATTGCCGTGCTTCTTTTGATAATGGTACCTGTAAATTTTTGTGGCTACCGAATGCTCAATAAGGAACTTGCAATACGCTCAAAAGAACTTTCTGAGCAGACAAGCCGGGGATTTCAGGAAATTCTTTCCTGTGTACAACAGGTTGACTATATGAAACAGACTGCCGACCACAGTGCAATATTATGTATGCTTTCGCCTTCCATTGAGAAGCTGTATAAAAGTATGGCACGAATTAACGTGTATGCGCAATCTTCATCCGCAGGACTCAGAGGGTTAAACGATGTTGTCAGAACATTCATACTGATGACCATTGTATATCGTTTCTTTTCCAACGATTCCAGCCCATATACGCTGATTATGACTTCTATTATTCTTCCGTTGTATTTCTCAAAACTGGGAGCGATTGTCGGCGCAAAACTAAATCAAACCGGTTTTAAAGTAGCGTCAGATTATCAAAAGGAACTGCTTTTACATAAAGAGGTCAATGGAACGATTCCCTTATCGAAAATTTCTACCATTGGTTTTAATGTAAGTACCCTTTGTGTACAGGGGAAGAAGATTCCATTTGACGCACATTGCTCTTTAAAGAAAGGAGACATTGCACAGGTGTGCGGTCCCAGCGGGTGCGGAAAAAGTACATTTGTAAAAGCCCTGCTCAAATTCAGGCCGATTGATGGGGTAACATATAATGATATTCCCATTTCGGACATCGACAACCAGACTCTGAGGCAGCATGTTGAGTATCTGTCCCAGAATGTTCCGATTATTCAGGGAACACTTCATGACAATCTATTTCTTAACACTGCGCCGACTAAAGAAATGGAAACACGTTTTCTGCATGAACCCTTGCTGCAATCCATCTTCGCAACAAAATCTTTCGAATCAAAAATTTTAGAGGGCGGCGCAAACTTATCCGGTGGCGAAAAACAGAAAATAGCATTCGCCAGAGCACTATTCAGCAGTGCCGATGTCCTTATCCTGGATGAAGTTTGCAGCAATATTGACAGGGAGGCCGCCAACGCAATTTATGAATGCCTCCAACGGGAACGCAACCAACGGATTACCATCCTTATTTCCCATGAACAGGTACCCGAAGGATTGGAAAATGTAAAAATAAATCAATCCTCGCAACAGCCGAAACCCATTTAAAAGCTCCACATCAGAACAACAGCAGAACGTTTTTCTGATGTGGAGCCTTTTTACCTAATCAATACCGACATACGCTGCATTACCGAAGCCCAAACAGCACAATCGCCAGCATCAGGCTGTCCATTCCCAGCAGAATGAGATAAATTCCGATAATCCAGCTGACGGAAAGCATGGCTGCAAAAGGATTAAACAGCATCAGAATTCCCAGTGCCAGTCCCAGAATATTGATGACCAGCGTAAAGTAATAGTACGCGTCTCCCACCGTCAGACGGATCAGGGAAAGGTGGGACAGCCTTGACAGGCAGTGCGCAATGAACCAGATCGGGAACAAAATTGCAATGGCCCACCGGCCCGCATCGATATTGCACAGAATCAGGATACCGGCGAGAACGCTAAAAATACCCGTCACCAGGGATACCGCCGGACCAAATCCCGTCCTGCGCTCCATCCGGACATAGAAAACAATATCCGCGATACCCGTAATCACCGCAAACAGCCCGTAAATGACGGTCACTCCGGTCAGCATTCCCACCGGCCGGATCAGGCTGTATATCCCAAGAAGAATCAGCAGGATGCCTGTAATCAGTTCTGTCCATTTTATTTTATCTGTTCTCATATTCGGTCAACTCCTTTTCTCTTTTTACAGAAATAAGGATAACAGATTTTTTTCCCGTTTGACACTGTTAATCTTTTCCGCCTGTCTGGACAAAACTGCAAAAATGTCAGGACAGATGCGCCACGGCAATCAGGACAGATGAAGAAGCACCGGTTCATGCCTGATCTTTTTCAGGATTTTTTCCGTCAGATCCCTGACGGACAGCCGGAGGCTGGTGGTGTTGACGCAGGGATGGCAGCCGAAATATTCCTGCGTCAGAATCTCTTCATCCATCAGAAGCTGCACCCGTCCTTCGCGATCATTCATCAGTCCCATCACGCTGACCGAGCCCGGGCTTAAATCCAGCAGGCGTTCCATGTCCTCCGGCGGCGCGAAGGACAGGCGGGAGCTTCCGGCCAGCCGGGAAACCTCTCCGGAACGGAACTTTTTCTCTCCCGGAAGCATCAGCAGATAGTATGCTGTTTTCTGGTGATTGCATAGAAACAGGTTTTTGCAGATCGCCGCGTTCAGGATGCTGTCCACCTCCAGGCAGTCCTGCATGGAACGCATGGGTTCATGATCCACATATTCATATGAAATATTCAGCTCATCCAGCAGGTCGTAGACCCGGATTTCCCGGGCCGTCCTGCCGGAAAGCTCTTTTGGCCTTCCTTTTGTAAGATGCATTGTTTCCTCCGCTCCGAAGTGTTTCTGTGCTGAGAAACGCGCGCCGAATTTTCGATTTGCCGCTTCCCCCGTATTTCAAGGGCATTATACTCCGATCCACAGAAAGCGGCAAGCTTAATTCCCGCTACACCAGATGGTTGCAGGGCCGCTCCGGAACAGCCGTTTTGGAACTGCGATTGCCTCCGGTTGGAAGATATGCTACACTCAGGTCAGCAGGCACAACCCAAAAACCGGATTTTGAAAGGCGGAAAAAGAATGGCTGAACCTTTTATCTGTAAGATCGCGTCTCTTCAGGAAATGAACACCAAATGGGACTATGAGATTGCGCACAGCGGAGCTGACAGGGAAAACTGGATCGTCTGGAAGAAGCGGAACATGGAAAATTACAGGCAGGGTTATATCATCCCTTACTATGGGATCCTGGAAGGAACCATTATCTGCGAGGCAACGGCGATGCTCCATCCGGATATCGTACAGAACAGCTCCGGTCTGGTTGACAGCCATACCGTCTACCTGTCCGCGTTCCGAACCATTGACGGCTTTCAGGGAAAGGGATATTTTTCCAGACTGTTTCACTTTATGATCAATGATCTGCGGCATAGGGGTTTTACCAGAGCAACCCTTGGCGTGGAACCCGATGAAAAGAAAAATAGGGCGATCTATGCCCACTATGGCTTTACCGAGTGGATAAAATCGGATCAGGAACATTATCCGGACGGGACAGTAATTGATGTGGAATATTACGGAAAAACGTTGAAATAACAGGCCTTTCTTTCTGACGGGAAACATGCCCTGCATCCCGTCTGTTCCGGGGGCAGGGCATGTTCTGTCTTTCGCATGGTCCGGATGTTTTCTGTTTTTGTCTTCTCTTTACTGCGTCCCGATGGTCTCCGTCACGGACATGGTGCGGATGCGCCGTGCCGGGCCGTATATGGCGAGCAGGACGGACAGGGCGGTGACGGCCAGGATGACCAGAAGCGGAATGACGGGGAAATACCAGGCGGCTCCCCATTGTGCGGTCACCAGACTCTCATAGAGCAGCCAGTTCAGGGGAAGCCCCGCCGCACAGCCGGCGAGGACGCCCGTAAGGGAACAGGTCAGCGTCTCGGCCGCCACCATTTTCACAAGCTGGTCCACCGTCATTCCCACGGCACGCATTCTGCCATATTCCCGGAGGCGGGCGGACACGCCCATGTCCGTGCTGTTGATGATGTGAACCAGGCTGATCAGGGCGATCACGGCAAGGAAGCCGTATACGATCAGCATCAGGGAATACCAGGCGCCGACCGCCTCGCTGTTGCTCAGCCTCCGGTCGGAAAAGACGATTGCATCGGCCCCTTCCGTCTCCTCCACGATCGCGCGGATGCGCTGTACGTCCTCATCCGAAGCATTTCTTTTCAGCTGCATGTCGATAACGGTATAGTCCTCCATTCCGGTCAGCTCCGAAAACAGCTCCTCCGAGCAGATCACCTGGGTTTCGCCCTCCGTGGTATAGGGGGTATCTGACAGCACGCCCAGGACGGTCACATCCTTTGTTTCTCCGGAAAGCTGCAGGGAGATCACATCCCCCTCCGCAAGGTCAAACTGTCCCTCATAGCCGAAAACCACAAGCACGCCCTCCCCCTCCTGTACCGCGTCCATCACCTGCGCAGCTTTCATGAAACGCGAAGCCTTCGTGAAACGCGCAGCCTTCACGGATTCCCCTGCTTTCTTCGACGGCACAAGCAGATCATCCTGCGCCCACTGAAGCTGGTTCTCCTCATAAGAAAACAGGCAGACGCTGCCCTGCGTCCCTTCCCAGGAAGCGGGAACGTCATAGGCAAAGCTTCTTCCATAAACCCGCTTTACCGCCTCTTCTTCGGCAAGGCGGTCAGCCAGCTGCCGGGACAGGGAACAGGTATTTTCCGCGCTTAGGATGGAAAGATCCGGAGCGGCCGGATCCAGCGGATTGACCGCATGCTTTCCCATATCCGGCAGCACGCTGAAGGAGAGAAACAGAATGACGCTCAGCGCATAGGAGCCTGCCAGCAAAAGAAAATTTTTCGGGAAACCTTTCCCGCTCCCCAGGGCATGATGGATCCCCAGCGCGATTTCCACGCTGCAATGCCTGGTATCCGCAGCCTTCCTCTGAACCGGCGCGTCTGCCGGAAAAAGGGTTTCCGCATTTCCGGATACGGCGGTCAGGGGAGAGACGGCGGCGGCCTTTTTCGCCGGCGTGCGGGATGCCAGAAGCACGGTGAGGACGCCCACCACAGCGCCTGCCGCAATGCCGATCCAGCTGATGGAAAAAACAGGCATTTCCGCAAACAGGCTGCTCATCAGCTTTAAAACGGCGCACAGCGCCCAGACCACCGCCATGCCGGTCAGAAGCCCGGCAGGGACCGCCGTCCGGCACCACCGAAGCGCCTCTCTTCTCACAAAACGGGAAATCTGAGGCCGGGTCGCCCCAAGGCAGCGCAGCATCCCGAAAAATTCCGTTCTCTGTGCGATGTTGCTGTTCAGGCTCCCCGTAATCATCAGCACGCCGAAAATCATCACCAGAACGGCCAGCACAATCCCCGTCTGCATCAGCCGGATCATATAGGAATCACTGCTCTGTCCAATCAGGCCGAGCATCTTGATGTTTTCCGACACCTGTTCCTCCCGCAGGGAAAGCTGTTGTCTGATGTCGGCCAGGTTTTTCTGGATGTTGCAAAAAGGGCTGAAGGCCACCATATAAACGCTGTTCCAGTATGCTTCTTCCCCATCTTCCGCCGCCTCGGCCAGTCTGCGGAAGGAATCCATATTCAGAAAGACGCCGAAGGCATCCTGCTTGTTCAGCTGGGAAAACTGCCCGCAGAAGCCGCTCACCGTCAGGCTCACCCGCTCTCCCCAGGGGGTGTCGAGCGCTACCTGCTCCCCGATGGAAAGCCCGAGCCGCTGCCTGGCGTTTTCCGAAAAAACCGCTTCATTCTCCTTTTCAGGAAAAGTCCCCTCCCGAATTTCAGCCGTGGGAAACATCCTGGTCAGCGTCTCCTCCGTCCCGATCACCGATGTTTCCACCCCGTCGATGCACCAGTGCTCATCCTGGCCGTAATTATAGATGCCGTACCAGCTTGCCGCCGTCACCTGTGGCCTTGCCGCGATGAGAGCGGCCTGCTCCGGGGTGATTTCCCGGAATGAGGCATGCCAGCCCCCGTCGCTCATCCTGGCCTGCCGGATCTGGTTTCGGATTTCCATGTCCGCCATTCCGAAAATGGTCATGACCAGAGCAACCGCCAGCACGATGCAGATTCTGGTCATCCTGCTCTGCTTCCTGTGGACCCGCTCGGAAAGGGGAATCAGATCCAGCCAGCTTTTCATGGGAACGCTGGCCGCGTGGGCTTCTGCAGCCTGCTTTCCGTTCTTTTTTCCCTTCTTAAATCTCATGCTGCCGCCCTCCCAGTTCCTTCAGAACGCCGTCCGTCACCTGGAGCACCCGGTCCGCACAGGACGAAAGATTCCTGTTGTGGGTGATCATCAGAACGGTCTGCTGATAGTGTCTGGACGCCTTCAGAAGAAGGTCCATCACATCCCGGCTGTTTCTGGAGTCCAGATTCCCCGTCGGCTCGTCCGCCAGCACCAGCATGGGCCGCGTGATCAGCGCCCTTCCGATGGCAACCCGCTGCTGCTGGCCGCCGGAAAGCTGGCCGGGCAGATGCCTGCGCCTGTCCGTAAGCCCCAGCACCTGTAGCATTTCCTCCACCTGTCCCGGTTCCGGCTTCCTGTGGTCCAGAAGCAGCGGGAACACAATATTCTGCTCCACATCCAGCTCCTGGATGAGATGAAAGGACTGAAAAATGAACCCGATGTTCTGCCTTCGGAAAATCGTCCGTTTTTTCTCCGACAGGGAAAACAGATCCTCCCCGTCCAGCCAGACCTTTCCCGACGTTGGCTCATCCAGCCCGCCGATGCAGTTTAGGAGCGTGCTCTTTCCCGAACCGGATTCTCCGATCACCGCGGCGAATTCCCCCTTTTCCAGAGAGAAGGATACTTCCTTAAGCGCGTCCACCCGGGCCTCTCCGGTCCCGTATACCTTGCACAGCTTTTCCACCCGTAAAATTTCCATACTGATTTCCTTCCTTTCCATAACCGTGTCCGCAGGGCGAAGCCCGCGTTTTTGCAGGCTTTCCGCTTCCGTATGTCTTCGCATACCTCATTAAAGCACATCCGCCTTACACTCCGGTGAATCCCACCTTACAGTTCCGAAAGAAAGGAAATGGAGAAAACGGTTCTTCCGCCGGAAGAATTGTCCGCACCGGGAGAGCTGTTTACGGACAGCACGCCGCCCTGTCCCTCCACCACCGCCTTTGCAAGCGGAAGACCAAGGCCCACCCCCTGCAGGCTACGGGCCGCTCTGTCCCGGCCGCTTCGGTAGAAGCGTTTGAAGATATGGGGCAGATCCTCCGGGGGGATTCCACAGCCGTCGTCCTCCACCGACAGGCGGAAAAGCCCCGGAGAACGGTTCCAGCGGATGCACACCGTTCCTCCGCTTTCCGTGTGGTCCAGCGCGTTTTTCACCAGGTTGGACAACGCTTCCGCTGTCCAGGCCGGATCGCAGCGCACCCGCTCCTTTGGATCCCCTTCCACTATCAGCCGCTTTCCCTCCTGTCTGGCCCGGGTGGTCAGCTCCTCCACCGCTTCCCGGACCAGCTCTGAAACCAGACAGTCCTCCGGCTCGAAGCGGACGCTTCCCGCATCCAGGCGCATGATTTTCAAAAGCAGGCCGATCAGGCGCTGCATCCGCTCCAGGGACTGAAGGGCCTTTGCGGAAAATTCCCGGACAGTCTCCGGCCTCTCCGGCTCCTCCTTCAGAATCTCCATGTACATGGACAGCGCCGCAAGCGGGGTCTTCAGCTGATGGGAGATGTCGGAAACGGCATTCTTCAGGGCTTCCTTCGCGGCCCGCTCCGCCTCGCCCCGCACCTGGGCTGCCCTGGAAAGCTGGTCCGCCGCCGAAAACAGACGGTACAGCGCCCCCGTTCCACCTCTGGGCAGATGCCGGGAAAAATCCCCTTCCGCGAAACGGGAAAGAATGCCCGCCGCCTGCTCATACAGCGCTTCCCGCCTTTTCAGGAAAAGAACGGCCCCCGAAAAAAGGACCGCGCCAAGCACACCTGCTCCCATACACGAAAAAAGAGCGGTCCGCCCCGCCGCCTGTCTGACTTCCGGATACAGCCATGCCAGGCTTTCCTGTGTCCGTCCCGTCCGCCGAAGAAGGGCTTCCCCTTCCTGCGATATTTCCGTCCTGCTTAAAATCGTCGCAGCTGTCTCTTCCGAAAGACCGGATTCCAGCATGCCGGATACCAGCCGGGCCTCCCTGCCAAGGAGCGCATCTCTGATTCCCTGCGCCTGCCACAGGCTCCCGAGGATTCCAAGAACAGGCAGCAGTATGCAGAATACGGCCAAAAACATGAGAAAACCTCTCTCCTGCCTGTCCTGCCAGATTTCTGTCATCACCAACCTCCATTTCTTCCGATTGCAGCGACACCGCTGCAGACGGCACGAAATATATGGCAGAACGACGCGTCACCCTTTTTCCGATGCGTTTTCTGCCTCCCAACGATAACCGATCCCGCGCACGGTAAGAAGCATCCGGGGCCGGGAAGGGTCCTTCTCTGTTTTTTCCCGCAGCCGCCGGATGTAGACGGACAGGGTGTTATCATCCACGAAATTCCCGTTTCCGTCCCACAGCACATCCAGAATCCGCCCCCTCGGCAGGGTTCTTCCCTCATTTGCCATAAGCAGACACAGCAGCCGGTATTCCGCCGCAGTCAGCTCCAGCACCCGGCCGTCCAGATACGCCCTCCCTGCTGTCAGATCCACCCTCAGCGGGCCGCTTCGAAGCTCTTCCCTTTCATGGGCTGCCCCGGCGCCTCTTCTCAGCTGGGCCCGGATGCGGGAGCACAGCTCTCCCAGCCGGAAGGGCTTGGTGATATAATCATCCCCTCCCCCATCCAGTCCCCGGATGATGCTGGTTTCCTCATCCGCAGCGGTCAGAAAAATAATGGGGACATTGCTTCCCCTCCGGCGCACCTCTTCGCACAGGGAAAAGCCCGTCCCGTCCGGGAGGGACACATCCAGAAGCAGAAGATCATAATCCCCCATACCGCTTTCGCCGCCATTTTCTCCAAACAGCAGGCGCCTTCCCTCCTCCAGGCTTCTCGCGGCCTGAAGCTGAAATCCGTTTTTTTCCAGAGAATATTGTAAACCGTCGATCAGACTGTTGTCGTCCTCCAAAAGCAGAATCCTGTTCTTTTCCATAGACATTCCTCTCACAATCCCCGCAAAGCGGGCAACACGATAAGGCGAGTGTGGCCCGACTACATCGGGTCCGACTGCGCTCCGCACAATCATCTTACCACAAATCAACCGGTAAAAGGCAGTGGCAGAAAAAGGTTTTTCCTTACAGTTCTGTAAGGTTGTTACAGCCCGATCAGCAGACGGTAAGTCCAAAGATTTCCAAAGATTTCCCCGGCTTTCCAGGCAATTTTCGGTTGCATCTCCCTGTTTTCCCGGCTATAATGAAAATGCAGGGGAAGACACCCATTCAAAAAAACGAAGCAGTGTGTACGCAGTAACGGACACAGAACAGAAAATGCCATCAGACAGAAGGGGAGGACACCCATGGAAAAAAACATTGCTGTCATCGATGCAGAGGGAAATGTTTATGAAGCGACCTGGCCGAAACGCGCCAGGGGACTTGTCAAAAGCGGCAGGGCGCGCTTTGTAAATCAGAATACAATCTGCCTTGCGCGCCCGCCCGTATATGCGGAGGGTAAATGCATGAATGCTTCTTCAGAAATGTTAAAGAGTCCTGATACATCCACGCCCGAACAGGGACAGAACGGCGGGCAGGAAATTCTGGACACAGCTTATGTGGTCCGCAAAATCGATGAAATTCTGGCAGGAAGCGCCGAGCTTCGGGCTGCCATCGCCCAGATGGAAAATCTGGAGGATACGCCGGCCGAAGCGCTCAGCCACATGATGGAGGCCCGTGAGACGACCAATCAGCAGCTGATCGCTCTTCTCCAGAGCATTCTGGAATCCCTGAAGCCGGATCCCGCTCTCGTCCGCATGGAAGCGGTAACGAAGCTGCTTTCCGATGCAGGGCTGGAGGAAAACCACAAATTTGATCTTCTGAATCAGACGATTCAGCGTCTGTTCTAAAGACGAATGGCTGCCGCGTTTTTGTGCGCGGCAGCCATTTTGTTTCATCCGTTTTCCGGCCTCACAGGCCGCGGATCTGGCTCAGTATGGCCGGATCCTTTATTTTTTTATCCTCCGAAAGCAGGATGATCCTGGACATGATCTCCGCCGTCTTCGGATCGTCGTCCGCGAAGGGCAGGAAAATTCTTCCCCTTGCCTGAGAATGCACGGGCAGGATGGCAATCATGCCGATTCCTTCCCCATGGACGACGCCGGAGCCCAGATGTACGGAATAGTCTGCCAACGTCCCATGAATCTTCGCATGCGCCCCAATGAAGGAAACGTTGGAAAGCTTCAGAAGGGAAACCAGCTCCCTGGCGATGGCTGTCCGCATCTCTACGGTGGAGTGGCTGGCCTCCGGGTCCACGCCGCCCACATGGGCCACGCTCACCGCCAGATCGATGTCCCGCATGGTTTCGGAAAACAGAACGGGCGGCACCGCTTCCAGTTCCACCGGTTTTCCCGTCTCCCGCTCAAAAAACTGAATTTCTTCCAGGGTGGGCGCCTCGATATCTGCCGGAGAAAACCAGTCTGCCAGGGCGTACATGCGCACGATCAGATTGTCCCGGTAGAACACCTTCTGCAGACCTTCCTCATAGTCCACCGTCCAGCCGCGGCCCTTTAGCAGCGCCACCGTCTTCTGCGGCTGCACCTGTAAGCCCGCATAGCGCCTGGAAATGGTTCTCTCCTGCCGCTCCTCTTCGGTGATCGGATAATATTCCCGGAATACCTGTTTAAAGGGCTGTTTGATCTCTTTCTCATAGAGGACATGCATGTAGTCCGCCCATTCCCCCGCCGTGATCAGATCATGGGGATGGGATACCCGGAGTCCGGCCTCTGCCGGAAGCGGACTCAGGCCGCCCCGGATGTCCTGAAGCGCCAGACCGGTATCCGTCTTCTGTAAAAAACCATTCCTGTGCGCGGCCTCCTTGCGCGCCTGCGGCTTCCGGCCCGTTTCCGGTTCCGCCTGCGACTGCTTCGCATGGCCTCTTTCCTCCTTCTCTTCCAGCGTCCAGATAAGTCCGGCCGCCATGGGAGCAAGGACGGGATTGTTCAGGATGATCTCCAGCTCATCCGCCCGGAAAAGAGTGCTTTCCGTCATCGCCCGCTCCAGGCTCTCCCTGGCGCGGCGCTTCTGTTCCTTCAGCTCCTTCACCGTTTCCTTTATGGCAAGAGCCGTCTCATTTTTATTCAGGGCCTTCGGCAGGGTTTTCAGAGGCTTCCCTTTCTTTTCCATGGCAAGAGCGGCAGTTCCCTCTTCATCGATTTCCAGACGGAGGAGAATGCCTTCCAGCTCCACGCCGTCAAAGAAGGGCGTAAGCTCCGCAAGCTTCTCGCTTTCCAGATACCAGGTCATCCGGTTCACATCGGAGAACCCGGCGGTCATTGCCAGATTTTCCAGGGCGGTGGCAACGGCCTTTTTCTCGCTCTCCCGGCGCTGGCTGCCGAACTGCCTGCTCTCCTTCAGGAATTTCTGAATGAATTCATACCGCCGCAGCGCCTCCTTCCGGTCTCCCTCCCGGATGGGAACCAGCGGATAGCAGCGCAGCTTTTCCTGATTCCTTTTTTCTTCGATCTCTTTCTCCAGCTCCCTTGCGTCAAGCTTTCCCAGAACCGCGTCCGCATACAGCTGGGAACGGCGGTGGGCGCTGTTTCCGGAGGTGATGTATTTGGCGGACTGGTAGAGGATATGGAACCGTTTCTCTCCCAGCTCCTGATGGGCGGCCAGGAACCATTCCCGGTCAAATGCGCCGTCGTTGAACTGCTGCGGGCTGATGGGGGAGTAAATGGCGACTTCCGTTTCCTTTTCCGCGGAAAAGGTTTCGTTGATGTGGGCATGGAAGAACCAGACCCCCTTCTTTAAACCGGGCCATTTCAGGATTTCTTCCGCAAAGCCCGCCCACTGGGGCGCGTACATCACCGCCTCCGCCAGCCGTTTTTCTTTGATGTCCGTGACTCCGAGAAGCTCCTTCAGCTTTTCCGGCGTATCCCCTTTCGCCGGGTAGCAGCGCTTCAGCAGATGGCTCAGCACCGCCTGTTTGGTGGTCTCCGAAGAATAATAATATCCCCGGTAGAAGTTCTCCTTTCCCAGCGCGGCCAGAAGACCGCAGAAATATTCCGCTCCCTCAAAGCGCTCAATGGCCATTGCCGGAGCGGTGAGAGGCGTGGGCAGCTCTCCCCGCTTTTCCTCCACCTCCACAATACGGCTGACCGCCGTGCGCACGAGCTCTCCGGCCCAGGGCCAGGTGTCCAGAATCTTTTTTCCCCTGCTTCGGAACAGGGTTGGATTGGTGAGCATCCGCAGGTCCGCGTTCTTTCCCGTCAGAAGCCGTTCATACAGCGTCTCCTTCGGCAGAAGCCCTTCCCCGCAGGCCCGGAAATCATCTTCCAGGGTCAGTCCCTCCGTGACCTCTCCCTTTCCCCGGCGTTCCAGCGTGTATTCCTGAAGGAACCATTCCCGAAAAGCCTCCGGCGTCCGCGCCGTCCTTCTCAGGATGCGTCTCCAGAAGCCTGCCATCCGATGGTTAATGGGAAAATCACTCCGTCCGCTCAGATAGATGTAGCTGGATTCCCGTAGGGGCTCCAGATATTCCCGGTACAGATTTTCTTCTCCGATCAGCCGGAGTACGCTCCGATAGTATTGTAACGCCAGGGGAAAGACCTCTTCCGGCTGAAAAAACTGAGGCAGCAGCGAAATGATATCCGCCATCTGCCAGTAGCGGGCCTGAAAGGCGTCATAACCGGCCTTATGATATTCCGGCGCAAGAACCTTCTCCAGCTTCACAAACCAGTCCGCCGGCTTTTTGTCATACAGATACGGGCCGTTCCAACGGCATGCCGTATAACAGAGCCCCAGCATTTTGGAAGGGTCCGTACCGTACACTCCAAGGGCTTTCCGAAATTCCTCCCAGAAAGGAATCATTTCCGGCGTAACGGCCTGCTGCGCCCGGATAACTGCGCTGTTTCCGAAGGATGCGGGAATCGGCACAAACTGTCGGGATGCATCCCCGAACAGAATTTTGCTGCGGCTTCCGTCATAGGCTTCCGTTTCGTACTCATAGTCCGCATGGCGTGTAAACACGGCGTTCATCCGCTCAAGCAGGGAATGATATTCCTCCTTCGAGGGAAGCATATCGTTCAGCTGCCGGGCGGAAAACAGCCGGTCTGGCTTCGTCTCCAGCTTCTCCCGTTCCTCCAGGCGGGCCGCCGCCTCCGCCAGGGCCTTCGGATCATACAGGCCGAAGCCGTTCTCCTGCGTCCAGGTCTCTTCCTCCTTTTTCTCCCCGGCGGTAAGACGGTCGAACAGGATGCGGGTCTGGGTGGAAAGGGATGCTCCCTTCAGCCTTTCCACCGCTTCCGTCTGGGCCCGCACAAGCTCCGGATGGGTTTCCGAAAATCCCAGAAGCAGCTCCACCGCCGCCTGGATCTGATACTCCTCTCCGCCTGAAAGCATTTTTTCGATGACCGCCGTAAGCGTCCGGGGCTCCTGCTTTTCCAGGACGGAAAGCACCTCCTTTCTCAGTCCGCTGCTTTTGGAGCGCAGGCTGTCCGCCAACGCTTCCAGATCCTCCCCGATCAGCCTGCAGTCGGACAGTCTCTGCACAGCCCGCTCCTTCACCTGCACGGAACGGTCCTGCAGCGCTTCCCTCAGGAGGGCGCGGTGAGCCGCCTTTTTCTGAGGTTGAAGAAGGTTCTGATAGAAGGCCTGGCGCTGCTGCACATTCATCCAGCTCCGCAGTTTTGCAAGCTCCTCCGTCATTTCTTCGTCCCCGTCATAACCGGCCAGGCTCATCATGCAGGAAATCACAGGGGTATTTTCCAGGGTAACGGAGGTAAAGGCGAAGGGATTTCCGGTAAAAGTGCGGTTTTTGTTTCCGATGAACGCCGCAGTCTCCTTCAGCGTGAAAAACAGGCTGCGCCGCTGCTCCTTCTCTTCCGGAAAATCCGGATTTTTTTCGGGCGTAAACGGCTCTTTGCGATAGCCCCAGGTATTTAAAACAGAATAGGAAGCCGACAGACAGCCCGTGATCCAGGCCAGAGTCTCCTCATCCCGTTCGTTCAGATATTCCCCTGCGAGCCGCATCTTATAGCGGGAACTGTCGGTCCGGCTGACGAACAGCCATCCCAGAATCCGGCGGTATTTTTCCCCGTCATCCAGCAGAAGGCGCACCATCCGGTCCGTATCCGCCACCTCCATGCAGCCCATGCCCCAGAGGGCGAAATAGGCCTCCAGGGTATTGGCGCTGTACAGATAGTTTCCCCGGGCTCCGGCGTCCGTCAGACAGTCATACGCCAGAACGGCGCACTTTTTTGCCGCCCTGCCGTCCGCGTCCCCGTAACCCAGACCGGTCCAGGTATCGAAGGCCCTGGCGACGCTGCTGTAGCGGAAGAGGTCCTCGTCAATACAGAGCTTCAGAATCCGGGTCAGGGTCTGCACGCTTCCCGCGTCCGCATTTTCCAGAATCTGCTGCCTCAGCCCCTCCTGCAGGCGCGCTGCAAGCAGAAGCTTCAGAAGCTGATCCACAAGCTCTTCCCTGCCGCTGATGACCACCGCACGGATGATCGGGGTGGACAGAAGCACCTCTGTATTTTCTCCCGTCATGGCATCCCAGACCAGCGCGCAGATTTCCTCATTTCCCCTTCTCAGCTCCAGCGCCAGCCGCACGTCAAAGCCCCTCACCCAGTCGTGGGCGCAGGTCAGAAGCTCCTTCACATTCTGATCATAGGTCTCAAGGTACAGACAGCCCGCCAGATCCGCCACAGCCCGGGCGGCATGATAGCCGAAGTCCGAAGAGCGATAGCTTCTGCGCCACATGGAAGAGGAAAACTGTCCCTCCATCCGCATCCGGGTGATTTCCTCCATATCCTGCGAAAACTGCCTATCCGTCAGCGCGGCCACAGCCCGCTTCAGTCCGGAATTCCAGAATTCCTCCACGGTTTTCAGATCCTGCAGCGCCTTCCCGTACAGCCCGGTCAGTTCCGCATCAAGCTTTCTCCATCTGTCTCCTCCATAGGGATAAGAGGCATAATCCCACAGGGCCTTTGTCAGCGCTCCATTCTTTGCCGCACGCCGCTCCATCGCTTCCTGCTTTCCTTTATTCAGACTCGCGTTTTTTCGTTCCATCGCTCCTTATGTTCCCTCCTTTATGCTTTTCCCCGGTCACTTTTTTGTGTTTTTCCCATATCCTTTCCGGCATCCGCGCCTCACCACAGCCGTCCGCTCAAAAAGGTCAGACGGATCAATGTGAGGCAGTCTCCCTCCCGAAGCCTGACCGGTCCGTCCAGCTCCGTCAGCTCCTCTTCATTCCGAAACACCCGGACCAGGCCGTCCGAAAAGCACTGGCAGGCGTTCTCCACTGCCTTCTTCTCATCCGCCTTCCTGTCAGAATAGATGCGGCCAAAGCCCACCTTTCCTGTCTCCGCCTGCTCTTCGATCTCCTCTCCCGTCAGGAAGGGGATCAGCTGCCTGTCAGTTCCCTTTTCGTTGTACCGGCCAACCTCGATTTTCACAAGCTCCGTCAGAAGCTCCCGCAGGGTGGATATCCCGTCGGGAAGGTCATAGGGAACCCGGTTCAGGGCCGTTTCCCTCTCTTCGCCCGAAGCGCCTTCGGTTCCCTGCTGGCGCTTTGGCCGGAAGGGATTGCCCGCTGTGCGGGATGACTTCCTGCTGCCCGCTGATTTGGTTTGTACGTAGATTCTCATGGTTTTCCCCTCTTATATCATTTCATGCTGTTCTGTCGTTCTGTCATGTCTCCATTATAAAGGCATATGCCGCCTTCGTAAACAAAAAACAGCGCATCGCAGATATCTGGATTTCCGTTGAAATAGACTGGCCATCGCGCCAGTGGACTGATACAATGGCTTTATCCAAAGAAGGAAAGGACTGAACCAAATGAAAAACGGATATTTTCAAATCGGAGAGGTCAGCCGGATCACCGGACTGTCAAAAGACACGCTCCATTTTTATGAAAAAGCAGGCCTGCTCATGCCTGATTACATCGATCCGGAAAATCAATACCGGTATTATTCCCGAAAAAATCTGTGGCAGATAGATATCATCACAACCTGCCGCAAACTGAGCATTCCTCTGGAAAAAGTGAGGCAGATTCTATCCTTCAGGAACAATCAGAAAATTGTGGATCTCCTCATGGAATACAGAGAGGAAGCGCTCCGGTTAAGCGCATATTATCAACAGGTGGCAGACGATATTTTATGGTATAACGAGGAAAATCAGAATATTCTGCAACAAAAGCAGCAGTGTACGGTTGAAGAAAAGTGGCTGGATGAAGAAATCGTGATTGCCGGGAGCGGAAAGCGGGATCAGAAATCATACCACGCCGATCTGCAGGAAGCCGCAAAAGAGGAGATGTACCGGACGCCATCCATCCGGAAAAAATATGGCTATGTCCTGGACGCATCCCGAATCCGCGACAAACAGTTTATCAAGCAGCGGGAATACCTGAAAATCGAGAATGGCAGTTACCGGAATATTCCTCCGGAAAATCTGCTGACACTGCCTGCAGGAAGGTACGCCGTTTTTATGCTCCATATCCAAAATGAAACGGCGGACTTTTCTCCGCTGCTGAACTGGCTGCAGGAAAATCATGCGGAAGTGGACATGATCTTTGCGGAAGAAGCAGGACTGCAGCTCTTTGAATATATTCCGGATTACTATTGTGAAATAAAAGCCCACCTGAAAAAAGCTTGACCGTGTAGTAACTCCATGCTTTATCATGCTGTGGAAAGGATGTGAAAAGCATGGAAAATATGTCTGTTGTCAAGCTGCTGTTGAAATTATCGCCGCCTGTGATGCTGGCGCTCCTGATCCAGTCAATCTATAATATCGTTGACAGTTTTTTTATTTCCCGGTATTCCGCCGCCGGATTGACGGCGCTCTCCATTATTTTCCCAATCCAGCTGTTAATGACCGCCCTTGCCACCGGAACCGGAACGGGCATTAACATTTTAGTTTCCAGGATGGACGGAACAGGAGAAACAAAATCTCAGACAGATATTGTAAAGAGCGGATTGTTTTCAGGATTCTTTAATTACGTGATTTTCGCCTGTGCGGGACTGCTTCTGATCAGAAGCTATTTTGCCATATCCTCTGACCAGATACCGGTCCAGGAACAGGGGATTCCATACGCGCAGATTATTTTTGCAGGCTCTCTGGGGCTTTTCATCGAATCCAACTGTACCAAAATCCTGCAGGCGAAGGGGAATATGCTCACGCCCATGATCGCGCAGGTAACAGGCGCCATTATCAATGTGATTTTGGATCCCATTCTGATTTTCGGCATGTTCGGTATGCCGGAATCTGGAGCTGCAGGCGCTGCTCTTGCCACAATAGCAGGCCAGCTTGCAGCCATGCTCATTACGCTCGCCGCGGTTTGCCGTATTTACCGCTTTCAGGGAAAAATACGTCTGAAGGACTGTATCAGAATCTATCGGGCCGGAATCCCGTCCATTGTGATGCAGTCTCTTTACACGCTTTACATAATCGGCCTGAATCTGATTCTCAAACAGTTCACGGAGGACGCCGTCACCGTTTTGGGAATCTACTATAAACTGCAGACATTTTTCTTCATTCCCCTGATGGGACTGCAGCAGGTGATTCTGCCGGTTATCAGCTTTCATTATGGAGCAGGAAAAAAAAACTGCTTTAGCAGACCAACCTGTACCGCACTGGCAGGTGCGCTTCTGCTGTCCCTGTCTCTTACGGCCTGCTCGTCTGCCGCACAGACGGAATCCTCTTCCGCACAGGCCGGATCCGTTTCCGCCGAATCCGAAGCGGAAACGCAGACAGAGTCTGCAGCCGCCGAAAGCACCGCGGCCGAAACGACAGCCTCCGGAACCGCTTCCTCTGAAATGGAATCCGCATCCGATACCGCGCAGGCTCCCGACACCGTTACGATCACGAGCCTGAACGCCAACCAGGAAGAGACGGAACTGACGGTTCCCTATGATCCCCAGAGAATCGCCATCCTGGATATGGCCTGTCTGGACATTCTGGACCGTCTCGGCGTCGGTGACCGGGTGGTTGGTTCCGCTTCCACCTCCCTGGATTACCTGCAGGCTTATGTGACCGATGAAAATGTATCCAACCTTGGCACCATCAAGGAAGCCGACCTGGAGGCCGTCATGGCCTGTGAGCCGGACGTGATCTTCATCGGCGGCCGTCTTGCTTCCTCCTATGACGCGCTCAGCGAGATCGCTCCCGTCATCTATCTTTCCACCGATACGGAGCTTGGCGTGGTGGAAAGCGTCCGCAAAAACGCCGCAGCCATCGCCTCCCTGTTCGGCCTGGAGGATCAGGTGGACGAGCTGATGGCTGATTTTGATTCCCGGATCGGGGCTCTCGCCGCATTCGCGGAAGGAAAAACCGCAGTCATCGGCATGTGCACCAGCGAAAGCTTTAATGTGCTCGGCAACGACGGCCGCTGCTCCCTCATCGGCAGAGAGATCGGCTTTGAAAATCTGGGCGACGGCGATGTGACCGCCACCCATGGAAATGAAACCTCCTTTGAGCTGATCGTGGACTTAAATCCCGATTACATGTTCGTTCTGGACCGTGACGCCGCCATCGGCACCGACGGCGCACAGCTCGCGCAGGACATCGTGGAAAATGAGCTGATCATGGGAACGGACGCTTACAAAAACGGCAACATCGTCTATCTGGAGCATCCCGCCGTATGGTACACGGCGGAAGGCGGAATCACCGCACTGGACCTGATGCTTTCCGATCTGGAAACGGAGCTGCCTGCGGAGTAATTTCGCCGACGGTTTGATCGCGGCGATGTATATGTTGAAAAGCGGGAGCGGAAATCCCTTCTGGATTCCCGCCCCCACTTTTCTTTCATCATAAATTCAGGCTCACTTTACTCCCACAGTCTGCTTCAGAAGCTTCAATGCCAATTCCATCTGTGGACTAAGCCATTTGTTTTTGTGATATACATAAACGGAATGATAAAGCTTCTCATCCAGTTCCGTTTTCACAGGAATCAGAGAACCGTTTTTCAGCTCCTCCTCTACTGAATATGTCGGAACTACTGCGAGCCCCAGATTGCTCATCACGCATCTTTTCACCGCTTCAATGCTCTGCAGCTTCATATACGGCTCCAAACGAATATCCCGCGCCTCCAGATACCGGTCCATATCCATCTGATAATAGCCCTCCGGCTCATTACAGATCAGGCTGACCGGCTTACGCTGATGCGGCGTAACAAAGTCCAGCAGCCTGCTGTCCGCTTCAGGAGACGCGACCAGCATGGCCTGATAGGTCCCCAGTTTTTTGTGAACGACCGTATCGGGATAATGGTCCTTTTCACAGTTCACTCCCAGATCTGCCGTTCCATCCACAATGGACCGGTTAATTTCTCCGGACGGTATGGAATTGATCACCAGCTGCACCCGCGGCGCTTTCTGCGAAAAAGCCCGGATAAACGGCTGCAGGTTATAAATCAGAATGGAATCCGGAATTGCCAGCCGCAGGGTTCCCGTGAGCTCCGAAAGCTTCTTCCCATAATTACTGATCTGCTCCTCCGCCTGAAGGATGCTTTCAAAGCAGGGAAGGATATCCTTTCCCGCCTGGGTCAGCACCATTTTTCTTCCTATTTTTCAAACAGTTTTATGGACAGCTCTTCCTCAAGCTGCTTCATCTGAAAGGTGACTGTGGACTGGGTATAATTCAGACTGTCCGCCGCCTTCTGAAAGCTTCCTGTTTCAAGAATGGCCTTCAGTGTCAGAAGATACTTTGTGTTCATGGCAGACTCTCCTTTAAGCATCGAAAAAATTGAATATACAAATCGAAAATATTAAATTTTTTTATAAATCTTTCCGTGCTATTATAACCTGCAGATACAGAAAAGACAAGGCGTTCCGAAAATGGAAAATGACAGGAGGTATGGATATGAATTTCAAATTCACTGAGGACGAACAGAGCATCATCAGCCGCATGCATGAATTCGGCGAGCAGGAAGCCGGACCTCTGGCGGCAGAAATCGATGAACAGGAACGTTTTCCGGAGGAAAACCGGAAACGTCTGGCGGAGCTTGGACTGATGGGAATCTGTTACCCGAAGGAATACGGCGGCTCAGGCCATTCCTATCCGGCCTATATTGCAGCCATTGAGGAATTGGCAAAATACTGTCCCACCACAGCCGTCATGCTGTCCGACCATCATTCTCTGGGTTCCTTCCCCATTTTTGCCTTTGGTACGGAGGAACAGAAGCAGAAATATCTGGTTCCTCTCCTGAAGGGAGAAAAGCTCGGCGCTTTTGCGGTAACGGAGCCGTCCGCAGGAAGCGATCTGGGAAATCAGCAGACAAAAGCTGTGGATATGGGAGACTGCTGGCTGCTGAACGGAAGTAAGATTTTCATCACCAACGGCTTCTACGCAGATACCTATTTTGTCACCGCCATGACGGATAAAAGTCAGCGCAACAGGGGGATTTCCGCTTTCTTTGTAGAGAAAGGCACGCCCGGTTTTACCTTCGGAACCAAAGAAAAGAAAATGGGAATCCGCGGCTCCGCTACCTACGAGCTGGTATTTCGTGACTGCCGGATCCCGAAGGAAAATCTGCTGGGAGAGCCGGGAAAGGGTTTTAAAATGGCGCTCGCCACACTGGACGGCGGGCGAATCGGCGTTGCGGCACAGGCCATCGGCATCGCTCAGGGCGCAATCAACGCCTGCAAAAAATATGTAACAGAGCATATACAGGGTGAAAAACGGCTTTCCCAGCTTCAGTTTACCCAGTTCGAGCTTGCCGACATGCAGACCAGGGTTGACGCCGCCCGTCTTCTGGTCTACCGGGCAGCCCAGGCCAAACAGGATCATGAGCCTTTTTCCCATCTGGCCGCCATGGGAAAATTATATGCTGCCGAAGCGGCCACCAACGTAACCCGGCGCTGCGTCCAGCTGGCTGGTTATGACGGCTGTTCCAGAGCGTTCCCCTTTGAGCGTCTGATGCGGGACGCGAAAATCACGGAAATCTATGAAGGAACCAGCGAGGTTCAGAGGATGGTGATTTCCTCCTGGATGGGACTGAAATAAAAACTGAAATCCATAGCAGCCTGATGCCGTCTGAAATTCCGAAAAACGGGAATTTCAGACGGCATTTTTCAATTTCACGAATTCCAATTCCGGCATTCGAAGGCATCTTACTTCCACTCCAGATCCGCAGGCGGCAGCGTCTCCCCCTTCACCAGACAGATCCGTTCAAACCGCATTCCGGAGGTCATGCAGAAGATCTGCAGCGTATGCTCTCCTGGCTCAGCCTCTGCTGCCGCCAGCGGAACCCACCGGTAAACCTGCTCCGCCTCGTATCTCCACAGGAAGCCATCTCTGTGACCGGGCAGGGGCGCAAGCGCTTTGCCGTCCATTCCGGCAAGAACACGGGATTCCTCCTTCAGACCGAAACGGCACAGCAGCCAGATGTGGTAGCTTCCGCCCTCCGTCCGGATGCGATAGTTCAGGCAGGGAGCCTCCTTCTCATCCTCCCATGCCGTTCCCGCATTGCGGATGTACATGGCAAGCCCGCTTCTTCCAAAGGTCTCTCCGGCGCAGTACTGCCACCTGGCATCCGACAGCCAGGCGTATTCGCTGTTTGAAAGCGCCGCTGCGGCATCAATCCGGATCTGGCCTTGCTTTTCTTCAAAAAGCGTTTTGCCTTCTTCCAGATAATACTCCGGACTCACAGGATCTGCATACCGCTCCGGCAGTCTCACCACATCTCCCGCTTCCAGATCGTCCGTCGATACTCTGAGGGGTTCCCAGAGCTCTGCTCTGGGCTTCAGCCCGATCCGGCCGTAAAAACCTTCCAGCCATCGATCCACATCCCATTCCTTCGGAAGCGCCTGACAGCCGGTCACTCCGGCCAGGTTGTTCTCCCTGCGCTCCTGCGTATAGATCACAAACCGGGAAAGGGCAAAATACCGGTCTATTCCGTGCAGGCAGATTTCATGGACGCCTGCGGAAAGATGCGGGAGCCTCAGATAGAGACGATCCACATTATTCAGCACATTTTTCTTCCAGCTTCCGCGCCATTCATCTGTCGAAGGCGTTTCCACGACCTGCATGCCGCCGCCGTCCACGGATACGCCGATGCGGAGCCGTCCGGTGGAATTCAGAGAGGGGAAACGATGGATTTCCAGCAGGAATTCTCCCTCACTCACCAGGCAGACCGGATAGCGGAGGGGCTCCGCCCGCTCTCCCGCATCCTTTTCAGAAAGGCAGCATTCCACCAGATTTCCCCGACAGCGGCCCGCCCTTTTGATGACGCGGAACTGGGGAGACATTTTTCCCGCCGGATCCGCTTCCACACAGACCAGACCGCCATCCTCGACCGGAACAGTCCTTCGCATACCGGACGCAGCGGCTCCGCTCAGATCCGGAGCCACAATCCGCACCGGAAACTCCAGCGCTCCGCCGTCGGTCAGGTTTTTCACCCGGATGCTTCCTTCCCGGTTTCTTCCCGCGTCCTCCGCCGTCACCAGAATGCGCACCTCCGTCCGCACCGTGCCGCGCTTCTGCGACAGGCCGATCCAGTCCGGCGCTTCCACTTCAAAGTCAAAGGTTTCCGGGAAGCCGAAATCTCCCGCCGCGCCTCCGGCTCCGTTTCCGATTTCCAGCCATTTCACGCTCCTGCCGGAAAAGACGAGTCCCTTCCCTTCATTCCAGAGGCTCAGGATCATCCGTCCATTCACAAAGCCCTCCGGCTGTCCGGCCTGTTTTGCCGCGCACGCTCCTGCTCCAGCGGATTCTCCGGCTGCCTCTCCCGCAGCCTCTTCTTCTCCCGTCCATTTTTGTATGCGCATCTTTTCGGGCAGCGGAGGGGTACAGCCGGGCAGCATTGCCGCGCGCGGAGGCGGAAAGCCCTCCGGGTCAAGAATGCCGTCCCATTTTCCCTGCGCCATCCGTTTGTTGTAGTAAACCAGCAGCTTCCGTCTGGCATCGTCAAATTTTCTGGTCTTTCGGACATACTCCGCGGCAGCGGCAAATTTCCCCTGACGGCAGGCAAGGGTGCTTCTGTCTCCATAATAATATGCCAGATTGGTAAAATACGCCGCATGAATCCGCATCAGCACCAGCTGGAAAAAAGCGTCCCTCTCCTTTTCGGGCAGTCCAGCATAGATGGCATTCCCCCTTTCAAACAGCTCCTCATATCTGTGGATGCGCACGGCGGCCTCGTCCCCATAGGCGGTCTGGGAAAAGGCGTCATCGTCCATGTTTTCTATTTTCCGGACATTGGTGAGCTGGGAAAAATCGTTGAGCAGCTTCGCCACCTGAGCGCCGATGCCGTCTGAGATATCCCCTGAAAAGTTTCCCGAAAAGTTTCCCGAAAAATTTCCCGAAAAGTTTCGGCTGATCCAGTCCGCCACATAAGCGTCCACATCCCGGCTGAGAGGCTTCTCCCTCTTTCCGGAAAGGGCGCCGAATCGGGGCGCGCTCTCCTTTCCTGCCTCCCAGGCCAGGCGCAGGAAAAATTCAATCTCCTGCTCCAGAGGCTTCATGGCGCCGGTGTTGATTACCCAGAGCTTCCGGATGCCCTCCTGCCACGCCTTTTCCAGTTCATAGGCGGTATGGGCCAGAGGAATGGAACAGAGGAACACATAGGACATGCTCGGCGGTGCCCAGTAGGAATTGTGGTAGTAAAGTCCGTTTCCGCCGCTGCGCTTTTTCTCCTTTTCCGAAGGATAACGGCGGACATAACCATAGTTGTCATTAGCCCACACCAGCGTCATGTCCTCCGGCACCTCGAGCCCCGCGTCGTACAGCTCAAGCACCTCTTTATAGGGGATGAAGGTCATCATCGTGTCATGGCCCAGGGTTTCCTTCAGGATTTCCCTCTGGTCCCGGATGACCGTCTCCAGCAGCTTCACCTTGGCGGCCTTCCGTTCTTCCTCCGGAAGCTGCATGATGGCCTCCGTCTCAAAGCCGGAATCATGGATGCCCCGCATGCCCAGGGTATAGCAGACCTCAAAATCCCGGTTCTGCTCCACGCTCTCCCTCCAGTATTCCTGCAGAATCTCCCGGTTTCTTCCGGGGATGGAATAATCATACACCGCGTCGGTATATCCCTTTTTCGCAATCCAGGGCTTCCACTCCCGGTTGTTTGAACGCATCAGCATGTCGCAGTGGGACGTTCCCACCACGATGCCCATCCGGTCGGCCAGCGCGCCGTTCTCTCTTTTCATGTTGAAGGAATTGACATGCATGGCCGGCCAGATGTAATTGGCCTTCAGACGAAGCAGCAGCTCGAATACCTTTTCATAGGTCTTCACCCCGATGGTATCCTCGCCCATGTGCTTCTGCACCCACCGGTCCAGCTCCTCCTCGTCATTGATGAAAATGCCCCGGTACTCCACGGAGGGCCAGTCCGCCTTTTCAAAATCCTCCGGAAGAATCATTTCTTCCTTCTCCTTCACCGGCACGTCCGCCCAGAAATACCAGGGGGAAACGCCCAGCATGCCGCAGAGCTCGTAAATGCCGTACACGGTTCCCCGCCGGTCCGTCCCCGCGATGATGAGGCGTCCCTCCTGCACATACATCAGATATCCTTCCCTGCGGAGCTTCCCGCTTTCCTCATACAGCCCGCAGCCGGGAAGCCGTTCCGTTTCCACCAGCGCGTCAAAATCCGGCGAAACGCCCAGGGTTCCCGCCAGAATTTCCGCCGTCTTCCTGCCGGAAGCCTCTCCAAATACTTTTGCAAGGTCCGTCCGAAGATTCCCGGCCGCGATTTTTACCGCGTCCGTTTCCTGACTGCTCACCCGGACCGGACATTCCAGTCCCCGTTTCAGATAAAATTTCATGATATCGTCTCCCTTATATTTTGCCTGATCCGGCAGCTTCTCTGATTGTAACTGTTCCGTACCTTCATAAGTTACCTCTGCTTTTATCTTACGCACATATTGGAGAGTTTTCTTTGATTTTATTGGCAGAAACATTACCGATCTTGACTTTCCAGGCAAAAATTATAAAATGAAAAAAAGATTCTGATGACAGGCCGGAAACGGCAGAAAGGCGGCGGGATATGGTTGATCAGTATCTTACGGCATTTTACGGAAGGGAACTGGAGGATGAGAATGCGGGCTGGGAATTCGTTTATTCCATCAACAACACGCCGCACAATGACAGGGAATTCTGCCTCCATAACCACAACGATCTGTATGAGATCTATCTCTTTCTGGAGGGAGAACTGGAATTTCATATCGAGGGCAGTATCTACCGGGCGCATCCCAACGACATTTTCATCGCCAGGCCCAATGAAATGCACCATAACTTCTTTTTATCGTCCTCGCGCTACAGACGGATCGTGGTATTCGTCACGGTGAAATTTTTCCGGCAGAACCGCTGCGAAGAGCTGGAAAGTTTCCTGCTTCGCCGTTCCCTCGGCGCGGACTGTCAGATTCCGGCGGCCATTGCGGAACGGGAGCTTGTCCCGCTGCTTCTGAAAATCAACCGCTATCTGCAGGAGGGCGCTCTGCGGATCGCCAAATGCGTGCTCTTTGAATTTCTCTACCAGCTGAACCAGATCAAAGAGCCGCTGGCCGAACCGGTAGTGGAGGATCAGCGGATCAGGGATGTCCTGCTATGGCTGAACGGCCATCTGACGGAACGGGTCACTCTGGACGGACTTGCAGACGCTTTCTTTCTCAACAAGTACCATCTGTGCCGGGTTTTCCGTTCCGTCACCGGCATGTCCATCAATCAGTACCTCAATTATAAAAGGCTCCTCCTCGCCCGCTCCCTGCACCAGAACGGTCAGACCCTGCTGGAAGCCAGCGTCAATGCGGGCTTCAACAGCTATGCCCATTTTTACCGGATGCATAAGAAGGTATTCGGAACGGGGCCGAGGGAAGAAAGCGTCAGGCACGCAGCAGCACCGCCACGTCGTTGACGTTGGTTCCCGTGGCGCCGGTGAGAATCAGGCCGTCTACGGCCTGCAGCGCGTGATAAGCGTCATTTTCCCGCAGCACCTTTTCGATCTGAATGCCGAGCGCGCGGAGCCTTTCCGCCGTTTTTCCATCCGCCATGCCCCCGGCCGCATCCGTCGGCCCGTCCGTGCCGTCAGAGCCCAGGGAAAACAGCAGCGCATCCTCCTTTCCCTCCAGAAAACGGGCGGCGCTTAAGGCAAGCTCCTGGTTTCTTCCGCCCAGTCCCTTTCCTGTCACCTTCACCACCGTCTCCCCTCCTGCAATCAGAGCGAAGGGTCGTTCAAATTCCGGACTGTCCGCCAGAGACGCCAGCCGCTTCCCCTCTTCCTTCGCCTCTCCCTGCATGGAGTCCGTAAGGATATAGGGATGATAGCCCAGCTCTCCGGCATGCCTGGCAGCGGCCCGGCACAGCTCCCGGACGCTTCCCACCACATGATTTTCCACCCGGCCGTTTTCCCTCCAGAATTTGTCCCCGGCGTTCTCCAACGCCCCGGCCCGCGCCAGAACGTTTTCCACAGGCTCCGAAAGCTCCAGCCCATACTTTCCCACAATGCGGCGTACCTCCTGCGGACTGCTGCCGTCCGGATAGGTGAGGCCGGAAGCGATCATATCCTCGCTGCCCCCTATCACATCGGAAAGGATGATGGAGTACGCCTTCTTTGTTTTCAGGAGTCCGGCCAGCTTTCCTCCCTTGACCGCCGACAGCTTCTTTCGGATCAGATTGATCTCCGTAATATCCGCCCCGCAGCGAAGCAGCTGTCCCGTCGTCTCCTGAATATCCGAAAGAGAAAGCCCCTCTTCCGGCAGCTCCAGAAGCGCAGAACCGCCGCCGGATAGGAGAAACAGGACCGTATCCTCTTCTCCTGCCTCCTGCACGAAGCGGACGGCCTCCTGCCCCGCTTTTACGGAATTTTCATCCGGCACGGGATGGCCGGATTCCATGATCGCAATCCCGGGAATTTTCCCCTTCCCATGGCCATACTTTGTCACCACCAGCCCCTTTTCCAGCTGTGCCTCCTTCCGGCTCCCCAGCCATTTTCCGGCCGCCTCTGCCATCACCCAGGCCGCCTTTCCGACGGCGAGGACGAATACTCTTCCACGCAGATTCAGCTTTTCCAGCGCTTCCTGTACCGCTTTGTCCGGCAGGACGTCCGCGATTGTTTTTTGAATGATTTTTTCCGCATGGCTTCGGAGTATGCTTTCTTTCGCCCGGTACTTTTTCTGTTCCTCCAAGACTTTTTCCTCCCCGTTTTCAAAAATCATCTGATGGTTCCATTATAGCTTTCTTATGCAGGAAGTCCATGCTTTTTCTTTTGCCTTTTTCAGCCAATCTGCGCCAAGACATCCGCTCATGTCTTTCCTTCATCCCGGAACCCTTCTTTCCTGAGCCAGCCACGTCCGCACGGTTTCCGCGCTCACCTCTGTCAGTTCCGCGATCATGTCAATCCCAAAACCTTTTGCAGACATATTAAAGACTGTTTTCTGCGCTTCTTCTGTTTTACCGAGAAGCCGCCTCTGAACCGTCATCCACCTCGGCGTTAATATAAAAAACATGCATCCCGTCGTCATAGGGAATCTCTTTCTTACCAAGATATTTTCCCACCGGATATATCGTTTGGCCTTCCTTCCAGATGTCGGTCTCGCTGATATAGATAATATATACTTCCGCAAGCTCCCCGTATTCTTTTCCCTTTTCCAGATATTCGCCGTCAGCTTTTCCTTTCCCGTAAGCAGTCTGAGTACATGCTGGCAGGCAGCCTTATCGCGCAGGGCAACTGACAGAAATACATCGCTTAAGAGAGTAAAGTTCTTCACCCTTTCCAGCAGCTTTTCCCGTGCGCTCAACCGGTCTGTATTCCTTTGTATCTGCTCCATCTGTTCCCCATTCTCATTAGAACCTGCCTCTTTTTTGACACAACCAGAAGCGTCAGAAGCATTTTTCAGTTTTCGTGTACCTGGATTCATAAATGAACGGCACGATGTCTGCCTTTTCATAAACCGAATGGTTTTTGGGATATGAATCGATTGAAATCGGATTTTAGAATCAAGAAGAAGTTTAATCTATTTCAGATATTAGCATATTCCCCACAGAATTGCCAGTACATTAAGAGAAAAATAAGAATCGGCCGTTCTCTGTAGTTACGGTTCCCTGCCCGCCGGTCAGATTCCCGGCAGGCTGTCTTCGACGCACAGCGCTCCATATCCTACGCGGTCGTTCCGATACCGCGCCTCTCCGCTGATGCTCCTGGCTCCGCGCTGAAGAAAGGCCTTCAGCTTCTCCCCATAAAGGTACGGATCGTTTCCTCTTACGATCCCCCATTCCATCAAAAGCGCGGCGGCTCCGGTCACCAGTGGAACCGCGAAGGAGGTTCCGGTATAGGCCCCGTGACCGCCTCCTGCGCGGGCCGTAACGATGTTTACGCCAGGCGCGGCGAGATCCGGCTTGGTGTTGGGGAAGCCGGGGAGCTGCTCCTGGCCCCGCACGCCGCGGCCGGAAAAATCCGCGTAGGCGTCATAGTCTCCCTGAATCGCGCCCACAGTGATGAGCTTTCCGGCAGTGGAGGGGATGGTCAGCGTCAGCTCCGGCGTGGGATCAAAAAAACGGGTGTCGTCCGTGCGCACCGCCTGGCCCGGCAGATACATCTGAAATTCTCCCGCAACGATATACACCGGCTCCAGCAGGAAGGTCCAGATTCCGGAATTGATAAAATGATTTACGGGGAGAAAATCAAAATAGATCTCCTGATTTACCGAATAGGGAGAAGGCTCCCCAACATAAATCAGAATCTGCGTCTGGTCCACCGTTACCGCAGTCCGTCCAACCCGGTCCACAGGCACGTCGATCCGCTGTCCGGACGGAGTAAGAAGGGCGACCCGGAAGCGGTCTGAAAAATTCTTCCACAGCTGGACATTCATGCTGCTTTCATATTCCCCGACAGCCAGTTCCACCGCCCGCTCCTGTGTGAGACGGCCTGATACATGTCCGGCGGACGCGCCCTCGTTTCCGGCTCCGGCACAGATCACATTTTTCCATACCTCGGAGGCATTGTCCAGAAACCGCTCCAGCAGGGAAGAGCCGTCATGCGCCCCGTAGCTGTTTCCGAAGCTCAGGTTCACCGCCAGAGGCATTCCAAGCTCCTGCGCTTTTTGCAGGGCATAGGCCATGGCCCGCATGAGCTGCGTCGTCCTGGGATAAGAACCGCTTCCCGCCTGCCCCAGTCTGACGATCAGCAGAGATGCGCCAGGTGCCGCCCCCGTGTATCGGGCATTGGTGCTGCTTCCCGCCGCAATGGCCGCCACTGCGGTTCCATGTCCGGAGACATCTGCGCTTGGAACCAGTAAAAAGCCTTCTGTCTCTCCCAGTGCAATGGCCGCATCAATGTTTTCTTTGGTGAATTCCACGCCCATGGCAAATCCTTCCGGAGGATAAAAACCCCTTTCCGTATCCGGCAGAAGCGTCTGATCCCAAAGGTACAGGATCCGGCTTCCATCCCGATTCTGAAAATCCGGAAGGAAATAGTCGATTCCGGAATCAAACACCGCCACCAGGCATCCGGCACCTGTCAGCCCATCCGTGCCGCGCTGATAAGAGGAAAAAGCGCCGGTCCCTTCCCCCGAAAAATCTCCTGCCGGGGGAAAGCAGGACTGCTGCTTTGCGTCATATACACTGTACAAAAGCTCTCTGGGCTTTTCCACATATTCAATTTCGTCCAGCGCAGCAAGCGCCGGAATCATGCTTTCCGGAATCGTCACGATGGCGTATCCGGCAAGCAGCACCTCCACGCTGATGCGGCCATTGTTCAGACGGCTTAAATCCCCGTGAAATTTAACGATCAGCTCCCAGGTCTGCTCCTCTTCATTAAATCCCACATTTAACCTCTGGGACTTCTCCCGTTCTTCCATCGTAGAATCCAGGCTCAGGTTCAGAATATCTTCCAGCTTCTGAGAATCCATGCGGTCCTCCGGCTCACCGGTCTTCATCTTCAGCCTATGTCGGGCAGACATTTTTTATACCTGTAACGGATACCCGGACAGCCGTTTCATTTGACAGGAGATTCGGTTCCGGCCATCAGTTTCCGGTCTGTCCGGCGTCCCCGATCATGATTTCCAGGATCTCTCTGTCCGTCTCCCGCATGCCGTCCCGTCCAAGCCTGGCCACATTTTCTATGGTCCGTTCCACGCCCTTTTTCACGATGCCGTCTCCGCCGCGGAATTCCTGGCCGTTTTTATACATGTAGTAGCCCAGAATGCCCGCCTCCACGGAGGTGGCGATCTTCGCGGCGCAGGATGCCTTCGCCCCGTCGCAGATGATGCCCGAAACGTTCGCGAGGGTGTTCACAATGGTATGGTTGATTTCGTCCAGTCCGCCGCCCAGCAGCCAGGCGATTCCGGCGCCCGCTCCCGCTCCTGCGGTGACAGCGCCGCAGTAAGCGGACAGCCTGCCGATCCCTTCCTTCAGATGCACGGCGGTCAGATTGGAAATCACCAGAGCGCGGTACAGCCTCTCCCGGTCCGCTCCAATCTCCTTCGCGTATTCGATCACGGGCAGGGAGGCGGTCAGCCCCTGATTTCCGCTTCCGGAATTGATGACCACCGGGAGCTCACACCCGTTCATTCTGGCGTCGGAGCCTGCCGCAGCCGCGGCGCGGGCCCGCACCTTCACATCGTCTCCATAGGTGGAAAGCAGCACCCGTCCCACGTTCGCGCCGTAATCTCCCCGCAGCCCTTCTGCGGAAATTGCGGTATTATAGGCGATCTGACGATCCAACGTTTCCTTCACATCCTCCGTTTCCACCGAAACGGCAAAGTCCACGATTCCTTCTATGGTCAGAGAAGGCCCGTCCGCCTCCGCATTCTGCGTTTCCGGAAAATAGCAGCTGCCGATCTCCTTTTTCAAAAGGATCTTTCCGTCCAGTTCCTTTAAAACCACATTCGTATGCGCACCCGCAATGCGGACTTTTCCCTTATGGCCGTCCCTCTCTCCCGTCACGATCAGGTCAAAGGTCAGATCTCCCGGTGCCTGCGTGACCGCGACAGGCGTTCTTTCCAGATAGGTATGTATGGCTTTCTGATCTTCCTCCGTCAGCTCCTCCAGCACCTCCAGCTGCCGGTCCTCTCTTCCGGAAACGATTCCCGCCGCCGCGGCGGCTTCGATACCCTTCATTCCTCCCGTATTGGGAACGATCACGCTTTTCACATTTTTAATGATGTTGCCGGAAGCCTCCACCTGCAGCGTTTCCGGCTCACCGCCCAGCAGGCTGCGCAGGCAGGCAGCCGCATAGGCCACCGCGATGGGTTCCGTACAGCCGAAGGCAGGAACCAGTTCCTTTTTCAATATGTTCAGATAGGCCTCATATCTTTCGTCCGTTTTTTTCATCCATCCATCTCCCGTGTTTTTTCGTGGTACTCCGTCTTTGCCGGTCGGCCAGGGGAAGTTTTCCCTTATCCGATTCCCGGGCTTATCGCGCAAAATCCTGCCGCTTCTCACAGCTCCTGAAGCTTTCTTTCATCGGTCTCGTCATACACCCGGATGCCGTGCGCCTCAAGCAGCTGCACTGTAACGCCGTCCCCATCCGTCATGCCGCCCCCAAAGGTTCCGTCATGAATCCTTCCCTTGCCGCAGGATGGGCTTCTCGCCTTCAGGACCGCCGCCGTACAGCCAAAGTATTCCGCCAGGCGCAGCGCCTCCTGTGCCCCTTTTTCGTACTGTCCGGTCACATCGGTACCGTCCTTTGTCATCACCCGGTCTCCCACGCGCTCCGCCGGAGGTCGCGGGGTGGAAAGCCCGCCGTAGACCTCCGGGCAGACCGGAATCAGCCGGTGCCTCTCCTGAAGCCGTCTCACGTTCTCATTTTCCTCCCCGGTCCCGTTGTAACGGCAGCACACGCCCAGAAGACAGGCGCTTACCAGTATGTTCATCCGTCTTTCCTCTCTTTTCGTCAGGCGTCATTTTGGGTATGGCGACATTTTATCACGGAATCGGATGACTGTCCATGCCGGGTCTTCAGTTACAATTCCCGGCAAATCTTTCAGAAAGTCCGTTATCCCCCTTGAGTTTCTCCTTATCTTCTCTTATAATAGAGGCGTTCGTCCCGGATTTTGGTTCCGGGATGTCATTCGCAACAGCCATCATTGAGAAACGGAAAGGCAGGCTTCCAAATGAGAACCGGAAAACGAATGGATATCAATCAGATCACAGAAGGAGTTATCTGGAAACAGCTCCTGGTCTTCTTTTTTCCCATACTGTTTGGCACCTTTTTTCAGCAGCTGTACAATACGACGGATGCTGTGGTGGTGGGAAATTTTGTGGGAAAACAGGCGCTCGCTGCGGTAGGCGGCCCCGCCTCCACCCTGATCAACCTTCTGGTCGGCTTTTTTACCGGCCTTTCCTCCGGCGCCACCGTGGTCATTTCCCAGTTCTACGGTGCGAAGCATAAGGACGACGTGCGCAAGGCAGTACATACCTCCATCGCTCTGTCCATCGCAGGCGGTGCCATCATCATGGCGCTGGGCATCATCTTCGCAGGAGTGGCGCTACGCGCCATGAACACACCGGAGGATATCATGGGGCTGTCGCTCATCTATATGAGAATCTATTTTCTCGGCGTGATCCCGTCCCTGATCTATAACATGGGGTCCGGCATCCTGCGCGCCATCGGGGACTCCAAACGCCCTCTGTATTACCTGATCGCTTCCACCCTGACCAACATCGTACTGGACCTGTTTTTTGTGGTGGTTCTGAAGCTGGGCGTAGCGGGCGTCGCCATCGCAACTACCCTGTCCCAGTTTGCCAGTGCGGGAATGGTGATCTATGCGCTGATGAAGACCGATGACATGTACAAGCTGTACCCGAGGGAGATCCGTTTTTCCCCCAGCATCCTGTCCGCCATCATCCGCATCGGCCTGCCTGCGGGCCTGCAGTCCACCATGTATTCCGTCTCCAACCTGATCATCCAGGCCAGCATCAACTCCTTCGGGACCGATACCATCGCCGCCTGGACGGCCTACAGCAAGGTGGACGGTATGTTCTGGATGATCATGAGCGCCTACGGCGTTTCCATCACCACCTTCGCCGGACAGAACTTCGGTGCGGGCAAATATGACCGCATTCGGAAAAGTGTGCGGATCTGTATGGGCATGTCCGCTTTCACCAGCGTGCTGCTGAGCGTCATCGTCATGGCAGGAGGACGTATTTTCCTGGGACTGTTCACCGGTGATCCGGGGGTAGTGGATATCGGTATGTCCATCATCCATGTGATTGCGCCAACCTACATCACCTATATCTGCATCGAAATCCTGGGCGGAACCGCCAGAGGCTGCGGGGATTCCATCATTCCCATGCTGCTGACCTGTTTCGGCGTCTGTGTACTGCGTGTGGTCTGGATTCTGGTCATCGTTCCCCTGCACCGGGATCTCGCCACCGTTGCTTTCAGCTATCCGCTGACCTGGGCCGTCACCTCCGTCATGTTCATCATCTACTATCTGCGGGGCAACTGGCTGAAGCGGAATATCCCGCAGGGAGTGGAAATCTGATCTGCACAAATTTTAATTTGGTGAAAAATCACACATTTGCGGCAGATTACCTATTTACAGCCAATTACCGTTCACCGCTGTTCGGATTTTATCAAAGCGTTATTCTTGTACAGAATGACGCTTTTCTTTTATTTTCTTCCATTTTTCTGGACACTTTTTACAAAAAGAGGTACTATAAAATTAGAAGATGTATTCCGTTCATTTGACCGAAAGGGGGTATCGGCATGGCGAACACCATCATCACCATCAGCAGAGAATTCGGAAGCGGAGGACATGAAATCGGCAAGCGGGCTGCCGAACGGCTTGGCATCGAATGCTATGACAGCCGCCTCATCCGCATGGCCTCCGAAAAGAGCTGTATCAGTGAAAAGTATCTGAAGGATGTGGACGAAAAGCGGGCGAATCCCTGGCTCTACACCGTTCCCAGCGATTACGCGGACGAGATGACTGGATTCGGCCTTCCGTTAAACGACATGCTTTTCAACGTGCAGTCCCAGATCATCCGCCAGCTTGCGAATCAGGAATCCTGCATCATCATCGGCCGCTGCGCGGATTCCGTCCTGGCGGATTATCCCGGCGTCATCTCCATTTTCATTCATGCGGAATGGAAGGACCGGGTGGCGCGCATCATGGGGCGCCAGAATATGAAGGAGAAGGAGGCGGAAGCCCTGATCCGGAAGATGGATAAGCAGCGGGCGCTCTATTATAATTTCTTTTCCGATAAGAAATGGGGCCGCCCGGAAAGCTTTGACATTTTCGTAAACAGCTCCCGCGTAGGAATGGAGGGCTGCGTAGGGCTGATTTGTTCCTTCTTTGAAAAAAGATGAAGGGTGGTTCACAGTTACTACTCAGCCAGGTCTGCCGAAGGCTGAGCTGTAACGGTTCACAAAACGACGAGGGCTTTCCGGCTTGACAACCGGAAAGCCCTCGTCGTATAATGATGCACATCAGCGGATATGGCGGAATTGGCAGACGCGCTGGATTTAGGTTCCAGTGGGAAACCGTGCAGGTTCAAGTCCTGTTATCCGCAGTTGAGCAATCCAAATCCGAACCTGTTTTCTTATCATCCAGTGCGGTCTTGAGGTCGTCAAAAGTAATGGTGTCCGTCCCGTCCTTGTAGTTGAAAGTTATCACCATCTTGTCATCGTACAGGAAAATGGCGTTGACAAAAGTGTCAATCAACATCTTCCTGTGGGACTTCTGCCGCACATCCAGCTTGCGGAAGCGGTGGAGCCAGAAGGTCATAAACTCGGCGCTGATTTTGGGTTTCGCCAGTTTTTCGCAGGCAATCTTAGTTTCCAGTTCCTCTTTTGTGGCTTCCAGTTCTTCCAAGCGGCCTTTCGTGGACTTGGTCAAAATGCCTTGCTGGATGGCGTTCAAGAGGTTTTGAATGGCCGTGTCCGTCTCCCGCAACTGCTACTCGTAGAAGGGCAGGTTGACATTCTCCCCGTCCTGCAAGTCCATCAACATGGACACGATGGCCTCAATCGCCTTATCGTCCATCACCATCTTTATGGTTTCGCTGAGCACCAAATCTTCAATCCATTCCTTGCGGACGGACTTCTTGTGGCACTCGGTGCGCTTTTTCTTCACCGACACACACTTGTAGTAGTGGTGGACATTCCCCGTGTGGCTGGTGCCGCTCTCGCCGCAGAGGTATGCCCCGCAGTAGCCGCAGAACAGCTTGGTTGTCAGCAGATAATCGTCCTCGGCCTTATGGCGGGCCGGGGCTTTCTTGTTCTTTGCCAGCTTCTCCTGCACCCGGTCAAAGAGGTCTTGGGGGACGATGGCGGGAATACCGTCCGGCACTACAATGTCCCGGTAGGTATATTCCCCGATATAGCGGCGATTGTTCAAAAGATGCTGAATGCTGTTGTAGGTCATTTTCTGGCCTCGTGTGTTTTTCACGCCCTGCTCGTTGAGCCAATCCCGTATCTGCGTCATGGTGGCCCCCTCGTCATACCGCTGGAACGCCTCCCGCACAAAGGGAGCGGTGAGCGGGTCAAGCTGGAAACACTGGTCGCTGTCAATCTGATACCCGATGGGCAAGGTGCCGCCGTTATACTTGGATTTCAGGGCGTTCTCCGTCATGCCCCGGATAACTTTCTCTGATAGATCGGCAGAGTAGTGTTCGGCGTAACCCTCCAGCACGCTCTCCAAAATGATGCCCTCGGCTCCGTCAGAAATGACCTCGGTGGCCGACACTACCTTGACCCCGTTCTTTTTCAGAGCGGTTTTATAGCGGGCGCTGTCGTAACGGTTGCGGGCAAACCTGTCCAGCTTCCAGACGATAATCATATCGAACAGGCGCTTGCCGCTGTCCTTAATCATGTTCTGAAATTCTGGGCGGTTGTCGGTTTTGGCTGAAAAGGCCCGGTCTATGTAGTGGCGCAGGACAGTGATGCCGTTCTTCTCAGCAAAGGCGGTACACTCTCTGATCTGACCTTCGATACTTTCTTCCCGCTGGTTGTCGGAGGAATAGCGGGCGTAAATAACTGCTTTCATTTTCTTCAACCTCCTTGTTTCTACGCATTTCAAAGCTGCTCTGGAGATAACGCAAGGAATGGATACTGCCATAGCACAAACACACTGCCAAAAGCTGCATGGCACAACGCCTTTTGCCCCCTAAACGCGTAGATACGATACTGATTGGTGGGCGCAAGCAGCTTTCTGCTTGCACCCACTTGGTTACTACACAGCAAAACCGGGGAATGCCGTCAAGGGCGCGAAGTGTTCATCTTGACCCTTGCACGGCATACCTCGGTTTTGCTATTTCTTCGTAATGGCCTGCATCAGCTTACTTTGTAAACGGCCTTTCATATATGGGTCTACCTGCTTATGAGGTTGCCCGCTTTCATCGATTATCGTTCGCAAACACAGTTTGTTGATGTAGCCATCATAGTGCTGCAAAATCTGTTCCATTGCATCGGCTTCCCCTGCGCGGGCTGCCTCGATAACGGATAGAGGTGGCGGAGACTTGTATTTGCCGTTTAACTTTTTCATAGCAGTTCCCCCGTCAGTTGTTTCCGTAGATTTCGCAAAACACTTGTGCAGCGGCGCTGGATGGCGCTTCTGGAACAGCGCATCATCCTGCCGATTTCACGGTCGTTTAGTTCCAGTACAAAGCGCAAAATCAGAAGTCGCTGCTCTGGCTGCGACAGCTTCTCGATGATATTTGCCAACCGCTCATTGCTGATTTGCAGGACATAACCATCCGCTGTGATTATTTCACGCCAAGGGATCCGGGTCTGAGCTTTGCTCAGACCCACTGATTT